>Ga0210401_10000181_pt1 | contig 77415 bp, 64 predicted proteins | sample IncBWH32MmetaG_FD_150866 | JGI IMG/M metagenome (GOLD analysis project Ga0210401, IMG submission 150866) | Forest soil microbial communities from Barre Woods Harvard Forest LTER site, Petersham, Massachusetts, United States - Inc-BW-H-32-M | ecosystem: Environmental > Terrestrial > Soil >...
TGCAGGACTCGGTCTGCGCATCCCTTATGTTGAGCCGAATCCGAAACGCAATTACGTTATGCAGTGGAACCTCTCGATTCAACGCGAGCTCGCGGCCAATTTGACTGCCACGATTGCTTATGTGGGCTCACGCGGCGTGCATATGGAGTTCCGCGCAGACGACATCAACACGACCCAACCCGTCCTGACTTCCGCCGGATACCTGTTCCCGGGGAGCACGAACGGGGTCTCCAACGGGACCGTTATCAGCCCGCTGATCGGCCAAATGGACACGCTGCAGTGGGGCAACGATTCATTCTTCAACGGCATGGAAGTTCAGATGAATAAGAAAATCAGCCACGGCTTTGAAGTTGGAAGCAGCTACACGTGGAGCAGAGCCATCGACGGCGGGGATGGAGCAATCGCCAGCGATTCTTTTCTCAATTCGATCGCCAGCTTACTTTACTTCCTTCCGCAATATCGGCGAGGCCCCGCCGACTTTAACATTACGCAGAATCTTACTTTGAACTACCTATGGAACCTACCGGCCCCCGTGCATGGCAACGGCTTCGCCGGAAAATTGACAAGCGGCTGGCAAGTCGGCGGGATTTTGACGGCGCGTACCGGCTTGCCGTTTACTCCGCTGATCGCAGGGGATCCTCTGGGTTTGGGCGACAGCTCGCCGTTTGCCTATCCCAACAAGCTCGGTGGCGCCGACTGCAGTTCATTGGTCAATCCCGGCAACGTGAACAATTACGTGAAGCTGCAGTGCTTCGGGTTGCCTCAGTCGACTCCTGCCATCGCCGCACAATGCATCCCCTTTGCACCGGGCGGCACGGTTGCGCCCGGCACATGCTCAAATCTATTGGGAACGGGTGGGCGTAACGAAATCAACGGGCCGGGCGCGGTCGACTTGGATTTCTCTTTGATTAAGGAAACGAAGCTCACGGATAGATTGAACCTGGAGTTTCGCACCGAAGTCTTCAATATTATCAACCACCCTAACTTCAACTCGCCGATCGACAACAGCACATTGTTCAATTCCGATGGGTCAATTCCAGGCAACGCCGGAGTCATCGACTCCACGTCCGTTGACCCGAGGCAGATACAGTTTGCGCTGAAAGTATCTTTCTAATGCGTGCACGACGAATACAGGTGAGGAGAGCAGCAGCCTGATTGCATCGATTCATTGAAGGGCCGCTCCACTGTCAACAATCGACGAAAGGGACGCGGCCCTTCGTCGGCGAACACGGAAGGCTGTTTCAAAATAGGGGTTCATTGCATCTCGCCCTGCTCGGAACACTTTTTTGGATCAGGGTCATAAATTTGTATGTGACGGTCTCAAGGAGAGACCACGGGTCCGCGTCGTCGACGTCGCACTCAATCATACCTCCCGGGGCGCTCGGTCCGGCCGCCACCAGTAGGGTTGTCACAAACTTTTTACATTCAATGCGGGAATAACAGACTGCCCCGCGAGGTCCTAGCATTGTGTACGGGTCTTCTCGCTGCTTCTCAAGCAGTCAATCGAGGAGAAACGTTCAATTCTGTCCAGGAGGTAGTGGCTTGATACAAAAATGGATTGCTATTGCGATCTCTCGAAGTAGTGACGGTTGCCCTAACCATGTTGACCGGGCATGTCGGTGGATTCGCCAGCGGGGTCAACGGCCCGGTCTTCGTTTCCGAAGGATTTACTCTTCTACTGTCGCCGGATTGAGGCTCGAATTGTTGAATCATGAAATTCCGCACTCGTTCTATAGAACAACGTTCGGGAGATGGAATGCTATGCCGTCACAAGCAGAACGAGAACTTGAAATTTGCGACATCCCTGGGACGGACACTTTACGGCACGGGCCCTTCCGAGTGGAAGCATCACTTGCCCGAACTTAAGCAGGACGTCCCTGTATGCCTCATCTATTGAAATACGCTAAGATCTGCGCCCGAAAATTCGATGGTCTCACCGAAGGCTACTTGCGAATCCACGAGTGGTTCGATGAATCGAAAGCCGTGATTGCAGATTTTCGGCACCGAGCCCTGCGCCTTCATGCGGAAGCAATATTCCTGGGAGAACGAATCTTTAGGAGAATTGTATCCGCCAGGGCAACGCCGGCAAAGGCACGCAATGCGATGATGGCAAGACGACACTCATTTTGTTTGCGCGTGGTCGCTGTTGTTGTATGCGCTCTGGTTGTGACTACTGTATTTAGCCAATCTCAAGGCCCCATACAGCCCCCGAAACAGCTCGACAATCCTCAAATGAAACAAGGTCAAGGGATTAAGGTCGACGTCAGCCTGGCCTTGGTAAACGTCTCGGTCACCGATCCCCTGAACCGGCTGGTAACGGGCTTGGAGAAAGATAATTTCCGCGTTTTTGAAGATGGCGTCGAGCAGGAAGTCGTGTCGATGTCGAGCGAGGACGTTCCGATTTCCATCGGTGTGATTTTTGACATGAGCGGCAGCATGTCGGACAAGATCGAAAGGGCACGCGAAGCCGCCGTCCAATTCATGCGGACGGCGAATCCGCTCGATCAATTTTTCCTGGTCAGCTTCAACGATCGCGCCGAATTGACCAGTGGATTTACAAGCAGCGTGGAAGAATTGCAAAATCGCATGATGTTCACCGCTTCGCGTGGGCGCACGGCGCTGCTCGACGCGGTCTATCTCGGGCTGAGCCAGATGAGGGGTGCACAAAACACCAAGCGGGCCTTGCTCATCATATCAGACGGGGGAGACAACCATAGTCGGTACAATGAGAACGACGTAAAGAACTTCCTGAAAGAGGCCGACTGCCAGCTTTACGCAATCGGTATCTACGATCCAATCGACGTTCGCTCCCGAACGAGCGAGGAGCTCACCGGGCCATCGCTGCTTTCCGAAATGACCGAGATGACTGGCGGGAGAGCCTTCCCGGTTGGGAACATTAACGAATTGCCCGATATAGCCGCAAAGATCGGGATGGAGTTGCGAAACCAATATGTTTTGGGTTACAAACCAAGCAATGCGAAACACAATGGCACGTGGCGAAAGATCAAGGTCAAGATGCGGCCACCCAAAGGGCTCCCTCCCCTTTCCGTTTATGCAAAAACCGGCTATTTCGCGCCCGCCCAGTAGTTATGGCGGGTAGACGGCACTTCTTCGCACAGTTCTTCTCGCAACCACTGGGAGCGTCTCTCGCGCACGAAAAGTGAGTTGGTGATGGCTAACGGTAATGTCCACGAGAGTACAAAAGTTTTTGGGATATTGCGCGATTCTCCGCGACGATGGCCCTTCCAGGAAACCGGGACTTGGCCCCTCTCACCGGTTCGGCCCCGCCGCTTCCATCTCTTTCTGCCAGGTGTTTGGCTACCCGGCCCGCTGGTGTACGGACTGCTGGAGTCGGTCTGCTATTTTTTTCGTGGACGTGCCATTTAACCCAGCCCGGCAACAACGCCAATCGCTCGCTGCAAACTTCCTTCCAGCGTTCCGGTGGATGCGAACACCTCAACCTGGAGATTTCGAATCCACTGCTGGCACCGGATGTTCAAGAATTCGTTTCGCGCTTCGGTCCCTACTTGTGCTGTGATCTTCGCTCCTTCAGCAGCGAAGTTAGTCAGCGTGAACTGAAGTTCAGTCAGTTTTCTTGACCGTTCCTGTTGATCTGAAACTAACTCATCGACATCTAAAATGCCCTGCAACATTGCAACCACCGCCTTGTTTTAAGCAGAGTTTCTGGCTCCGCACCTTCTTTGTTTTTAGTTTTGTTCCCGGATTGTTTCTAAATCTAGTTTCGGCCCCCCAACCGACAATCTCGCGCGTCACGAAAGGCCTTTCAAAAATAAAAAGGCCGAGTACGAACTCATCCGGGCTCAGTCCACCGATCTTGCGAAACTCGGTACGAAGGATGCCATGCGCGATGCGCTCGGACTCTACGAAGAATCGCATCCCGCGCATTGCAACCTTATTCCTAGCGAGGACCAATCTTACATTTTCAGCAAGCTGGAAAATCGTCTTTCACGTTACGTGCAGTGGGCCTACGCACCAGCCGTGAAGGACGGAACCAAGGAGAACGAATAGGCCAAGAATACGGCGCTTGGCAAAATTCTCCCTCGCACTGTCCGTGCAAAAGTCAAATTCGAAGAAGACATTAAGAAGCTCGGGGAGGAAATTCTCGTTCAATACTGAAAAATCCGAGATGCGCATGAAGGTGCGCCGGACGATATTTCCAAGGCACTCTCCGCAAGATTGACACAATGGGCTCACTCTGAAGTGATTGCGCGGCTCACTCGGGCAGAAGAAACTCGGAAAGTTCAACTGGAGGAACCCGTTGCTCGCCTATTCGCCGGGGAAGGAATCTTTGAAGGTGACCTGGCCCGCTTTGAACATGGCTTACAACGCTCGTACCTCTGGCCACTCCTTCAAGAGTTGGCGTCTTGTGATGACACGGACGCGCCATGCCTAATACGAAGGATGCGAGGAACCTGAACTCGATCCCTATCCCCCCACAGGCTCGACTTCTCTCCAACGTGCTGCTGGCCTAGTCCATCAGGCTGCTTCTCATAACGCATCCAAGGTGAATCAGCGTGACCCAACAGATCCGCCAGTAGCACGCGCGACGGTAAGGTCACCAACCAAAACGGAAAACAACCGCGTTGACATCCTAACACCCCGGCTGTAGATTCACGCCGCCCTTAGGGAGGTGCTCGATGCGTATGTTAATGAAAATCAGTCTGCCGATAGAGGAAGGGAACGCCGCCGTCACCGATGGAACGCTGGCGTCCACAATCAGTTCCATCCTCAGTGATTTAAAGCCTGAGACGGTTTATTTTGCGGAGGATAATGGCGCCAGGACGGCCTTCATCTTCCTCAATATTACAGACTCGTCGCAGATCCCAGCCCTGGCCGAGCCGTGGTTCCTGGCCTTCAACGCAAAGGTGGAATTTCGCGCCGCGATGAACTTGGAAGATCTGAAGAATGCGGGGCCCGGTATTGAAAGCGCTGTCCGGAAGTACGCGCGAACAGCTCGTGCTGCCGGAGCATAGTTTTTCGTCCATCCCGTTGAACGCAGCCGTCTCACGATGGCGGTCCAGATTCTTCCGTCTGCGGCGCGGGCGCCATCATGCCCTGCGCGGCGACGAGGTCGCGCGCAGGGCCGCGCATCGAGGGCCATTTGCGCGCGAAGGCCAGCCCGCCGAGGCAACTGGCCAGTCCGCCGATCGCCACGGTCACTGGTGCGCCAATGCGGTCCGCAAGCGCACCGGCCAGAAGCGAGCCGAGCGGAGACATGCCCAGAAACATCATCGAGTAAATCGACATCACTCGCCCGCGAAGTTGATCCGGCACCATCGCCTGAATCAGCGTGTTGGTGGCCGTAAACTGCATCATCATGGTGAATCCAGAGATAATCAAAATCGCAAACGAGAGCCAATACCATCGCGATGCGCTGAACAGAACCAGGGAAATGCCCAGCCCCGTCGCCGAATACGCCACGATGTTTCCCAGCCCGCGCAATTGCTGGCGCACGGCCAGCGCCAGCGCGCCGAACATCGCTCCCACTCCCACCGCGCCCATCAAGGTGCCGTAGGCATTGACCCCGCCATGCAGAATCCTGTCGGCAAAAATCGGCATGAGCACGCTGTAGGATAGCGCCATGAAACTCACGATGGCCACGAGCACCAGCAAAGCTCGAATCGGTTTGGTATGCCGCACGAAGCGAAATCCCTCGCGAAGTTTTTCGAGGGGCGCGGCGCCGTCATGCACGGGCGTGGTCCTTACAATCCGCATCATGAAGAGGCCCGCGATTACTGCGAGATAGCTCACGCCGTTGAGCAAAAAGCACCAGCCCTCGCCGACGAGCGCCACGACGATGCCGGCAATCGCAGGTCCGGCCACGCGCGCGCCGTTGAACATCGAAGAGTTCAGCGCAATCGCATTCAGCAAATCCTCGCGACCCACCATCTCGATCAGGAACGATTGCCGCGCCGGCACGTCGAATGCGTTGACGATGCCCAGCATCGTGGCCAGGACAATGATTTCCCACACGCGTATGCGCCCGGTCATCGTCAGCGCCGCCAGGATGAACGCCAGCAGCATGGAAGCCGTTTGCGTGGCGATCACCACGCGCCGCCGCGGCCAGCGGTCGGCGGCGAGTCCGGCGAGCGGCGAGAGTAAGAAAATCGGAATCTGTCCCACAAATCCGAGCACGCCGAGAAGCACCGACGACCCCGTCATGCGGTAAACGAGCCAGGCCTGCGCCACCGTCTGCATCCAGGTCCCGACCAGGGAAATAATCTGTCCGCCGAAAAAAAGTTTGAAATTGCGATGTCTTAGCGCGCGGAACGCGGCCGCGGCCCGGCCCTTCCCGGCAACGCCGGGCCCGGCTGTCGCTGGGGATGGAACTTCAACCGTTGTGGGAGCAGGATCCGCCATGTCTTGTGAAGCCACACGCTATTGTAGCGTACGTTGAGCCTGTGTTGCTCCTGGGTACAGGCAGAAATGGCCATGAATCCAATATGTTGCACTGAATCGTGTGGGTGCTATTCCGCCTCCCAATTCGGGTTGCCATACCAACTCACCGCGTTTTGTTCTTTGCGAATTTGAAATGGGAACCCTTATCGATCATCACCATTTCAATTAGACCGACCGCCCCGACGATCCGGAAACCCAGGCTGTGCTCATGATTTCACCGCGAAGTCAGCGAGGAAGTAATGCCGACAGTTTTCGCAGATTGTTAATACACAAAATCTATACAGCAATATTTATATTGACAGTCCAGAGCGAGGTTTAGTATGAGTCTCGCGTAAATATCTTCCTTGTCGGACGAGTTCACAGCAGGGCCCGCATCGGGGTGGGTTTGAATGTTAAAAAGGAGTTTTAAAACCATGGCTCATTCGGAGTTCAACCGTGGGTGTGTGCTTTTTGTTGCAATCCTGGCACTTCTATTCAGTTTCTGTCTCCCGGGGCGTGTATCCGCTCAGGTAGTTGGAGCAACTATTTCCGGCACAGTCACTGACTCGAGTGGCTCGAAGATGGCCGACGTTAATATTGTGATCACCAACGTGGGAACTGGAATCACCACTTCTACCACCACGAAGGGGGAGGGCACCTTCGTCCTGCCGAACCTGCAACCGGGCAACTATGAGATTTCGGCCTCCGCGAAGGGTTTCTCGACTCTGGTGCGCAAGGGGATAACCTTAACCGTCGGTCAAGAACAGATTCTGAACCTGTCCCTGCAGGTGGGCGGGGTAAACGAGCAGGTAACCGTTACGGCCGAGGCTCCCACGGTGAACCTCGCGAATGCCACCATCAGCGGAGTCATTGAACAGAGGACAGTACAAGAACTTCCGCTCAACGGCCGGTCGTGGACCGATCTGGCGACACTACAGCCCGGCGTTCATGCTTCCCAGAACCAGCCCCCAATCAATGCGGGTGACCGTGTAAAACGCGGTCTGGGGCTGGAGTTGACGATTTCGGGCGCCCGTCCCCAGCAAAACAATTATCTCCTCGACGGAGTCAATATTAATGACTATGCCAACGCTGGTCCCGGCAGCGTGCTCGGAGGAAATCTCGGAACGGACGCGGTGGCGGAGTTTTCGGTTTTGACCACCAACTATTCCGCGGAATATGGACGAACTTCCGGCGGCATTGTCACCGCTACTACCAAATCAGGAACCAACCAGTTTCATGGGAGCGCCTACGAATTTTTCCGCAACGATGCACTGGATGCGGCGAGTTTTATCGATGACGAGAGTGGTAACCCGAAACCCCCCTTGCGCAGGAACCAATATGGTGGATCCGTTGGCGGACCCATTCAAAAAGACAAAACGTTTATTTTCGGCGATTATGAGGGAATAAAGCAGGATCTTGGGACTACTACTATTTCCAATGTGCCCTCGACAGACGCACGTAACGGAATCCTTACTTTTTCGACAGGCCCATCGGCCTTCCCAAGCCAGTGTACTCCACTTTCCAATAGCTCGACCGAGACCCGCTGCCAGGTGACCGTGGATCCCAATGTTGTAAAATTTTTCGCGTCTGGGCTCATTCCAAAGGCGACCTCCGGGGACGTTCACTTTGTCAATTCTGCTCCATTCGCGTTCACGGCGATGCAAAGAACGCTCGAGAATTTTTTCATCATCCGGGCGGACCACACGTTTTCTTCAAAAGATCGGATCTTCAGCACATACCTGTTCGACAAAGCCTCACAGAGTGAACCCGATGAGTACCAAACAAAGCTTCTCCACAATCCGATGTTCCGCCAAATGGTAGCGATTGAAGAGAATCACGTCTTCTCGCCTTCGCTTCTAAATTCGCTCCGGGTAGGTTTCAATCGCGACAATGTGGAATCTCCGTCGGGAGCGACGGCACTCATCCCGGCAGCCGCAGACAACACTCTTGGTTTCGTACCCGGGAGCACGGTGGGCAATATCGTTATCGGCTCCGATGGCCTGGCTGGCTACTCGGGTGGGCTGGATGTGGCCGCGCCGTTCAAGTTCCATTGGAATTCGTACCAGGTCTACGACAATCTATTTCTTACAAAGGGAAAGCACTCGATGAAGTTTGGCGCGAACGTCGAGCGCCTTCAAGGGAACACATTTGGGGCGGACTTCCCGGGTGGCCAGGTGATCTTCAATGGGGGTGGAAGTGAGTGCCCCAGCAACAACGGTAGCCCGAATGATACCGGTCTGTCTGACTTTCTGACAAACCGGTGCGGAGACATAAATGCCGATGTCCCAGGAACAGTAACGGGGCGGGGAGTTCGGCAAACGATTTTTGGGGCTTACTTTCAGGATGATCTCCACCTCCGTCCAAACCTCACCTTGAACGTGGGGTTACGCTACGAAATGGCAAGCATAATTACAGAAGAAGCTGGCAAGCTTTCAAATCTTCGCGTGCTTCCTCCCTGTAGCACCATTTCACTTTGCACTGGTCCCCCGACGCCATTTTTGGGCAGCCCTTACATGATGAATCCGACCAAAAGGAATTTTGAGCCGCGCATTGGCTTCGCCTGGGATCCGTTCAAGAGCGGCAAGACCTCGGTTGCAGGCGGTTTTGGAATATTTGATGTTTTGCCCCTCCCAGTCGAAATGGGCAGCGGCGTGGATGGTTCTGCTCCGTTCGATGTTTCAGCGAGCGCGACAAGCTTAACTGATCCCTTCCATTTGGGCTGCTCTACTCCCTGCGGCGGCTATGGCACGGCTCTACAGAATCAAAGCTCCCGCTTCTACGTTATGCAATTCGATCCCAAACGTAATTACGTCATGCAATGGAACTTTGATGTTCAGCACCAGATAACACCGAATACAACACTAATGGTTGGTTATGTTGGAGCACGGGGTCTGCACATGAGATTCCAAGCGGATGACAACAACATGGTTTACCCAGACCCCACAAATAGCCCCAACGGCCCCTTCACATTCCCCCTACAGTGGCCCTGCGCTGGCAATAATTTCTTGACGGTCAACGGGATTCAGGTATGCCAAAGCGGCTCTGGCGAGTCCGTCTACGATCCGTCTTTGGGCCGCACGCAGATGGCGTTGTGGGACGGGCAATATTGGTATAACGGGCTCCAGGTCCAGCTTAACAAGGCCATGAGCCGCTCCTTCGAGGTTGGAGGCTCTTATACGTATTCCAAAAATATGGATACAGGTGGCGGTTCGGTAGCCTCGGATCCATTCCGGAACTCCATCTCCTCATTGCTTTGGTTTTGCAAAGCATGCAGACGCGGGCTCTCCGACCAGGACCAGCGCCACAATTTGACCGTTCACTACGAGTGGGACATTCCCACCCCAGGTTCCTTTGGAAAGCCGGAGAAAATGATTCTTGCGAACTGGGAAGCCGGAGGTATTTTCACGATCGCGTCCGGCACTCCGTTCACCGTTCTTATTCAGGGAGACCCTCTGGGACAGGGGTCGACGGATCCGTATCAATACCCAGACAAAGTTCAGGGGTCTGGGTGCGCAAATCCTGTCAACCCCCAGAATGCCAGTGATTATATTAAGGTGGCGTGTTTCACAGCCCCAAGCGTCAGCACTCGCCTTGGAGATGCAGGCCGAAATTCGGCAATTGGTCCAGGGCTAATAGATTTGGATTTTTCCTTGTTTAAAAACATCCCGATTCATGAGGCACTCAAGGCGCAGTTTCGAGCGGAGCTCTTCAATATCCTGAACCGGCCGAACTTCAACTCCCCCAACGACAATCGCGTCATTATGGACCAAGCAGGAAATCCTGTTAATAACGCCGGCGTGATTACCATAATGAACACAACATCCCGGCAGATCCAGTTCGCTTTGAAATTTACCTGGTAAGAGATTTCGCTCGTTCCAGCGCAGTTCGGCTCAGGGAACCACATGGCGATTTTTGACGCCCGCCAGGGCGCAGGCGCCGTGTGTTTCCCTGACGCCGGGATTCCAAAACGCCGTTCTCCGTTCAAGGCCGGCCCTCCACAATGCAGTGCGCCATTGGATTTCAACCACCCCGTTCCATGCGCAGCGGGTTTGGTGTATATTGCTCTACAGCCGGAAAATCAGAAGTGAAATCAGGAGCTGTTTCGTACCGTATTTTCACGCCGTATCAGCAATGTTTGAAGTGGTGAGAATGAGTGTGCAGCTTGCTCGTTTGCGATTTCTTCGCCAGAGAGGGAACAATGCGAACAAGAATTATCCTGCCGATTGCCATAGTTAGCCTGGTACTTGCCGGCCTTTATTCTGCGCCCAGGCTCGTTTCCGCCGCGGCCGATCCGCTAGGCCCGGCGGCGCTCGTCGGGCAAGTGAGTTCGCAAGAGGAAGGCCCGATGGAAGGCGTGGTGGTCAGCGCCAAGAAGGATGGATCGACGATCACGGTGAGCGTGATCAGCGACAACAAGGGGCATTTCAGTTTCCCGGCGAGCCGCCTCGATCCCGGCCACTACACGCTCAAAATTCGCGCCGTCGGCTACAGCCTCGACGCCCCCGCAGCGGTGGATCTAGCCGCGCAGAAACCGGCGACGACCGACCTCAAGCTCGTCAAGGCCAAGAACATGGTCCCACAGCTCACCAATGCCGAATTGCTGATGAGCATGCCCGGCACGGATGAACAGAAAAACTTTCTGATGAACTGCGTCAGTTGCCACACGCTGCAGCGCATCGTCCAATCCACGCACGATGCCGACGAATTCACGCAGGTGATCACGCGCATGATGGGCTACGCGCAGGTAAGCCAGCCGATCAAGCCCCAGCGGCGCGTTGAGCAGAATCGCGGCGGCGATCCGGAGCAGTATCGCAAGAATGCCGAATTTCTCTCGACGATCAACCTGAGCTCGGTGTCGCAGTGGGAGTACCATTTCAAGACGCTCGCGCGCCCCACCGGCAAATCCACGCACGTGATCATCACCGAATACGATCTGCCGCGCCCCACGATCGAGCCGCATGACGTGATCGTCGATGAACACGGCATGGTCTGGTACACCGATTTCGGCGAAATGTTCATCGGTAAACTCGATCCCAAAACCGGCGCCCTAAAGGAATACCCGGTCCCGGAACTCAAGCACGGGTATCCACAGGGCTTGCTCGACATTGAAGAAGACAAATCCGGCGATATGTGGGCGGGCATGATGTATCAGGGCGCCCTCGCCCATTTCGACCGCAAGACCGAGACGATCAAGACGTTCAGCCTGCCGGCGCAATGGAACGATGAAGCGGCTCAGCCCAACATGCTCGGCATGCGCTACGACGTGGACGGAAAAATCTGGACAGACAGCGCCGGCCACTACGACATTTTCCGGCTGGACATCAAGACCGGCAACTACGAGCGCTTTGAACCGATGAAGCAGCTGCCCGACAGCCGTCGCGGCACGATCTACGGCATCGATTCCGACTCGCACAACAACTTGTACTTCACGGATTTCGCGACTGACTACATCGGCCGGATCGACGCCAAGACCGGAAAAGTCGATTGGTTCCAGACGCCGACTGCGAATTCCCGTCCGCGCCGCATTCGCACCGACGCCCAGGACCGCGCCTTCTTCGGCGAATATCAAGCCAACAGGATCGGTATGCTCGATCCGGAGACGAAGAAGATTACCGAATGGCCGCTCTCGATTCCGTGGTCCGGCCCGTATTACGTGACCTGGGACAAGAGCGGAAATCTCTACACCGGCGGCATGACCACGGACCGTCTTGCCAAGATCGATCCCAAGACCGGTCAGGACACCGAATATCTCATGCCGCGCGATACCAACATGCGCCGGGTCTTCGCCGACGATTCCACAACGCCCGCCACCATCTGGACGGGCAGCAACCACGGCGCCGCCATCGTCAAGATCGAGCCGCTCGATTAACAGCGCGCCGATTCGTAGTTTCTGAACAGACCTGAATTTTCGGGTGCCGCACCCTTGAGCCTTTCAAGGGTGCGGTGTTTTTTTGATCCAGGGATATTCTCCTGGAGCGAGTTCACGAAGGATCCCTGCTCTCCCAGGGCATCGCCCGCGGCGGCCGAGTGAATCATGTACGTAATCAATACACACGAAAATTGACCTCCTTCCGGATGAGATGTACAATTTGAATCCGTAGATAATCGTCGGGGAGGGCTCGTCATGCCTAGAATCGCGGTGCAAGACAACAGCCGCATGTCCTTGCGGATCCGGCCCAAGGAGAAAGCGCTCCTTCTGCGCGCCGTGGCGCTCAAACACACCGACCTCACCGATTTTGTCCTCCGTCACGCTTTGCGTGCCGCCAAAGCTGTTATCGATGAAGCCGACCATGTCCAACTATCCGAACGAGACAGCCTTCGAGTTCTAGACCTCTTGGAGAATCCGCCTAAGCCAAACGCGAAGCTCCTGGCCGCCGCGCGGGGATTGTCGAAGAAGCGGCGGTCGTAATCGTGTTGATGTGGCACGAAGAGCCGATCCAAAAGAAACATAACCGCGAAGCGTTCGACTGCGGAGAAGCGGCTCTGAATGAATTTCTGCGCCGTTATGCTCGGAAGAGCCACGAACTCGGCGGCGCAAAAACTTTTTTGGCAATTGACGATGCCGATCCCAAAACCATTTTCGGCTTCTATAGTGTGAGCCCGGCCTCGGTTGATTATCCCCGGACTCCGGAAATCATACGGCGCAGGCTCGCCCGCCATGATGTGCCCGGCTTCCGCCTGGCGCGGCTGGCCGTGGACCGCGGAGTCCAAGGGCGGGGAATTGGCGGACAACTTCTCCTCGCGGCTGGCAGACGCTGCCTCTTGGCCTCGGCAGAGGTAGGCGGGGTGGTACTGGTTATCGACGCTAAAAACGAAAAGGTGGCAAGCTGGTACGAGGGCTTCGGCGCGGTGCCGATGCTGGACGAGCCGCTCACTCTGCTGCTGCCGCTCGCGACGATCGAGGCTGCGCTGAGGAGGGCCGGGAATTATTAAGACTACATGTCAATCTGTTGCGCTCCGTTCCGCTGATAAAATTGATTTGAGGGCCGCACCGTTGGGCCCTCCAAGGTTGCGGGTTTTTCTTGCATTGCCCCCGGGAACGCCAATCTCCCGATTGGCGGGTTGGATGCCGCCAATCGGGAGATTGGCGTTCCCGGCCTCCAACCGTTACCGGCGGATGTGGCTCCCAAGCATACCCTGCTATGATGACGACTCAATTATGCTCACTACCGCGGGCAAATCGGAAGAGGGCACGGCGGACGTCCGCATTCCTGCGAATGCAACGAAGAAATCAGCCACAGTGACCGCTCTGCTTTTTGGTGTGGTCGCCTTCCAGTTGAACGCATCGATGGTAGCTCCCGCCGTACCAGAGATCGCGCGCGCGCTGCGTTCGACACCATCGCTGGTCGGCATCTCGCAGACTCTGTTCTTCCTGGTCGGCGGGATTGCCGGAATCGTTTTGACTCGATACAGCGACCATGCCGGTCGAAGAAAAATCCTGATTTACTCGCTTGTTGCGATGTCCGCGGGAACCGTTGTGGCGATGCTGGCGCCCAATGTTGCAGCACTCTATTTCGGGCGGCTACTGCAGGGAGCATCCGGCTCGGTGTTTCAGATTACCTACCTGATCCTCCGCGATATTTTGACGCCCATCCAATTTGGCCCCGCGCTGGGACTCGTGACCGCCATCAGTTGCGGAGTCGGTGGCGCAGACCAGTTTCTCGGCGGCATGCTCTCCGACCATTGGGGTTTCCGGTCGATTTTTCTGGTTATTTTGATCATCGGCGTCATCGCCATCGCCTTGTCCACGCTTTATGTGCCGGAGTCCATCGCCGCTGCAGCGGGCCGCATGGACTGGTCCGGTGCCGCAGCTTTGTCCGCGGCGTTGATATTCGTCAATCTGGGAGTAGCGCGCGGCGGGTCGCACGGGTGGGCCAGCCTCGCGGCCGCGTCTCTACTTGCGGCAGCCCTCGCCTGCTTCGTGGCATTCTGGTTTATTGAGAAGCACCGCGCACATCCGCTTATCAGCACAACGCATCTGAAATCGCGCCACATATGGCCGATTGTGGCCACGACGCTCGCAACTCTTACCGGGATATTTGCGGCCATCAACTTTACCGTCGTCGTCTTCAGCCAGGATCACCGCGCCGGCTACGGGATGTCCGCGACTGCATCCGCGCTGCTGTTTCTCTCGCCCGCGGCCGCCATAGGTGTTCTGGCGGCGCCGATCACGGGTTGGCTCGCGCCACGAGTGGGATGGCGCGCAATCATGTGGAGCGGATTGTCGTTAAGCATCGCCGCGCTGCTCGTATCCACAATCTGGCTCGACCACAAATGGATCGTTTTTGCAGCCTTTGGCCTGCTCGGCGTCTTTTACAACGGACTGGCGCTGACCACCATCAACGGGCTCGGCGTCATTCTCTCGCCTGTGGATGCTCCGGGAGCGCTCCCTGGATTGAACGGGGCGTGTTTTCAAATCGGAGCGGGACTCGGCATTGCCATTGTCGCTCCCGTCGTCGCCTCAGGAACTTTGGCCGGATATCAAGAGGCGATGTGGATTTCCGTGGCGATCGTGGTGGCGGCCCTCTTCGCGTCGCTGTGGGTTCAAGGAGCAGCCGGACAGCACCAAGAAAAAATTTAGATGCGGTTCATCAGGATCAGTTTGAGGAGAATCAAGGATGACGGAACAGATCAATAAGGGCCTGGTCGACAAAAGTGCTGCCGGCCTTGGAGAAAGACAATTTCATATCGGCGTCGCTCCGGGAGAAGTGTCGAGCGTCGCGCTGCTGCCTGGCGATCCGTTCCGTGTTCCGTTGATTGCGGAATTTCTTACCGATGTTCGCGAAATCGCGCATAACCGGGAGCATCGGACCCTCACTGGAATTTATAAAGGCAAGAAAATTACCGCAACTTCCACCGGAATGGGCTGTCCGTCCACGGCGATTGCCGTCGAGGAACTCGCGAGAGTCGGAGTTCGAGCCTTTATCCGCGTGGGCAGTTCCGCCGGGCTTCAGCCGCAGGTAAAACCCGGCGACTTGCTGGTCAGCGAAGGCTCGCTGCGAAATGACGGAACGACCGCCGCTTACGCGCACGCCGGATATCCCGCCGTGCCCGACCTGCGCATCACCCTCGAACTCGAGCGTTTCGCACGACAAATTGCCGCAAGAGAGGGAACATTTGCGGTTCACTCGGGTATCTCCGTCTCCGACGACGCTTTTTATGCGGAAACTCCGGCCTGGATCAGTCAGCTGAATTCGCTCGGCATTCTGAATGTGGAAATGGAGGCGTCGGCCATATATGTGGTCGCTCGCTTGCGCGGGCTGCGTGCCGGGATGATTTGCTCGTGTTCGAGCAACCTGTTCGCCGGAGCCAGCCTCTACGATGACGTTCACAAAGCTTTAAAGAATGGCTGGATGCACAGCATCGAAGCGGCGCTGGAGACCGCGGTGAGTCTCGACCTCTGATGAAGCTGAACCTGCATAGTCATCTCGAAGGACGTCTAAGGCCGTCCACCGCAGCCGCTCTTGCAACTGAAGCTGGCGTGTCGCCGCCGGAAGGTGGATGGGAAAATGCTCTGCGACTGGATGGACCTTCAAACCTAACGGTGTATTTGTCCAAGGTTGCGGCTAGCTATCCATTCTTCCGCTCTCCCGCGCACATCGCCCGAATTGCCTGCGAAGCCGTGGAAGATGCCGCCGCAGATGGCACCGATTATCTGGAGCTTCGCTTCGGTCCTGCAACTCACGTGCATTTGGGATTCGATATGGACTCGGTCATGGCCGCCGTTTGCGATGGAGTTGGGGAGGGAATGAATCGCGGCAAAATTCACGCCGGCGTGGTGATTGCAGCGCTCCGGCACCATGACACAGAGACGAACATCGCTGTGGCGCGGGCGGCGTCTCGATTTGCCGGCAAAGGGGTCGTTGGGTTCGATCTGGCCGGTGACGAGACGCTCTTCAACGACCTGGCGCAATATGAAAGACCTTTCGCGATTGCCCGGGCGGCCGGTCTTGGATTGACTTGCCATGCTGCGGAAGCGGCGCCAGGCTCGGCCGCGCGCGAAGCCGCGGAACGTTTCGGAGTCAGCCGCATCGGACATGGCACGCACCTCGCGGAGGACGCTGAGTCGTTACAGTGGGTGCGCGATCACGGAATTGTCGTCGAATGTTGTCCCACATCCAATTGGTATACGGGCGCTATCCCTCGCAGGGCCGAGCATCCCGCCAGATATTTTCGTGAACAAAACCTGAAAATCGTTTTGGGCGATGACAATCCCATCCAAACAAATTCGTTCCTGTCCAACGAACGTCGCGTCTTGGTCGATGAATTGGGATTCAACGATACAGACTTGAATACCCTTGATAAGACCAGTGTTTATGCGGCCTTCATTGAGGATGCGACCAGGCGAGACTTTATTTTGCGACTTAACCAAAAGCCCTGAACCGTGTGAAACGATCATCAAAAAATTAGGCGTGCACCGGGCTTCAAAAGGTTTTGAACTATCGGGTGCCGCACGCTTGCGCATTTCAAGGGTGCGGTTTTTTTCAATCGCCTCTCTCAACTCTTTTCACTTTTCAGTTTCCCTGGTACCCCGGCCCACGCAAAACCATGCCGGGCCGCTCGCCGGTGTGATTTCCTTTGTCGATCACGATGCGGCCGTTCACCACCACGAAATTGATCCCCGCGGGATATTGTTTCGGACTTGCGAACGTAGCCATATCGCCGATGCGATCGGGGTCGAACACCACGACGTCGGCCCAGTATCCTTCTCGCAGCAAGCCGCGATCCTTCAAGCCAAGTCGCTGGGCAGGGAGCGAAGTCATCCGTCGTACGCCGTCCTCCAGGGTCAAGACCTTCTCGTCGCGCACGTAGTGGCCCAGGATTCTCGGAAAGGTTCCAAAGTTTCGGGGATGGGGGTGGCCAGCAGAGAGCAATCCTTCCGTGCTGAGCGATGATCCATCCGAGGCAATATCCACCCAGGGTTCGCGCAGCGCCGTCTGCACATCCTTCTCGTTCATCATGAAGGGCATGCACGTCACCTGGCCGTGCTCTTCCACCAGCAAATCGAAGAACGCGTTGGCCGGGTCCTTCTCGCGCGTGCGTCCGATTTCTTCGAGATTCTTGCCGGGGAGCGACGCGTTCTTTTCCGTGTGCGTCGCTCCGATCACGATCCCTCGCCACCCGCCGGATTGCCGGACGTAGTTTGAGTTCCAGTCGGGCAGCCCGTTTTCGATGTCGCGCCGAATGCGCAGGCGGAGCTGCGGATCCAGCAAGCGCTCCATGGTTTTGTCGACGCCGCCTTCCAGAGCCCATGGAGGCAGGAGCGGAAGCGTGGGATGGTTCGCGGCGATGTAAGGATATTGATTGGCATTGATGTCCACGCCGCGGGCGCGAGCGGAATTGATAAGCGCGACGAGCTCCGGCATGCGTCCCCAGTTGTTGGAGCCTGCCACTTTGATATGGAAAATTTCCACGGGAAGATTCGCTTTTTCGCCAATCGCGATGGCTTCGCGGATCGAGTCCAGCACGGTGTCGCCTTCGCCGCGCAGGTGAGTCCCGTAAATGCCGCCGTATCGCGCGACGACCTTGGCTTCTTCGATAAGCTCATCCGTCTTGGCGTATCCGCAAGTCGCTTCGAGAGCGTCTGCCAGGCCCACCGCCCCTTGCTCCATGGACGATGCGACCAGCCCGCGCATCTTTTCCATTTCATCCGCTGTCGGCGCCCGGTTCTCAAAGCCCACCACGTCGTAGCGCACCTGGCACGCCGAAACGTACGAAGCCACATTGACGGAGGTTCGGGTTTTCATGAGCCGCTGGAAATATCCGTTGAGATCGTTCCAGGTGAGCTCGATTCGCAGCGGCTTGAGCAGATCTTTATTGGGATCGACACCCGGCCCCTCAATCGGGCCCGGCGAAGTGGCTTCACCGAACACTTCCGTGGTGACGCCCTGCCGAATTTTACTTTGCGCATTTCCGTCGTACAGCAGCACATACTCGGAGTGCGTGTGCATGTCGATGAAGCCGGGCGCGACGACTTGCCCCGTGGCGTCAATCACGCGCGCGGCCTGCGCGCCCTCGAGGCGCCCAATCCGCGCAATGTGGCCAGCGCGAATTCCGATATCCGCGTTGATCCAGGGATTTCCAGCGCCATCGATTACGTGCCCGCCCCGGATGATCACGTCGTAGGTCTGCGCCGAAATGTTTGGACAAGCTGCGATCAAAATCGCCAAGAGAAGCCAGCGAAGTTTTGGCATGGCAAACCTCCGAACGCGCGGGAAAGATTTCATCCTCGTAATTCCGTCATAGTGTCCCCTGAAATCACGGAACGTTCTTCTCCAGCCAGTCCATGAAGAACTTGGAAATTTCCGCGCTATTTTTTTCGGACATGAACTGGTGGCCGTTCCCGGTTATCCCCACATCTTCGAGCCTCACGAAGGCGGTCTTGACCCCTGCCTGATTGAGCCACTTGGCCACGCAATGGGCGTATGGGCGGTGATAACTCGCTTCACCGGACACATTGAGAACCGGGATGCTCGCAAGGTTAATGAGTTTATGCGCCGGCTCTTTCTGGACCCAGCAGGGAATCAACTCCGGCCCGTCCGCTTTGCCCTCGCGGATAGTCTGCAGTTCGGAGGCGCTCTTGATTGGCGGATCGTAAGTGATCGGCATATTGGTCAGGCCCCACACGCGGCCCGGGCCCGTCCCGCCTCTTTCCGCATTCTCGATGGGCGGGGCCACGGGTTCCGCGGCGATGATGCCCTTGATGAGCTTCGGCCGAGCGTCCGCGGCCAGCCAGCCGGATGGCGACACGCCAGAGTGCAGCAGCAGGACAACGGGTTCGTGAATCAAATCCATGAGCGCCACAATGTCGTCCGCGGAAAGTTGCTCCATGTCCTTGCCCGTGGGGGCCTGCGAATCGGTCTTGGCAAAGTAATCGAAGATCGGGTCGCCCATTTTGCCTTTGTTCGGCCCATCGCCCGGCCATTGCGTGTGCTTGGCAGCCTGCGGCCAACTGCTCTGTGGGGTTGATGGCGGGCGCGCGCCCGACCAGACCTCTTCCATCAAGGGGCCGGACCGCGGCGGAAGCAAGTCGCCGTCAACGCCCGGCACGTAGGCGGATCGCCCTCGCGCCGGAAGATCCATCATGTAAATCGTGTAGCCACGGTTGACGAAATCATAAGCCCAGCCCGGGCGCCCATCAGGCGTTTGCAGCAAGGCGACATTGGTTTCCCCGCCTCCCGACTGCACGAACAGGATCGGGTACTTGTACCGAATCTTTTTCGGCACCCACGTTTCCACATACATGGCCCCGCGCATCACTTCCTGGCCCGGCTTGCCAACCCATTTCCCACCCACATAGAAATGCCCCTGGCGCGCGATATTGGCCGTGGAAAATGTCGGAACCGACGTCAGAGGGGGAACCACCGCGGCATCCTTAGGCTTTTCTTGCGCGCCGCTTTGACTGGCAGATACAAAAGCCAGTGCTGAAAGTAGTGCCGCCGATATCTTCACAATTTTCATCACACTTTCTCCCGAATGGACTTCCTAAAATTTCAAATTTCAGATTTGAAATTTCAGATTTGATTTGCGTTCGCAGCTATTAAAGCGCGCCTCGTCAAATTGTCAAGCATTCAAACAAGGAAGAGCAATCGTGACTTGTGATTTGTGATTGGCGAAAACGCGAGCCGGGTCCCACACATTTCGGGAAGGAACTTTCGGGGTACCGCACCCTTTGACTTTTAAGGGTGCGGGTTTTCGTCCAGCGAGTACGCGGGCCAAGAGAGCGCGCCAAACTTTCCGGCACGCCAGACCTCGGCAATCAACCGCGACGGCCTCAGCGTTTCAGGAGCCGACAACAAGATCGAGTCTCGCTGCTTCGGCAAACGCCCGGAAATCTCGGTCACGCGTCAGGAAGGGGATGCCTCGATCGATACAGCTTTGAGCAATTAGCGCGTCACCGAGGCGAGCTTTGCGCCGGTTGGCCAGCACCTTTGCACGCAACACTCCTGCCCTTTGCCAGAAGCCGGATTCGATTTCGATCAGTGGTATCTCCAAGAGCGTTTCGGCAACGCCTGTAGGAAGCTTAGGGTCACTGAGCAGTTCGGTGAGCACAACCGGCGCCATCACGACTTGCCTGTCTTCCAGCGCTTTATCGCGCAGCTGCGTATCTTCGCCGTCGCCGCCCTCCAGATAGACAACCCACGTACTTGTATCGGCGGCGATCATCGGTCCGCTTTAAGCTCCGCGACGGTCTTACTAAAGCGGACCTTGCCGCGCAGCTGGCGCAGGCGGGAATAAGTTCTTGATGCGGCAACGAGCTGGAGCCCGGTTCGGATCGTTTGGGTAATCCCGGCGCCGCTTGCCCGTTGGGCCTTCTCCAGAAGTTTGGGCGGCACTTCTACGGTGATCTTGCGCGCTTTTTCCATGATCGAGAATTATCCCATATTGAGGACCAGCATTGAATATGGGATTTCCAAATCAATCCAAGCCGCGAGGTCTTGCCTCGACGATTGCAAGGCCTTTAAGGGATTTTGAATTTTCGTGAACTTAAATTTTGGAGGGAACACTTCTTGAGTTTCAAGGCTGCGGATTTTAATCCAGCGCGAAGGCGGCTCAGCGCCGGGCGCCGATATTCTCACTTATTCCGTAAACACAATCCCGACCGCGGTGCGGTCTTTATCCTCTTGCGCTTCGATGCGCACAACGTAGCCGCGCAGGCGCAGTGGGCTGTTGGAAGATCCATCTATGCCGGGATTATCAAGCAGGACTTGCAGTTCGGACTGCAGCTTTGGACTATGGTCCAAGTAGATCAGAGCGCCATGCAAAGTCAAATCGCTGATAACAGTATCTTCTTCGAAGGCGCGGCCCGCGTCGGTCTGACCGCTGACGCGCGCCCGGAAATGCGCGTCGCGACGCAGCCCTTCGCGCGACTCTGGAATGACCACATCGACATTTTCCTGGCCGAGCGTCATCACCATGCCCTCGGCAGCGGCCCACACATTTGCAAATCTTCCGCGCGCATCGCGCAAAATATAGTCCACAGCCTTGTCGGCGGAATCCGGATCGTGGTGAAACAGCACCAGATTTTTAACTCCCACTTCCTCCGCGATTTTCACGCCTTCCAGCCATGAGGAGTGGCCCCATCCCTTGCGCGTTGTGGCCAGCTGATCGGGAGTAAACTGCGCGTCGTTGATAAAAATATCCGCGCCCGCGGCAAGTTCCCGCAAACTTTTGTCCAGCGCCGGATCGCCCGGTTCATTGTCGGTGGCATAAACCACGGTTCCGGCGGAAGTCTCAAAACGGAATCCGAGGCACCCCTGCGGGTGGTGCAGCCAACGCGCCGTTACCCGCGCGCCCGGCACGCTGATCTGGTCTCCGCCGCTCACCTCTGTAAACTCACGCTTCGCGCACATCGCGTTCAGGTCCACCGGAAAATACGGATACGCCATCTGCGCTTCAAACACGCGCTTCAGGCTGCCCGCCCCAAGGTACTCCGACCGGAAGCTGTAAAAGTGGAAACGGTTCTGTTCCGCGTAGAGGGGAGAAAAGAACGGGATGCCCTGAATGTGGTCCCAGTGATAGTGGGTAACAAATATGTGCGGCTCCTGCTTCACGGGTTCCCGCGCCGCTTCCAAATGCCGGCCCAGCATCCGCAGTCCGGTCCCGCAATCCAGAATGACGCGCGCCCCCACGGGAGTGGTCACCTCCACGCAGGCCGTGTTGCCGCCGTATCGCCAGGTGGCTTTGTCCACCGTGGGGGTCGACCCGCGCACACCCCAGAAACGTAGTGTGGCCGCCTGGTCAGGGGCCGGCTTGCGCGACGGCTTTGCCGCTGGCTCGGCTACGATGGAGTGAGTGGATGGCACGGAGGCTCGAATCGATGGTCTTTTTTATACTAGGGAGGGCTTGCGGGTAAGTCAATTATCTTCCGGCGCAGATGTGCGTGAATTATACGATTCACTAAGTAGTGTCCACCCAACGTTCAACTGTCCCTCCGGGCGCCACTCCCAGTACAATAAAGCCGATGCACGTCCATGCGCATGGCCACGATCACTCCGCCGGCCATTCGCACCCTTCCGCGCAAATGACCCGCGGGGTGCTTGCCGGGGCGGTGGCCGCAACCCTTTTGCTGGTTGTCGCCGAGCTTCTGGGCGGTTACCTGGGGCATTCCATCGCCCTGATCAGCGACGCGCTCCACAACCTCTCCGACATTCCCACGCTGCTGATTTCCTGGATCGCTCTGCACTGGGCCACGCGCCCTGCGGACCACGAACGCACCTATGGCTATCAGCGCGCAGGGGTTCTGGCCGCGTTTACCAACGCAATTTTGCTGGTCCTGGTGTCGCTCGGTCTTTTCTATGAGGCCTTCCAGCGCTTCGTTCATCCCGAGGCAGTCCACGAAAACTGGATGATCGGCGTCTCGCTGCTGGCGCTGGCCATCAACGGCGGGATTACGCTCGCGCTGGTGAGCAGCCGGCGCGATTTGAATCTGCGCAGCCTGCTGATTCACAACTTCGGCGACGCAATTTCGAACATCGGTATCTTCGCGGGAGCCATCACTATTCGAATGACTGGAGCGCAGTGGCTCGATCCGCTAATCGGAGTGGCCATCGCTTCGATGGTGCTGTGGTCCACCAAGAGCCTTCTGCAAGAGGCCGGAAACATACTGCTCGAAGGGTTGCCAAAAGGGATCCAGCTCGAGTCCGTAGCGCGCTCCATCCTGAGCATCAAGGGAGTGCAGGAAGTCCATGACATTCACGTCTGGACGATTGGGACGGATATGGTGGCGCTCTCCTGCCACGCGCGCATTCCGGATATGCACATGGACGAGAGCGAAAAAATTCTGCAGGCGGTTTGCGCCAAGCTCAATCAGGATTTCCACATCACGCACATCACCGTGCAATTCGAGCGCGCCGGCCTGCCGCAGCAGACCAGTTACGTCATGCCGCACCCGGCGCAAACCTCGAAATAGTCCGGCCGTTTTAGTAGCGCAGGCTTCAGCCTGTGGGTTTTTGTTCGCGCAAGATCAAAATCCACAGGCTGAAGCCTGCGCTACCAAAAGCCAACACGTACCTCTCCATACAAAAATTAATTTTGAGTTTCGATTCAGGCAGTCTAGTTGTGAATCTGTACCGTAGTTCCGCGCGCTTCATTCATCTGCTGCGTGGCGTCGGCATCGAGGTCGGAAATCGGCAGCGTGCGCCGAATCCCTTCCGGAGTGACGTATTGTAATTGCGACCCGACGACTGAAAATACGGACGCGAACAAAATCCGTCCGTCTCGCCGGACCAGAATGAAATTACCCACGTCAGGGATGGGTTCGTCCGCCTGGGGGGCGGACGGCGAGGCGGAGGGATTCCCCGCGCTGCCCTCTGTCTCCGCATTGTGCTGCGCCGGGACCGGCTGTTGAATCACGATAATTTGCGGCTGCGGTTGCTGTACCGGTGGTTGCTCCGGCTGATCATAGCTTGAGTCATCGTAGTAGTAGGGATATCCGCCAAACAAAATTGGCACAAATGAGCCCTGACCGCGAAAGTCATTGTGACGGAAGCGCACTGACGGATTATTGCGGAACGCCCCGCTGATCGCTGCCAGGTGCGGGAAGTCGAACCCCAGCCCTGGGACACCCGAGTTGCCGTCGAAGATGAACGAATTTGCATCCGCGGTAAAGCCCGTAGCGTTCCGTCCACTCGGCGAAATTTGAATTACACTGGCTGAGGGACTTGATTGCGGCGCCGTTCGCGAATTCCGCGTCGAATTTGGCATTACCCTGGCAGGAGGCCTTGTTTGCCCGGCCGGCCGGCGGACGGAGGATGCCACGTTGCGCACCTGGGCCCCGGCCACGGAGCAAATCAGAACCCCTGCAAGTGCCGCTGCGAAAAGGTGCGCCTTGGAGATCATCAGCGAGATCCTTATACTAATTCAGATGCGCTCATGGTTGCCGCGGTTGCAGTTATTAATGCGCAGAAACTGAATGCCTGCCTCCGCCCGCCTTGCCATCGACACTACACCGTCCTGCCTTGCCTGGAGCAGGTTTTTGCCGGGGCCACCCGTTTCAGGGGTGGGCAGCCGTTTGTTTCTTCCCACCTCACCCAGGTTGTGCTATAACCTTCGGGCCGTGGAAGGAACCCTGCAAGCAGGCCCGGATCGCCGCGAGGTTCGCGCGGATTCCGGTGAGCAGCAACGTACCGCGGACCAACCCATCAGTTTCTGTCCGGTTTGTTCGGAGCGGCTGGAGCCGATGCGGTGCAAGCTTGTTTGCAGGAAGTGCGGGTATTACCTGTCTTGTTCGGACTATTATTGAGGGCGAATTTTCCCGGGGTTGAAAGTTCAAGTTGACCAGAAAGCACTTGTCAGGAGGATAGACCGTGGCATTGAAAATGACGGATCGAGTGGTGGATGGAGTAGTCGTGGTGGCGATGGAGGGGCGCATTGTGCTTGGCGAAGAGAGCAACGCGCTGCGCGAAAAAGTGAAGTCGCTGCTGGCTTCCGGCCAAAAAAAGATCGTGCTCAATATGAACAACGTCACCTATATCGACAGCTCAGGACTGGGCGCCCTGGTCGCCTCGCACACCAGCGCGCGAGGTCAGGGCGCGTCCTTGAAGCTGTGCCATCTCGGCGCGAAATTTCAGGAAATCCTGCAGGTGACCAAGCTGGTCACCGTGTTTGATGTATATCCCACGGAAGCAGCGGCCGTCGCCAGCTTTTCCAAGTAATCCTGCAAATTAAGATCTTCCACGTCGCCGCTGGTCTCGACCCAGCGGCGATATTTTTCCTGCTGCGTCTTCCCGACCGGACTGGCAATCGGTCGTGTTTTCGTAGCGCCGCCGTCCCGTCGTCGATTTTTCCGATCTCCACACACGGCGAAACGCCGACGCTACAACATCCTGCCTAAAACGAATATTTCAACCAAAATTTGATTTGCCGTCCGCCGTTGATCGTGATGGCCGTGTTGTTGAAATTGGGGTCCATCATCGTGTACGTGGGCGTGAACAGGTTGGGATGGTTGAAGGCATTAAACATTTCGGCCCGGAATTCCAGCACTTGATTTTCGAGCTTCCAGAAATGGATGGGAAAATCGCGTTGAATGGAGGTGTCAAAGTAAATCTGCCCCGGCCCGAAGAGCGAATTGCGGCCGACATTCCCGGGACGTTGATTCGGGACGATAAAATGAAACGTGCTGGAAGGTTCGACGGGGCACGGGGTCGTGCTTCCAAAAAACACGCGATTGACCCAGCAATTAAAATTGTAATACTTCCCGGAAACGAACCCCGGTTCGCTGAAGTCCCCGCCGTCGATCCCAAGAGAATTGAGCGGCGCCGACGCGTTGCCCAGATCGGGCCGGGCATTCGGATGGCCATTGCCGATATTGTCGAAGCCGACCACGACTGTGTTCGGCGTTCCGGATTCGATCGTGGCGATGCCCGACCACTGCCATTCGTCGGTCAACGCTCGAAGGAATGTATTGCGCCGAAAGTACGGGACCTGCCAAACGTACGACGCGGTAAACCGGTGGCGCTGGTCAAACGCGGAGGGGCCCCAATCCGAGTGTTGATTTGTGAGGATCTGCGAATAACTGCTTAAACCGGTCGTAGTATTTATTTCCGAAGAGTCGTCCATAAACTTCGAATACGTGTAGGCCGCGCGCAAAACCAATGTGTGAATTTTTCGCTCCACCTCGGCCTGCCCTGAGCTGTACCAGGAGTCCGCGGCGTTCGTAAGAATGCCGATCTCACCGAAATTGGGGTTCGGCGGAATGCTTGAGACCCGAGGATTAAAGTCCTGATAGGCAAACAGGTGCTCGCCCCGAGTGCCGACGTATGCGAGCGTTAGGACCAGGCCCAACGGCAATTCCCGCTGCACGTCCGCGTTCCACTGTTGCGTCAGCGGATTGTGCAGATTGCTGGCCATCGATTGGATGAAAAGTTTAGGGTTGAGTATTGGCGAAATCCCCGGAAATGTGGACGCGTTTGGCTGGCCGCGCCCGGTCGGGGAGGCGATGTTGCCGCCAAAAGAGTTCGGTTGCGATTCCGCGGAATTGTCCGGGATATTCGTAAACAGCCCGTCATAAAAAATTCCGTAGCCGGCGCGCAGCACGGTCTTGCCGTCCCCGAATAGCAGCCTTCCCCAACGGGGCGTGTAGGCCAGGCCGAGGCGCGGCGCGAAATTTCTCTTGTCCGGAATCTGTTTGAAAGAGAATAAACTATTGAACAAGCCCGGATTGGCAGGGTCTGCGTACGCCGCTGTTGCGCTTGGCAAACCCACGCCCGCATTCGTATTGAATGCAGGGAAAGCGAGCCCATTCGCCAGAGCGCCCCAGTATTCATAGCGCAGGCCCATGCTCAGCGTCAGGTTATTCCTGATCTTCCAGGTGTCCTCGAGGTAGGGCGCAAATATGGTGGCGCCGGAGTTGAAGTTGGGATTGCCAAAACCCTTGGCAATGGTGCCCGGGGTCTGGCCCGTAAAGTCGTCAATAAAATTTCCAAGAGAGCTAAACCCTCCGCCGGAATTATATTCAATCAAGCCACGCGTATTTACCGGAAGGGTATCGATAAAGCTCACCACCGTGACGTCTATCCCGCCCTTGATGGAATGGCGGCCGGCCACATAGCTCAGCGCCTCCTGGACCTGCCAGGTGTTGTGGGCCCGCCCTTGCGGAAAGTTGCTGGCTACACCGATCGCGGGGAAATTGATGTCGCTGCCAAAACTGATGGAGGGAATATTGGCTAATGGGCCGGCAAGCGTCGCGGGCGTCTGAAGAAATGAGAAATTAATGTTGGTATACGACAACCGTAATTCGTTGACGAGCGTTGAAGAAATTGTGCGAACCCATTGGCCGCGGAATATCTCTGCGGGTCCGCTGAATTGCGTTTCGAAGGCGGGCAGAGCCGCTGCCGATTCTGGAGATATTGTACCGGTGTCCCGAATGGCGCTCCCTGTCAGTATGTCGTGGTCCGCGAAGTGCCAATCCATCCGGTAGTTCCAATCCACGAAGTTGCTAACGGTGCTGATGTTCTGCAACTGGAAAAGTCCGATCTCCACGCTGGGGCGCCCGTTTCCAAGGGCAATATCGCTCGTGTTCGGGGGCAAGGCGGGAGAGACGAGTGGTCCGATGGCGTTCAAAAAAAGAGAAATATTGGCATTCGGCTCCAGAGACTTCAGCGTCGCGATCCCGGCCGCGGTCGGCAAATTGAACACCGGCCCGGTGGCCTCGGAGCGTTCGCGATTCCATTGGGCGGCACCGAAAACGAAGAGCTTGTCTTTTATCACCGGGCCACCTAAATCAAACCCGAACACATTCTGGTTGTCATATGGGTTCTTGGTGACGGTGTTCGCGACTGTGTCTTGCGCCGGGATGGCCGCCAGGGCTGAGTTGCGGTTGATTTCCCACAAATCTCCGTGAAAATTGTTTGTACCGCTCTTGTAAATATAGTTGGTGACAGACCCGCCGCCTCGGCCGTACTCGGCACTATAGGCGTTCGTCAAAATCGTGATTTCCTGGATGGCGCCTGCGTTGATCGGCTGGTAGGCCTGCCCCGCGATGGCGTAATCATTGTCATCCTGGCCGTCGATCAGGAAATTATTGGCTCGCGGGCGGGCGCCGTTCACGGAAAATGCGATCCCGTTGGTATAATCCGTGTTTACCGCTCCCTGACCCTGGGGGGTATCGTGAACTCCCGGCAGAGTCATCGCCAATTCAGCGCCATTTAAGCTCTTGTACGGCAATTCCGTAATTTCCTGATGGCTGATGTTTTCTCCAAGCTTTCCGGACTGCGCGTCAATCGTTTGGCCCGCAGTGGCCTGCACCTCAATGATTTGTTGGGTTGCCGCAAGTAAGAGTTTGCTGTTGATTGTCGTCGTCAGCGACCCGCTTATGGTTACTCCGGTGACCGTAAGGGTAGCAAACCCCGGCGCGGCAATGCTGATGGCATAGACTCCGGGTTGCAAACTTTCCAGACGGTAGGTTCCAACAGAGTCCGTGCGTGTTTCACGGGGCTGCCCGTACTGCGGGCTGACAGCGGTTACGCTCGCCATGGGCAATACGGCACCGGTAGGATCAACAACCGATCCCACAAGTGTGCCGTTACTTGTTTGCGCCCATGCGACTCCTGAAATGAGTACGGCCACGAGCAAGGCTACGGGCCGTACCCGATTTTTTCCAGGCTTCATTTCCCCCACTTGCTGACCTCTTCGGATTCGGCTCATGGACACACTAATGGATCAGTTTGTTCGAGCCCGCGATGAGATGCGAGCTGCGAAAAGATTCAGCAGACAGGAAAGGATGAGGTCTTGTCCCCAATCGCCGCTCACGAATTGGGTATGCCAAAAGCCGCGTGGCCCAAGAATCAACCAACCCGACGCAAACAATAGCACCGTCACAATCGGAACCAAAGACTTTTACGTGAAGACAAATTAAAATATCCTCTCGAATCTTTTTAAACAGCATAATTTCGGGAACTGACATGGAGGAAGTGCCTTTGCCGGCGGATGTTCCGCATTGCCGCGTGCGGCTTCTACCGGGACTGACGAAAGGGAAGTCCAGCCACAGGTTCAAGTTGACGCTGCTTCTTTGGTCGCTCCTCAATTTCAAATTTAATCTTTCAGGCGGTACATGGCGATACCGCTCATCAGCTTGGGAAAAAAATCCGTGGATTTTTGCGGCAGGACTTCGCCGCTCATGGCCATCTCCGCCACGGTTTCCACGCTGACCGGGTTCGTCAAAAAGCAAATCTGTGCGCGGCCCGAGTCCACATCGGCGATGGCCTGATCCATTTCCCGTTCGTAAGTGATGTTTTTCTCAGACTTCACGGCGTCCGGCGTGATCTTCAGGCCGCGCTCCAGAATCAGCCTGTGCAGCAGGACCACGTCCAGCCGCCGTTGCGCCACTGAAACCCCCGGCAGCAGAACTTCCAGGTTCGCTTCCTTCTTCAGAACAAAAATGTGGAACGCTCCGCTGCCTGCGTACGCACCGATGGCCCTTTGCTTCTGGCCGCGCGTCAAGTCTTGCCGAAATTGCTCGTAAGCTTGCGGACGCTCCGCGCTCCCGCTAAAAGGATAGGAGGTCACATCGAACGCGTTTGTCAGCGCGGCGCGGAATTCCGCGAAAGAGAAATTTGCGACGTTGGCTACGACGCGGTGCGTCGGGAGAATCGTCAGCCCCTTGCCCGCCGTGTTGAACAGCGTCATCATCACTTTTTCGTACGGCGCGTTCGGATCCAAGCGGCCCGCGCGGGCGCGGCGTTCGTCCCGGTAGGCCAGAGCCGTTTCGTAGCGATGGTGCCCGTCCGCGATCACGAGCTTCTTGTCCGCCATTTCGTGCCGGATCGTCTCGAGAGTTTGCGCGTCGGTCACGGGCCACATTTTGTGGACCACGCCGTACTCGTCTCGAATTTCAACCTCCGCCTTGGATCGCCCAGCCGCGTCGAGCAAGGCCTCGACGCGCCCTGCGGGGTCGCTGTACAGCATGAAAAGCTGCCCCGTATGCGTCTCGGTGTGCCGCAGCAATTCCAGGCGGTCCACCTTTGGTCCCGACAAAGTTTGTTCATGCCGGAAGACAACGCCCGCCGAGTAATCTTCAATGCGTCCCAGGGCGATGAAGCCCTTGCGCACGCGCCGTTCTCTGGTGCCCGGCACCGTGTACTCCTGAAAATACGCGTAGAGCGAAGGCGCAGCATCCTGCACGATCACTTTGGCGCGAATCCACTCGTCGAGTGCGGCCGCGGCGCGCGTGTACACGTTTTCCACTGGCGTGTCGGAAGGCAGTGATTTCCCTTTCTCGATCGGAATTAAATTGTACGGGCTGGCCGCTGCATATTTCTCCGCCATGGCCGGCGTGATCTTGTCATACGGCTGCGTCAGCACTTTTGCCGGGTCCACGACCGCTGAGTTGTACCGGTACGCCCGAAACGGAAAAATCTCTGCCATTCGCACTTCCCCCTGTTTGAAAAAACGTCGCGGCGCTGTTTCCCGAATAAGTTCCCTCGGAGACTTTGCCCTCATGAAACGCAACCCCCTATATTACAATTAATATTCCAGTAGGACAGCCACTCTTGGCTGTCCGCTTTTGTATCAGCAAGTTTGCCCGCGACAACCAGCCTGTCGCAGACGACTGCGGCAAGAACCATGTGCGCATCGTGGCAAGAAAGTTGAGCTATCGCCATTTCTACAATAAGGGACCCCATCACCCGTTTCTCCGAAGTCCGTGCGCTGATCTTCGATCTGGACGGCACGCTGATCGATTCCAAACTTGACCTGGCCCTCGCGGTCAACGCGACTCTTGCGGAACTAGGAAGAAATCCGCTCCCGCACGAACAAATTTTCAGTTATGTCGGGCAAGGCGCGCCCGCCCTGATCGCGCGGGCCCTCGGCAGCGACGCTTCCGAAGAAGATTGCCTGCTGGGGCTGGAATTCTTCATCAAGTATTATTCTGCGCACAAACTCGATAACACTGTTTTATATCCCGGCGTCCGTGAAGCGCTCGATGCGCTCAAGGGCATGCCGATGGCTGTCTACACAAATAAGCCGGTGCGGGTCAGTCGCAGTATTATCAAGGAACTGGGCGTGGCCGATCACTTTCGCGTGGTATATGGCGGCAACAGCTTCAAGCGCAAAAAGCCCGACCCCATGGGCGTCGATTCGATTCTGCACGAATTCGGCGCGGCGCCCTCCCAGGCGATGATCGTCGGCGATTCCGAAGTCGACGTCCAGACCGCGCGCAATTCCGGCACCTGGGTCTGCGCCGTGACATACGGATTCGGTAGCCACCGCCTCACGGAGTATCCGCCGGACTTGCTGGTCGACAATCTCACCGAGCTGCTTCCTCACCTTTCCGGGCCTCCTGTCCGCGCGCCACGCTAGCGTCATGCCATCCCCCCACTTAACCGGCATAATTATTTTCAAAATGGATTTTTTCACGCTTCCCCGCGCTATGTTCTGCCAACTCTACCTAAACGTGTGCCCGTGGCGATTTCCTCCTGCAGACGTTCAAAGCCTTACGAAATTCTCTCCATGATTATTTCGGGAGGAATGGGCTAGCCTTGAAACCCAACAGAAGATGCAGCATTTATTGGGATTCTCTCTGGATCTGACTTGATGAGAGAGGATTCGTAGCGCCGGGGCTACCAGACGGCATTTTCTGCAACGAAGCATGTGGCTGCCCGCCCCATCATGGGCGGCTCGGCGGATTCTGTGCGGTGGAAAACCATTCCCAGGTGCGCTTCAAACCTTCTTCAAATCCGAAGCGTGCACGATACCCCAGCGCTTCCCGCGCGAGGCCGATGTCGGCTTGCGAATCGCGGATGTCTCCGTCGCGTGGCGCTTCATATTTCGCGCGGGCGGGACGGCCGGCAATTTTTTCGAGCAGCGCGAGTGTTTGATTCAGTGTCGAGCGGTTTCCGGTGCCGATGTTGAAGGCGAGGCCGGGTGCGCCTTTGGCTTCGGCGGCGAGCAAATTTGCGTCCACCACGTTTTGCACGTAGACAAAGTCGCGCGATTGCTCACCGTCGCCGTACACTGTAGGTTGCGTTCCCGCCAGTAAGGCCGCGTTAAACAGCGACAGGACTCCGGAATATGCGGAGCCGGGATCTTGCCTGGGCCCGAACACATTAAAATAACGGAGCGAGACAAACTCGAGCCCGTACAGTTCCTGAAATACGCGGCCGTAGGCTTCGCCCATTTGCTTGGTAAGGCCATAGGGAGAAATCGGCGCGAGGCCGGTATCCTCGCGAATCGGAAGGGCGGAGGTTTTTCCGTATACGGCGCAGGAGCAGGCAAACACTACGCGTTTTACTTTGGCGTCGCGCGCTGCGACCAGAACGTTCAAAGTGCCGTTCACGTTGATATGGTTGGTCTCGATGGGGTCTTTCACCGAACGCGGCACCGAAGTCAGCGCCGCCAGGTGAATCACGCAGTCCACGCCGCGGCTCGCCTCGCGCAGGGCGTCCATATTTGTGATGCTGTCCTGGATGAATTTAACTTTTGGTCCTGCGCTGGCCAGGTTTGCGGCTTTGCCGGTGGACAAATCATCCAGTACCACGACGACGTGTCCGCGGCGTACCAATTCATCCACCGTATTCGAGCCGATGAATCCCGCACCGCCGGTCACTAAATAACGCATCCATTCACTCCTCTTTTTGGTAGGACAACCATTCTTGGCTGTCCCGCGCATGTCTCAGCAGGGCAAAAGCGGACAGCCAAGAGTGGCTGTCCTACTGAGTTCCCGATCTGGAATATTCCGGCAACAGGTTCCCCGCCTTTGCGAAACACGCGATTGCCATGTCGCGCATCTAAACATCGGACTTCACACAACTGGTTTCCGGAAGCTTTTTTCTGTACCCTGAATATAGCGTGCCCCCTGGGCGGCGTCACGACGTCTAAGTTTGCATGCTGGAAAGGGAGGGCGCGACACGGCTTTGCCGCTCCGAACCACTCCATTGTTGAGGACACCCGCAAGGTTCCATCGCTTCGCTTCGGTCGCTCCGCTCCTGGCGGTGGCGCTGGCATTTGCTGGAGTCACGTTAGCGCAACAATCCAAGCACGCCAAGAAACACGCTAAAACTCCGGCGGCTCCCGCGGCACCGGTTGCGGTTTCCGTTCCGTTTCAGCCGGGTGAGATTCTCGCATACCGCGTCTTGTTCTCAAAATACGCGGTGAATGCCGCCAAGATCGAAACCACCGTCGTCGAGCAGCGCAATTTTTTCGGGCATCCAGCCTGGCATTTCCGCGCCACGGCTCACACCATGGATACCACGCGCGCGCTCTTTGCTATTGACGACCAGTTCGATTCCTACACCTCCGCGGCGAATCTGTTCTCCATACAATTCGAGATGTATCTCCACGAACAGGGCAAGGCCCAAACGAATTTGTATCGCATGACGACGGAAGGCGATCCCGCGCCGAGCGATGCCACCGCGCTTCGCGTTACCCCCGGAACGCGCGACGCCATCAGTTTTCTTTATAATTTGCGCGCCGCGGATTGGCAGCGCACACCGGAGTTACGGGTTCCCGTATTTGATGGCCGGCGTCTCTATGACGTGGTGGCCCGGATTGATACGCCGCAAGGAAACGTCAGCGTTCCTGCCGGAAATTTCCCGGCATTTCGCATCGCGATTGTGTTATTTGATCACGGCAAAGAAATGACCGACACGCGGTTTTGGATGTGGATTACCAGGGACGGGGCGCACACGCCGGTCCTCGTCGAGGCTGACATTCCAATCGGCACCGCGCGAATTGAACTGACCCATATGCCTTGAACTAGAGCTCAGTATTGCCTGGACTCACCACCGCAGGCTAAGGCCCACGCCACAAAAACAAAGGGCCCGGCTCTGTAAATGAGAGCCGGGCCCTTTGACGTTTTTTTATTTTCCGCGCGATCAGTGCACGGGAGGGATCACAGGCGCGGGCCCCACCGGCGGCAACTGGCCTTTCTGCAACCCTGTTGCGACAGCAACGGGCTTTGAGAGGGCGATGGCGAGGGCCTCGTCCACAGTGTGCACGAAGTGAATTTCCATTCCTTCGAGCATTTGCGGCTGCAGGTCCTCCTTCACGTTCGGCTCATTTTCCGCGGGCAAAATCACCTCGCGGATTCCCGCGCGTTTTGCTCCGAGCACCTTTTCCTTGATCCCGCCAACCGGCAGGACAATGCCGGAAAGCGAAATCTCGCCCGTCATGGCCACGCGCGGGCGGATGGGCCGGCCGGAGAGCAGGCTCACCAGCGCGTTGACCATCGCCACGCCGGCCGAAGGACCATCCTTCGGCACCGCGCCCGACGGCACGTGGATGTGAATATCCTGCTTCCGGAAGAAGTCGGGATCGATGTCGTAACGCTCGGCGTTGGCGCGTACCCACGTCAGCGCTGCCGTCATCGACTCCTGCATTACCTCGCCCAGATGCCCGGTCATGGTGAATTGCTTTCCACCCCGCATGCGGCTCGCTTCAATGAACACGATGTCGCCGCCCGCAGGGGTCCAGACCAGTCCGACCGAAACGCCGGGCGTCTTGACGCGTTCTTCGACCTCCCGTTCGGCGCGGAACTTCGGCACACCAAGCGCTTCGTGCACCACTTCGGGCGTAACCACGAGCTTCTCGGTCTTGCCTTCGGCGATGCGCCGCGCCTGCTTGCGAATCAACGTGGCGATTTCGCGCTCCAGATTCCGCACGCCGGCTTCGCGCGTATAGCTGTGAATGATCTCGCGCAAACCGTCATCGGTGAACTCGATCTGCTCACCCACCTTGAGCCCGTGCTCGTTGGCCTGCTTGGGAATCAGGTATCTGTTAGCGATATGGACCTTCTCGACCTCGATGTAGCCCGCGAGCTCGATAATTTCCATGCGATCTCGCAGCGGCTCCGGAACCGGATCGATCATGTTGGCCGTGGCGATGAAAAGCACCTTGGACAAATCAAAAGGCACGTCCAGATAATGATCGCGGAACGAAGCGTTCTGCTCCGGATCGAGCACTTCCATCAACGCCGCCGATGGATCGCCCCGGAAATCGCGCCCGAGTTTGTCCACTTCGTCCAGCATAAAGACCGGATCGTTGGTTTCGGCGCGCCGAATTCCCTGGATGATTTGTCCTGGCAACGCGCCGATGTACGTCCGGCGGTGGCCGCGGATTTCCGCTTCATCGTGCATGCCGCCCATCGAGATGCGCACGAATTTGCGGCCCAGCGCCCGCGCAATCGATTTCCCGAGCGAAGTTTTGCCCACGCCTGGAGGCCCAAGGAAGCACAGGATTGGTCCCTTCATGCCGGGCTTGAGTTTTTTCACGGCCAGGTAATCGAGGATCCGTTCTTTGACCTTTTCCAGATCGTAGTGGTCCTCATCCAGAATGGCTTGCCCTTTCGGGATGTCGATCTCCTCTACCCCCGAGGATTTCGTCCAGGGAAGAGACATCATCCATTCCAGATAGGTGCGCGCGACCATGTACTCGGCGGAAGCCGGAGTCATCTTCGCGAGGCGTTTCAATTCGCGGTCGCACTCTTTGCGAGCCTCGGCGGGCATTCCGGATTTCTCGAGCTTTTCGCGCAGCTCGTCGATCTCGGCCTGGCCGTCGTCGGATTCGCCCAGTTCTTTATGAATGGCCTTGAGCTGCTCGCGCAGCAAGTACTCGCGCTGGCTCTGGCTGACCTGCTCCTGCACCTGCTCCTGAATCTTGTTGCGAAGCTCCAAAACTTCCAGTTCCTTGGAGAGTTCGCGAATCAGAGTTTCCAGTCGGCGACGCACATCGGCTGTCTCCAGAAGCTCCTGGCGGAGCAAGGTCGGAAGGGAAGGCAAGTTCGCGGCGATGAAATCGGCGAGGCGAACCGGGTCTTCGATATTCAATGCCGCAGTCTGCAAATCGTCCGACAATTGCGGGGATCGCGCGACCACGTCGCGGAACAGTTCGCGGGCGTTGCGTTCCAGCGCCATTAATTCCGCGTCCTGGTCGCCAACCAGATCCGGCTGGATTTCCACGCGAGCCGTCAGAAAAGGCCGGAAGCTGACAAGCTCCACCACACGAATTCGTTGCAAACCCTCGAGGAACACAACCACGTTCCCGTTGGGCATTCGTACCAGCTTGTGAATTTTCGCGGCCGTGCCGACCAGATGCAGGTCCGCAGCGGCGGGTTCTTCGACTCGGGGATCGTGCTGCGCCACGATTCCAAGCAGCTTTTCATCTCCGTGCAGGGAGTTCAGCAAAGCCAACGACCCCTCACGCCCGACGGTCAGAGGCTGAACGCCCCCCGGAAATAGCACCGTATCCCGAACAGGCAGAATGGGAAGCTCTTTCGGAATTGGAATCGATTTTTCGCTCATTGGGTCCCCCTCAAATTCCTTTGGCACAACAGCTTCATAAGGCTCAACACTTAAGTTAGATGCAAGATAGACCCAAAAGATACCACCAAGAAACATGCCGATTAGCAACAACCTTTAGTGTGTGCCACTAAAGGGTTAGAAATTACCGAGCAACTATTACAACCTTTGGTAAGGCAATAAAAATAATAGTCTTAAGGGCAACGTCGTTAAATATCCGTATTGTTCCCCCCCTTTTTCCTCCGCGTATAGCTCACATCGGCGGAATTAGAATCCTCGTGAGCCCGCTGGAATCGGGGCCATAGCGATTTGATACGGCAACGGCCATTAACTCCTGAAGCTGGGTCATGGCTGGCTCATTGACCGGGCAAATTGCAGGGCGCTTTCCCGGTCCTGGAGCCGTCCTTCCAGCTGGGCCTCCTCCACGGCCAGCAGGATTTCCCTGAATCGAGGTCCCGGGACCAGACCCATACTCTTAAGATCATCGCCCGTGACCAGCTTAGGGGGATACACTTTTTCGGGCGGAGTTTCCACAAGAAACCGCTGGACGAAGGTATAGGCCTCGAGACTCCCGTGACTGGCCAGACAGTCCAGGCGGTGCAGTTCCAGATGTTCTTCAAACCGGGGCAGGCGCACAAATCGCTTGAGCGTTGCCGTCCGCATCTCGTGCACGTCCTTGAACCGCAGGTGATTAGCCACCAGCGCTTCGATCTGCTCGATGTCTTCATTGGAGAAGCGCAGGGCGCGGCAGATGTGCTCGGCCATGCGCGCGCCGACCTCCACGTGACCGTCGAAGCGGATTCGCGTGCCCGGCCCGGTTGCAGGGGCAAAGGTCGGCGGCTTGCCCACATCGTGCAGAAGCACTCCCCAGGCCAGCGTCGGGGAGCAATTGGGCGGTAGTTTTTCTAGCATCATGCGGGTGTGAATCCACACGTCGCCTTCGGGATGATATTGCGGCGGTTGTGCGACACCCTTCATCCGCGCAATATCAGGAAGGACTACGGCGAGCAGTCCCGTTTTCTCGAGGAGTTCGAAGCCGCGGCGCGCGGCGCCTTCGGTCAGCAGTTTGGTCAATTCGTCGCGAATGCGTTCCGGGGAAACCTGCGTAATGTGCGCGGCGAGAGTTTGAGCCGCCGCCATGGTTCGCGGCTCGATCCGGAAAGCGAATCGCGCGGCGAATCGCACGGCGCGCATCATGCGCAATTTATCTTCCGCGAAACGCAGTCGCGGATCGCCGATGGCGCGCACACTGCCTGCGCGCAAATCGGCGCGCCCCTCGACAAAGTCCAGAACCTCGCCCGTCGCCGGGTCCATCAACAATCCGTTGATCGTGAAATCGCGCCGGCGAACGTCTTCCTGCGGAGAATCCGAATACACGACTAGATCGGGATGGCGGCCATCGGAGTAGCCGATGTCGGACCGAAACGTGGCCACCTCGACCTGCGTTCCTTCTTCGACCACCAGAATCACGCCGAATTTCGCGCCGACGGACAGGCTGCTCGGAAAAAGTTCCTGAACCCGGTCCGGGCGCGCGTCCGTGCAAACGTCATAATCCGCGGGCTCGCGCCCCAGCTCCAGGTCGCGCACGCACCCGCCCACGAGATACGCCTGATGATTGTTTCGGCGCAGCGTCGCGCAGATGTTTTCGGCCAATTGGCGCGGAGTCATTCTTGAATTATGCGCCAGTCGGCGCGATGAACAAAGAATTCCCGCGTTGCGAACCGGGAATCGCTTCTTGCCCTTCTATTCATTGTCAACGCGCCTTTATCCGCGTCATAATCGGACTCATGACTACGACCACGGCATTTTCCAAAGGGCAATTTGCCCAGACTCCGGAATTTGAAAAAAATCTCGACCGCCTGGCAGAAGTCGCGGTGCGGGCTGGACTGGGACTCGCGCCCGGACAACAAGTGGTGATGACCGCGACGCTGGATGCGGTTCCGCTCGCGCGCCGCATCACGGAGCACGCTTATAAAGCGGGCGCCACGCTCGTCACCACGTTGTTTACCGACGAGGAGTCAGCACTGCTTCGCTTCCGCTACGGTCCTGACGCCAGCTTCGACGCCGCCGCGTCATGGCTCTACGAGGGCATGGCTCAGGCCTACCGCAGCGGCGCGGCACGGCTGGCCATCACCGGCGGGGATCCTTCCTTGCTCTCGAAGGAGGATCCGGAAAAAGTGAGCCGGGCGAATCGCTCGATGTCGAAAGCTTACCGCCCGGCGCTGGAACTGATTACACGCCACCAGATTAACTGGACCATTGTGGCCTCCGCAACTCCCGCTTGGGCGGCGGCCGTCTTCCCCGATCTGCGGAAGGATGAAGCGCTGGCCCGGCTTTGGAGCGCGATCTTCGCCGCTTCTCGGGCCGACCAGATCGATTCGGTGGCCGCGTGGAAAAAACACGACGCGAACCTGCGTGCTCGCTGTAGTTGGCTGAACGAGAAGCGCTATTCGGCGTTGCACTTCCGCGGTCCCGGCACGGATCTGCGCGTCGGCCTGTCCGACGGTCACTTGTGGCTCGGCGGCGGCACAACCGCGGGGAATGGGCTGTATTGCATTGCGAATATGCCCACCGAAGAGGTTTTCACCACACCGCACAAAGACCGCGTCGAAGGACACGTGACCAGCACCAAGCCGCTTTCCTATCAGGGCACGATGATCGAAGAAATCTCCGTGCGGTTCGAGGCCGGGAAAATTGTGGAGGCGCATGCCGCGCGGGGCAACCAGGTTTTGCAGCGCATGATCGAGACGGACGAAGGAGCGCGGCGGCTCGGCGAAGTTTCTCTCGTGCCGCACTCGTCGCCCATTGCGTCGAGCGGTTTGCTTTTCATGAACACTCTGTTCGACGAGAATGCGGCCTGCCACATTGCCCTGGGTCAGGCCTACAGCTCCTGTTTGAAGGATGGCGACAGCCTCGGTCCGGAACAACTCGCCTCGCGCGGGGCAAACACCAGTCTGATTCACGTCGACTGGATGATCGGATCGAATCGCATTGACGTGGACGGCATCCTCGCGGCGGGTGATTCGGAGCCCGTGATGCGCGCCGGAGAGTGGATTTAGAGTTTGCTCAAGCCTGCTCCCTTCGGCCGCTACCGAGGCGGAACGCCACTGTTTCGACGTGGGCTCCGCCCTCGACCACCAAAAACATTCCGAATTTCGCGCCTCATGCGAGGCTGAACGGAAAAAGCTCCTGAATGCATTCCAAGCGCGGGAGCTTGCAAGCGTTGTCCTCCGCAGGGTGATGGCCGAGATTCAGATCGCGCGCTGTGCACTATTGAACAGTTTACAAGATTATGCTATTTTCGCAGCATGCGCTCGTCCGCAACTCGACGGGTTCCCACAAAGGTGCGCCGCCCCAGGCACAAAGAGGATGCAACGATCCCCGCTTTCAAAGTGCCGCTGTTTCTCCAGTCGGCCGGTCTGGGGAGAAAGGTTGTCAGGTTTCAACGAAATCAAACCGTCTTCGCGCAAGGCGATCCGGCGACGAGTGTTATCTACGTGCAGGAAGGCGGCGTAAAACTTACAGTGGTGAACAACTACGGCAAAGAAGCCGTTGTGGCAATCCACGGACCGGGCGATTTCCTGGGTGAAGGTTGCCTTGGGGGACAGTCGATTTGCGTGGCGACGGCGACCGCGATTGCGCCTACGACTGCGCTCGTCATTCAGAAACGCGAAATGATTCGCGCGCTCCGCGAGGAACACGAGTTCTCCGACCGCTTTGTCACGTACGTGCTTTTGCGAAACATTCGAGTCGAGGCGGACCTGGTAGACCAGCTCTTCAACTCCAGTGAAAAACGGCTGGCGCGCACTTTGCTGTTGCTCGCGCGCTATGGACGGGATGAACAGCCCCAAAAAGTGGTTGCCCAAATATCGCAACAGAGTCTGGCGGAAATGATCGGAACCACACGGTCTCGCGTCAATTTCTTCATGAACAAATTCAGGAAGCTGGGCTTCATCAAGTACAACGGCGGGTTACACGTCAACAGTTCTCTCCTCAGTGTCGTCCTGCACGAGTGACCGTCAGCAGCTGTGCAGCACAGTCGAGCCATGGATAACTTCTCTGAAAAAAGCGCATGTTTTCCGGAATTGGCCTGGTGACTTCCTCGGAACCAGCGAGATACTTCAACTACTTGCTGCGAAGAACCCTGCGGAGGGACTTGTGCACTTCCAATCCACCATCGTAGCTGATGTATCCCTGCTTTCGGAAGTCATTCATGAATAGATTGATTCGGGAACGGGTCGTTCCGACCATGTCCGCCAGAATCTGATGATTTGGATTGGGGACTTCCGTAATCGGTGGGCCCTTTCTATCCAGGTGGGCTAGCGACAGCAGAACGCGCGCGAGCCGTTGTTCGGCAGTGAACGTCAGCAGCGCCGCCACATGCTCCTGATACTTCTTGAGGGTGGACAACAGATAGGACACCAGGGAAATTGTTATCTTATTTTTCGTGTGCAGCAGATGGATCATCCTTTTCTTCGGGATGGACCGTATCGAACTGCTGGTCATGGCAGCGGCCGTGGATAGACGAAGAGGAAAGCCTATGAGACATTGTGCCCCAAAAAAGTCGCCTTCGCCCAGGATGGCGGTAACCGCTGAGCGATGATTTTTCGTTTCATTGGTAAGGCGAACTTCTCCTTCTTGAATGTAAAAGATAGAGCCGGCAGCCTCCCCCTGGGTATAAACATTTTGTTTGCGGCGATAGTGCGAGACCGTGCCGCCCAAACTGGCTCCTGAAGAGAGAGTATCAGCGTGTGAAGGCAATTTGCTATTGCGTGGCATAAAGTGTGCTCCGTTCCGGACAAACTTATAGCGTCTGTTGCGCCTGCTACCACCAATATTAGACATAGCCAAAACGGCTGTCTGTTCCTTATTGCACGGTTTAAGGCTTGAGGCGGGTTTTTCGATTGGACCTTTTTCCCCCCACATCTTACACTATTTCTACCGTTGACAAATCGAATAATCCGCCACAACAGACATCGCAGGAGAATGCCGGGTTCCGGCGGCCAACTCTCGATAAACGGTGCCATCGAAAAGTAATCACCGCTGTGTATACGGCGGCTTCAATCTTCCGGGGACAGGAAAGAATCGCGCGGGGGCAGGCTGCATTCCGATCGGACAACTTGCCTCATTCTTCCTCTTCCCCGCGCCCTTTCGTCATCGAGCCGCCGAATTGAATCTTCGAAAATCCGAAGCGGTCGCGCAAGGCGTCGGTGGCTCGCGCCAGGCGCTCGAGTTTTTCGCGGCGCGGCGCATCGAGCAGGTCCAATTGCTCGCCGCCGTGCGTGAAGGAAGAGAGCGCCACGCCGAGGAGCCTCACTTTTCGAGCGTGGTCGCAGTGGCGCTCGAATAATTTCTTCAGGGTTTCAAAAACGATGGGGTCAAGATGCGTGGGCTCGCGGAGCGTGTGGGCGCGAGTGATGGTTTCAAATCCCGCGTAGCGGATCGTGAGCGTGACGGTGGAAGCGCTCAGCCCCGCTTCGCGCAGCCGCTTCATCGCTTTCTGGCAAAGGTAGCTCAGCGTCGAGTCAAGCCCGCCGCGGTCCTGCGTGTCTTCTGGAAACGTCCGGTTGTGCGAAATGGATTTCGGCTCGGCGTCGACGAAAAATTCGTAGGTGTCCCCGCCGCGCGCTTTGCGGTACAGCGCCGTGCCCCAGCGGCCGAAATCATGCTCGAGTTTTTCGCGCGTTGTCGCGGCCAGCTGTCCGACTTTTTCGATGCCCGCCGCTTTGAGGGCAGCTCCGGTGACCTTGCCGATTCCAGGGATGCGCCGCACGTCCAGAGGGGCGAGAAACGCCTCTTCGCTTTCGGCGGGAACCCAAACCAAACCGCGCGGCTTGGCTTGATCGCTGGCCACTTTGGCAACGAGGCGGGTACGCGCCAGGCCCGCGGAGCACGGCAGGCCAGTCGTCGCCGTAATTTCGCGCAGCAACGCGTCCGCTGCCGCAAGCGGCGGCCCTTGCAGGCGCTCCATCCCCGCTAGGTCCAGATACGCTTCGTCCACCGAAGCCATTTCCACGACCGGAGAATATTTTCCGAGGATCGCCGCGACCCGGTCGCTCCACTCCGAGTAGAGATGGTGCCGCGGTTCCAGAAAAATCGCGTGCGGGCAAAGACGTCCGGCCGTGCGCAACGGCATGGCCGAATGAATTCCATATTTCCGGGCCTCGTAGCTCGCGGTGGAGACGATGCCACGCTGATCCGGCTGCCCGCCAACCACGACAGGCTTGCCGCGCATCTCGGGCCGGTCCAGCAGTTCGACCGAGACGAAAAAGGCGTCCATGTCCACGTGCAGGATCGAGGTTAAGGAACTGGAGGAATTGGAGGACGAGGAATCCGCCGCGGCGGAATCGCGCTTGGCTCGGAAGGTAGCGAACTTGGGCATGGCTCGTGGCCGCTACTATACACCCAGGCGAATATAGAGCGAAGAAGATCCGGTAGCACGGCCTCCCGCCGGTCTGCCGTTCCGCCCGCGCGGACTTTTAAACCAGACGGGCTGAAGCCCGTCCTACTCGGAGTACATGCTAGGATGAGGCAAAGGAGTGGTTCCCGTGGGGAAAATCTATAGGGCGATTGACGATGCCATCCGAAAATTCATCGAAGCTCAGCCGATATTCTTTGTCGGGTCGGCGCCGCTCGATCCGAACGGCCACGTCAACGTTTCGCCGAAGGGGCTCGATACTTTGCGAATCCTTGGCCCTTCGACCATCGCCTATCTGGACCTGACCGGTAGCGGGATTGAGACGGTCTCCCATCTCAAAGAAAACGGCCGGATCGTCCTGATGTTCTGCAATTTTCAAGGGCCGCCGAAAATTCTGCGCCTCTATGGCCGGGGCCGGGTGATCGAGTTGGGGCATCCGGAATTTCAGTCTCTGGCAAACCACTTTCCCGTGAATGAAGGCTCCAGAGCCGTTATTTCGGTTGAAATTACGCGCATCGCCGATTCCTGTGGATTTGGCGTTCCGCTCCTGGAATACGAAGGGCAGCGCAGCCAGCTTTCCGCATGGTCGCAAAAGCTGGGGCCCGCCGGACTCGAAAAGTACCGCCGGGAAAAGAATAGCCACAGCATTGACGGCGCTCCAGGCCTCGAAAAACCGCCGGGTGAAGCTTGAGCGACGCATCCGCGGCCTCATCTGTTGCTTCTTTCGACATCAAAAAATTCCGACCCAGCGCGGCGCCCCTGTCTTATTTTTGTAAATTCTCCATCGCGCAGGCAAAAATTCCCGCTATTTCCCGCATTTTTCGCGGGATTTGAGAGCCCATCCGCCGCGTCAAAGTTGGCCAAATGTGATTTGGGTGACTAAAAAGGCAAGATGCGGGGAACTCCCAAACCGCGTATTCCGAACAATCCCGATCGATTTCCCGGAATTCGACGCAGGGGACGCAATTTCTTTCTGGTCTGGTCGGACTTGTGGCACACGACCTGCTCCTTCCGCTATACTCAGCCGTACACAACTTTGAACTGGGGGCCAAGTCAATGTTTAAAAGTTCCATCTTGCATATTCAAGATCGGGGCACGGCGGAAGAAAGGCTTTGGCGCGCCGTCATCACAAAGTCTTTGGAAGAATGGATCTGCGGGCCATTGAGTTTTAGCCGCAAAGCAGAGCAATTCCTTTTTGAAGACAAGAGAGATTTCAAGGCGGTTTGCTCCTCCGCGGGAATGGATCCCATTCGCCTGAGAAAACGGCTGGAAACCATTCGCGCTCGCGGCATCCAAAAAGAAAACATTCCATTCCGAGTACGCACTCAAAAAAGGTTGCAACTGCCGCAATCTCCCAGCTGGGGCCAAAGAGCGTTCGGGGTTTAATACCCCTCTTGGCGGCCAATCGCCCTTGCAATTTGTTCCGGTAATTCTCCTTGAAATTCCATAAGAGCCACGCGAATGAGAGCCGCGACGCTGATCGCGTCGCGGATCTCTCCTCGCTTGACGCGTTCAACCGCATCCCAGAAGGGCACGCGCGCAACCTGCAGTTTTTCGGTTTCATCCGGTTGCGCGGGCGCTTCGGAAAGTTCCCACGCCAGGAACGCCGCGCTGCGTTCATCGGACACGCTGTTGGAAAGGTCCATGCCCAGAATTTCCATCCAGCGCCCGGCGGAAAGGCCGCACTCCTCGCGCAGTTCCCGCTGCGCCGATTCGAGGGCGGCGACCGAATGGGCCCCGCCGCCTTCGGGGATTTCCCAACTGTAGGCGTGGAGCGGAAACCGGTATTGCCCCACCAGAATGACACTCCCGTTTTCGTCAATGGGGACGACGCCGATGGCTAGATTCTTGAAATGAACCGTCCCGTACACGCCCGCCCCGCCCGAATGACCCAAAACTTCATGATGATCCACGCGAATCCATTTATTTTCGTACACGGTCTCCCGCGACACTACCGTCCAGGGATTATTCGTCTCGTCCATATTTTCTCCGTCCGACCTGCAAACCCGCACAGGCAAGAGTGCCCGCGCTACTAATACCCGCCGCGATCAATTGGAAGTACGCCGTGCGGAAGCCACGCGCGGGATTCCTGCAAGGTCATTGGTGATGGCGATGCCCGCCCACTCGGGAGCGGTGAGCAATTGCGACACGTGTTCCGCGGAGTTGTGGCCGAGTTCAAGTACGAGAGTGCCGCCGGGTTTGAGCAATGCTGCTGCTTGCGCGACGAGCGGGGCGTACAGTTCCGTGCCTGCTTCACCGCCAAAGAGCGCTACTGCGGGCTCATGTTCGCGCACTTCGCGCGGCAGCGTTGCCGCTTCGTTGCGGCCGATGTACGGCGGGTTGCTGGCGAGAAGATCGAGAGAGCGTGATTCGTGACTCGTGACTCGTGATTCGTGCAGGAGAAAATCCAGCAGATTGCATTCGACGAAATCGATGCGCGTGGCTACTCCATGCCGAGCGGCGTTGCGGCGCGCGACTTCGAGCGCTGCGGCGGATACATCTGTTGCAACGATTTGCGCAGCGGGCAATTGGTGCGCCAGTGCGATTGCGATGCAGCCGCAGCCGGTGCCTGCGTCAGCAAGCTGGAAAGATTCCCTTCGACGCGGTGAGCCGGCGTCAGCGCCGATCCCCAGGCGTTCGAGTGCTACTTCAATCACATGCTCGGTTTCAGGGCGCGGAATCAGGACGTCGGGTGTGACTTCGAAATCCAGGCCCCAGAATTCCTGATGGCCGGTGAGGTGTTGCGTCGGGACGCCGTTCGCGCGCCGGGCGATTAGAGAAAAATAATGTTCGCGTGTAGCGTTTTCGAGCTCGTGTTCCGGATGCGCGTAGAGCCACGCCCGGTCTTGCCCGAGCGTGTACATCAGCAGCAGCTCGCCGGCCAGCGCGGCCGATGGCACGTGCTCGCGCTCAAGTTGCGCGATGCCATCGCGGAGAGCAACCGCGAGTGACCGGTGACTGGTGATTGGTGAGTGCCGCGGCATCGATCCAACCCACTATCAGTGATAGCTTCAGGGGCTGAAGCCCCTTTATTGTTCGAGACGAATGTCACGGCTAAAACTGTGACCCACAAATCAACTTCAACGGAATCTTCCAGCGATCTTACAAGTCTGTCTGCCAATTTCTAACTTTGTAGGGCACGGCTTTAGCCGTGCCGTTCAGATTCGCGAAATGAATCGGCTTTAGCCGCTGGCTTGCTGGCTTTCAAGTGGCGCCACAAGATCAGAATGACCATTATGCCTCGACCAACTCCTGCTTCAGGCGCTCGGCCTCGAAGTGCGTCACCAGCGCGTCCACGAACGGGCCCAGTTTTCCATCCATCACTTCCGTGAGCTGGTGCAGCGTCAGGCCGATGCGATGGTCGGTCACGCGATTTTGCGGGAAATTGTAGGTGCGGATTTTTTCGGAGCGGTCGCCGGTCTTGATCTGCCCGAGCCGCTCGGCGGCGATGGCTTCGTGCTGCTTGGCCTGCTCCATTTCGTACAGGCGCGCGCGCAACACGCGCATGGCTTTCGCGCGATTCTTGATCTGCGATTTTTCGTCCTGCTGCGAAACGACCAGGCCCGACGGAATGTGCGTGATGCGCACGGCCGAATACGTGGTGTTCACCGATTGCCCGCCCGGCCCCGAGGAGCAGAACGTGTCGATGCGCAGGTCCTTGGCTTCGATCTTGATGTCGATTTCGTCGGCTTCCGGCAGCACCGCGACGGTCGCTGCCGAAGTGTGAATGCGCCCCTGCTGCTCGGTGGCCGGCACGCGCTGCACGCGGTGCACGCCGCTCTCATACTTCAGCTTCGAGTAAACTTTTTGCCCCTGAATCGAGGCGACTACTTGCTTCAGGCCGCCCAGCGAACTCGGCGAACTCTCCAGGATTTCCACTTTCCACTTCTGCGATTCCGCGTAGCGCGAGTACATGCGGAACAATTCTCCTGCAAATAGCGCCGCTTCGTCGCCGCCCGTGCCCGCGCGGATTTCGACGATCACGTTCTTCTCGTCGTTTGGGTCCTTCGGCAGCAGTAAGACTTTCAGATCGCGCTCTACGGTTTCCTTGCGCGCGGTAAGCTGCTTCTCTTCTTCCTCGGCCATCAGCTTCATCTCGGGATCGTCGGCTTCGGCGACCATCTGCTTTGCACCGGCAAGTTCCTTGTCGATCGCCTTCCACTCGCGATATTTTTCTACCATCTCGGAAAGCTCCGAGTGCCGCCGCGCGAGCTTCTGGTAATTCGCCGAATCATTCAGGATTTCCGGCGAAGAAAGCTCCGCGGTCATTTCCACGTAGCGGTGTTCAATCTGATCAAGCTTTTCGTACAGCGTTAACCCTGCCATGGCTTGCCCCTGTCAAATAAAATTCCAATCGGAGTTAGAGCGTTGTTTCGGGAGAACAGATTCGTGCGGCGACCCCGCGTGGCGGGATCCGGGAAGGGTTGCGGCTAATAGAATGCGGCTGACATTTTTTCTATTCAAATAAGATAGCTTGAACACGAGCCAAAAGCAATTCGGCGATTGAGACCAGGATTCCGACAAGCAATTTCACATAACTCGACCAGAATCGTCAGATCGGCCTCCATTCTTTCTAATATCCGAGCCTTTATGACCTGAGCCATGTCGCACAGATCGCATTTACTAAATCTAGTGCGACTGTGGGTCACGCTGGATCAAAGCAATCCGCTTCACCTGGTTCCTGCTTAGGTGCTGAAGGGTTCCGCCAATCCTTACTACGACCTCAGAGGGCGACATCGATTCCACATCTCCACTGAGTACTGATCCGTCGCGAAGTTCCACGGTGTCGTGGGCGGACGTTCCTAGCTCGTAACTGACACTTCCTCCGGAGGTATCTTCGGCAGTGATCTCTAGCGGATAGTTCCCTGTTTTGAAACCTTCTTTAGCGAACTCAAGTATGTGTTTGCCAGGGGCGACTTGAACGATTTTTGGGGTAGTGCCAGCTTCAACTCCATCGATCTTGACCTCGGCTCCCTGAGGGACCGAATTAACTGTGACTGAGATCGTCTTTAGAGGGAGGTACGATTGAAGTTCTGACGGAAGAGTCCTGGGTGAGAGTTCCATGGAGACAGGAATTCCAGACGCTTGAGCATCTGCATTAAATTTGACACTTCCTCCGGGTGCCACGTCACTGATAGATATAAATCCATCTCCGATTCGTACTTTGTTTTTATCGAGAAGATAAAGGGCAAAATCGGCCCGTGCAATTCTCTTGCCCCACCGGTTCTCTGCCGTGACGTCAATCGTGTATGTCCGAGTCCCGCCACCAGAGCCAATTTCCTTGGGTTTTGCAAGGCTGAAGCGCAAGACTGGTGGACCCGAGGAGGGCCAAACGATCACCTGAGCCGGTGGGTCTTTCGCCTCGCTTGTAACCAGGGCCAGAATCAGCAATGCTGAACAAGTGGCGATTCGATGCAGGTGCATTGATTCACCCCTCTCGTAGCAGCAAGTATACCCAATTACCAGATACCCGCGAGAGTATTACCAAATCAGCTCCCCAGAGCAACGATCCCATTCAACCTACACAGGATTGCGAGCAGGAGTGATCGGTATACTATAGGCGAACGGCCGAACACAACGATGAATCTACCTCACTCAATCCCGGGCGTGACCGCTTCGAATATTGACGGCGAACTGCTGTGGGGCTTCTGGTATCCGGCTCTGCTCAGCGACGAACTTCGCGGGTGCTCGCTCGTGACTTCGATGTGCATGGAAATTCCGCTCGTGCTTGGGCGCGACGCTGCCGGAAAAGCGTTTGCGCTGCGCGATGCCTGCCCACACCGCGCGTTTCCGCTTTCGGCGGGCTCGTGCGACGGCAAGACGGTCGAGTGCACGTATCACGGCTGGCGCTTTGACGCGCACACTGGACAGTGCCGCGAGATCCCTTCGATTACGGCGGATTCCAAGCTCCAGTGCGACCGCATCTATGCGGGCAGTTTTCCGTGTGAGGAGCGCGACGGCTACGTTTGGGTGTACCTGGCGAATCCGGAGGGCCGCGCTGTCGATCGCGCAGCGATCGCGCCCGTCCCGGAGCTGCCGAAATTCAGCGAGCGCTACCGCATTGCGCATCTCACCGCCGACCTCACCTGCAGCATGGACACGGGCATCGTGGGACTGATGGACCCGGCGCACGGGCCGTTCGTGCATCAATCGTGGTGGTGGCGCAGCCGCCGCAGCATCCGTGAAAAGCAGAAAACATTCGAGCCGATTCCGCAGGGCTTCCGCATGAGCTCGCATGCGCCGTCGGCCAACAGCGGCCCGTACAAGTTGCTGCGCTTGTACGGCGAAGAGGTTACGACGCAGATCGATTTTGTGCTGCCGAATATGCGCACCGAACAAGTGCGCTGCGGCAAATACTGGTTCACGAACCGCACGACGGTCACGCCGATCCGGCGTGACCTGTGCCGCCTTGATTTTGTCGCGGCGTGGAACTTGTTTCGCTGGTTCCCGGTGACGCCATTTCTGAAATTTTTCGGAAAGCGCTTCATCGCCCAGGATCAGGACGTGATCCAGCGGCAGCAGCCGGGCCTGAAAGTGCAGCCGCGCATGATGCTCATTGACGATGCCGACCGCCAGGCGCGCTGGTATTTTCAGTTGAAGGCGGCGTATCTCGCGTCGCAGCAAACGGGTGCCCCCATGGTGCATCCGCTCGATGGACCGGTGACCCTGCGCTGGCGCAGCTAATTCCTTGGGATTAAAGATTGGTTATTGGAATCTGAAATCTGAAATTTCAGATTTGAGATATACGAATTGAGATTCGGGCACCACCAAATCGTATTAGCCCCCTCCAGCTATCAAAGCCGACATCCAGAATCTGCATGGCAGCCCGAGGCGTTTTGTGGGTCACGGCTTCAGCCGTGACATAAAGCCAGCTAATCAAATCGGCTTTAGCTGCTGACTCCTCGATCGAACAGTCAGCGGCTAAAGCCGTCTCGAATCTAACCCCTCATGTCGCGGCTGAAGCCCCGACCCACAAACATGAGCGGTACTATGACTCTACTTTTTTTTCTGCGAACGCGCGATGAATCAGGAAGAGGATCGCCGCGGTCAGCGCGGCCACAGGCAATCCGAGGAACGGGTGATGTTCGGCAATCCCGCGCACGCCGAGAAAGAGCAGAACGGCGATCTGGCGGCCAGGGCCTTCCAGTCCCGCGGTATCGGTAGCGCGCGACGCCCAGCGCACCCCCCAGGTCATCGGCACGGAGAGAGCGACCCCAGCCAGGGCCCACTGCCAGAGGCGTTCGGCGCGCAGCCAGCGCATGGAAATACGCAGCAAAAACGCAAATACCACCGAAAGAAACGCGCAAAAAATCAGGACCAGGAAATACGTGGTCAGGATCGCGGCTCCTGCCCCGGAGGGGCCAATCCCCATTCCCTCCGGCGAAGCCCGTTCTTGCAAGTACATTGCGACAGTGAGGAACAATCCCCCAATGATCCATGAGGCAAGGTAATAGACGAGGCTGCCGCGGCGCGTCATTAATGTCTCTGACGGGGCTTTAGACGCGCGGCGTTCAAATTCGCCGCTCAATTTTTGGAAATTCCTGCCACACTTTCACGCCGCAGAAGTGCGAGCCTTCCGTGCAGATCGGCGTGGCAATCCCGGCGCGGATGTAGCAAGGCGGCCCGAGGTAGCGTCCGAGAGATGGAAGCGCGGCGCGGACTTGCTCGACCTCTTCCATCGACGCCTGATAAATCTCCTCCTGCGCATTGAAGCAGGTGCGCATCGTCCATTTGTGCAAGAGGTGCAGCAGCGAGCCGGTTTCGACCAGACGAATGGCTTTCGCGTTCGGCAGCAGGTACAGCGCAATTTCGCGCGGCGCGCCACGGTCCAGCAATTCGTTTTTCGCCGCCCAGGCGTCCTTCATCGCGCGTTCGTACACTTCGCGGGCTCGCGCGTTTCCGGCGATCAGCATCGGGACGACAAAATCCGGCGAGCGCGTGTCGGTGAGCATCAGCAGAGGGCGCGAGCCGGGCACCATGCGGTGGCGCTGGTCCTGGCTGTCGGCGGTGTGGCTGATTTTTTTCGCGAACGTAAAATTCGCGTGCTGCAGCGCGCGCATGATCGGCGCGTGTACGCCGATGTTGAGTGTTTCCAGGCGATACGAATTGCGCGCCGGATTGAGCAGGCGGTCGATGGCTTCTTCGTCTGGGCAAACGCTTTCGGTGAGGCCCAGAACGGCGCGGTAGGCATCCGCAACGACGCGAGGCGCGTGCGGAGAATAATCAGTCAGCAGCGAGACGCGCCCCGCAAGGCGCGCGTCGAAATCCCGCGCGAAGTCTCCCCCGTGCGCCGTGGAGCCGCCCGCGGAATTGCTGTGCGACCACTCCGGCATTTCCTCCTGCTGCATCGGCGCATTGTTGAAGCGGTCGAAAAACTGCGGATCGATTTCGCGCACGCGCGCGACCATCTCGCCAATCACGGCGCACGCTTCGGCCGGCGTGTCCGACGCCGCGGCCATGCGCCACAGCCGGTGCAGCACGATTCCGGAAAGCGTGTGCACCATCGTGGTCGCCGCCGCGACGGGCAAAACATACCGCGCGACTTCAATCGCGCGTTTCTCGGCTTGCCGGTCCACTTTCTGCACGCGCTTGGCGTGCGACATGGGGCCGACGTGCCAAATGTCCCTGAGAATTTCCTGAGCGTCGCCGCGCAATAGCCCAGTCAACTCCTGGTAGTAGCCCCAGGCGCGCGCAATCGCGTCTTGGTAAATCGCGCGCTCGGCCGGGCCAAACCCGGGAATTTCGGGCGGCAAATAAGCGAGCGCGTGATCCAGGCGCACGTACCGCTGGCTCTGCTGCTCGGAGTTGTAGAACGGATGCGCGTGCAGAAACGACCAGACAAATTGCCGGCTGACGTTTTCCAGGCCAAATTCAAAGTGCGCGTGCTGGTAGACCGTGTGATGGCCGCCGTAAAACGTGGACGCCCCGATTTGCAGGCGCTGCTTGTCGGTGATTTCTTCCGGCCCGATGAGGCGCGGCGCGTAGCAGGTGCGCGCCGCGGCGATGGCCGAATCGTAAGGATGCGCGAAGTGATTGCGCAGAGTGATGCGCGGCGCAGCGGCTTCAAACGGCACGCGATCCGGCTGCGGGGAAGTTATCGGTTGAGCGGCCATGTCTCGCGCGACATTCTACACCGCCGCGCAAAATAGGAATAGGCGCGCCGGAATGGACTGGCTGCTGAAGAAATCCCTGGAACTCTCAATCCAAGCGCAGCGAGGAATCGCTCCTCATTCTGTAGTGACAGGACATGTCGTGCCCCTGCGAAAAGAAGGAGAGATTCCTCGCTGCTCTCGGATTGACAGAATTGGAGGCGTTCCGCAAGCTCCGGAGGCGCCTGTGTGAGATGGATTATCGCTTCTTCTTATTGGCGTCTTTGATGGCTTGTTGCGCTTCGGCAGCCTTTTCGTATTTCTTGGTGAAGCGCTCCACGCGGCCGGCCGTATCAACCAGCTTCTGCTTGCCAGTGAAGAAGGGGTGGCAGTTCGAGCAAATTTCGACGCGCAGAAACTCGCCCTTCATCGTCGATCGTGTAGGGAACGTGTGCCCGCAGGCGCAATGCACGGTTACCGGGTGGTAGTCCGGATGGATGTTCGGTTTCATGGAAGGTCTCCCGCCGGCTGGCCGGTCTGCGCGGCCCCCGGTCATGCGCCGGGTCTACAGTCGCGTCGCTAGGTCAGCGGACAATTTTCCATCATACGTGATTCTGCAACCCCTGCCAACATGATATACATGCGGGCTGGGGATTCGTTTGGATGCTCGGCCGGGCACGAACGATTCACCGGGGAAATAACCAACTTGCCGGGAGGTGCAGGAAATGCCGATCCGATCGAATGTGGAATCCTTGCAATGGCCGTTGTTTCGTATCTGCGCGGTGTTGATTCTGGCCAGCTGCGGGCTTGCGGGGCACGCGCTCGCACAGGAACCCGCGCATGACATGATTTACGTTGTGACGCACGTCGATATCATCCCGCCGGAAAAGGACGCGGGCACAAAATTGGTCCAGCAATATGTTGCCGATACGCGCAAGGATAAAGGCCTCGTGCGAGTGGATGCCGGCGCTGAAATCTCGCGCGGCAATCACATCTCGATCATCGAGGTCTGGCAGAACCAGAAAGCTTTCGACGAGCATGTCGCCGCCGCGCACACGCGCCAGTTCCGCCAGCAAATCGATCCCAAGCTGGGAAGCCCTTACGACGAGCGGCTTCACCATAGCCTCGAATAGCGTTCGCTTTTCCCCTCTTGCAAATCCCGGAAAGAGAGGGTTTCGCACATGCGGGTTGAGATTGTAGAGGAGGCCGAAGGCGCGGCGGAGGCTCCTGCTTTCCCGCCGGAAGGAAACTATCTGGACCTGCGCGCGAATCCCCAGGATGTCGAACAAATCCCCGGGGCCCGGCAATATTTGCCGCTCCGGAATTTCCTGACCTCCGTAAACGGCGCCGAATCAATTTTCGCCACGGCCGGCGCCGCCACGAAATCCGATTTGCCGGCCGCGGTTTCCGCGGGCCCTGCTTACGAATTCGCTTCGCAGGCCAGCATCGTGTTTGCGGCCCCCGGTTTCAATTGGGAGCGGAAAAATTATGTGGCGCTGTGTTCTGGATTGAAAGAACTCCTCGAGCGGGACACTGCAAACTCTATCCGCGCGGTTCTGCGAATTTCTCCTTGCGATTTCACGGCTGAAAACCGGCGGGGATATTGCCTGAGCATTCGACTGGTTGCGGAAGGCAGTTCGGCGCAGCAGGCGGAGTTGCGGTGGGGATTGGGCCTGGCTCGCGTCCAGCAGGCGCTTTTGTTTCGATCTCGCGCCTTGAAACAACTTATCGCGGAATGAAATTTGCGGGATGTTTTGCGTAGCAGGCAGCTTGGCGGGGTTCTTTCCTTGCGTGGAGATCGGAAAAAACCGCCGGCGGGACGCCGGCGCGACGAAAATCGCGCGCGCCTCTCGAAATCCTCTGATTACTTTTTACTATTGGGAACTTTAATCGGGAATATGAGCTAGGTAACGAAGGAACAACCGATGCGCGTCACACCGGTGGATACCTGCTTTATATAAACACGGCGCAAGCTGACGCGCACGGGGGGCAGAATCGGCACGTGCAGCACGGCGTGGAAGGCTTCGCCGAATTCTTCCGGGCGCGAAGTTTCCAGAGCCACCCCGCCATAGCCCAAATCCAGCACTCGGGCGGTGCGCTCTACTCCTTCGCCGATCAGCGCGTAGGCGTGCGTATTCGCCAGCGAAACACGTTCCCACCGCCGCTGTTCCGCCCCTGTTTTCTTCACTTCAGCGATCGGGGGAGGCGGGAGGGAAGGAGCAACGGGAGGCGTTGCTTCTTGCTTTGGTTCCGGAACTTGCGGGCGGGGACTCATTCCGGCCGGCCGCGGCGGAGTCGCGGGGGTGCGCGTTCCATTCTTGAGCTGATAGAGCCTCTCATCGGCCACGCGGATTAGGACTTCCTGGACGTCGCCATCATCCGGAAAGACGGCGACGCCATAATCCAGCGCCAGAGGGAGGCCTAAATTTAGCGGCTCGATGGACAGTGAGTAGGCGGCGCGCAAGCGTCGGCTCAACGCAGCCGCTTGTTCCGTGTCGGATTGAGGGAGCAAGAGCGCGAACTCATCTCCACCAATCCGAAACGCATAGTCTGAAGTACGCAGGGACTTGCGCAGCGTGGATGCCGCCATCTGCAGCAACGCGTCCCCTTGCGGATGTCCGAACCGGTCGTTCACTTCCTTGAATCGATGCAGGTCAAAAACGACCAGCGCAAGTTTGTGGTTATAGCGGACCGACCGGTTGAGTTCTTTGTCGAAGTAATCCTCGAAAAAACGTCGGTTGTAAAGAGTCGTCAGTGGATCGGTCGTGGCATTGATTTGAAGCTTGCGAAGTTCTTCGTACTCCATCAGGATCGGCAGGCGCAACTGGCCTGCCGAGGCCAGAACATCCAACAGGGCTGCCTGCAACGCAACTCTCTTGCCGACACTTTCGGAAAGTTCCCGTTTGCGCGCCAGTGACTGATCCCAAAAATCGAGACTTTGCGTTTCTGTGATTTCAATCTGCGCAATCGAGCGGAAAAATCGCTGCAGGAATTGTCCGCGGCTGGGACGTTCTAAAGATTCGAGCGTGTCCGCTAATAACTCGAGGAAAGACTCCTCGGCGGACCAACGTGGTGGGTTGGGGTCACCAGTTTGCGCCATCAAGTTTGCCGTTATGCCGTTAAACTTCCAGGATACCCCAACGCGGGACGGGCGCGGAGATCGCGAACGTAGAAGCATGTGCACGGGAACTGCCATAGGCCGCGCACCATACCGAATAAATCTATTCCTTGTAATACATTGACCCCTCGGGGTTAAGCACTTCCTGACCCGGCCAAAATCATACCGGTTGGGCGCACCGGGGAGCAAGATGCAAATATTTGCATACTCTTTGGGGATATTGTGTTACCAAGGTTTCCCATTCTTGTATTACACGACTCTTAATCCAGCGCCTTCAAAAATTCGACCCCCAACAAATGTATTCCGTCAGCAGTGCGATGGCGGCGCACCCGCGCGCGGATCGGGGGTGTTTGCGCCGGCAGCATTGCCGAGGGTGAGGAGGGCGCAGGAATCGTCAAATTCACGACCTGATTCATGCGGATCGCACGAGGGCTGGCGAGATAAGCCCCGGTGGCGCTGATATCCAGCGTCTTTGTGAGATCGAGAAATTCCGATCCCGCAGAGTCCGTCCCTCGGACGAACATAGGAATCTGTACATGAATCCGCTGCGACCGCCGGCGCTCAGCGGGAGTTAAGCGCATGCTGTATCTTCCTGAGATCAAAATTTAAATAGGAAAGTGATTTCCCACGTGCAAAAATCTAGTACTTTCGCACTAGTACCCTCGAAAAGGGTGCACATCGATGGCCAGCCAAGCCGAAAAAGACGAGCGTTGTAAGTGTTTTCTATTCAATAAGTTATGCCCGCATGAAGCGAGGTGAGAACTGTTTTCCACATCTTTTCCACCCCTCGGCGGCAAGTGGTTTACTACAATTGTGCAAAATAGAACCCATTTACCATTGACAGCGGGGCCGGGTTTTGACAGTATCCGGAAGGTTTCCCGCTTAAAAGCCGAACTGAATCAAATGGAATTCTCCGCTTTCCACAAAGCGGATAAGTGTCCTGAGGAGACCCAGTTGCGACGTGGTCCTGTCATCGAGTTGCCAGCCAGCGAAGCGATCCCATCAAACGTGGTCGCGGGTCTTCTGGACTTGCTGGAAGTGCCCATTTTGGTATCCGATCGGTCCGGCCGGATCCTGCAAGCCAACGCGACAGGCAAGCAAAGCCTGACGGCTCATGGTTTCTCATGGGAATCGAATTTTAATTTGTTCTCCGACCTGCTGCGGATCAATCCCAGCCAGATTTCGGAACGAATCGAGGCGGGAGAACAGCATATCGATTCGAAATTTGATTGCTGCGGCGGCGCGGCTCTCGCCCGCATCCAGTGGTTGCCGGAAGCGGACTGGCTGGTGGTGCGGATAGAAGATGCGGAAAAGCGCGTGGTCCAGGGTCAGGCCAAAACTGCGCAGCATACCGTGCAAGAGTTGTTGCAGGAACGGGAGATCACTTATCGAAATCTGCTCGCCGCGTATTTGCGGCTCCAGGAAGTCAACCGTCAGAAGACCGTGTTTCTAGCCTCCGCGGCGCATGAATTGAAAACTCCTCTCGCCGTGATCAAAGGCTATTACGACTTGCTGCTCTCGGGTTCGCTCGGAAAGCTGACGGACAAGCAACGGGACATCCTGCAGGAATCAAAAGAAAGCTGCGAGCGGCTGGTGCGCCTGGTTTCCATGTTCCTGAATTATTCGGCACTGGAGAGCGGCAAGCTGGTCCTGCATCTGCGCGAAAATGATTTGCGGGATTGCCTGAGCGAATTGGCAACACGCTGGCACGAGGCGTTTGTGCGCAAGCACGTCCGTCTGGATACGATTCTGAATACTGACATTCCGATATTCAAATTCGATTACCAGAAAGTGCAGCAGACCGTCGCCAATCTGCTGGATAACTCGCTAAAGCATACGCCCGCGGGGGGAAACGTCGCGTTCCGCGCGGAGCTCTACTTCTGGGAACGCCGCTCGGCCGAGGAAATGCAGACCCAGGATCGCCGGCGCGAGCGCATCCAGCATCCTAACTGCATCAAAGTCTCCGTATCGGATTCCGGTCCGGGGATCGCATCCGAGCATCATCAGGAAATTTTCGAGGATTTCGTGCGCGTGGACCGCACCTCCTCGGGTATGGGCCTGGGTCTGGCGATTGCCAAGCGGCTGGTGCAGGCGCATCGCGGCAAAATTTGGGTGGAGAGCGAACCACGGCGTGGCTGTACTTTTACGTTCCTGCTGCCAATAGACAATACATAATGAAATTCTGGAAAGATGAAGGTGGGACAAATGGCTGAAAAGGAAAGAATCCTGGTTGTGGACGACGAACCCAGCATACGAAAGTATCTGGGTACGCTGCTCGAGGTGGACGGATACCAGGTCGAATCCGTGACCTCGGGTCCCGAGGCCATTGAGAAGATCGAAGCCGGCGACCGCCCGGACTTCATCATCCTGGACATTCTCATGCCCGAATTGAATGGGCTGGAGACCTTGAAGCAGCTCATGCAAATTGACCGCTCGCTGAACGTGGTCATGCTTTCCTGCTCCAACGAAGTAGGCACCGTCGTCGAGGCCATTCGCCTGGGCGCGCAGGATTACCTGACCAAGCCTTTTGAAAAGGCCGAACTCGATGTGGCCATGCTGAAGTGCCGGCAAAAGCAGCAGTTGCGCGCCGAAAACAAAGCGTTGCGCGAATACTGCGACAAGATCACGGAAGACCTGTGTTTTCTGGCTGCCAGTCCGCAAATGGTCAGGATTCGCCAGCAAATTCTGCAAATCGCTCCCGTCGACGTCCCCGTCTTCATTTACGGCGAAAGCGGAGTGGGAAAGGAAGTCGTTGCGCGCATGATTCATATGCGCTCGACGCGCCGCAGTCAACCCTTCATCAAAGTGAATTGCGCCGCGCTTCCCGGGGAGTTGCTGGAATCCGAATTATTCGGTTTCGAGCAGGGCGCGTTTACCGGCGCAGTGCGCTCAAAACCCGGCAAGTTTGAGCTGGCAACCCGGGGAACGATCTTCCTCGATGAAATCGCGGAAATGAGCCCTCACTTGCAGGCCAAACTCCTTCACGTTCTGCAGGACCACCAGTTTTCCCGCCTGGGCGGGCGCCAATTGATTGACGTGGATGTGCGCGTCCTGGCCGCAACCAACGTGGAAATTCAGGAAGCCATGAAATCGGGACGTCTCCGGGAAGATTTGTACTACCGCTTGAATGTGCTGTCGATCAACGTTCCTCCGCTGCGCGAAAGGGCTTCGGAAATCCCGCTGCTGTTCCGCCATTTCCTGCAGAAATACAGCGAGAAATTCAACAAAGAGCCCATGGTTCCTTCCCAGCATTTGATGGAAGCCGCGGTGCGTTATCCCTGGCCGGGAAACCTTCGCGAACTCGAAAATTTCGTCAAGCGCTACGTCATTTTGGAAGACGACGAAGGCAGCTTCCGCGAACTGCTGGAAATGTCCGCCACGCGCCAGCGGATTTCTCCCAGAGAAGAGGCTGCGCCCGTGCGCGAGCAGGGGTTAAAAGCGCTCGTACGCAGTTTGAAAGACGAAGCTGAAATGGAAGCGATCGCCGATGCTCTGGAAAAAACTCACTGGTGCCGCAAGGATGCGGCCAAGATGCTGGGGATCAGTTACAAGGCGCTGCTGTACAAAATTCGCCAGTTTGGACTTGATTCAGGACGCCCAGCGCGGGCCAGCAGCAAGAAAGAGGGTGCGGGAGGATCAGGAGTTTCCAATTCCGGTTCTGTCCCAACCGATCTTGCGCCGGCCGGCAAGCATGGCTAGAAAGCCTAGTACTCGTAACGGATTATTCATTCATTGTCATGAATTTCCCCATATTTTCTGTAATATGATTCGTTCAGGGTGTAATATCAGATTGGGAAACTTGGGGCGGCTCGGGACTGAAGGTGGAACTTCTCATTTCCAAAATCGGGATTAGAAGCGTAAAAGTGTGGGCTTGGCTTTTTTCCCGTGCCCCTTCCACATTGTCAGCGCCGCGATCCGGGAGCGGCAATCAAATCTATCGTTGGGAATTATTTTATTTTTATCGGGACATTCGGAAACTCATTTGTGTTTGATTGCCGGCGGGACCTGAGTCGTGTACGGAATTGCTCCATCGCGTTAGATCCTCAATTGTCCGCATTCCTGGCCCGGGGGTGGGACAAGTGAGCACCAAACAGGGGTCCGGGGGAAGAAGATGACGGAGCGTCGAACCGCGCGTCGATATGACCTGTCTTTGCCGGTCATTATTCGCGTACCAGTCGAAAAAGAGATTGCCTCGCGCAATGGAAAGACCCGCGACATTTCCACGCGCGGCGTTTACTTCACAATCGACCAGGACATGGGCGCGGGAGCGGAACTCGATATTACGCTCACTTTGCCCGCCGATGTCACCCGCGGTTCGGAAGTTTTTATTCGCGCCATGGGAAAAGTGGTTCGAGTCGACAAGCAGCCGGAAAACGGGTCCTCTCGCGTCGGTGTCGCTGCGGTCATTGAGCGGTACGAAATTATTCGCACCGATCCCTCCACTCAATAAAATTCCGTAATAACAATTCGTACTTTTCATCTTCGCCATTTTATCTGACGGGTCCTCGCCTGGGGACTTCGCGCCTGTCCCAGTTCGCCGCCGTTTTGTCGGCGACGTTTCGTGGACGAATCTGGATTCAGACGATATAATCCGCCCTTCAGGGGGCGTTCCGCATGCCGCGCGATTCGGGCGGCTCCATCGCAAATGAATTCGCCGACGCTGGACCTTTCCATCGTTATCCCCGCATATAACGAGGAGGGACGCCTGCCGAAGACACTCGATTGTATCCTTGCCTATCTGCAAACCCGGCCCCACCGGGCCGAAATTATCGTCGTGGATGATGGATCCTCCGACGGTACAGCCAGGGTCGCCATCGCCTACCAGCAAAAGTATGCCGCTCTGCGCCTGGTCTCGAACAAAGAGAACCGGGGAAAGGGATTCAGCGTGCGCCACGGCATGATGGTAGCGCGCGGGGAAATCTCTCTCTTTACCGATGCGGACCTTTCCACTCCGATTGAAGAGGCCGACAAGTTATTTGCGGCGCTGCGGGAGCAGGGATTTGACGCCGCGATCGGCTCCCGCGCCGTGGACCGGAGTTTTATCGAGGTCCATCAATCGGCGATTCGCGAGCAGGCTGGGATATTCTTCAACTATATGGTGCGCTGGATCATAGGCATTGAATTTTCCGACACGCAATGCGGATTTAAAGCCTTTCGCCGGAAAAGGACGCGGATTATTTTTGAACAGCAACGCATCGAGCGTTTCGGTTTTGACCCGGAAATTCTGTTCCTGGCAAAGCGCAATGGCCTGCGCGTCGCGGAGATTCCCGTTCGATGGTCGCACAACTCCGCGACAAAAGTGAACGTGGCGGCGGACGGGATCCGAATGCTTCTGGAGCTGCTGTTAATCCGCTGGAATGCGATACGGGGATGTTATCCCCGGGCGCCCAAATCCTGACAAATGGTTACAGCCAACCCGCATCCGATGAGCAGCCCCGCGTCCAATTCATTTGCGTTCCGTGCACCTGTATTCGATCATGTGGTCGGAATCGGTAGGACGGGCTTCAGCCTGTCTTCGCGGCGGCGAGTACCAGGAAGAAAGCAGACAGGCTGAAGAGCCTGTGTGGCAACATGAATTTCATACGGTTTTGTAGCGCCCGCCTTCAGGCGGGCATCGTAGATTCAAGCACATGCCCGCCTGAAGGCGGCTGCTACACAAACCAAAACCGAGTTACTAAGCAGGCTATGCAGCCTATCCTGCTTAAGTTCCGGATGGAGGAAGCGTAAAGACGCATGAAGGTGTCCGTCATAATTCCGGTGTATAACGAGCGCGCCTTTATCGAGGAAGTGCTGCTGCGCGTGCAGGCGTCGCCGATCGGCAAGGAGATCCTGGTCATCGACGATAAATCCACCGACGGCACGCGAGGCCTGCTGGAGGATTTTGAGAAGGCTCAATCCCAAGGCCAGTCAGAAGTTGCCGTGCAGAACGGCAAAGCGCGCCTCGCGCTCGCAAATATCCGTTTCTTTTTTCAGCCCCAAAACAGCGGCAAGGGGGCGGCTTTGCGGCGGGGATTCGAGGCGGCCACGGGGGATATCATCCTGGTGCAGGACGCCGATCTCGAATATGACCCCAGGGATTACGGAAAACTCCTCGAACCCATTCTCGAGGAAAAGGCTGACGTGGTCTACGGCTCGCGATTCCTGGGCGGCCCGCAGCGCGTCCACTATTTTTGGCACTACGCCGGAAACAAGTTTCTGACCCTGCTCTCCGACGTTTTCACCAACCTGAAACTCACGGATATGGAGACCTGCTATAAAGTCTTCCGCCGCGAAGTCCTGCAGAACATCAAAATCGAATCGAACCGTTTCGGTTTTGAACCGGAGATCACCGCCAAAATCTCCAAGGGCTACTGGCGGATCTACGAAGTTTCCATTTCCTATGCCGGCCGCACCTACGCGGAAGGCAAGAAAATCACCTGGCGCGACGGCGTCTCCACGCTGTGGTGCATCATCCGATTTAATTTATTTGACTGAGCAAAAGATCAGTACTCGAAAGTGCCAATTGAACAGACGATTCTCGCGCGATGGCCGCGCGACTATTCTTTTCTCTGAAGCAGATCAAGTCAGGAAGCGGCGTACGCGGTGCTATCCGCCGTTCCTGCCAACGTACGCGCCCATGGATTCACGTATGGCCAGGCGGGCGCGATGATGCTGCGCCTTCAGTGCGGAGACGCTCAGCCCAAGACGTTGAGCCGCTTCCTTTCCTGAATAACCCTCAAAATCACACAACCGAATGATCGCGCGGTAGTTTGCGGGCAGGCATTCAAGAGTCCGCGCAAACAGATATGACAGCTCCGCCTGTGCGCAGGCCCGCTCCGGATCCGGCCTGGGATCTGCCGGCCCTTCGGGCGCGGCCAGGTCAGCCTCTTCATCCGGGTTCTGATCCTCCAGGGAGACGACTGCATGGGCTCGCCGCTTGCGCAATTTTGCTAACGCGGAATTACGAATGATGGAATACAGCCACGTCGAGAATTGAGAGTTTCCTTTGAATTGGTCGATGTGGCGCAGAGCGGATAGCAGGCCGTCCTGCAAAGCGTCTTCAGAGTCATGATAGTTGTGCAAGACGCAATCCGCCACTCTGAATAGCCGTGGCACATTGTCTCCAAACATTTCGTTCAGAGTTCCACTATCTTCGCTCGTGGTCAGACCAAGCAGTTCGCGTTGATCGCTCTCCACAAGGCACAGCGATTTGTCGGCCAAGTGCGTCTCCTGACGGCTCCGAATCGTGAAGCTGACCTGCTCTGTTTGATACATGGGCAATTTGCATTCCATTGGTCCAGCAGGACCCCCAGTGAAGGCTCGGAGGGTATTGGCAGACAACTGGGCAAGCGCTGAAAGGAAGGCTGGCTACTCACTAAGTACATGAAATAAAAAGGCGGTCGCGTAAAGGCACGGAAGAAATCATTGCCGCGCCGGGCCGGATTCGATGCAATACCAGACTACAAGCGATGTCCTCAGGACGGTCGGTCCCAGATGAGCCGTTCGCTTTCCTCACACTTCTCGTTCGCTTTTAGCACGACTCTAGCCGATGAGTCACTCCTTGCAGGCGGGTCTTGCCTCCAACCATCGAAATTGAAGGATTACCTGGCTCCAGTCGCTTTCATATTGTGGTACTCCGGTTGCTCTCTCACAGTCGGGCAAGGTTGGTTGCGAAAGCTTTCGCTCGATAGTTTGGCACCCGGTCGAAGGCAGAGGCGGAATGAACTGGAGCATGGGCTACCACACCTTCCGATTTTTGGTCTGGCTAGCATATGCGACAATCGTTTTTCTCCTCGTCACCCTTAGACATCGTTCCCACAAATAAGAGCAGCCCCTGCATTTCAGGTGTGCTGAAGGGCAACCAGGAACCGGCGTGCCAGGCAAATCGAATTGAAGGATTGTCGCTACTCAGAAGCGCCCAAGCCCCCGACGCGGCTCCAGAGGCGGTGCTCTCTGCGTCCCCTGAGAAAGCACCACCTCTGGCCTCCCAAATCGTCTTATTATTATTGGGAATACACAAAGAGGGCCGACCGGGCATTTAGGGTTACGGGATTTCGACTACTCTTGTCAAAGGCACCGCAATTCGTCGACACTCTGCGGAGGATGATGAAACTTTGATTTGAGGATAAAGTGCCGACCAGACTTCCACTCCCCAGGCTTAGTTTTCGCTGGCAAATCACATTGCTGGGCGCCGTCGTCGTCGTTTTGTTCGTTGCGGTTCTGATTGCCACACTCGCCGCGTTGCAATACACCAAGTCAGCGGTCCTGAACAATGAAAAGCGCCGCTTGCTCGAAGCGGCGAATGAGCTGGCTCGCAACTATTTCGATAAGGCAAAATCCGCCAGTCAAGCCCGTGGGCTGTCCTCCGTGGATTTTGCCTTGATCTCTTCCCCGCAAGCAATTTCGGAGATAAGTCAGGGCGCTTTGCAAAAAGTAGAAGGGATCGGGGGCGGATTTTATCAAGACGATGGCGGACTTTTAATTGGATATACTCCGTCCTCTGGCCAGGGGAGCGAACAACTCCTCGTTCCGGGTGCCGCTCGTGACGATGTGCAAGCCGCGGTTCTCGACGTAGCTCGGAATGCAGCCAGGGCCCGCGCGCCTTCAGAAAGGGTCTTGACCGGGGGCAATGACATCTACTTGATTGAGGCGTCGCCCATTGGCAATGAGAAAGCCGCCTGGGGCAGCGCATGGACGGTTGAACGGCTGCAAAGCCTTCCGGGCTCCAACCGATTTCGGGCCTATCTGATTACCGTCGCATTGGGGATAGCGGCATTGTTGTGCGTGATCCTGACTCTTTTGGTTGTCCGGAATCTGCAAATAGGAGTCAGGAAGATTGAGAGCAGTCTCCAGGATTTGGAACGGGATCTTACTTCGCAAATCCAGACTGGGTCTGACCCGGAAGAAATCGAGCGGATTGCCCAGGCCATCAATCGATTGGGAGCGTCCTTGCGGGAGAATATCAATCGTGAAAAACAGATCGAGGACCGCTTGCGGCATGCGGAGCGGCTGGCCGCCCTGGGCCGCCTGGTCGCGGGAGTCGCGCACGAAGTTCGCAACCCGCTGGCGACGATTCGATTGCGCGTGCAAATGGCCCAGCGAGAGGCGCGAAATACTCGCGTGGACGAATCGTGCGTGATCGCCCTCGAAGAAATTGAGCGATTGAATGGCATGGTTAATCGGTTGTTGAATTTTGCGCGTCCCGTCCGTTTTCAACCCGAGCCAACCAGCCTGAGACAACTGACCGAACAAAGATTGAATCGATTTCTGGAGAACGCTCGGAAGAACGGCGTCAATTTCGTAACCAGTTTTCCAGAGGACGGAACTTTGCTTCCAATCGACCAGAGCAAGATGGCCCAGGTTTTCGACAACGTCATTCAGAATGCCATTGAAGCCATGACCGAATCGGGAGGGACTTTGTGGGTGAGCGTGACCTCCACCATGAAGTCCGCATCCGGAACCGATAAAGTCCGAGTCGAATTCCGCGACACGGGAAACGGGATCAACTCCAGCATGATCAGCAGAATTTTTGACCCCTTCTTCACCACCAAGCCTTCCGGAACCGGGCTGGGCCTTTCCATTTGCCACGAATTTGTGCGCGCCCACGGCGGAGAAATTCAGGTCGAAAGCGCGGAAGGGGACGGCACCAGCGTGCGGATTATTCTGCCCGTCCGCGAGGACGTCACCGAGACTCTGCGCGCCTCTTAGAGCCACACATGGGCCAAACCATTCTCATCATCGACGATGAAATCAACCTCCGCAAAACGCTTGCGGAGATTCTGGGCGGAAGAGGCTATGAAATCCTGGAAGCCGGGGACGGCGTGGAAGCCATAGATCTCCTGCAGAAAGCCACCCCGGATCTCGTATTCAGCGATTGGAGGATGCCGAAACTTGGAGGCGAGGATGTCCTCCGGCACATTCGGAACGAGCAGCGGCTTGCCGCGGTTCCTGTCATTGTCATCACCGCGTTCGGTTCCAGCCACAACGCGATTGAGGCGCTCCGGCTCGGCGCCTACGATTTTGTGATGAAACCATTCGATCTGGAAGAAATCTCGCTGACCGTGGAACGCGCCCTCGCGCATTCCTCGCTCAATCGGGAAGTCACGGACCTGCGCGCCCGTATCGAACGCCAGAATACGCTGGGAACAGGGCGGATGATCGGTTCCAGCAGCCGGATGCTGGACGCCTTCAAAATGATTGGAAAAGTCGCGGAGACGGACACCACGGTCCTGATCTGCGGGGAATCAGGAACCGGCAAAGAGCTCGTAGCGGAAGCAATTCACAACTACAGCCGCAGAAAAGACAGGGCATTCATAGTCGTCAATTGCGCGGCTCTGCCGGAAAATCTGTTGGAATCGGAATTGTTCGGCTACGAACGCGGGGCCTTTTCGGGTGCGGCGGCGCGAAAAATCGGCCGATTCGAAATGGCGGAAGGCGGAACAATCTTTCTGGATGAAATTGGCGAATTGTCTCCAAACCTTCAGGCCAAGCTGTTGCGAGTCTTGCAGGACCACAGCTTCGAGCGCCTGGGCGGCACCGAAACCATCAGTGGCGATTTTCGAGTCCTTGCCGCGACCAATCGCGACCTGGATGCCACGGTGCGCGAGAGACTTTTTCGCGAAGATTTATTTTACCGGTTAAATGTGGTTCGGATTACTGTGCCCCCCTTGCGGGACCGCCGGGCGGATATCATTCCCCTGGCTGAACACTTCTTGCGGTTGTACAGCGAAAATAATGGCCTGGACGCGGTTGGTTTCTCTGAAGAAGCCATGCTTATGCTGCAAACTTACTCGTTTCCTGGAAACGTTCGGGAACTTGAAAATATGGTCGAGCGCGCTGTCTTGATGGCCCGGGGCCGTGTCATCCTGCCGATTCATTTTCCCCAGGTGACAGCCTCTTCGCCGGCGTCGGCCGCCAGTTTGATCGAAGCGGACCTGCTGTCGCTCCCGTTTCACAAAGCCGTCGGAGAACTTGAAAAAAAACTGATTGAAAACGCGATTCGACTATCCTCGGGCAACAAGACGGAAGCTGCCAACCGCCTGCAGATCAATCGGCGCCTTCTTTATCAGAAAATGAACGAACACCAAATTAAAGAATAAAGGCAGTTTGCACGCACCAGTCTGTAAGAATCGTTAGGGAAAAGGGCAGCGCGCACGCGTTGGCGCAAAAGTACACAGATGCGGATGCGATCTCTTCGGAATCCAGAGGAAATTTTATGTTTTGCGTTCCGTGTCCGATTCGATACGGGCTTCAGCTTGGTTGAGGCGGTCGACCAGCGTGTTCAGCGCCTGCAAAAGGGATTCGATCAGGAGCGGATGCTCGCCATTGCCGTCGCCCGTGTTGGGCAGCGTCAGGGCAGGCGCCGGAGGCGGCGCTTGCGCCAGCGGATCGACAATATGCAAATCAAAGTCGCGCGCAACTTCTTCCACCAGTTCCGCGGGCACGGGATTCTTCTGTTCCGCAAATGAGCTGACCAGCGCGTGTTCGCAAAGCAGATTCGTGACCCTGGGAATCCCGCGCGCAAAACGGTGGACTGCCACGACTGCTTCCGGACTGAATATATCGGGATTTTCCGCTCCCGCAATGCGCATGCGCTCTTGAATGTACCCCTGAGTTTCTTCCAGGGTGAGCTGGCGCGTTTTCGCCCGCAGCGTGATGCGTTGGCGCAACTGCCGGAGTTGCGGCTGGTTGAGCTTTTGTTCGAGCTCGGGCTGTCCCGCGAGAACGATCTGCAACAGTTTTTCGGTGGAGGTCTCCAGATTCGTCAGCAGCCGGATTTCCTCGAGCATTTGCGGCGAAAGGTTCTGCGCCTCATCAACCACCAGCACGGCGCGTTCTCCAGCCTGATAGCGGTCCAGCAGCCACTGATTTAATTTCAGCAGCATCTGGCCTTTTTGCCGTGATTCGCAGGGGATGCCGAAATCGGCCATCATGAAATCGAAAAATTGCGAGACGCTCAACCGCGGGTTGAACACAAAGGCGGTGAAAACCCGTTCCTTGTGCAGCCATTCGAGCAGCTTGTTGATGAGCGTGGTCTTGCCGGTTCCGACTTCCCCGGTTAGCAGAATGAAGCCCTTGCGGGTCTCAATTCCGTACGTCAAGCAGGCCAGCGCTTCCTGCGTGTTTGGCGTCAGGTAAAGATAGCGCGGGTCCGGATTGACGTTAAACGGATTCTCTTTGAGTCCGAAGAACTTCTTATACATGCAATGACCTCGGGGCCAAAATACATGGCACGACCGCTGGGATTTCCTTGTTCATGCGCATGAATTAACGAGCCGCCTCATCGATCGGGCGGAGATGCCAATTTATCGACACTCCAATCGTTTGTTGCAGCCCTGTTCCGCCGCAATTGGCCACCGGGCAGTTGGCGGGACTGTTCTGTTCCGACGCGCCGTAATTGAAATTGATCTGTGCGTGCGGGCCGATAAGCCGGCCCAGGTTAGCGCCCGCGAACCAGTTGTCGAATCGGACCGTTGCGACGGCCGCTGTGGGAAGACTATCGTTCATGGCATACCCTGCGTTGATGGATCCCTTCCAGAAGCGCGTAAACTGATAGCTCGCCTTGCCGGTAAACGTATTGCCTGTCGCCCCCAGGAACACACCTGACCCGCCGTTCAGGCCGCGCGCATAAGTAAAAGTGACTCCGCTCCGGCGCCGTTCATAAGTCAGCGCAGTGTTGACCGAAGCAAACACCAGCTGGAAATTTCCGGCCGGCGTGGCCCAAAGTATATCTTGCGGTCCGGCGGCCACCTGGAACGCCAGACGACCTGTAATTTTCCTGCCGTAGGCTAGGTCGCCCACGTAGTCCACTATGGAGGTCCCGCTTCCAACTACGGAATTGACCGTCCCGCTGTAGTTAATTCTGCCGTAGTTTCCGAGAATGGCGATGGAATCGGACGGATCAAGCAGGAAATCGTAGCCCGCTTGCGCGTTCTCCATGGTGCTGTTGAAGTAGCCGGTGCCGGTGAATTGCAGCAAGCCGTAGGAACCGGAAAGAGTCAACGCCGATCTGCGGCTGAAGGAATACTCCAACTGACCGAGAATCGAGTTTCGGTAGCGCATATCTGTTCCGGTATTGATGGTTTCTGCCGGCTGGAACGCCTGCGAGAAACTGGACAGAGATGTGTTTAACACGCTTGAAAATTCAGAAGCCAGCCCGGGGCCGCCCATGCCCTGGCCGGTAAATGCGGCGCCGGGCGAGGCCGCAAAATCGTCGCGAACAATAACGTGCCACCTGGCCCAATCAGCTTCCTGGGACACAATCAGGTCGTGGAATTGATAATGCGGAGAATTTACGCCGGAAGTCGCGCCTGCCGCGCCAAAACCTATGTTGAATGTTTCACCCCCGTTATAGAGGGTGGAAAAGTGATACTCGCTCCAGTTGCGAGTAAAATTCAGGCTGCCGCTGGCGATGGATATGCCGGCCAGGATCGTTTTCCCGGTGGTGCCGGGCAAAGTTTCCCCAAGCTGTGAAATTGAAATTGCAGGGTCGAAAATATTGCTGGTGTGTTGCATCGAGCCGAGCGTGAAAGGCGTGGCTCCGGCAAGAGTATTCTGATCGGGAGTGACCTGCGAAGGATCATATTGCTGCGGATTATAGGTTGTCGTAACACCGCGTGCCGCACCGATAGGTGTTTTATTCGGATATATGGCGCTCGGCCTCGTATCCAGCGGTTGCAGCGGAGCGTTCGGATCGAGGGGCGAGGTATCCTGTTTTTGATCTTGCGCGTATGCCGCAGTAGCGCAAAGCACTAAAGCGACAGCGAGGGCCCGGCTTGTTTTCCACAAATTCATGGTTTCACCTCTTACGGGACGACGACCGTGTCGCCCGGCTCCAGCTTGATATTTTGGTCCGGATTGTCACCCTTTAGAACTTCACGGTAATTGAAGGGAATCTCGGTATGCTTGCCATTCACCACTCGCATCACGTGGATTTTTTTCACATTCGCAAAGGTCGTAAATCCGCCCGCGCTCGCCAGGGCCTGTAATACGGTCGTTCCCGGAACCAGGGGAAACGCGCCGGCGCGAAGCACTTCGCCGACCACAAACACGCGCTGGCTGTTGATTTGCGTGACGATCACGGTGACCTGAGGCTCGGTCAGGAACTTGCGCAATTTCTCGGTCACCGCGGCGGCCAATTGCTGCGGCGTCGAACCCGCCGCCTGCACGTCGTTGATCAAGGGCAGGGTTATTTTTCCGTCGGGCCGAACCGGCACGACGCGCGTCATGTCCGGCTCTTTCCAGACATTGACGTCGAGCACATCTTCCGCACCGATCACGTAGGACGGATCCGTTGTGGCTGGCGTGACCGCCATTCCAGGTTCGCTGCCGCTGGAAGCGCCGTTCCGAGCCGCGTTGACGGGTGGATCTTGCTTCCCGGTCTTCTTGTCCTGGAACGCTGCCGGCGTGTTCGCCGCGCTCGCGAGCATTATCATTGCGCCAAGAAAAAGAAATGTTCGGTTCATCACAGACCTCCTCATTGCTCCTCAGGGCGGTCGGAACCGTCCAGACCCAGCTGCTTTAATTTATAGAGCAACGCCTTATAGCTGATTTGCAGCTCTCGCGCCGCCCTCTTTCGATTCCAATGCGTTCGCTCGAGTTGGTTCAGAATCATGGCTCGCTCGGCCACCCGCGAAGCTGCTCGCGCCGCCTCCTTGAGGGAACCTGACGGAACCTGCGAGCTGCCAGGTTCGGCGATTCTCGAACCGACTGGCGGAGGGTCCGGCGCCTTGGCTCTATATTCAACCGTAAGGTCGTGCGTGGCAAGATGTTCGTCTCCCAGGGCCACGATTTTTCGCACCACATTTTCCAGCTCGCGGATGTTCCCGGGCCAGGAGTGGCGCAGCAGCAAACTCATCGTGGAATCGCTGACTTTCGGCTCCGGCCGCTCAAACAGGGAAGCATATTTTTGGAAGAAAAATTCAAGCAAAGCGGGAATGTCTTCTTTTCGATCCCGCAACGGAGGCAGCCGCAGGTGAACACAATTGATTCGGTAATAGAGTTCTTCTCGGAATCGTCCGGCCTTCATCTCTTCCTCGAGATTTCGCGTGGTCGACGATATGACGCGCATGCTGCAGCAGCCTTGCGGCGGCGTGCCGCTTCCGTCGGGAAGCAGCTGAAGCAGGCGGGTTTGCGCGGCCGGCTCCAAGTAGTTGATCCCGTCCAAAAATAATGAACCGCTGCTCGCTGCTTCCTCTTCAGAAACGTTTTCCGGAAGCCGCAGGCGCGCGGAGAGTGAATCCCCTGTCAATCCGGAGCATCCGCACTTCACAAACGGCTCATTCCGGCGCCTGGAGAGCCTGTGAATTTCAAGAGCCACGACTTCCTTCCCCGTGCCGCTTTCCCCAACCAGGAGAACCGGAATCTCCGTGGAGGCAATGTCCGCAATTGTTCTCTCCATTGCGCGCATGGCCGGGCTCTTGCCAGGAACGAAATAATGGTAGCCACGTGCCCGTGATTCTGGCACTCCCACCGATAGAAGGTTTTCGTCCGCCCGAGTTGCCATTCCACCTCTTCAGCAAGAACGCAGACTGCTCAGCTCACACAAGTGGCTTCCGCAATATAGAGCAAAGTATGGGCCATGCCCATGACCACCGTTTCAGAATGTTGCCATCGAACTTAAGTGCCTTGTTTGGTTTAATTTGAAGGGTGGTAAGCCTGGTGGTCAGCGCCTCATGTATTGCGTTGTGGGATATCTCCAGTTACCACATTGTGGAAATGTATTTCCATGCCGGATTGATCTGCCCATTTAACCATCTGTAATCTACACATAATAAAGGGCATACCAAGACGCGAGTGAGACTCGCTTCTTTCCCTGGTTTTTGCAGTGAATTTTTGCAGGTGGAAGCAGATTTCCACAATATACCCTAACTTTTCAACAATTCCCCAATCGAAACAACCTCACTACGTCTTCGTTCCAGCCTTCCTGCAAAACGAACCCTACTTGCTTGCGGACCAAGTTCAACGGGTTAGCTTTTCGTCTCTTTGGGGGGAACAATTTCGCCGCTGGGAGGGCTCATTCCACGCTTGGCTGGCAAGCCAGCCCTGCGGATCTTGTAGAGAAGGGCGCGGTAACTGATTTTCAAGGCGCTCGCAGTTCGTTTGCGATTCCACCGATTGGCTTCCAATACGCTCAGAATGATCTTCCGCTCGAGATCATGAACCGCCTGACGAGTCACTTTCTTGAGATGGATCTGGCCTTCCACCGGGATTTCCGGCGTCGCGTGTGTATGCTCCCAGTTCAAGATTTCGCTGGAAATAGCCTCTTCCGAACCGAGGATTACATATCGCTCAATGAGATTCTCCAATTCGCGAATATTCCCAGGCCACGAATGTTTGCCCAGCAAATGGAGCGCCGCGGGAGATAGCGGCCTTGCCTGCATGTTGTGGCGCGCTTTGTGGATCTGCAAAAAATAAGCCACCAGGTCGGGGATGTCTTCCGCCCGAGATCGCAGCGGTGGAAGGTCAATGCTCACCACGTTGATTCGGTAGAATAAATCCTGTCGAAACCTGCCATTGGCGATTTCCTGTTCGAGCCGCCGGTTGGTCGCGCAGATCACTCCGAGTTGAACGCGCCGGTCTTCCTGCCCGCCAATTCTGCAGAACTGCCCATCCTGCAGAAGCTGAAGCAATTTGGCCTGCAACGACATGTCAATTTCATCGATCCCATCGAGAAAAAGCGTGCCGCCATCGGCTAATTCCACTCGCCCGGGCTTGGACGAGTTCGCGCCGGTGAAGGCGCCCTTCTCGTAACCGAACAATTCGCTTTCCAGCAGCGCCCCGGGGATCGCCGCGCAGTTTACCTTGACGAACGCCGCATCGGGTTTAGGAGAGAGGTGGTGAATAAAACTGGCCAGCAACCCCTTCCCCGTGCCGCTATCGCCCTGGATGAGGATCGGGACGCCGGATTGGGCCACTTTATCGATCTTCTGCCTCGCGGTCTGCATGGATGCCGATCGGCCGAAGATCAGGTTTACGGGAGGCAGATTCCCCGTCCGGTCACCAAACCCTGCCCTGGAAATAGCTGAAGTCGCCATATCGCCTTAGTCTTGATGAAATTTGAGGGGATACAGACCGCCCCCCCTTAATCAAATGCACACAATGAACCAAACTAATCTGGCCATGGGAATTTATCTTGCCCCTTCCAGCAGGCCACCTCAAACGCACATCTTCTTATAGGTCAATACCTTGCAGGGATTGTGAACCGTCTGGTGACACCTTGCTTACGGTTCAACAACTTCTGGAACCGTCGGGCGGTGTGAAATGTTTTTCTCTAACGGGGCACCCGGCTTCCGAGGTGCGATTGAAATAGACAATTCCATGGACAGCCGACTGACCGAACAGGAGTTGTACGGAGGGTCTGGGATAATTGGCAAATTGCAGCTATCTCCCCTGTTTTCAGTCACAACTCTGTTTGGGCGAAGTGGTAAGAGAACAGGGGCAGGCCATTTTTCTTGATTTCTTCGTAAATGCAAACAAGGCGTTCATTAGCCTGCGTTGGGTCTGCTCCAAGTCATCGCTTCCGATCAATCGGTTCGCGCTGACATTTTTGGTGTAGTTAGCTTTGCGCAAGCTGGATGCAAGGAACAGTGGGATGATTTGCAATTGGTTTAAGTTCTGGTTAGTGTTTTCATCAGCCGGAATAACCGCGCGCGCGCCTCCTGACCCATCGCTGTAAACTCAATGCCCATCCCCTTGCCGGGCTGGCTGTCGCACACCAACGCGCGGGCGCGCACGTCTCCACCAGGCACTTCGAAAACAAGCTTAATTACATCTCCGCTGGGGGGAGGATCGAGGGTTGCGATAAACAGCCCGCCAAGCGCTAAAACGTTGGCATACGAGATTCTGCGTTTGCCCATGTGTTCCCAGGCCACTACAGCGCCTTTCGGCAATGACACGCGAGGATATCTCCGAACTTTCTTGCTGGAAGACATTAGTTCCCACTTGTTTTAAAGACTAATCGATCCAGTCATCCTAAAACCAGATTCCCAATGGAAGATTGTCGTAAGAGCAACACTGCCGGAACAAGATCGCCCCAAAACTTCTTATCCACCGGAATCCCGTGAAGAGGCGCCGCGTGCCATACTCCAGAATCTGTCCTTTGAGCAGCTTGCCATTCCACCCGAGGAAGCACTACGGTTTGCCCGCGTCGATCGCATTCGTCTTTCCAGGCCATGAAAATCAAGTGGAATCCATGCCCTCGGCGCAGTGAGCGTGGTACGCCCTCAAAATCCAAATCAAAGGCCGGGACACGTGCCAGTCAGGGTTCTGGGAATCCCCGGTGCGAACAGCTTTTCGACCCTCAGGTCTCCATTCAGTTACCGTTGTGTGTCTACGCAACTTCCTATAGACCGAGCCTTGCTCCGTGTTCGTGGTTCCGATAATCTCGGAGTCTGTGAAAAAGACGGCCAAGAAAAACGCGCTGCACGTTTGCCTGCTTTCGCCGCACCCACTTGTGCTCAGCGAATTCGAGCGCGTGTTGTCGAGCCCCGAGTTCAAGACAGTCTCAAGGCATTTGGAATCGACGCTGGGCCCGGATTTGCGCCACCTGCCGATTCCCAAAGCCGCGGTGTACGTCGTGGACGCTCACGTGGCCAGGCCCGCGGCCGGAGCGCTGCTTTCCAATATCCTCGATCATCACACCGAGGCGCGTATCCTGGTGGTCGCCGAAAAATTTGATGCCGCGGAGAGCTACACGCTGCTGCAGATGGGCGCAAAAGGATTGCTCAGCTACGCAGAAGCGCGGGAACAATTGCCGCGCGCCTTGCCGCTGGTGGCCAATGGTGGATTCTGGGTTCCTCGTTCCGTGCTTTCGGGGTTTGTCGATTCGGTTCTGGCCGGATCGCACAGCCGCCGCCTGAAGGCGGATAGCGCGGCGGACTTGAGCCGCCGGGAACAGGAAGTTCTGGGTTCGCTGCTCGAAAATCTGGCCAATAAAGAAATTGGAAGCAAGCTCAATATTTCCGAGCGAACCGTGAAATTTCACGTTTCCAATTTGCTGAACAAGTTCGGCGTCCGCCGCCGGGCTGATCTCATCCTACTGTGCTATCAAAAGCGCAGCGCCACCACTTGAGCTGCACGCCGGCCGCGATCAGGTTCCCAATTCGTGATTGGCAACTGGGCACACAGGCGCGGCGGGCGGGTATTGCGCCGGTTCGAAAATTGTTATAGTCGGCTCGTCAACAGCGGAATCAGAAATTCGACAGGAGCGGGAAAAGACATCAATGCCTACCGATCGCAAACCTGAATATTTCAAGGGCGCGCAACTCCGCGTCGGAATTATTGGTTGTGGGTATGTAGGGCTGCCGCTGGGCCTGAGATTTGCGGAAGCCGGGCACCGGGTGACCGGGTTTGACACGGATCCCGTAAAAGTAGAAAAGCTGAACCGCGGACAAACTTACATCCAGCATATTCCACAGAACAAGATTCAACAGTTCGTGCAGTCCAGGCATTTTGGGGCGACCACCGATTTTTCCAAGCTGGCGGAAGTCGACGCGATCATCATCTGCGTGCCGACTCCTCTGGACCAGCGGCGCGAGCCGGACCTTTCATTCGTGGAGGACACGGCCCGGGCCATCCGCCCGAACCTGCAGCGCGGCCAACTGGTGGTCCTGGAATCGACAACTTATCCGGGAACGACCGAGGAACTGGTGCTGCCGGTGCTCGAAGAGACTGGGATGAAGTGCCCGGTTGCGCATGGTCCGGACAACGAGCAGATCGGGACCGATTTCTTTCTGGCATTTTCGCCGGAGCGCGAAGATCCCGGCAACAAACAATATGGTCTGGCGCAAATCCCCAAGGTTGTGGGGGGCGTGAATCCACCATCGGGACGCGCGGCCTGTTCCCTGTATGCGCAGATCGTGGCAAAAGTCATACCGGTGAGCTCGACGCAGGCAGCGGAAATGACCAAGCTGCTCGAAAACATATTCCGGTGCGTGAACATCGCTCTGGTCAACGAATTAAAAATGCTGGGCATGCGCATGGGGATTGACATCTGGGAAGTGATTGACGCGGCGGCCACCAAGCCCTTCGGGTTCATGCCGTTTTATCCGGGGCCGGGTCTCGGCGGCCACTGCATTCCCGTGGATCCGTATTATTTGTCCTGGAAGGCCAGAGAGTACGATTTCGCAACCCGCTTCATCGAACTGGCCGGCGAAGTGAACACGGCGATGCCCTATCACGTGGTGGATTCGGTCGCCGCGGCGCTGAACGAGCGGCAAAAATCTTTGAAGAATTCACGAGTCATGGTTCTGGGGGTGGCCTACAAGAAGGACGTGGACGACATGCGCGAGTCGCCTTCGTTAAAGATCATCGAACAGCTGACCCTGCGCGGGGCCAAGGTAGAATACAACGATCCGCATTTCGCGGAGATCCCCAAGCTGCGCCATTACAATTTCCAGGGAATGAAGTCCGTGCCGATCGACGGCAAGTCTCTGGGCGCATACGACTGCGTGCTCATCGCCACCGATCACAGCAGCTACGATTACTCGATGATTGTGGAGTCCTCGCAACTGGTTGTCGACACGCGCAATGCCACCCGCCGGATTGCGCGGCATCGCAATAAAATCGTCCTGGTCTGAAGCCGCCCGCGGACGATTTCGGCTGCTCTTCTGATGCCTTTCTGATGTGGTTACTCATTGAAGCGCCTGGCCTTGCGTACTATTGTTTGAATTCATCGCTTCCCGTAGCATGGCCCTACATGTCCACTTCCAATCCACTGCAAGGCGTGCCCGAAGTGAGCCGCAGGCGCAGCCAGCGTGTGATCCTGAGCCTGGGTATTATTGTGCGCACCGAAGACGCTCCCAAGGACAGGGCATTTGAAGAGGAAACGCATACTCTGATTGTGAATGCGCACGGGGCGCTCATCGCTTTAACAGGCAGAGTGTCAAAGGGTCAAAAGCTTCGTCTGACCAACCGCGCCACCAAGCAAGAGTTGGTTTGCCAGGTTGTGAACCTGGGCCAGTCAAACCAAAGCAAGGGCCAGATCGGCATCGAATTTCTCACTCCCTCCCCGGATTTCTGGCACATCTCTTTCCCGCCGGAAGATTGGGTCTTGCCTGAATCGACTTCCGTCACGTCTGACAAAGGTTGATGCCCATTTTCGGGCGGTCCGCCCGAAAAATTCGACTTCAAGCGGGCTAGGAATGTGCAGGTGCTCTTCGTAGTGCACAATTGACTTTTGCCGGCGCGTATTTCGATTGCATCACGCACTCGATCAAAGATTCATATCTATTCGCGAAACTTCCAGGCGGTTGCCTGCCGCTCCGTGGCCGCCTGCTGTTAAGATTCGGCCATGGCACGCGCACGGAAACTTTTTCCAATTTACGGAAGCGCGCTCGCGAATACCATGCTCCTGGCGATCGAGCGCGATCACGTAGTCGACCGTTTCGTGGCCGCCTATGTGGCGCAGCATGACCGCCGCGGAATTCTGGGCGGCCCTGCGCGCGAGCGGGAACTGGCCGAAACGATTGGCCGGGAGATCCTGCTGGCCATGAATGTGGAAGTGCGCGAGGCATTGCCGGCTTTTTTCGGCGGAAAGCAAAAGGGCAAATTAAAAACGGAAGAAACGGAAGCGATCGATGCCTTTTTCCGCGAGCTGCACGCTGCTCTGGCGCGCGCGCAAAATTGGAATGGGGAAGATCGCCGGCAATTTCGGCGCGACCTTGCGCTGTACTCGGATTTCAGCATGCGGCAGAAGATAACGGCGAAAAGTCGAAAGCGGACGGAAAAGTCTGAAGAAGAAGCTCCCTTCATCGCACGGGTGGCCTTGCTGCTCGATCCCTCCATGCTGGAACAGGCGCGGCGCGCGGCGCGAAAATTCCACAGCGGCGTAGGGCTGCTGGCCCGGAAATTTCTGCGCCAAACGCTTGGGTAGCGCAGGCTTCACAGGCTGCGGAAAAAACCCCTTCAAGATTTTGTCATTCCGAGCGAAGCGAGGGATCTCTCTTTCTTTTCAAGGGGGGCAAAATCGCAGAGAGATTCCTCGTTTCTCTCGGAATGACAAAATAAACTACTTTTTCCGCGGCCAATTCAGCCAGTGGGGTTTCTGCCGCGGCCCCCTAGCGGAAAACCCACGCACTGAAACCTGTGCTACGTGGCCTCACCCCGCATGCGATCTCAATTTCCCGGCCCAGCGTCAGGAAGAAAATATTTCTCATCCACTACGAAATACGCTCTACCTGCACGGCGGTGCCGTAGGCGAGCACCTCCGTGACGCCCTGCATAATTTCCGTGGCATCGTAACGCATCGCGATGATGGCGTTGGCGCCGTGCTCGGCGGCATGCTGCATCATTAATTCGTATGCCTCTTCGCGGGTGTTCTCGCAGAGTTCGGTCAGAATCGTGATGTTGCCACCGAGGATGGTTTGGAGTCCCGCCCCGATGGAGCCGAGCAAACTGCGCGATCGCACGATGATGCCGCGCACGATGCCGTAATTCCGCACGATGCGATAGCCGGGCAATTCCTGTGACGTCGTCACCATGGTGGTTTCCACGCGTACGGGCATGGCTGTTTCTCCTTGTGTACGGATTAGCCGCATAGCGATAGTAACTGGCCTTCCGCCGGCTACGCGTTGAAATTTATCTGGTATGCTCCGGCCTGTACCTCTCGGTGGCAGGGCAGGCGATGCTCACACTGTTCTACTTGCTCGTCCTCGAACAGCTTTTGCAGGGCCTGTACAG
>Ga0210401_10000182_pt1 | contig 77266 bp, 70 predicted proteins | sample IncBWH32MmetaG_FD_150866 | JGI IMG/M metagenome (GOLD analysis project Ga0210401, IMG submission 150866) | Forest soil microbial communities from Barre Woods Harvard Forest LTER site, Petersham, Massachusetts, United States - Inc-BW-H-32-M | ecosystem: Environmental > Terrestrial > Soil >...
CGATCGGTGCCGTCGTACTTTGAAACAGCTTGAACGTGATGGCGCCGCCGACGCCTGAGACGGCGGTGCCCGCCGCCGCGGCCGCAACTAATCCAGCTACATTGCGCAGCTTGTTCAGCCTGAAGTCCGGACCAAAGAAATGTCCGATGAGCGATGCCGAGAGCACGGCTTCACCGGCATTGCACAAGCCGAAAAGAATGGCGCCCGAGAGATTGCGGTCGCCCAGGAGATTGGCAACCACGGTCGCCGCGACCGTGCCGGCTATGACGGGCCATCGTGCGCGGTCGCCGAGTGCGATCAGGGCGCCCGCCGATACGCCTGCGGCGGGCCAGAACACGGCAACGCCCTCGGGCTTGGTGAGCAAGGCAAGGCTGAGCCGGGCCGCGACGAAATAGACGATGCCGATGGCGATGGCCAGCCCGATGGAGCCGCCCCACTGCGCCAGATCGATGCCGGCGGAGAGCTCGCGCTGAAACGGTCTACGTAGGGTCTGCAGCACGCCAACGTGCTCCCTGCTTGTACAGTGCTATCTAGGGTAGGATGACATGGAACAATCCGTAGTTGATCATCGCGCTCATGACCTGGCCCACACGTCCAGCGCACACCGCGCAGACGATGATCGGTCTGAGAATGAATGGAAAAGGTTGGGCGCCGGAGCTTCTGATGTACGCGGAAATCACACGACGTTCTCCTCGAACGCGGATCCAACATCTCGCAAGCTGCGCTGACCTATCCACTATAGCGCGCGGGCCGATACGTTCAAGCCGTTCTGGTACGCTACGGCATTATTGCGACAACCGGTCCGCCGGTTCGCGGCCGGCGGCTGGTCCCATGGCGAGCTTCCGGTTGCGCCGTCGGCGATATAGCTTCGGCCCGCCATCTTCGTCCCAAGGGCTAGTCTCGCCATGTCGATCTTTCGCGTGATCATCCCGACGCTCTGGCTTGTTTTCGCTGTCTATTGGGGCATCTCGGCCCTCAGCGCGAAGCGCAGCCTGGGCATCACGCCTTGGTGGAGGCAAAGCCTGCTGCGGGGCGGCATTGTCGTCCTGATCATCGCTGCAATTCATTTCACGGGCGCAGGCCGCCTGTTGCGCGCCGCCCACGCCTATCAGGCCCACAGCATCCTGCTCGGCGCCATCGGTGCGGCGATTGTCCTGCTAGGTGTCGGCTTTGCCGTGTACGCCCGCATCTATCTCGGCCGGAACTGGGGCATGCCGATGTCGAGGAAAGAGGAGCCCGAGCTGGTGACCGGCGGTCCCTACGCGTTTGTCCGCCACCCCATCTACACCGGGATCATGCTTGCCATGCTGGGCTCGGCGATCGGGGAGAGCGTGATCTGGGTGGTGCTGCTGATCGTGTTCGTTCCCTATTTCGTCTACAGCGCGCGGCGCGAAGAGGAATTGATGCGCGAGCAGTTTCCCGCGCAGTATCCGGAGTATATGCGGCGGACGAAAATGATCGTGCCGTTTGTGTTGTGAGCGGTGCTTGCAAATCTGGCCCGTCATTGCGAGCGAAGCGAAGCAATCCATGCTTCAGCGCGCGCAGTATGGATTGCTTCGTCGCGGAGCCTGTCATCGGGCCGCGCGTTCGCGCGGACCCGTTGGCTCCTCGCAATGACGACCTAGCTAATCGTCCAGCTTGTTGAGGTCGCGCACCGATTGCATGATCGGCTCGAAATTCGAGCGCGCGTCGAGCGCGTCGAACAATTGCGCGGTGTCCGACAGCAGGGCGTGTGAGCGCTGGATTGCGATCCGCACATCCTCCTGCGGCGTGTCGGAGAGGCGGCCGTGGCCGGACAGGAGGATCTTCGAGTTCAGGCCCTTCAGCTTCTCCAGCGACTGGATGTAGTCGGAGATTGAGCCTGAGCCGAATACACCGCCCATCACGCCGCCCGGCATCAGCGTGTCGGCGGCAAACAGCAGGCCCTTCTCCACGTCGAACAGCGTCATGCAGGCCGAGGTGTGGCCCGGCGTGTACAGCACATCGAGGCGGAAATTGCCGAGGTCGAGCACATTGCCTTCCTCTAGCCAGATGTCGATGTCGATCGGCACGTTGGGCTCGTTGAACATCTTGCGCAGCATCGAGAAGTCGTCGCGCAGCATGATCTTGTTGGCGGCCAGCCGATGCGCCGCGATGTGGGTGCGCCCCGCGAAATGAAAGGCCGCGCCGATATGGTCGAGATGTTCGTGCGATAGCACGACCATGTCGATCTTGTCGGGCGTGACGCCGACATACTCGAGGCAGGTGAGGAGATGCGGGTAATTGCTCGACAGCCCGACGTCGACCATGATCGTGCGCCTGGAGCCTTTGACGAGATAGGCGTTGGCCGCGCGGTTCTTGAAGCGGACCTGATAGACGTCGGGCGCCGCCTCGATCAGCGTGCAGACGTCGGTCTCGAGCAGGGTCTTGAACGGGGACGGGCGACGGTCGCTCATAGGTTCGCCGCCGCCTTGAAGGTGCGATCATTCGAAGCCCGCAGGCGCTTACTGAGCGCATCCATGATCATCAGCGCGAAGGCCGGCTGCTGGCTGACGAGATAGACGAAGCGGGCGTGGTTGATCCGCATCACGCGGGTGCCGGCCGTGGCTGCGATCGCGGTGGCGGACCGCGAGGAGCCGTCGATCACGGCCATCTCGCCGAAAAACTCGCCCTTGCCAAGGGTGATGATGACGGTCTTGCTGCCGCCATTGACCTTGGCGATCTCGACCTCGCCGTTGAGCACGACATAAAGCTCCCGTCCTGTGGAGCCTTCCTCGAAAATGACGTCGCCGACGCCATACTCGTTGATACACTTCTCGATCGCCATGGCGCCCCTGCCGTCTGGCTGGTGAGGCCTTCATGTTAGTCGGGAAATCACGCTGCGCAAACGACGGTTAAGTGACCGTTAACCTTTTGCCGCAGGGCAGCACGGTCCCGCCCCGGCTTCGCTTGCCACGCCAGCGCCCCCAACTGGACCAAAAACCGCCCCGTAAAAGTTCCTAAAATTTAGGTAATGGGCGGTGGCAAGGACCGGTCGGTAACGATTTGGCAAGTAATGAAAGTTACCAAATGGTCAACCCATTCTGGAGAATTGTATCGTGACCGAACAACAGCCTGAAGTAACCGAGTCCGGTTCCGTCAGCACCGGTTCGACCGTTTCCCTTGCCACTTCTCCTGCCACCGACGCCCCGAGCCTGGCTGCCGCGGTCGCTGATCTCGCCGCCAGCGTCCTCGAGGCGCCCGCGATCGCGCCGGATCATGAGGCGCTGCCCAAGGACGAAACGAAGGTTACGACTTCGCAGCTCGAAGTTCCGAAGCAGGAAACCCCGCGCGGCACCGGCAAGGTGCTGATCATGGCGCCCAGCGACCGTACCTGGCACGACCACAGCGCCGACGTGAAGGTCGACGCCGAGGCGCGTTCCAACGACCGGCCCGACAGCGATTACAAGACCGAACAGAAGGCCAAGCGCGGCTTTCCGGCCATGGCGGCCATGGTAGCCTTGGCGACGATCGCAGGCGCCGTCGGCGGCGCGCTCGCGACCACGGGGTTCACCCATGTCGCGGATGCGGCAGCGACCACGCCGGCCAATAGCGGGCTGGAAGCCTCCATCGCGCGGATCGATTCCGACGTGATGGCGCTCAAGGCCGGTCTCGAGCACACTTCCAAGGCCAGCGTGAGCCAGTTCAACAAGACCAGCGACCGCCTCGACAAGATCGAGAGGGCGCAGTCCGAGCCCAATGCCAAGCTTGTCAAGCTTACGGAAGCCGTGGACAAGCTGCGCGCGACGCCACCCGCACCTGCTGCACCCGTCCAGGCCGCCGTCACGCCCGCCGCGGCGAAGGAAGTCACGGGCTCGGTGACGACGCCCGCAGGCGCCGCTCCGTTGCCGGTGCAGGTGGCTGCGGCTCCCGCGGTCCCGGCCAAGTCTGAAGTCAAGCCTGAAGTCGGGCGGCTCCCGACCGTCGACGGCTGGGCGCTGACCGATGTCGGCTATGGTGGCGCGATGATCGAGAATCGCCGCGGAACCTATGAAGTCTATGCCGGCGACTTCGTGCCCGGCCTCGGCCGCATCGATGCGATCCGCAAGCAGGACGGCCACTGGGTCGTCGTCACGCAGAAGGGCCTGATCCTTCCGCGCTGAGCGGCACGTCGTTCTATACAAAGCGCTTCACCACGGCGTGAAGCGCTTTCCGCTTGAATAGACACATTTGCGCGGTGTTATTGGGGGCATGAGCCTCGCCGCGCGACTATCCACGATCATCCTCGTTTGCTGTTGCGTGGTTTCGGCGCACGGCGCTGACCGTCATCCGCTGGAGCGCGGCACCGCGATCATCGATCCGCTGGCGCTACGCGAGCTCGACCATGACCGCTTCGGCCTGACGCGGATCATGCAGCCGTCGCGGTCGGCCGACACCCCGCTTACCAATGCGCAATTATTCGCGCTGCCGTCGATGGCGCCGGTGCAGAAAGCACTCGATGAGGATTTCGAGCGCTATGTCGCCAGGCATAAAGCCGAGATGCCGAACGAAAGCATTGGCATTGGCACCGAGTTTGCCTTCCAGCTGTTCGACCGCGCCCAGCTCACTTCGCCCGACACGCGCTTTGTGCTGTCCGGCATCGTCAACCGGATGGACCGCGGCTATGTGCCGGGCTTCGATTGCGGCGAGATCAGGCTGATCTATCGCCTGACCCCGACCAATGCCGCAGCCACCATCGGCGAGGCCGCGGTGTCGCCGCGGCTGCCGATGACGCTAAACGTGGTGTTGAAAGCGAAAGCCGACATCCCCGCTGGCGGCACAGGCGTCACGATTAGCTGCGCTGAAATCGCCAAGCGATGGCTTGCTGCTGGAAGCTTGACCGCAACAGGCGCAGAGCTGGCAGAAAAGCTGACGGCACCGGGCGCAGCGCTCGATCTCGTCACGCCCAAGAATATCGACCGCATCGAAACCAACTTGCAGATCGCGCATGCGCCGAAATCGGCGACGCGCGATTTCCGCACCGACTATCTGATGAAGGTGTTCGACTATGACGCCAAATCGGAGACCTTTGTCGAATCGGTGCTGGAAGACCAGATCGATCGCGACCGGCTCTTGTCGGATGCGAGCCTGGCGCACGACTTCAAGACGTGGCTGCTCGATCCCACCCACCTTGCCGAGCTCGATCGCGGCACGGTGTTGATCCCCGATCGCTTTCTTCTGAAGAGCGCCATTGCGCCGACCCCGACCGGCTTTTCGCCGTCGGACATGCAGCCGGCCTTTGGCCTGGTGGAGGGCGAGGACGGCACGAAGAATCCGATCTTTGGCAAGAGCGACGTCGTGCTTGCGCTGGCCAAGGCCGCTGCGCTCGACGTGAAATTGCGGAACATCCGCTCGGTCGGCGGCTTCGAGCGCCGGCTCAACGACGTGAGCTGTGCGGGTTGCCACCAGACCCGCGGTATCGGCGGCTTCCATTTCCCGGGCGTCGACTGGATGGCGGCAAAGCCGTCCAACTCCACCGTCGTGCCGGCGTCGCCGCATTTCTTCGGCGACCAGGTGCGCCGCCGTGACGTCGTCACGGCCTTTGCCGATGGGAGGCTGCCTGATTTCTCGCGCGGCTTTGCCAGCCGTCCGCAGCTGCGCGGCAGCTCCGAGCTCGCCGGCACTGAATATGAAGACGGCTGGGGCGCGCATTGCTATGCCCAGCACGCCAAAGCCAGCGATAACGACAAGAGCTTTGTGGGCTGGACCTGCGCCGAAGGGTTGACCTGCCAGACCGCCGGGGACACCGCGCGAATGGGCATGTGTTTTGTGAAAACCCGCTGAAATGCGGGATTCTGGCAGTTTTCGTCATTGCGAGCCAACGGGTCCGCGCGAATGCGCGGCCCGATGACAGGCTCCGCGAAGCAATCCAGATCGCCTCCGCGGGCGGATTCTGGATTGCTTCGTCGCTGCGCTCCTCGCAATGACGGCGGGTGAGAGATTGACAGTAGGCTTACTAATATAGTTTCATCCTGCAAGTTTTAGGGATGGAAACATGGACGACGTTATTATCGTCGGCGCCGGCATCGGCGGCCTGACGCTCGGATTGGCGCTGCATCAGGCGAAAATACCCTGCCGCATCTTCGAGTCGGTTGGCGAGATCCGCGCGATCGGCGTCGGTATCAATCTGTTGCCGCATGCGAGCAAGGAATTGGCCGCTCTGGGCCTGGAGGAGGCACTGGCGAACGTCGCGATCCAGACCACGGACGCGACCTTCTTCAACCGCTTCGGGCAGCTGATCTACCAGGAGCCGCTTGGCCGCGCCGCCGGCTACGACCATCCGCAATTCTCGATCCATCGCGGCGATCTACAGATGGTGTTGCTCGACGCGTTCCGCTCTCGGGTTGGTCATGACCGGATCGTCACCGGCCGTCATTGCCTCGGCGTCGAGCAGGATGAGGCCGGCGTCACCGTGACCTTCGCGGACGGCCCCGCCGGCGCCAACCGCTTCACCGTGCGCGGCAGTGTCGCGATCGCCTGCGACGGCATCAACTCGGCGATCCGCAAGCAGTTCTTCCCGGACGAAGGTGAGCCGCGCTATTCCGGCGTCAATATGTGGCGCGGCGTGACGCGATGGAAGCCGATCCTCTCGGGCGCGAGCATGATACGCGCCGGCTGGCTGTCGCACGGCAAGATGGTGATCTATCCGATCCGGGCGGCCGACAGCGACGGTTTGCAGCTCGTCAACTGGGTCGCCGAAATCGAGACGCCGAACTATCGCAAGCGCGACTGGAACCGCGCCGGTTCGCTCGATGATTTCATCGGCCCGTTCTCCGACTGGCATTTCGATTGGTGCGATGTGCCCGCTTTGATCCGCGGCGCCGACAGCGTGCTGGAATTTCCGATGGTCGACCAGGACCCGCTGCCGCGCTGGACGTTCGGCCGGGTGACGCTGCTCGGCGACGCCGCGCATCCGATGGTGCCGCGCGGTTCGAATGGCGCTGGCCAAGCGATCCTCGACGTACGGGTGCTGACCGACGCGCTGCTGGAACATAGCAATCCGGCCGCGGCGCTCGCCGCCTACGAGAAACAACGGCTGGAAGCGACCACGCGCGTCGTGCTGACCAACCGGACTAATCCGCCGGATGCGATCCTGCGCGAGGTGTTCGAGCGGACGCACGACACGCCATTCAAGGCGATCGACGACGTCATCAGCCGTGAGGAACTGGTCGCGCTGTCCGAAGGCTATAAGCGTGTCGCGGGTTATTCGAAGGACGCCTTGCGCCGGTAAGGGACCGGGTTAGGCTAGCCGCAAAGCAACAACGGTCGGCAAGAACCGTACTCATCAGGGGAGGGGAACCCATGTCTACTGATAAGGTGGCTATGGACAAAGTGGACCAGACGCAGGCCGGCGGCACGCCGGCCATCGACCTCGTCGACTTCATCGATCGCCAGCCGGTCGGCGGCTTTCAGATCAAGCTGCTGCTGATTTGCGCGGGCGTATTGTTCCTCGACGGTTTTGATACCCAGGCCATCGGCTATGTCGCGCCGGCGGTCGCCAAGGAATGGCAGCTCGGCAAGGGTGCGCTGGGGCCCGTGTTCAGTGCCGGTCTGTTCGGGCTGATGATCGGCGCGCTGGTGTTCGGTCCACTCGCCGACCGAGTCGGGCGCAAGCGCATCATCATCTTCTCCACGGTGGCCTTCGGCATCGGCGCCTTCGCCACGGCATTTGCGCAGGACATTACCACGCTGCTCGTCATCCGCTTCCTGACCGGGCTTGGGCTTGGCGGCGCCATGCCCAACGCCATCGCGCTGACGGCGGAGTACAATCCGCATCGCCGCCGCGCCACCATGGTGATGATCATGTTCTGCGGCTTCTCGGTCGGTGCCGCGCTCGGCGGCCTCCTGACGGCCGATCTGATCCCGCGCTTCGGCTGGCGCTCGGTGTTCATTGTCGGGGGCATCACGCCGCTTTTGATCGTGCCGGCGCTGGCTTGGCGGCTGCCGGAATCGATCCGGTTCCTCGCGGCGGCCGGACGCGCGCCTGAACGGGTCGTCGAGCTCCTCAAGCGGATCAGCCCCAATACCGTCTTCGCGCCCAATGCACGCTTCGTCGTGCACGAGACGCAGCTGACTGGTATCCCCGTGGTTCACCTGTTCCGCGAAGGCCGTGCTGCCGTGACGCTCCTGCTCTGGGTCGTGTTCTTCATGAGCCTGCTCGACCTCTATTTCCTCGCCTCCTGGCTGCCGACCGTGATCAACGACCTCGGCGCGTCGGTATCGCTGGCCGTCGTCATCGGCTCGCTGTTGCAGGTCGGCGGCGTGGTCGCCACCTTTGCGCTCGGCGGTGTGATCGACCGCTTCTCGTTCCGCGCGCTGGCGCTGGTCTATTTCGGTGCGGTGTTTTCGGTCGGCGCGATCGGCCAGCTCGGCCATTCCGCGGTGCTGGTCTCGATCGCGGTCTTCGCGGCTGGTTTCTGCGTGGTCGGCGGCCAGATCGCCGCCAATGCGCTGACGGCCGGCTTCTACCCGACCTCGGTGCGTGCCACCGGCGTCGGCTGGGCGCTCGGCATCGGCCGGATCGGCTCGATCGTAGGGCCCCTGGTCGGCGGCGTGTTGCTCGCGGAAAAATGGAGCGCGTCGGCCGTATTCATCGCGGCGGCGGCCGCCGCGCTCTGCGCTGCACTCGCGGCGCTAGCCCTGAGCCGGCTCACCGGCCCCGGTGCCGCCGGGCAGCCGTCATCAATTGATGCTACATTGGAGCCGGTGACGACAGCCAGGACCTGAACAACAAAGACGTGAGCGGAGACTTGCCCGATGAGCTCTTCCGATCAGGACAAACAGCAGCGCAACCGCGAAATCGCCCATAATGAGGCGGTTCGGCAGACCACCAGCGCGGTCCGCGTCAGCATCTGGGCGATCGTCTTTGCCATCATCTTCGCCGTGATCGTGGTCGGCGTAGTCTGGGCCTGGTTGAGCCGCTGATCGGAGCTACGAATACACATGCTCACCCGGCGCGGCTTCGCGGCATTCGCCGTTGTCTCCTTGATCGGCGCGCGCTGCGGTCGCGCTGCGGCCGAGAGCAGCTTGAACGCGCTCGACGCGGCCATTGCGAAGATCGAGACGGAAAGCGGCGGCAGGCTCGGCGTGGCCGTGCTGGACACGGGCAGCGGTGCGCTCGCCGGTCACCGCATCGACGAGCGCTTTCCAATGTGCAGCACCTTCAAGACGCTCGCGGCTGCCGCGATCCTTGCCCGCGTTGACACCGGCAAGGAGCAACTTGCGAGGCGTATCGCGGTCGAGCAGAAGGATATCTTGTCTTACGCGCCAATCACGAAACAGCATGTCGGCAAGGGCATGACGGTCGCCGAGCTCTGCGAGGCCGCTGTGACCTTGAGCGACAACACCGCCGCGAACTTATTGCTCGCCAGCCTCGGCGGCCCATCGGCGATCACCGCCTATGCGCGTTCGCTTGGCGATGACGTCACCCGGCTCGATCGCATTGAGCCCGAGCTGAACGAGGCTACGCCCGGCGATCCCAGGGACACCACCACGCCCGCCGCCATGGCGAAGAACCTGAAGCTGCTTGCGACCGGCACGGTGCTATCCGCCGCCTCGCGCGATCAGCTCATCGCCTGGCTGTTCGGCTGCAAGACCGGTGATGCCAAGCTGCGTGCCGGCCTGCCGAAGAGCTGGCGCGTCGGCGACAAGACCGGCTCCGGCGATCACGGCTCCAGCAACGATGCCGCGGTAGTCTGGCCGGAGGGCAAGCCGCCCGTGATCGTCACGTCCTACCTCACCGAAACCGCTGCGCCCGACGACAAGCGCAATGCCGCGCACGCCGCAGTCGGCTGCGCGGTTGCGGCGGCATTCGGAGGCTAGCGCTCACGCGTAATGCGTCAGGCGCTTGCCGGGCAATAGGTCATAGGCGGATTTCCAGCCGGGCAGCGCAGCGATGCGCCCGAGCCAGTCATGTATCGCGGGATGACTTGTGGCGAAGTCATAGCCGGTCTCATCAGCGGGATAATGCAGATAGGCCATCATGGAGAAGTCCGCGATCGTCGGCATGTCGCCGATCGCAAATGCGTTGTTCTGCACATGCTGCTCGAGCACCGACAGGAAGTCGTCGATTCGCCAGCGGAAATATTTCAGCACTTGCGGATCGGGTGTTCGCGTGAAGGTGCGCTGGAAGCGATAGGTCGCCATGTAGCCGGTGAGCTTGTGGTTGTCCCAGAACAGCCAGCGCAGCAGCTCGAATTTCTTCGCGTCAGTCCTGGCGCCGAACCGGCCGTATTGCTCAGCCAGCATCAGCAGGATCGGCGCGGTCTGGGTCAGACGTTCGCCGCCAGTCTCCAGCACCGGGATCTCGCCCATCGGGTTGACGTTCTGCCGCCATTCCGCTGATCGCGTGACGCCGCCGGCGAAATCGGTCCAGACCGGTTCGAAGCTCTGGCCGCACAGGGTCAGCATCAGCGCGAGCTTGTAGCTGTTGCCGGATTCCGGGAAGTAATGCAGGCGATAGGTCGGCATTTTTGTGCTCACGCCACCGCGCCGGATGCGCGCAGCTTCCTGATCGCGGCTTCGTCATAGCCGGCGCTGCGCAGGATCTCGTCGGAATGCTCGCCGACACCGGGCGGCTTGCGCGGCTGTACCTTCTTCGCGCCGTCGATGAAGATCGGGCTGTTCACGGTCAGCATGGTATCGTTCTCGAACGGCACCAGCACCTCGTTCTCGATCATCTGCCGGTCGTGCGGGATGTCGTCGAGGATGCCGACCAGGCCGAACACGAGGCCATTGCCGTCGAGGATCTTGCGCCATTCGGCGAGGTCCTTGGTCGCAAATATCTCGTCGAAGATTTTGATCAGCTCGATCGAGCGCGAATGGCGGCCGGCCTTGGTCGCAAAGCGTTCGTCGGTGACGAGGTCTTCGCGGCCCATGCAGCGCGCCAGCGTCGGGAATTGCCGCTCCTCGTTCAGCAGCGACAGAATGATCCAGCGGCCATCCCTGCATTTGTAATGGTTGGTGACCGCATTCAGCGCCTGCTCGCGCGGCTTGCGTTTGGAGAACTTGGCGCCCGCGAGCTTTGCCTGCGCCAACACGCCATTGGCCCAGATGCCGTTCGCCATCAGATTGGTCGCGACATGCGAGCCCTTGCCGGTGCGCTCGCGCTGATACAGCGCGGTGACGATCGCGCCGTAGAACGCCATGGCGCAGGGATGATCGCCCATGCCGGCAACCGAGCGCGCCGGCGTCGTCTCTTCATCGGCGCGCACCAGGTCCATCAGTCCGGAACGCGCCCAATAGGCGTTGCTGTCAAAGCCGGGTTTGTTGGCTTCTTCACCCTTTTCGCCATAGCCGGTGAAGGAGGCGTAGATCAGGCGATGGTTGAGATGGGCGAGATGGTCATAGGTGATGCCGAGCTTCGCGCGTACCTGCGGCGGCATGTTGGTGATGAAGACGTCGGTCTCGGTCACGAGCTTGTAGAGTACCGCCTGCGCCTCCGGCCTGGTGAGGTCGAGCGCGAGACTCTTCTTGTTTCGGGCCTCCATCAACCATGCATAATTGTGTTCGCTGTGTGGATAGCCCGGCAGGTTCGGCAGGTTGCGATAGGGATCGCCGGAACCGGGCGGCTCGATCTTGATCACGTCGGCGCCAAAATCGGACAGCACGGTCGCAGCCGCGGGCGCCGCGATGAAACTCGCGCAATCCAGAACCTTCAGCCCGTCGAAGATGCCCTTTTCCATGATGGCGTCGCTCCCGTCAGATTGTTGCTCTTATTGCCGTGCCAGGATGCCGGACGCGGCCGCGATCACGCCCATTTGACCGATGTTGGCAGGGGATGCAACCATTCGGGGAATGACGGCTCTCGTCATGGCCATGCAGGGCGCATATGGCAATGATCACGCGTCGGTTGTAAAGCTCTGACGGGTTGCGCCTGGCTGGAACCTCCTCGCGTCGAAGGGAGCGATCACGATGTCATCCTCCGACTTGCGAATGTTCGCGCTGGTCCTGCTTGTCGCCTTCCTCGCGCAGGGTGCGGCCCGGGCCGGCGACCTTGAAGACTGCACCGGCACCACCGCTGACAAGATCGAGGCGGGCTGCGCGGCGATCCTCAATGATCAGTCTCGGTCGGCGGAAGATCGGCTGAAGGCCTATGTGGCGCGGTCGCGTTACTATGCGGCGCACGTCAAGTACGACGCCGCGGCGACGGATGCCGACGCCGCGCTTCAGCTCGATCCGAAATCCCTGCCAGCGCTGTTTGCGCGCGGCTTTGCGCGGCAGCGGCTCGGCAAGTTCGACGACGCGCTCGCCGACTACAACCAGGCGATCGAGCTCGATCCAAAAAGTGCGCCTGCGATGGCGGCTCGCGGCGGCCTGAAGAACGACCAGAAGGCATGGGCGGATGCGATCGCCGATTACAGCCAGGCGATCACCATGCGCCAGGACTTTGCCCAGGCCTATGTCGGCCGCGCCCGCGCCTATGTCGAGACTGGCCAGCTCGACTCGGCGCTGAGCGATCTCAACGCGGCGGTCGCGATCAATCCGAATGTGCCGGGCGCTTTTTTCTGGCGCGGCCAGGCCTATCGGCACAAGGGCGATGCCGATCACGCGCTTGAGGATTTTTCGCGGGCGATTGCACTGTCGCCGCAAACCGAGATTGGGTCCTATTATGCGCGGGGACAAATCTTCAGCGCCAAGGGCGATTATGCCCGCGCCATTGCCGACTTCGATAAGGTGATGGCGATCTCGCCGAATGGCCCGGCCGCGCAGTCGGCCCAGCAGCAAAAGCAGACCGCGGCAGCGATGCAGGCGGAGCTTGCCAAGGTGCATGACGGGCAGGGGCAGCCGTCGCCGGCTTCCAAGCAGGCCGCGACGTGGCCTCCTGCGGCGCAGCCTATACCGGTTCCGCCGCGCCCTGTTTCGCCCAATGTCCCTTCCGCGCGGCAGGTGGTTACGGCGCCCGACGGATCATCTGCGCTTCAGACCTCCCGGGAGATCGGGCAATTGATGGCGCAACGGAAATATCCCGAGGCGATTGCGCGGCTCGATGGTGTCCTCGCTGCCGCGCCCGGCGACGAGCAGGCCCGTCGGCTTCGCGTCACGCTACTGATTCTGGTCACTCGCTTTTCGGAAGCCAGGGCCGACATCGATGAGGTGCTTAAGCTTAAGCCGGACGACAAACAGATGCTTGTGAATCGCTCTATCGCGTCGATGGGGATGAGGCAACTGGACCAGGCGTTAACCGATGTCAATCGCGCGCTCGCCGTCGATCCGAACAATGCGCTGGCCTATCTCAGCCGAGCCACGATCTACCGTCTGACCGGAAAGTACCAGGACGCCATCGACGATTGCGGCCGGTCGATCTCGCTCAGTCCGAAGGAAGCCGGAACCTATGCCGAGCGCGGGCAGGTGTATATGGCGGTCAATCAGCTCGACAAGGCGCTGGTCGATTTCGATCAAGCGCTCGCCATCAATCCGCTGAACGACATGGCGCGCGCCTCGCGCGGTCTCGCCTTGCTGCTGAAAGGCAACAATTCCGAAGGTCTGGTGGATATCAAGAACGCGCTCGACCGCAATCCAAACAATCAGACGGCAGAACTCGGGCAGGGGCTGGCGATGCTGGTCTCAGGTCAGTACGACCGTGCGATCGTGGCGCTCAACCAGATCATAGGCAAGAGCGGCGCCAATGATGCTTTCGCGCGAACGCTGCGTGCGCGCGCCTATCTCGGCAAAAACGATACGACGGATGCCTTGACCGATCTCAATCTCGTGCTTGGCACGCATCCCAACGACGCCAATGCGCTCGGCCTGCGCGGCCTCGCCTACATGGTGACCCGCCAGTACGACAAGGCGCTCGACGATCTGTCCAGGGCGATCGCACAACAGCAAACGGTCGAAAGGTATTTTGAGCGCGCCGCAATCTACGAAGCGCAAAACAAGATCGACAAGGCAACCAACGATTACAAGAGCGCTACCGAGCTGCAGCCGAAAACGGTGTTCGATATCGCCGCTCAGGCACAGGCGAAGCAGAAGGTTCAGCAGCTCGGAAAACGCATCCCCTGCGACTCCGGCCGGGGCGGCAGGGACGATACTTGCTTGTAAGGTACGATCCGAAGGCGAGCTGCATTTTCCGAGAGGATCATGCGCAGAGAACGGCCATTCACTCCTCGCCCGAGAGCAGCGCGGCATTGCCGCCGGCCGCCGCGGTGTTGATGGTCACCGTCTGCTCGGTGGCGAAGCGCGCGAGATAATGCGGGCCGCCGGCCTTGGGGCCGGTGCCGGAGAGGCCATGGCCGCCGAACGGCTGCACCCCGACCACCGCGCCGATCATGTTGCGATTGACGTAGATATTGCCGGTCGATAGCCGCGCGACGATGGTCTCCACCATGTCGTCGATGCGGGAGTGGATGCCGAGCGTGAGGCCAAAGCCGGTCACCTCGATCGATCGCAGCACGTCTTCCAGCCGTTCGGCCTCATAACGCACCACGTGCAGGATCGGGCCGAATACCTCCTCGGTGAGCTCGCCAGCGTCGTTCAATTCGAAAATATGCGGCGCGACGAAAATTCCCTCCGGGGCGGTGCCTGCGTAATGCACCCGCGCCTCGCGCTTCATGCGCGCGATATGCGCATCCAGCCGCGACTTGGCTTCCGCGTCGATCACGGGGCCGATATGGGTCGAGGGATCGGAAGCATCGCCAATCTTCAATTCGCGCGCGGCGCCCGCGATCATCTCGATCATGCGATCGGCGACGTCGTCCTGCACGAACAGAAGCCGCAGCGCCGAGCAGCGCTGGCCGGCGGAACGAAATGCCGAGGTGACGACATCGTCGGCGACCTGTTCGGGCAGTGCGGTGGCGTCCGCGATCATGGCATTGATCCCGCCGGTCTCGGCGATCAGCGGCACGATCGGGCCGTCCTTGGCCGCGAGCGTGCGGTTGATCGCGCGCGCAACTTCGGTCGAGCCCGTAAAGACGACGCCGGCAATCCCGGGATGCGCGACCAGCGCCGCGCCGATCCGGCCGTCACCCGGCACGAGACGCAGCGCGTCGGCGGGGATGCCGGCCTCGTGCAGCAGCCGGACCGCTTCGGCCGCAACCAGCGGCGTCTGCTCAGCGGGCTTGGCGACGACGGCATTTCCGGCCATCAGCGCCGCCGTGACCTGGCCGAGAAAGATCGCCAGCGGAAAATTCCAGGGCGAGATCGCGACGAAGACGCCACGGCCGCGCAGGCGTAACATATTGCTCTCGCCGGTCGGGCCCGGCATGGCTTCGCCGGCGCCGAACAGCTTTCGCCCCTCAGCGGCATAGTAGCGGCAGAAGTCGGCGGCCTCGCGCAGCTCGGAGAGCGCGTCGTCCAATGTCTTGCCACCCTCGCGCTGCAGCAACGCGATGAAATGCGCCGCACGGCTTTCGAGCAGATCGGCGGCTTTCTCCAGCGCGGCGGCCCGTTGAGCGGTTGGCGTCGCGCTCCAGCTCTTGAAGCCGCCGCGTGCAGCGGCAACGGCCGCGTCGGCCTCGGCCGGCGTCGCATCGGATATGCTGACCGCCGACGGCACGCTCTCTGCCGCGATCGCGACGACAAGCTGATCGAGCGCAACGCGCTCACCGAACTCGATGCCGCGCGAATTGATCCGCTGTGGCAACAACAGATCGCGCGGCAGGGGGATGTTGGGATGTCTGGCCTGCGCGGGACTGCCGATGATCTCGGCCGGCCGCTTCAGCAGGGTTTTGATTGGCACGGCATCGTCAGCGGCGAGCGCGACGAAAGAGGAGTTGGCGCCGTTCTCCAGGAGCCGCCGCACCAGATAAGCTAGGAGGTCGCGGTGGCTGCCGACGGGGGCATACGTGCGATAGGCAAGCTCGGGGCGATCCTCGGCAAGGCGTGCATAGAGCGCGTCGCCCATGCCATGCAGGCGCTGGAATTCGAAACCGCTGCTGCCGTCAGCGACTTCGAGCACGGTCGCGACCGTCAGCGCATTGTGGGTGGCGAATTGCGGGAACAGACGCGGCCGCAGCTCCAGAAGCTTGCGCGCGCAGGCGACATAGTTGAGGTCCGTCATCGCCTTGCGGGTGAAGACCGGGTAGCCGTCGAGCCCGCGCTCCTGCGCGCGCTTGATCTCGGTGTCCCAATAGGCACCCTTGACCAGCCGCACCATCAGGCGGCGATGGTGCGCGCGTGCCAGCGCACCGATGTAGTCGATCACCTCGGAGGCACGCTTCTGATAGGCCTGGATCGCAAGGCCAAAGCCGTCCCAGCCAGCGAGCGAGGCCTCGCCGAGGGTGGCCGCGATCACATCGAGCGATAGTTCGAGCCGATCGGCTTCCTCGGCGTCGACGGTGAAATTCAGGTCAAAGGATTGGGCGCGGCGGGCGAGATCGACCAGCCGCGGCACCAGCTCGGTCATCACCCGGCCGCGGCTCACGGCCTCGAAGCGCGGATGCAGTGCGGAGAGCTTGACGGAAATACCCGGCCGGTCGGGCAGGGGACGGTTGCCGGCGGCGCGTCCGATCGCGTGGATGGCGATGGCATAGGCTTCGAAATAGCGCTCGGCGTCGGCGGCCGTGCGCGCGCCTTCGCCCAGCATATCGAAGGAATAGCGCGGGCTCCTTGCCGACTGCGATTTCGCGCGGGCAAGCGCGGCTTCGATGGTCTCGCCGAGCACGAAATGGCTGCCCATCAGCCGCATCGCCTGGCGGGTTGCCGCGCGTACCGCGGGCGCGCCGAGCCGCTTGGCGAGCCGGCCGAGCGTTCCTTCCGGCGTCTCGCCGGGCTGGATCACCCGCGCCGACATTCCGAGCGCCCAGGTCGAGGCATTGACCAGGAAGGCCGAGGACTTGGTCTCGTGATGGATGAAATCACCCTCGCCGAGCTTGTCCTCGATGAACTGGTCGGCGGTGCGGGCATCCGGCACGCGCAGCAGCGCTTCGGCCAGCACCATGAGTGCCAGCCCCTCCTTGGTCGACAGCGCAAACTCGCGCAGCATATCCTCGACGCCGCCCAGCGGGTCGTCATTGCTGCGGATCGCCTCGATCAGCCGCGTCGCAGTGCGGTCGATCCGTTCATCCTGCTCTGCCGCCGGATGGGAAGCCGCAAGCAGGCGAGCCGCAACGGCGACCTCGTCCGGCGCATAAGGCGCGGCGAACGGCGGAGGAGCAGGCGAATCGGACGTCATGGCTTGCCTTGAAATGCCGGTGTCTTATCACGAGAACCGGTTCGGGCAGTGCAATAAACGTCCTATGTACGGGAAGAGCGTTTGGTGCGCTCTTACCGAAGGCAATCATTTCCGATGAAATGGTTTGAAGCCCCCTCCCGGATTTAGGTCCGGGAGCGTGCGCGGTCCGAGCTAAACCTTAATGTTCTCTGCCGAGGTCTTGCCGCGATTAGCGATCTCTTCGTATTCGATCGTCTGCCCTTCGTTAAGCGTCGAAAGCCCTGCCTTCTGCACCGCCGAAATGTGAACGAAAACGTCCTTCCCGCCGGACGAGGGCTGGATGAATCCATAGCCCTTGGTCGGGTTGAACCACTTGACCGTACCTTTAGCCATTAGTCGTCTCCGCGGGAGTAATAAATAATCAAAAGGCGAACAACCGGTCCCCGCACACCGGCATCATTCGGCGAAGCAGAATACGACGGTTGTGGCAAGCTGGGTAGCTTAAACAAGCATCGGAATCCGCCCGAAACGTTCGATATCGCGGCGCATTTGAGGCTTTTTCGCGGTTCTGGAGCATGATCCGGAAAAGCCTGCCCCGCACTTGATGCGGGGTGGATACCGGCTTTCCGATAAGATCACGCTCAATCAAAAGGCTTGCCCAGGCCCGCTCAATAAGTCGCGGCAAGATACTCGACGATCTTCGGCACGTCGGCATTGTCGATCGGAGCGCCATAGACCTTGACCATCTTGGTCACTTCGGCTTGCCAGAAATCCTTCTTGGACTTGGCATCCCGCGCCTGGGTATTGATGTAATCGGCCGAATGGCACCCTGAGCAATTGTTCTGCACCACGTCGAGATTGGGGCCAGGCTTGAACGCCGCGGTCTCGTCGGGAAGCTTGTAGACGACGGGCACCGCGCGCACCGCGACAAGGCCGAGCATCGAGGCAGCCGCCAGCGCCAGGAGAATCTGATTCCGCATGATGGTTCTCCTTCAGGCGACCGTGACGCGATAGGTTTCGATGACGTTGCGTAAGTACCCGGCCGGATTCCACCTGGGCTCGGCCGGTTGCACTTCGCCCGCATTGCTGGTCGCGCGCACCTTCAATTCGTAGCTTCCGGCCGCGAGCTTCACCGGCAGCTTCCATTCCCGAAACGAATATTTGCTGATCTCGTGGGCGAGCTTGGCCGTCACCCAGGTGTTGCCGCCGTCGGTCGAAACCGCGACTTCCTTGATGCCCTTGCCGCTGTCGAAGGCGATGCCCTTCAGCACGGTCCGGCCCGCCTTCAGCTTCGCGCCATCGGTCACGTTGGTGATGAAGGAGCGCACGGTGAAGCGGTTGATCGGGATGGTGGCCTTCGGCGCGGTGCCCGGCTCGACGCTGTTGTTGGGCGTGTCCGGGATGCGATAGGCGGACTTCATCCAGAAGCCGTCGAACTCGTGGTCGAGGACGGTGATCTCGTTGAGGTGCTTGACCCAATAGGTGCCGTAATAGCCGGGCACGATGAGGCGGAGCGGAAAGCCGTTGAGGACCGGCAGATCCTCGCCGTTCATGCCATAGGCCAGCATCACCTCTCCGTCGCTTGCGTGGTCGATGTCGAGCGCCTTGGCGAAATCCGGCGTCGTGTCCATCACCGGGCCGTCGAGGCCGCCGAACATAACCTGCTTGGCACCAGCCTGCACGCCGGCCATGTCGAGCACGGTCTTGAGCGGCACGCCATGCCAGCGCGCGCATCCCATTGCGCCGTTGCCGAGCTGACCGCCGGCGACGCGCGGGGTGAAAAAGCCGCGGCTGTTGCCGGAGCACTGATTGACGGCGACGATCTCGGTCGCCTTCAGCTTGCGGATATCCTTGAGCGACAGCGTCAACGGCTTGTCGACCTTGCCCTTCACCTCAAGCGTGAACTTGTCGGGATCGATATTGAGCGGCACGCCGGCGAGATGATAGCGCACGAAGAACGCATTGTTCGGCGTGATCGGGCCGTCGTTGAAGATGGAGAAGGGCGTCTCGAGCTGCGGCGGCCGGCTGGTCAGGCCGATCATCGGCCGCTTCTGCGGATAGGACACGACGGGCCGTTCGCCATTGTCGAACGGCAGCGTCACCGTATCGGCGAGCGCGCGCGTTGAGGCAAAACCCGTGGCAAGCGCGGCCACACCGGCGCGCTTCATCAACTCTCGTCGATCGAGCATATGGCTTCCTCCGAAGCTTCTTGGTCTGAACCGGTCATCACCGGAATCGAAGCTGGGAGTGGTGCATGGCAGCGAAGGTGAGTCAAATAGTGGCTTGGTGCAAGCGGTTGCAATGCACAAGCACAAATGAAAATCCCGGCCGCCTGTCTCGGTGACCGGGATTTCCACGCAGAGGAAGGCTCGCGATCAGTAGCAGACGTTGACGAGACGCATCCGGTAGCCGAACGGGGTCAGCACCGGCTGGCTCACGAGGCAGCCATCGCCGACGCCGACATAGCCAACGCCGAAGTGCGGATGATGGAAGCCCCAGCCGCCACCCCAGCCACCGCCGAAGCCGAACGGCTTCGCCGACGCGGCGGTCGGAGCGAGAGCTGCAGCGCTGATCGTGGCAGCGGCAACGAGACCAAGAGCAAACTTACGAAACATCGTCATTCTCCAAATAATGCGCCGCGAGCGTTTCGCTTCCGGCGCGGGTTGCAGTCATACCCACCGTCCGTCAGTCGAATGCTCGAAGATTCGGGTTCGCGGAAATATCCTGAACAAACGTTCAGATGTGCCGGAGGTCACATACGGATTTGTGCAGGGCGCGGCTTACGCCGCCACGGTTGCGAGCTTGTCGATGAGTGCCGACAGCGCCTTCGTTTCCGTCACCACGCGAACCGTCATCGGCTCGGCACGGCCGCGAATCTCGACCTCCTGCCGCGGCGGGTCGTTGTCGGAAAGGCCCGCGGTGTTGTGCACCTCGTCCGAGATGATGGCTTCGCAGGCGAGCGACTTGGTCATGTCCTGTAGGCGCGCGGCGACATTGACGGGATCGCCGAGCGCCGTGAACACCATGTGGTCGCGATAGCCGATGTCGCCGACGATCACTTCGCCGCCGTGAATGCCGATGCCGAAGCGGATCGGCTCGCGCAGGTCGTGGCTCAGGAACTGGTTCAGCTCATCGATATTGTGTGAGATCAGCGCCGCTGCGCGGATCGCCTGCCGGCAGGCGGTCTCTGCCGGTACGGTAAGCCCGAACAGCGCGAGCATGCCGTCGCCGACGAACTGATTCGGCCGGCCGCCGCATTCGATCACCGCCTGCGACACGGCGGCGAGAAAGCGATTGACGACGAACACCGTGTCGAACGGCAGCATCTTCTCGGCAAGCCGCGTCGAGCCGCGCATATCGACGAACAGGCTGACCAGATAGCGCTCCTCGCCGATGCGAGCCGGGTGCGACGCATGCGTGTTGGCCGAAGCGAGGCTGGGTATGAAGAGCTGGAAGAAGGAGAGATCGGAGGTCGGCCGCAACTGGCACGCCAGCCGGATCGACGGGTCGTTGGCGCCGACGCGGGCGAGCACGAAGGCTTCGCGCTGAGACGGCTCCGGCAAGGTGGCATGATCGCCGATCACGCGGATGCGGCAGGTCGAGCAGCGTGCGCGTCCGCCGCAGACGCTTGCATGCGGGACATTGTTGCGCAGGCTCGCCTCGAGCACGCTCAGTCCCTTGGGCACGCGGACCGTGCGGCCGTTGCCATAGGACAGGCTGATCATGCCGCCACGGCGTTCGTTCAGCGCCCGCGCCGCGCGGGCCAACACGACGATGACGATCAGGCCGAGATAGCCCGAGATGAAATAGGTGATGATGTCGTTGAGCACATCCTGCTCTGCTGGCGTCCCCAGATTGCGCTCAGACAGGTTGCTCGCCTGCCAGCTTGCTTCCTGGCTCAAAGCGACGACGGCGCGCCCGCCCTGGTAGAAGCCGAGCAACGCCAGCGTTGGAATCAGCACGGCGGCCGCGAGCAGGAACGGTGCGGCGCGCTTGAAGAACGCCTTCATGCGCAACCAGAAAAAAAGACCGATGCAACCGTGAATCCAGGCGATGGTGAGCACGAGCGCAATCTGCACGCCCTTGGACGGATGCGAGACCCAGAAGGCATAAAGCTCCTGCGGATAGAGCTTCTCCTGGGCGAACAGGCTTTGTCCGAGCCGGGCGCCAATGACGTGAAACGCGACCAGCGCCGGGATGCTCAGCCCCAGCACCAGCTGCAGCGGCTCCAGCGCGGCCCAGCTGAATTGCCGGCGCTGGTAGAGCGCCCAGAAGCCGAGGCATGAATGGATCAGCGCCGAGCCGTAGAAGATGATCGCGATGGGGGGGAACTGCCAGAACAGCGTGTGGTAGTAGACGCCCTCGGCCAGCGCATCGAGCGAGATGTTGCCGAGCGCGTGGTTGAGGAAATGGCTGATCAGGTAGCTGAACAGCACCAGGCCGCAGACCAGCCGCACCTGTCGCACGCCGATACCACGGAAGAACGTCCTGATCGGTGCGGCGGAAGATGAGGTCACGTGGTCCATATCAGCATTATCCGCTATCGCCGCCATCCATTCCAGAGGGTAGATCGCAAGTTGACTCGTCCGGTGTAGTCGGAGAGAAAGCGCCGTGACATTAACCCCTTCCGACCGCCGTTCTTCCGCCCGGCCCCTGATCATCGCCGCCATCGTGATTGCCGCGATGACAGCTTTGCGAATCATCTATGCCAGCCTGATCGATCTGCGCACCGACGAGGCCTATTACTGGACCTGGTCGAAGGAGCACGCGCTGTCGTTCCTCGATCATCCGCCTATGATCGCCTGGTTCATCCGGTTCGGCACCGCGATGTTCGGCGACACCAATCTCGGCGTGCGCTTTGGTGGCATCGTCGCGATGCTGGTCATGCAATTGCTGCTGGCCGACATCGCCCGCCGCGTGACCCGCGACACCAGAGCGATCGTCTTCGCATTATTGATGCCGGAGGCCGCGCTCTATTACGGGCTGCTGATGGCGAAGGTTGCGCCCGACGTCGCGCTGATCCCGTTTGCGGTCGCGATGATCTGGTCGCTGGTGCGGCTCGCTGAAAGCAATGACCACCGCTGGTGGCTTGCCGCGGGTATTTTCGGCGGGCTTTCGCTGCTGTCGAAATTCACCGTCGTGATGATGTTGCCCGCGGTCGCCGCCTTCATGCTGGTGCCGGACTGGCGGCTGCGCCAGCTGCGCTCGCCCCATCCATGGTTCGCGGCGCTGATCGCGATTGTGCTGTTCTCGCCGGTCCTGATCTGGAACTACCAGCATGACTGGGCCTCATTCCGCTTCCAGGCGGTGCGGGCGACCGCCGTGCACGAATTTTCACTGCGTACCGTCGGCGACTATATCGGCCTGCAATGGGGGCTGGTCGGCTTCGTTTTGTTCCCGGTCGTGCTGTCTGGATTAGTGCTCACCGCCTGGCGCGGCTATCGCAACCGCGAGCCGGTCGCGATCCTGCTGTCATCAGCGGTGCTGGTTCCCTTTCTCTATTTCTTCTGGAAGTCGCTGACGCTTCGGGTCGGCGACACCTGGCCGATGTTCATGTGGCCCGTCGGCTTTGCCGCGGCCGCGATCAACATCGCAATGCTGCCGCGCGAAGGCTGGCCGGGCTGGATGATCCGATCGACGATCAAATGGGTCAATGTAGCCCTCGCGACCGGCATCCTCTTCGTCATTCTAGTGGCGCTCTATTACCTCGTGGCGCCCTGGAACTTCATCGGCCGCGCCGATCCGATCGGCGGCGAGGCCGGCTACGAGCAACTGGTGTCGCGTGTGGAGGCCGAGCTGCAAAAGACCGGCGCGACCTGGATCGCAACCACCGACTATCGCACCTATGCGATGCTGCGCTGGTTCCTTGGGGACCGGCTGCCGGTGGTCGAGGTCACCGAGCGCGGCCGCTTCCAGGGCTTTGCCGATCCCGGCATGGACCGGATCAAGGACCACACTGGCCTCTATGTCGCGCGCGAGCCCGACCAGACGTTGCCGCTATGGGACCTGACCAGCGCCAAGCGCGAGCCGCTGGAGCGCGTCGACCGCGTCTGGCGCGGCATCGTGATGGATACCTATGCGCTGGAAAAGCTGACCGGCTGGACCCCAGAGTTGTCCCCCCCGCCGGATACGCCTTTCTTCCGCTGGCGCGTGCTGGCGGGGGATGCAATACGATCAAACCGTATTGTCTTTAACAAGGATCGCGACAAGCGACATCTATCGGGAGAAACCCCCCATGTTTGTTCGAATGGCGGCCTTGTTTGTTCGAATAGCAGGCTTGGCGCTGACCGTTTTTGCCTTCGTTCAGCCGGCTAGGGCCGAATATCCAGACCACGCCATCAGGATCATTGTGCCGTTCGCGCCGGGCGGCGGCACCGATGTGTTGGCGCGCATCATCGCGCAAAACCTGGGCAGCAAATGGGGCCAGTCGGTCGTGGTCGAGAACCAGCCGGGTGCCTCGGGCGCGATCGGCTCCCGCAACGTCATGAAGGCTGCTCCCGACGGCTATACGCTTTTGATGGCCTCGACCGGTTCGCTGATGGCGGTCTCGGCGGCATCGGAGAGCAACGGCCCGTTCGACGTCAACAAGGTGCTGACCCCGATCGTGATCGGCGCCGCACCGCCTTATCTCCTGGTCGCCAATCCGAAACTGCCGGTGAAGACGACCGAAGATCTGATCCGCTACGCCAGGGAGAAGCCGGACGGCCTGACCTATGGCTCCTCGGGCGTCGGCGCGGCATCGCATCTGTCGGGTCTGTTGTTCGCTGGCCAGACCGGCATCAAGATGCTGCATGTGCCCTACAAGGGCACGGAGCCGGCGGTAACCGATCTGCTCGGTGGCCGCATTGACGTCATGTTTGCGCCGGGACCGGTGGTGCAGCAATTCGTCAAATCCGGGCAGCTGAAGGCGCTTGGCGTGACCGACACGCAGCGCTCGAAATTCTATCCGGATGTGCCGACGGTGGCTGACGCTGTGCCCGGCTATGAATCCGTCGGCTGGTTCGGGTTGCTCGCGCCGTCGCAGGCGCCGTCCGACATCGTCCACAGGATCAATGCAGTCATCGTCGAGGCGATGCAGACCCAGGAATTCCGCGATCATCTGGCGACACTGGGCGCAGAGCCGAAGCCGCAGACGCCGGAAGAGTTCGGCCGCTACATCAATGCCGACGTTGCCAAATGGAGCAAGGTCGTGAAAGACAACAACGTGCAATTGCCTGGAGGAAAGTAAGTCATGCGTCTTGCAACTTTTGTCGATCCGCGACGCGAAAACGATGCGCGGTTCGGCATCCTGAGCGGCGATGACATCGTCGATGTCGTCGCCGCCGCGGACGCGCTGCACCGCGCGGTGCCGGCGACCTCGGTGAAATCAGCGCTCACCACCGGCGCGCATACGCTTGCCGCGCTGAAGGAGCTGGTGGCCGCCGCCGAGCGCGCGAAACTCGTGCGTCCGCTCGCGGGCCTGAAATTCCTGCCGCCGATCGCCGACCCGTCAAAGTTCTTCTGCGTCGGCAAGAACAACAGGAAGCACCGCGAGGAGCTTGCCGCCAACAAGATGCTGACCGAGGTGCCGAGCGAGCCGACCGGCTTCATCAAGCTCACCAGCACGATGTCCGGCGACGGCGACGAGGTGGTCAAGCCCGAGAGCATCGTCAAGCTCGATTACGAGCCGGAGCTCTGCTACGTCATCGGCAAGCGCGCCCATGGCGTGAAGAAGGCCGAGGCGATGGACTACATCTCCGGCTTCACCCTCACCAACGACGTCAGCGCGCGGGAAATCCAGCAGCGCGAGGTGGCCTCCGGCAGCCGGTTCTGGACCGCCAAGAACATGCCGGGCTTTGCGCCGGTCGGCCCCTACATTCTCACCATGGATGAGGTGCCGGATACGGATAATCTTTGGGTCACCTGCCACGTCAACGGCCAGCCGCGGCTGCGCTCCAACACCGGCGACTATCTCTACAAGATCGCCGACGTGCTGGAACATTTCTCGCGCTATGTCGTGTTCGAGCCCGGCGATCTCATCGCTATGGGCGCTCCGAGCGGCGTTGCCGTCGGTCAGCCCAACGCGGATGAGCTCTATTTGCGGCCGGGCGACGACATGGTGATCGCGTTCGAGGGGCTGATGTCGCTGCGGACGAAGATCGTGGCGCCGAAATAGCGCCAAGTGTCCGTGCTTTTCGTGTGAGGTCCGGAAGGAGGCATTCAAGATGACCATCGAGAACGAACTGACGGAAAAATACGAAGTCATTGCCGAGGACCTCGAATACGCCAGGGTGGACGACACACCGCTGCTCGCGCGCCTCTATCGACCGCGCGGCGTCACCGGCTTTGCCTCCATGGTCGAGGTGCATGGTGGCGCGTGGACGGGCAACGACCGGCTGGCAAACGCGGCCATCGATCAGGTGATCGCGGCAACCGGCACGGCGGTGCTGGCGCTGGATTTCCGTCTCGCGCCGGCCTCGCCCTATCCAGCCTCCGTGGCCGACATCAACTTGGGCATACGGTGGCTGAAGACTAACATCGCGAAGCGGGGTGGTAACGCCAGCCGCGTTGGAGGGCTCGGCACGTCCAGTGGCGGCCATCAGTTGTGGCTGAACGTGCTGCGGCCGCACGATCCGCGCTACGCGGCGATGAAACTCGCCGGCGCCGACGACATCGATGCGAGCCTCGGCTTTGTTGTGGTGTGCTGGCCGATTTCAGATCCCGTGGCGCGCTACAGGATGGCGCGTGAAACCGGCAACGATCGGCTGGTCAAAAACCACGATGCCTTTTTCCTGAATGAAGCCGCGATGGCTGAAGCCAATCCGCAAACGATCGTGGAAAGCGGTGAGGCCGGCGAATTGCCGCCTTGTCTGCTGATCCAGGGAACGGCCGACGCCAACGTCACATCAGACATGGCGGACAGGTTCGTGGCGGCCTACACAAAGGCCGGCGGCAAGATCACGCTGCGGAAGTTCGAGGGACAGCCGCATACGTTTATTCCACAGAACCCGACGAGCGCCGCCTCTGTCGAGGCGCTCGGCCTGATCACGGATTTCATCCGCGAGCAGACGCGGTAGCGTAGAAGGCCACACCGGTGCACCTCTCCCCTTGTGGGAGAGGTCGGATCGCATCGACAGATGCGATCCGGGTGAGGGGTTTGGCTCCGCAAACTCCTTTTCGCGTTCGTGGATAGAGACCCCTCATCCGGCGCTGCGCGCCACTTCTCCCACAAGGGGAGAAGGGAACGGAGTTTGCGGTAGAGCTATTCCTCTTCCTCGCGCTTCGTCAGCAGGTCCTTCGCAAGGTCCGTCAGCGCCGGCCGCGGCAATGCCGTGAACGGCAGCGGGCGCGTAACATCAATCGCGGCGAGGCCGAGGCGCGCGGTGAGGAGGCCGTTGAGCATGCCTTCGCCGAGCCGCTGCGACAGCTTTGCCGCGATGCCGTGGCCGAGCATCTGCTGCACCACGCTGTCGCTCGCGGCCATGCCGCCGGTGATGGCGAGATGGGCGATGACATGGCGGAGCAGTCGGACCATGCCGAGCGCGCCGGGCCGACCGCCATAGAGCCGCGCGAGCTGGCGGATCAGCCGGAGCGCGACCACGAACACGAAGATCATATCGACCGCCGCGCGCGGGCTGATCGCGGTGACGATGGAGACACGCTGCGCGGCGGACGAGACCAGGCGGCGCGCTTCGACATCCAGCGGCGTCATCAATTCGCGCTCGGCGAGCTTGATCATGTCGGCGCCGTCGATGATGTCGCCGGTGTGGTCGGACAGCGTGGTGCGGGCGCGCGCGAGCCGCGGGTTCTGGTGGGCGATCTTGACGAGGTCCTTCACGATGGCGCGGCTCTCGTCGCGGTCGTCGCTCAGCAGCACGGCAGCCGCGCGCGCGTGCAGCTTCTCGATGGTCGCAAGCCGCACCAGTGCCAGCAGCTCACGCAGCGTGATGACGCCGAGCGCGAAGGCCGCGGCAAAGGTGAAGAAGATGCCGACAATGCCAAGGGTTTCGCTGCGCGCAAACAAATCCTCGATCAGATGGGTGACGCCAAGCCCAAGGCCGAGCAGCACCATCCCGGCAAGGCCGGTCCAGAACACCGTGCCCCAGCCGAAGGCGCGGCGCGGCGGGGCGGGCGCCTCGATCGGCACCGGCAATTGCGCGGGATCAGGTTCCGGCGTGATCTGCACGGTGCCGCGCGCGGGCTTACCCGCCTCATCCGACTCCACCACAACGACATTGGCATCGTCGAGCCGGAACGTCGCGGGACGCCGTTGTTTCGATCGATCGTTCATTGCAGCCGGTCTCCGATCAGGAACTGCAGCGCCCGGTCAAGGCGGATGTGAGGCAGCGCGGGCTCGCCGCTGCCATCGCGCTCGAGCTGGGGCGGACGAAAGCGCAGGAAGCGGAAATCGGCTTTCTCGGCTGCTGTCGAGGACAGGCCGCGAAAGGCCTCGCCGTTGAACAGCGCCTCGGGATCATCAGGCAGATCGCCAGGAAAGGTTGCGACTTCGGTACTGCCGTCGAAAATCTCGCCGCCCGCACTCTCGCCGGGCGCGGGCGTGCCGAGGATCGACGGCAGTTTGTCGCGACCCCGCGCGACCGTTGCTTCCCGGGTGGCGCGCACGGCCGCGAGCGCGACCACGTCGATCTCGGCGCCGGTCGCCTCTGCCCGCGCTACCGCCCCGGTGACAGCGCGGCGCAGCACGGCTTCCAGCCGGTCATGGCTCAGATGGTGCAGATGGTCGGCCTTGGTGGCCGCGAACAGGATGCGGTCGATCCGCGGCCGGAACAGGGTGGACAGGATCGTGCCGCGGCCGATCCGGAAGCAATCGAGGATGCCGGCCAGCGCGGCTTCGAGGTCATGCAGCGCCTCGGGGCCGGAATTGAAGGCGGCGAGCGCATCGACCAGCACGATCTGGCGGTCGAGCCGGGCGAAATGGTCGCGGAAGAACGGTCGCACCACCACGTCCTTATAGGCCTCGTAACGTCGCATCATCATGGCCCAGAGCGAGCCCTCTGGTGCGGTGCTGTCGGCCGGCACATCCAGCGGCGCAAAGGTCAGCGCCGGCGAGCCGGCGAGATTGCCCGGCATCAGGAAACGGCCGGGCGGCAGCAGGCTCATGGCGAAACGCTCGTCGCGGCAGGCCCGCAAATATTCGGTGAACAGTTTTGCGGAGGCCAGCGTCGCCTGCTCATCTTCCTTGGCCATCGCGTTCAACGTCGCGAGCTGCGCATGCCAGGCGGCCGCGAGATGCGCCCGCGGCGCTTCCCGCGACAGCGAAAGACTCTCCGCCGACCATTGCTCGTAACTCTTGTTGAGCAGGGGCAAGTCCAGCAGCCATTCGCCGGGATAGTCGACGATGTCGAGCGTAAGCCGGCGGTCGGCGCCATTGTGGCGCTGGTAGTCGATCACAAGCCGCAGCTCGCTGATATCGACGGTCGAGTTCGGCCAGCGCCGTTCCTCGATCAGGGTGCGCAGGTGGTTCTCGTAGTCGAAGCGCGGCACCGCGTCATCGGGTTGCGGCGCAAGCTGCGCCCGCGCGACCCGGCCCGAGGCGAACGCCTCGAACACCGGAAAGCGGCCGCCGCGGGTCAGCCCGTGGATGAGCGCGGTAATGAACACGGTCTTGCCGGCGCGGGACAGGCCGGTGACGCCGAGCCGCACGGTGGGGTTAAAGAAGCTTTCGCCATAGTCGAGCAGCGCCCGCGCCGACTGGCGCGCCTCTTCGATGATTTCGGAAAAACTGGGCGCCATCTATCTCTGGGGCAAACGTTACGGGCAAGTCTTTACGGACAAGTCTTGCGGGAGGGTCAATCGGCAGGCGAATTGCCTCCAAAAGTGGCGATTGGCGGGCTAAAATCAAGCTTCACATTTCGGACGCGATTGCGGTCAAGAGGGAGGCCGAACGCCGCGTTGACCCGGCGATATCAGTGTCTTAATCCGGTGTGCGAACCGTTTGCAGGTGGCCCATGACGATCTTCCAGTTGAAGCAACTTGCCTCGACCTCGATCCACGCCGCGACCGACGCGATCCGCTGGAACTACGACCGGGTCGAGATCATCGCCGATGGCGTCGTGCACGCCATTGGCATTCTGTTCGGTATCATTGCCGCGACCGTGCTGGTGGTGTTGACCGCGGTCTATGCCTCGGCACTCTCCATCGTCGCGGTGTCGATCTATGTCGCGGGCCTGTTGTCGATGCTGGTGCTGTCAGCGATCTATAATCTCTGGCCGGTGTCGCGCACCAAATGGGTGCTGCGCCGCTTCGATCATTCCGCGATCTATGTGCTGATCGCGGCGACCTATACGCCGTTCATCATGGAACTCAGGGACAGTGTGACGGCGCTGGCGCTGCTCGTCGGCGTCTGGTGCGTGGCGATCTTCGGCATCGTGCTCAAGCTCGGCTGGCCGGGCCGGTTCGACAAGCTCGCGGTCGGGCTCTATCTTGCGCTCGGCTGGAGCGGCATCATTCTCTATCATTCCGTAGTCGGCGCGCTGCCGAAGCCGGCGCTGTGGTTGGTGCTCGCGGGTGGGGCGCTTTATAGCCTGGGGGTGATCTTTCACTCCTGGCGGCGGTTGCGTTTCCAGAACGTGATCTGGCATTGTTTCGTGCTGTTGGGCGCGGCCTGCCACTACACGGCGGTGATGGATCTCGTCCTGACCTGACAAGAAACAAAAACGGGAGGTGACGATGCAGGTGACCGGCAAGGTGGTGGTCGTCACCGGCGGCGCCAACGGTATCGGCAAGGCGCTGTGCGAGGCGTTTCATCGCGCCGGTGCCGCCAAGGTCGTGGTCGTCGATCTCGACGGCAACAACGCGCGAACCGTGGCGGCTACGGTGCATGGCGCAGCGTTCCAGTGCGACGTCGCCAAGGAGAAGGACATCCTGCATGTGATCGAGGAGACGGAACGGCAGTTCGGCCCGATCGCGCTGTTCTGCTCCAATGCCGGCATAGGCGGCGGCTTCGATCCCTTGTCGGTGAATGCCGGCGGTACTTCGGACGAGCCGTGGGCGCGAAGCTGGGCGATCCATGTGATGGCCCATGTCTATGCCGCTCGCCATCTTGTTCCCAGGTATAAGGCGCGCGGCGGGGGCTATTTCCTCAATACGATTTCCGCGGCCGGTCTCTTGTCGCAGGTCGGCGGCCCCGCTTATTCGACGACGAAACATGCCGCGGTGGGCTTCGCCGAGAACCTCGCGATCTCGCACCGCGCCGACGGTATCAAGGTCTCGATCCTCTGCCCGCAGGGCGTCGACACCAACATGCTGCGCTCAATCCCGAAGGGCCCGCAATCTGGCGACGGTGATCTTGCTCCGGAGCAGGTCGCGAAAGACGCGCTCGCGGCCATCGAGCAGGAGACCTTCGTGATCCTGCCGCACCCGCAAGTGCTCGGCTACATGCGCAAGAAGACCGAGAATTACGATCGCTGGATCGCCGGGATGGCGAAGATCCAGGCGAAGATGCGCGAGGAATTCGGGAAATAGAGAGCTGCGCTACGAAGCGTCCTGCAGCCTCATTTCGTTCGCGCGGTCGGCCTTCAGTGCGCGGGCGTAGAGCCTCAGCCCCTCGCGCACCGCGTTACGCTCGCTCTCCGAGAGCTGGCTCAACGCGCCGGAAACCTGACGGCGGCCGAACTCGTGCAGCGCCGCCAGCGTCCGCTTTCCCTTGGTGGTCAGGGTCAGCGGCTTGACCCGGGCATCCGCCGCATCCGACATCTCCCTCAGTTCGCTGCTCTCGATCAGCTTGCGCACCAGCCGGCTTACGCTCGATTTCTCCAGGTGCAGGAAGTGCGCGATCTGTCCCGATGTCATCGGACCGCGGATGCCGATCTCCAGGATCGTGTGCACCGCCGATGGCGGATAGTCGGTCGCCGCCACGGTCGCTTCCATGAAGCCAAGCTCGCGCACCATCAGCCGCGAGGCGGCACGAATATCGTCGATCAGATCGAGGTTCTCGGCAACCATATTGACTCCGGCCATATAGTTGTACCATACAACTATTAAGCTGGCAATGGCGCCGGTACCGGATATCGCGTGATGGCTGAGGTTTTCCCGACGAGCGCTGCTCCAACTGGCCATTCGGGCCGAATGAACGGCAAGGTCTGTCTCGTGACCGGCGGCGGCAGCGGTATTGGCCGCGCCGCCGCGCTCAGGATGGCCGAGGAGGGGGCGGCCGCGGTGCTGATCGCCGGCCGACGCGAGAGTGAGATCGAGAAGGTTGCTGGCGAATGCCGGGCGCTCGGCGCAGAGGCGATGGCAGTCAGAACCGACGTGACGCGCGAGGACGAGGTCGCGCGCCTGGTTGCGACCGCGCTTGACAACTACGGCCGGCTGGATGTCGCCTTCAACAATGCCGGCGTGCAGGAGCGGCGCGCGCCGCTGGAAGCGCAGGAGAAGGCCGTTTATGACGAGGTGTTCGACGGCAATGTACGCTCGGTGTTCTACTGCCTTCGCCATCAATTGCCGGCGATGTTCGCCTGCGGGCGGGGCCGCATCGTCGTCAATGCCTCGGTGAGTGGCGTGCGCAATCCCAATGTCGGCCTTTCGCTCTATTCCGCTTCGAAGGCCGCGGTGATCTCGCTGGTCCGCTCGGCGGCGATGGAGGCCGCCACGCGCGGCGTCAGTATCAACGCCGTCGCGCCTGGCCGAGTGGTCACCGACATGATGCTGCGCTCCGGCGTCGGCGACATGGCGAGCGTCGCGGCGGGACTGCCGCTGAAGCGGATGGGAAAGCCCGAGGAAGTGGCGGAAGCCGTGGTCTGGCTGTTGTCGGACGCCGCGTCATACGTTGTCGGCCATGTGCTGGCGACGGATGGTGGATTTCTCGCGTCGTGACGATATGTTGCCGTCATTCCGGGACGGTCCGAAGGGCCGGACCACTGATGCGCAATTGCGCATCGGGGAATCTCGAGGTTCTCAGATGCGCAATTGCGCACCATAGTTCGTGCTTGCGCACGCTCCGGAACGACGATCAACTTCGCTGCGCGTACAGTATCGGCACGGCGGAATCGACCATCACCTCGACCAGGCTGACGCCCCTGTGCGCCAGCGCGCGGTTGAGCGCACCCGTCAGCTCCGACGACTTGCGGACCCGTACCGCATCGCAGCCCATGCCTTCGGCGATCTTCACGAAATCGATGCCGGGTAGGTCCAGCCCGGGCACATTGCGCACCTGCATCACCTGGCTGAACGAGCGCATTGCGCCGTAGCCGGCATTGTTGATGACGACGACCGTCAGCGGCAGCTTGCGCTGCGCCGCGGTCCACAGCGCCTGGATCGAATACATCGCAGACCCATCGCCGATCAGGCAGACGGTGCGGCGCTGGCCGCGGCCGAGCGCCATGCCGACCGCGGCCGGCAGGCTGTAGCCGAGTCCGCCGCTGGCCATGGTGTAGAAACTGTCCTGCCCGCGCATCGGCATAAACTTTTGCATCGCGGGGCGATGTGACGGAACTTCCTCGACCAGCGTCGCGTCAGCCGGCATCGCGTTCGACAGCGAATGCATGAGAAATTCGACCGGAACCGGATCGGCGGCCGTCGGTGCCGGCGGCAGCGTACGGCCCGCGGGTGCCGTGCGCTTGGTGTCCGGCAGCATCTCCAGCAGCGCCGATAGCGCTGGCTTCATCGTGGCGATGATGCTGGAGCCCGCGGGCGTCACCGCCGCGGCATCGGGATCGTCGGTGATCTGGAAGATCGCGGTCGATCCGTCGAAGATCGAGGCGTGGCCTTCGACATGGAAGGTGAAGACCGGCGCGCCAATCACGACCACGAGGTCGTAAGGGCGCAGCGCTTCGGAGAGCTGGCCCGGCGAGGCATGCAGGAAGCCGGTGAACTGCGGATGCCGCTCGGGGAACGAGCAGCGCGCCGAGAACGGGCTGACCCACACCGCGGCTTTCGTCTTCTCCGCGACCTTCACCATGAGATCGACGGCACCTGCGCGATCGACGCCGGGGCCGATGATGAGGGCAGGGTTCTTGCTTGCACTGAGCGCTGCGACCAGCGCCTTCATCGCCTCGGGATCGGGACCGATCTCGCGGCTGACATTCCGCGCCGGCACGGGCTGAACCGGATGCGTCCAGTCATCGATCGGCACCGAGACAAAGGTCGGCCCGCAGGGCGGCTGCATCGCGGTGTAATAGGCGCGCGCGATCGCGGCCGGGACGTCCTCGGCGCGCGCCGGTTCGACCGAGTATTTCACATAGGGCCGCGGAAATTCGGAGGCGCGCTCGGCATAGAGGAATGCCTGCAGCGGCAGGATCGAGCGCGCCTGTTGGCCGGCGGTGATCACCAGCGGCGTCTGGTTGCGATGCGCAGTGTAGATGTTGCCGAGTGCATTGCCGACGCCGGCCGCCGAATGCAAATTGACGAAGCCGGCATTGCGCGTCGCCTGCGCATAGCCGTCGGCCATGCCGACCACGGATGCTTCCTGCAAGCCCAGCACATAATCGATGTCGTCGGGCCAGTCGGACAGGAACGGCAATTCGGTCGAGCCGGGATTGCCGAAGACGCGTCTGATGCCGAAGGCGCGGAGCAGGTCGAAGGTTGCGTGCTTGACGGTGGTGGCTTTGGTGGTGCTGGCGGGCTTGCGCGACGACATCGGGAGCTCCAAGGCTGATCGTTTTTACTCCGTCATTGCGAGGAGCGAAGCGACGAAGCAATCCAGACCATTTCCGCGGTGGCACTTATGGATTGCTTCGCTTCGCTCGCAATGACGGGGAGAGAATTGTCACCACGTCGCCGTGCCCTTCATGGTCGGTTGGCCCTCGGCGTTGGCGATCCACAGTTCCAAGCCGCCGTCCTTTTCATTCGCGTTGACGGAGAACTCGGTGCCTTCGAACAGCGGCTGCACGCCGCGATAGGTGAGCTCCTTCGGCGGCTGGCCGTGATGCAGCTTGGCCGCCAGCTCGACGATGAACGCCGCCTGCATCGGGCCGTGGAAGATCAGGCCGGGATAGCCCTCGACTTTGGTGACGTAGTCGCGGTCGTAGTGGATGCGGTGGCCGTTGAAGGTCAGCGCGGAATAGCGGAACAGCAGCACGGGATCGGAGACATGGCTCTCGCGGTGCTTTGCGACCGGCGGCGGAGGTGGGGCCTTTGGTGCGGCCGCGGGCGCGCCGCCGATATCGCGATAGACGATGTCGTGGCGCTCGCGGATCGCAACGCCGCGCGATGTGGTGATGACATGCTCGACTGCGACAAAGCAGAGCGTGCCGGTCGAGCCGGACTTGACCGTCACATCCGATATCCGCGATGTGCGCGTCGCTTCGTCGCCGACACGAAGCGGATCGATGAATTCGAGCTCGCCGCCCGCCCACATCCGGCGCGGCAGCGGCACCGGCGGCAGGAAGCCGCCGCGGGTCGGATGGCCGTCGGGTCCCAGCATGGACATTGGAAACACCGGCTGCGCCAGGCACCAATGCACCGTGAAGGGCGCAACATCGCCCGTCTTGGGTTCGCCGACCTCCTGGAACAGCGTCGCGCGCAAGCCCTTCACGAGCTGCGCGGTGACGATGTCGGAGGCCTCCTGGGTGCGGCCGATCCATTGCCGCAAGTGATCGATGTCGAGCTTTTCGGTCATGACGTTTTCCGCGCACGGGCCTTAGGCAGTTCGGCATGCTCGCCGATATCAGGCACCGGGCCATATTGGCGCGGCTCGCCGACGAAGATCACGGCCGGCGCAGAATAAGTAACGATGCCCTTCGGCGTATCCACCTCGATGCGGCGCAGATGCGGGTGCACGGTGAGGTCCGCCATCGTATTGACTTCGCCAAAGGCGATGTCGGCGTCCTCCAGTCGCTGGATCAGTTCTTCGCGGGTCAGCGATCCAAACACGTCGCCGACGATCTTGTCGGTGAGTTGCCGGTTGCGGACGCGTTCGGCAACGTTGGCAAGGCGCGGATCGTTCGGCAGGTCGGGCTGCTTCAAGACGTCGGTGCAGAGCTTCTTCCACTCGCGCTCGCTCTGGATCGAAATCAGGATGTCCTTGCCGTCCTTCGAGGCGAACACGCCATAGGGCGCGATCGAGGGATGGGCGAGGCCCATGCGCTTCGGTGGATTGCCGGCTTCGGAATTGAGCAGCGGCACCGCGAGCCAGTCCGCCATCACGTCGAACATGGAGATGCGGATGTCGGCGCCCTTGCCCGTGCGGGTGCGCGCGAACAAGGCTTCCAGGATCGAGGCATGCGCGGTCGCGCCGGTTGCGACGTCGACGATGGAGACGCCGACACGTGACGGCCCTTCCGGGCCGCCGGTGATGGAGGCGAGCCCGCTTTCGGCCTGGATCAGGAGGTCGTAGGCCTTGCGATGTGCGTAGGGACCCTCATCCCCATAGCCGGTGATGGTGCAGCAGACCAGCGCCGGATAATCCTTCCGGATGCGCTCCAGCGAGAAGCCGAGCTTGTCCATCGAGCCAGGCTTCAGATTCTGCAATAACACGTCGGCGCTTGCGATCAGTGCCTCGAGCTCTGCACGCCCTTCCTTCGTCGCGAGGTCGACCACCACCGACTGCTTGCCGCGGTTGAGCCAGACGAAATAGCTGCTCTGACCTTTCGCGGCAGTATCGTAGCCGCGGGCAAAATCGCCCTCGGGGCGTTCGACCTTGATCACGGTGGCGCCGGCATCGGCCAGACGCGACGAGCAGAACGGGGCGGCAACCGCCTGTTCCACGGCGAGGACGGTTATTCCTTCAAGCGGCAGCATGTCGGTTTTCTCATGTTTTCCGCATGTCCTTTATCGGCGAACCGGTATCCACTTCGCCGGGACATGCGCTAGTAAGAACGGGGCATGCCCAGCACATGCTCGGCGATGAAAGACAGCACCAGATTGGTCGAGATCGGCGCCACCTGGTAGAGCCGCGTCTCGCGGAATTTGCGCTCGACGTCGTATTCCTCCGCGAAGCCGAAACCGCCATGGGTCTGGATGCAGGCGTTCGCCGCCTCCCAGGCCGCATCGGCCGCGAGCATCTTGGCCATATTGGCCTCGGCGCCGCAGTCGAGCCCCGCCTCATATTTGCGGGTGGCTTCCTTCACCATCAGCTCGGCCGCGCGCATCGCGGCGTAGGCTTTGGCGATCGGAAACTGGATACCTTGGTTCTGGCCGATCGGCCGGCCGAACACGGCGCGCTCCTTGGCGTAGTTGGTCGCCTTCGCGATGAACCACTTCGCATCGCCGATGCATTCCGACGCGATCAGGATGCGCTCGGTATTCATGCCGGAGAGGATGTAGCGAAAACCCTTGCCTTCCTCGCCGATGAGGTTCTCCGCCGGCACCTTCATGTCGGTGAAGAACACTTCTGTCGTGGAGTGGTTCATCATGGTGCGGATCGGGCGGATGGACAGGCCGGCTTTCCGCGCCTCGCGCATGTCGACCAGGAATACCGAAAGCCCGTCGGTGCGTTTCTTGGCCTGTTCCTTCGGCGTGGTGCGCGCGAGCAGGATCATCAGGTCGGAATATTCGGCGCGGCTGGTCCAGATCTTCTGGCCGTTGACGATGTAGCTGTCATTGCCTTCGCGCTTGGCAAAGGTCTTCAGCGAGGAAGTGTCGGTGCCTGAAGTCGGCTCGGTGACGCCAAAGGCTTGCAGCCGCAGCTCGCCGCTGGCAACGCCCGGCAACCATTTCGCCTTCTGCTCCTCGCTGCCGTGCCGCAGCACCGTGCCCATGGTGTACATCTGGGCATGGCAGGCGCCGGCATTGCAGCCCGCGCGGTGAATTTCTTCCAGGATCGCGGTCGCAGCCGAGAGTTTCAGCCCCGCGCCGCCATATTCCTCGGGGATCAGCACGGAGAGATAGCCAGCCTCCGTCAGCGCATTGACGAAGTCGGAAGGGTAAGCCATCTCGCGGTCGAGCTTGCGCCAATATTCGCCGGGGAATTCGGCGCAGAGCTTGGCTACCGCCTCGCGGATATCGGCGTGTTCATCATGTTGGTGTTCTTGTTCTTGGCTCATCTGAAATTCTATCGGTTGGTTTCGGGATCGGTCGTCGTCTTGCTTAGTGTTGTGAAACCACCGCTAACTCCCTATGCTCGATTGTTATAGCGTATGGACCTGCATTCCAAGACTGGCAAGCATGGATTTCCGTCAGATCAGGACGTTCAGGTCCGTTGCCGAACTTGGCAGCCTCAGCAAGGCCGCGGACAAGCTGCGGATCGCCCAGCCGGCGCTCAGCCGGCAGATCAAGTTGCTCGAGCACGAATTGCGCACGGAACTGTTCACCCGCAGCGGGCGCGGCATGGTGCTGACCGAAGCCGGCCGCATCCTGCTGTCGCGAACGGCCGGAATCGTCCGGCAGATCGACCAGATCCGTGACGACATCCAGTCCGCGGCGGGCGCGCCGTCGGGGCGGGTGGTCCTGGGGCTCGTCCCCACTGTGAGCTGCGTGCTTTCCACCCGGCTCGCGCAGCGGACGGTAGAGACCTACCCCGGTATCTCCCTGTGCATCGTCGAGAGCTATAGCGGTCATCTCGTCGAGTGGCTGCATCGCGGCGAGATGGATCTCGCCATCATCTATGGCCCGTCGGCCGATCTGCATCTCAACCTCCAAAGCCTCGGCCGCGATCAGATCGTCGCCGTTGGTCCGCGCGGCTCCGGCCTCGCGCGCAAGAAGGAGGTTGGCATGGATTGGCTGCTGCGCCAGAAGCTGGTCCTGCCCAGTCATTCGCACGGCCTGCGGGCGCTGATCGAACGGGCGGCGGCCAAAAAGAAGTTGCAGCTCGACGTCCAGCTGGAAGCCGATTCCTTCCGCGTCCTGACCAGCCTCGTCGAAGCTGGGCTGGGATATACGCTGTTGCCACCATCATCGGTCCGCGGCGAAATCCGCGAACGGCGGCTGGAGGCTGCAACCATCTCTGGACAGGCACCGATGCGCGAGCTTCTCATCGCCTCGCCGCTCGACCATCCGGATTCGACCGCGACCAGTGTCATCACCGCGCTTCTCCGCAGCGAAACCGGCGCCTGTCGCGATGAAGGCCTGTGGGACATCAAGCTCGCCTGAGCATCGCGCGCGCTAGATAACCGCGATGCCGAGATGCTGCCGGAAGCGGTTTTTGAGGAACACACCGTCACGCGGCGGCAGCGCGCGGTCCACATGCATCGTTGAAATGCGGATCAGCGCCAGCTTCGGCCCGCCGGAGAGGCGCTTCACGTCCGATCGGAACGCGGCAATCCCGTCCATGTCGGTGATCTCGACCGTTGACTGAAAGCCGGCGCCTTTGGCGATTGCGTCCAACCTCGCGCCAAGGCCGGAATGGCTGCGCTGCATGCCGGTCTCGCCGAAATGCCCGTTGTCGAGCACTGCGATCGAGAGATTGGCCGGCGCGTGCGCGGCGATCGTCAGGAGGCTGCCGACGCCCATCAGCTGTTCGCCGTCACCGGTGATGACGAGCACGGGCCGCCGCGGCTGGGCCTGCGCCAGTCCGAGACCCATCATGGCCGCGCCGCCCATCGCGCCCCACAGATAGAAATTGCCGTCATGGTCGCCGGCGTCGAACACGTCGTAGGAGGATGATCCGAGACCGCTGATGACGAGAAGATCGCCGCGGTCGGCGAGCAGCGCTCTGACGGCCTCGCGCCGGTCGAGCAGGTTGGATGCGTGCGTCATCACTTTGTCTCCGTCCACTTCTTGCGGCCGAGCATCTGCTGCGAGATCAGGATCGCGATCGGCTGGTCGCTCTCGAAGGCGAGCGCTGCGGCGGCAGAAACCACTTCCGCCGCGTCCTCGCCCCGTTCGAGCCTGAACACCGTGACGCCCATGATCTCGAACGCCTGCGCCGTCGCCTTTCCCATCGGGATTTGCCAGGGATTGAACTCGGCCCATTCGCCGCGCATGGTCACCAGCGTCAGGAAAGGAAAGCGGCAGCTCGACAGCAGCGACAGCATGTTGATGCAGTTGCCGACGCCGCTCGATTGCATCAACAGCACCGCGCGCTCGCCGCCGAGCCAGGCGCCGGCAGAAAGTGCCACGCCTTCCTCCTCCGTCGTCAGGACGGTGGTCTTGATCGCGGGATCGGTATGGGAAAGCTCGATGAGACGGGAGTGGCCGGCATCCGGCACGTAGGAGATCTGCGCGACACCGTGGTCCTTCAGCGTCCGGTAGATCGCACTCGGCCAATCCGGGCGGCTCGTGATATCGTTGGCGACGGCGGCTATGTTCATTAGGGCCTCAGTGGGAGAAGCGCGTTGTCGCGCATGGTCCCACCCTAGACCGGCGCGGCGCCGATCTCCCTTCTCATCTCGCTCGAACTGCCATGCCGGAATTGTATGGGCCGGCCGCCGGCGCTATGCCGGTATGCGCACCGGCAGCACCTCGATGCCGCGCACGAAGGAGGAATAGACCCGCTTCGGCTCGCCGACGACCTCGATTCGCTCGAAGCGCTTGAGCATCTCCTGCCAGACGATCTTGAGCTGCAGCTCGGCCAGCCGCATGCCGACGCAGCGGTGGATGCCGAAGCCGAATGACATATGCGTGCGCGGCCGCGCACGGTCGATGATGAACTCGTTGGGCTGTTCGATCACTTCCTCGTCGCGGTTGCCGGAGACGTACCACATCACGACGCGGTCGCCCTTCTTGATCTTCTTGCCGCCGATCTCGGTGTCGGCCAGCGCCGTGCGCCGCATATGGGCAAGCGGTGTCTGCCAGCGGATCACCTCCGGCACCATGGTTTCGATCAGCGCCGGATTGGCGCGCAGCTTCTCGTACTGGTCGGGATGCTCGTTCAGCGCCAGCACGGAGCCCGACATGGTGTTGCGGGTGGTGTCGTTGCCGCCGACGATGAGCAGGATGATGTTGCCCATCAGATTGTCGGGATCCATGTGGCGCGTCGCATCGCTGTGCGCCATCATCGAGAGCAGGTCGTTGCGCGGCGGCGCATTGACGCGCTCGTTCCAGAGGCGCGCGAAATACTCGCGGCACTCGTCCATCTCCTGGCGGCGCTGCTCGTGCGATTCCACGATACCGCCCTTGGGTAGCGCCGTCGCGACGTCGGACCAGCGCGTCAGCTTGCGCCGCTCTTCCCAGGGGAAATCGAACAGGGTGGCCAGCATCTGCGTGGTCAGTTCGATCGAGACGCGCTCGACGAAATTGAAGGTCTCGTTGCGCGGCAGATTGTCGAGCACTTTCGTCGAGCGTTCGCGGATCAGCTTGGCCAGCTCGTCCAGGTGTGTCGGCGTGAACATCGGCGACACCGTCTTGCGCTGGTCGGCATGCTTGGGCTGGTCCATCGCGATAAAGCTCGGCCAGTCGTAGCCGGGCGGTGCGTCGCGAATCGTGATGCCGCCAAGCGCGGCGTCGGAGGAGAAGACGCCGTGGCTGGTGTCGACATGCATGATGTCGTTGTATTTCACCACCGACCAATAGGGCTCGATCGGCGAATTGGTGCAGTAATGCACCGGCTCTTCCTTGCGCAGCCGCTCAAACCACGGCCACAGCGTGTCGTTCTGGAACAGGCGCGGCGCGCCGGGATGAAAATCCTTCAGCGGCGTCGAATAGGCTTCTTCGCGTGCCTGGCGCAAAAGCTCGGCCCTGTCGGCTCGGATGGCGGCCTGGACGTTCATGGTGCTTCTCCCCTTTGCGGGTAGATTTGGATCAGCCGGAAATGCGCACCGGCAGGTGTTCGATACCCTTGACGAAGCTCGAATATATCAGCTTGGGCGGACCCGCCACCTCGATGTGATCGAAGCGCTTGAGGATTTCTTCCCAGATGATCTTCAGTTGCAGCTCGGCAAGGCGAATGCCGACGCAGCGGTGGATGCCGAAACCGAATGACAGATGCGTGCGCGGCCGCGCGCGGTCGATCAGGAACTCGTACGGCCGCTCGATTGCTTCCTCGTCGCGGTTGCCCGAGACGTACCACATCACGACCTTGTCGCCCTTCTTGATCTGTTTGCCGCGGAACTCGATGTCTTGAAGGGCGGTGCGGCGCATATGGGCAAGCGGCGTCTGCCAGCGGATCACTTCCGGCACAAAGCTGTCGATCAGTTCCGGGTTCCGCTTCAGCTTGTCATATTCGGCGGGATGCTGGCCCAGCGCCAGGATCGAGCCCGACATGGTGTTGCGAGTGGTGTCGTTGCCGCCGACGATCAGGAGCACCAGGTTACCGAGGAAGTTCTTCGGGTCCATGTCCCGCGTCGCTTCGCCATGGGCCATCATCGACAGCAAGTCGCTTTTCGGCGGCTGGTTGATGCGCTCTTTCCAAAGCCGCGCAAAATAAGTCGCGCATTCCATCAACACGGCCTGACGCTCGTCCTCGGTGGCGACGAGGCCGCCTTGACCAGGAATCGTGGTTGCGACGTCGGACCAGCGCGTCAGCTTGCGGCGGTCTTCCCAGGGGAAGTCGAACAGCACCGCCAGCATCTGTGTCGTCAGCTCGATCGAGACGGTGTCGACCCAGTCGAACACGTCGCCGTGCGGCAGATTGTCGAGGCATTCGGCCGAACGTTGGCGGATGTTGATGGCCAATTGGTCAAGATGCGTCGGCGTGAACATCGGCGCCACGGTCTTGCGCTGCGCCGAGTGGCGCGGCTGGTCCATCGCGATGAAGCTCTCACGGCGGAGATCGGGATCGATGTCGCGGATGGTGATGCCGCCGAGCGAAGCGGCGGAGGAGAACACCGAGTGATTGGTTTCGATGTCCATGATGTCGTTGTACCTGGTCACCGACCAGTACGGACCGAACATGCTGTTCTTGGTGTAGTGGACCGGCTCTTCCTTGCGCAGGCGGTCGAAATACGGCCAGAAGCTGTTCGTGCGGAACAGCTCGGGGTCGCCGGGGTCGTACTCGCTGAGCGGCAGCGAATAGGCGCGTTCGCGCGCGGCCTCGGAGGCAGAATTCCCGGCGAGATCGATGGTGCCCTGCATGGCGTTTCCTCTTGTGTCTAGACGCTTCCGTTTGCGACCGCAGTCGCTGGAAGTCTGTTTTGGCGCGAATTACATCCCCTTGCGTCCGCTCGCGCAAGGGCCACGTTGCGGTGAGTCAACAGGCCGCAGCCTGGTATTCCAGCGGGCAGCGTTTTTCTGCCCGTGACAAGTATAATTCGAGCGAATAAGGCTGTTTCAAACAACGTTTGGTTTGCCGGAGGCACGACGTCCATGATTCCCAACGCGTACCGCATCTTCAATTTCGATCTCGGCGAAACCGCGGACGCGATTCGCGAAACCGTTTACGATTTCGCCAGCAATGAGATCGCGCCGCGCGCCGCCGAGATCGACAAGAGCAACCAGTTTCCGCGCGACCTCTGGCCGAAGATCGGCGCGCTCGGCCTGCATGGCATCACGGTCGAGGAGGAATATGGCGGGGCAGGTCTCGGCTATCTCGAGCATTGCATCGCGCTGGAGGAGATTTCGCGCGCGTCCGCTTCAGTCGGTTTGTCTTACGGCGCGCATTCCAATCTCTGCGTCAACCAGCTTCGCCGCAATGGCAGCGAGGCGCAGAAGCGGAAATACCTGCCAAAGCTGATCTCCGGCGAGCATGTCGGCTCGCTCGCGATGAGCGAGCCCGGCTCGGGCTCGGATGTGGTCTCCATGAAGACCCGCGCGGAGAAGAAGGGTGACCGCTATGTGCTGAACGGCAGCAAGATGTGGATCACCAACGGCCCGATCGCCGAGACGCTGGTGGTCTATGCCAAGACCGATCCGAATGCGGGGCCGCGCGGCATCACCGCCTTCATCATCGAAAAGGGCATGAAGGGATTTTCGACCGCGCAAAAGCTCGACAAGCTCGGCATGCGCGGCTCCGATACCTGCGAGCTGGTGTTCGAGGATTGTGAAGTGCCGGAGGAGAACGTGCTCGCCGAGGTCGGCCGCGGCGTCAATGTCCTGATGAGCGGTCTCGACTATGAGCGCGCTGTGTTGGCGGCGGGTCCGCTGGGCATCATGCAGGCCTGCATGGACGTGGTGCTGCCCTATGTGCACGAGCGCAAGCAGTTCGGCGAGCCGATCGGCACCTTCCAGCTTGTGCAGGGCAAGATCGCCGACATGTACACGACGATGAATGCCTCGCGCGCTTATGTCTATGCGGTGGCGAAGGCCTGCGACCGCGGCGAGACCACGCGCGAGGATGCGGCCGGTGCGATCCTCTATGCCGCGGAGAAAGCGACCCAATGCGCGCTCGACGCGATCCAGCTGCTCGGCGGCAATGGCTATATCAATGACTATCCGACGGGCCGGCTGCTCCGCGACGCCAAGCTCTATGAGATCGGCGCCGGCACCAGCGAAATCCGCCGCATGCTGATCGGGCGCGAATTGTTCGAGAAGTCGGCCTGAAGATCTGGCGTCATCGGCCGCTCTCTCCCCTCATCCTGAGGAGCGCGAAGCGCGTCTCGAAGGATGAAGCCACCAGCCGGGCCTCATGGTTCTCCCGGCGAAGCGAAGCATCGTCCGGAGACGGCGCTGCACGCCTCCTCACCATGAGGGATTAGCTCCTCTAATTTATTCCGCCGCCCGCGCCGGCGGCGCGTGATCGGGCTTCACGTTCCACACCGTCTGCATGGCGGTGAAGGCGTTCGCGATCAACGGATCCTGGCGCCGCGAGACCAGACAGGCAAAGCTCAAATCGCACGCCAGCGACACCTTGTCGGCGACGACAAAATTGCGCTTGCGGGAGCCGACCACGCGCTCGATCACGCTGTCGCGCGCAAGGCTCAGGCAAACACCGGATTCGACGAAATCGATCATCTGCTCTTCATGGTCGGTGAAGCCGACGCGCTTCGGCACCGGCCCGAACCGCCGGAAGATGTCATCGAGCATGCGGCGATGGGCCGAGCGCTGCGGCGTCGCGAGCCAGGGCAGGCCGGCGAGGTCCTGCCAGTCCTTGCCCATCACGCGGTCGCTCCATTCGACCGGTGCGATGACGCGATAGAGGTAGCTGACCAGCGGCGCGAGCAGGATCTTGCCGTCGTCGAGAGGGCGCTCGGCCGGGCTCCAGCCGGATTCCGGCGTCGGATCGACATAGAACCCGACGTCGAGCTCGCCTCTGCCGACCTGGGCGACCACATCGTCGCTCATCCCTGAGCGCAGGAACACCTCGGTCTGCTTCGATCCGCGGGTCAGGCTGCGGACGAAGGCGCCGAGGCGGATAAATTCGGGATCGAGGACGGTGCCGACGCGCAAGGTCCGGCGCTGCGTGTCCTTTAGCGAAGCCGCTGTGGTGCCGAAATCCTGCGCGGCCGCGACCGCCTTGTGGGCGAGCGGTAACAGCGCCGCGCCCGCCTCCGTCAGCGTGAAGCCGCCGGGCGTGCGGTTGAAGAGTTGCAGGCCGGTGCTTTCTTCCAGCGCCTTGAGCTGCAGGCTGACCGCCGGTTGGGTCAGGTGCAGGATCGTGGCGGCTCTCGAAACGGTGCCTTCGCGTGCGACCGTGATGAAACAACGCAGGGCCTGGGAGCGGGGCAGTTCACTCATTTGGAAATCTTATAGCACATTTCCAACAATTCATGGGATGGGAATCACTTCCCTAAGTAACATTTTTCAACGATGCAAACTTGGCGTTGCTTTCTCGTGGCAGTTGAACTGCTGCGATTGTGAGCTAGCTTTTGCGCATTGCGTGGGGAAAATAGGCCGTCATGACCGGTTGCCATGGAGCCAGCAGGTTGGTCCGCAAAACTCCCTTGGTCTTATTTGCCGCGCTCATAACCGCGGTGTCCGCGGCCGCGCGGAGCGAGACCTATCCGGACCGGCCGATCCAGCTCGTCGTGCCGGCGGGAGCGGGCAGCAGCACCGACACCATGATGCGCTCGCTGGCGCAGGTGGCCTCGCCCATGCTCGGCCAGTCGATCGTGATCCTGAACAAGCCGGGCGCGAGCGGGATCATCGGCGTCAGCTATGTTACGCGATCGGCACCTGACGGCTACCCATTGGCGGGGGTCGTCAATGGTGCTTTGACCATGGCGCCGCATGTGGCGACTGCCAATTACCAACCGTCCGACTACCGCATTGTTGCGATGACCACCCAGGCGGCCGGCGTGCTGTGCGTGCGTCCGGACTTTCCGGCCGATAACGCTCAGCAATTCCTGAGCGAGCTGCGCAGCCATCCCGACAAATACACCTATGGTTCCGACGGTGTCGGTGCCTTCGTGCAGTTCGCGACCGCGCGTATCTTCGAGCCGGCAGGCATCCGCCAGCGCATGATTCCCTATCAAGGCGCGGACCAGACCGTGACCGCCTTCCTGTCAGCTTCGATCGATATCTATGCCGGCGGCATGGCCACGATCGTGCCCTATGTCGCGGAGAAAAAGGCCAAGTGCCTGCTGACGACGACGGCACGCCGCTTTGCCGCGCTACCCGATGTGGAGAGCCTTGCCGACGTCAAAATGCCGCAGGCGGAGACGCGGTTGTGGCGCGCCGTCGTCGCGCCGCGCGATATGCCGCAGGACAGGTTCGACAAACTGCGCGACATCCTCATCAAGGCGGCAACGACAGCTGAGTTCAAGGCGCTCGCCGAGAAGCGCGGGGAGGAGTTCTGGGACATCAGCGCGGACGACGCCAATAAATACGTACAGGACGAGTTCACGCAGATGCAGCGGCTCGCCAAAGAGCTGCATCTGAAACAGGATTGAGCATCGCGATGCCGACATTCGCGACCCCCGATGGCGCCACGCTGCATTATGCGGTTCATGATTTCACCGACCGCTGGCGCAAGGCCGGCACCATCATCCTGGTGCACGGTTTCGGGCGCTCGGGCGAGTTCTGGTTCAACATGATCCCCTATCTCGCCCGGTTCTACCGGGTGATCTGTCCCGATCTGCGCGGGCTTGGGCGATCGCGGCCGCTGGCCGATCCGCACCGCGCGATCTCGCTTGAGGCCTATCTCGCCGACATCGCAGCGGTAGCCGATCACGCTGGCGCCGACGAGTTTCATCTTGCGGGGGAAGCAATCGGTGGGGCGATCACGTTGGTGTTCGCGGCCGAGCAGGCCAAGCGCGTACGTACGCTCTCCGTCATCGCGCCTGCCGTCTGGGCCAACGAATGGCTGCGCAACTCCTATGCGGTCGGCTATCCGAGCTGGGTCGATGCCATCCGCGCGCTCGGCGTGGAGGGCTGGGTGCGCAAATCGAACACGCTGGCGCGCTTCCCCGCCGGTTTCGATCCGGCCTTTATGGATTGGTACGCACGCGAGGTCGGCAAGGCAGACGTCGAGGTGGTCACTGCGATGGTGGATGTCGCGGGATCCGCCAACGCCAAGCCTTATCTGGGAAAGATCAAGGCGCCGGTGCTCGCGCTCTATCCGACCGGCAGCAACATCTCCACCGCCGAGCAAGAGCAGGCCTTGCGCGAACACATCGACTCGGTGCGTGTTGTCCATCTGAACGGTCCCTATGCCTTGCTCGGAATGCTCGAGCCGGCTGCCTGCGCCGGGCAGATCCTGAACTTCGCTGCGATGCATGACGGCATCGTCTGCCACGAATGATTTTTGAAACTAAACCAGCCCCAACCCGTATCTGTGCCTTATGACCAATCCTATCGACCCCACCTTCGCAACGTCGGACACCGAGACGGCAAGAACCTATCGGCAACTCCGTCTGATGAAGGCGTTGCTTCAGCTCGACGACCCCGAGCTGGAACAGGCGCTGACGCTGATCGTCGAGCGCCTCGCGGCGGCGGGGGGAGGAGGCGATCTCGACGCATCGACGGGGCAAAATCCCTCGCTCAAGCCGGTCGAGTGAACCGCTCGTCCCGTCATCTGTGACTGACCTCACGTGGGCAAAAGCAGCCGGCGTGGCAAACTGGCTTCGAATGGCTGCAATAATGATCCGCTAGCTTGGCTGATCAGCAGGCAGGCGGCTTGACCGAGCCGTGATGCCGTTCGATTTTGCAATGCCGCGGAGCTGGAAGCGTGAATGACTTGAACTGGGTGCCGATGCACCCGACCCCAATGCAACCGCCGCCGCTGCCGCCGGTGTCGGCCAAGTTCACTGGCAAGCGCGCCGATTTCATTCGCCTTGTGGCGCGGGGGGCCGGGCTGGAACTGGTCACTGCCGGCTTCTACCGGTTCTGGCTTGCAACCGACATCCGGCGGCATTTGTGGTCGAACACCGAGATCGCGGGCGATGGGGTGGAATATACCGGTCGCGGCAAGGAGCTCCTGATCGGATTCCTGGTCGCGATGGCGATCCTGGTGCCGATCTATCTTGCCTATTTCCTGGTGACGATCGAGGTGGAGCGCCGCTTCAAGGGATTCGCCAGTTTTCCGCTGATCCTTCTCTTCTACGCCTTCGGGCAATTCGCGATCTATCGCGCGCGGCGCTACCGGCTGACGCGTACGGTCTGGCGCGGCGTGCGCTTCTGGATGGACGGTTCTGGCTGGGCCTATGCCTGGCGGGCGATGCTGTGGGGTTTTTTCACGCTCATTACGCTGGGCCTCGCCTTGCCGTGGCGGGAGGCTGCGCTCGAACGCTACAAGATGCGACATTCATACTACGGTGACCTGCAGGGCAGTTTCGAAGGCCGAGGTTGGGAGTTTTTCAAGCAGGGATGGTGGCTGTGGTTGCTGACCCCCTTTGCTCTCTATTTCACCGTCGGAGCGCCCTTTGTCTACGCCGGTTTCAAGGCGGTGGAGTGGCGCTGGTGGCTGTCGGGAATTCGCTTTGGCGAGGTGCGTCTGGAATCGACCATGACACGCGGTGAGCTGGTCGGTTTGTACTGGATAGCCATTGGCTGGATCGCTTTGCTGGGCGTCATTTTCCTGGCTTATTTGGGCGTGTCTCTCGTGCTGGTCGTCGGCGTCAGCGGCATGACGTTCGCTGAATTCTTCGAGACGAAGGCTTTCGCCGGGAGTATTCCGCTGATTGTACTGGCAGTCATCGGCTATCTCGCCTTCGTGCTGGGTGTAAATCTCGTGATGCGTGTCGTTCTGATGCGGGATCTGTGGCTGAAGGTGCTGGACACCGTCGGCGTGCATAACATCGGCGCGGCCGCCAATGTCACCGCCAAGGGCGAGCTTGCGAGCGCGCTCGGCGAGGGATTCGCCGATGGTCTTGACGTTGCCGGATTCTAGCTTGTGAGTATTGTCGCGGACGGCGCATCGCCTCACGACAGCCCAACCGTCTATTTCGACGGGATGTCGAACCGTCGGCGCATCGTCAGCCTCGTGTTCGCAGATGCGCTCGAAATCCGCGAGGACGGCGCGGCGCCGGTCAGTTGGGCCTATTCCGATATCCGTCAGACCGATGGTCCCGGCGGCTTGCTGCGCGTGAGCTGCCTGTCGGCGCCGCCGCTGGCGCGGCTGGAAATCCGCGATGAGGCGCTCGCCGCCGCGCTCACCTCACGCTGCCAGCGGCTCGACGAGAATCGCGTTGGTGGCGGCTCGGTGGCAAAGATCGTGGGCTGGTCGGTGGCGGCCAGCGTCTCCATCGTCATGCTTGTGTGGCTCGCACTTCCATTTGCCGCGGACCATCTCGCGCCGCTGGTGCCGGAGGCCTTCGAGCGGCGCATGGGCGAAGCCTCGGAAGTTCAAATCAAGGCCATCTTCGGCGACGGCGTCTGCGATCGCGCGGCGGGACTAGCGGCCTACAACAAACTCCTGAAGCAGTTGCGCGAGGCCGCCGGCCTCGACACGGATGTGCAGTCGGCCGTGCTCGCAACCGATATCCCGAATGCCTTTGCCCTGCCGGGCGGCAAGGTCTACCTGTTCAGCGCGTTGCTGGCGAAGGCGGAAAATCCCGACGAGATCGCGGGCGTGCTGGCGCATGAGCTCGGGCATCTCAGGCATCGCGACAACATGCGCAGCATGATCTATGACGGCGGCGCCTCGTTCCTGATCGGGCTGTTGTTCGGCGACGTCACCGGCTCGAGCGCACTGATCTTTGCGTCGCGCTCGCTGGTCACCGCCTCCCACTCGCGCGAAGCCGAGCAGAATGCCGACAGCGTCACGATCGAGGTGATGCACAAGCTCGGCCGCTCGCCCAAGCCGATGGGCGAATTGCTGTTCCGCATCACAGGCAAGGAAGGCCGCAATCTCTCGATCCTCGCAGGTCACCCGCTGACGGAGGACCGGTTGCAACGCATGACCGCTGAAGACCGCCCGCCCTCCGGCCCGCCGCTGTTGACGGCGGTGGAGTGGACGGCGCTGAAGGCGATTTGTGATAAGCCGGCCAAGAAGTGACGAGCTGTGTTCACTCCGGCAGATTATTCACCTTCCTCACCCACGCCTTCGCATCCGCAAGCGCGTCCGGGAGTACGGCTTTGACTTCCTCGACGGTCATGCCGGGCTTGATGTGCGGATCGTAGAGGAGATTGAGGATGTATTGGTCAAAGACATCGAAGAAACCCATTGAGACCTTGTCGTTGAACATGGTCCAGGGCACCGTGCTGGTGTCGTTGATCGGGCCTAACGCCTGCAGCAGCTCCTCATAGGCGCAATCGAAAAAGACGAAATCGCCATTGTCGACGGTGAGGATGACGTCGGAATGGGTGATCTCGAAATGCTCGTTCTTGCGAAAGCCGGACAGGCATTGCGGATCGAGCGAAGTCTTGATCTCCCTGGCGCGATCGCCGCCATAGTCTTTCGCGATGGTGCGGTAGAGGTCGCGGTCGCGCACCAGCTGCACGGTGATGGTGGCGTCCTCGGGCCGCTCGGCCATCGCGATGTCGAGATGTTGCACGCGCTGGCCGATATCGGCGACCACCTTGGCGAGCTCAGCCTTGCGGTCGGGACGGTTGCCTCCCGCGTACACGCGCACGGGGCCATCATATTTGCGGATGCGATCGACGCGGCCGGCGAGCTGAAACTCCGCGCCAAAGCTCGTCTTGAAAAATCCCTCGATGATCTCGGCGTCGGTGAAGTCTTTCTTCTCCACGCGCTTGCGTGCGGCGATCTCCGGGTTTTCCGGTGACGGCGGTCGCGGCCAGACAGGAACCGCCACCGCGATCGCCATGCAGGCGGCCGCGATGCGCAGCGAACGCGTAAAAGCAAGGCGCATCATGCCGCGACGCTGCCGCAACCGGCCTGCGCACGCAAGGCGCTGGCCGTTTGACGCGCGAACACGTGGCTAATTCTTTACCACTACCGTGGTGCCAACGGGCACGCGGTTATAGAGGTCGACGACGTCCTCATTGGTCATGCGGAAGCAGCCGGAGGAGACCGCCTGTCCGATCGTCTCCGGCTCATTGGAGCCGTGGATGCGATAGAGCGTTGAGCCGAGATAGAGCGCGCGAGCGCCGAGCGGGTTCTCGATGCCGCCCGCCATGTGGCCGGGGAGATCGGGGCGACGGCGGCGCATTTGCGAGGGCGGGGTCCAGCCCGGCCACTCCTTCTTGGCGCTGACGTGGTGCACGCCGCTCCAGCGGAAGCCGTCGCGGCCGACGCCAATGCCGTAGCGGATCGCCGTACCGTCCGACTGGATCAGGTAAAGCCGGCGCTCGGCGGTATTAACGACAATGGTGCCCGGCGCGTAATTGGTCGGGTAGTCGACGGTGGTGCGGGGAATCGGGCTTGCACCACCGCCGAAATATTCGGGACCGCCGCCCATGATGTCCCGGGAATCGCCGAAGAAGCCTTGCGCCTGCGCGTGGCCCGCGCCGGCTAGGAGCGCCAGCGTGGCGCCTAGTGCCACCAACCCCCGGATCATTTGTTCCTCGCAAAAATACGAAAATAAAGGTCTGTCGAGACTGGCCGCCCCGGCTCGCTTCCACAAGCCACGGCCGTGTGACTTTTTAAGGATTTCAGATGTCGCGGTTAAGAAGCTCTGCGTCATCGTGGGAGATCAATGCATTAGCCCCCTTTGACGAACGGGCGGAACAATGGTTGATCTGATTTTGCCAACAACAGCCTCGCGAACGGAGCGGAATGATGAACGGTGCGGAAAGTCTGGTGCGGACCCTGGTCGCGGGCGGCGTTAACGTCTGCTTCACCAATCCCGGCACCTCCGAGATGCATTTCGTCGCCGCACTCGACCGGGTCGAGGGGATGCGCTGCGTGCTCGGCCTGTTCGAGGGCGTGGTGACGGGCGCTGCCGACGGCTATTACCGCATGAAGGGCACGCCGGCCTCGACACTTCTCCATCTCGGCCCCGGCCTCGCCAACGGTCTTGCCAATCTGCACAACGCCAAGAAGGCGCGTTCCGGCATTGTCAACATCGTCGGCCAGCATGCGACCTACCACGTCGCGCTCAACGCGCCGCTGACCTCCGACATCGAGGGCCTGGCGCGGCCGATGTCGGAATGGGTGCGGACCTCGCCGAATGCCAAGTCGGTTTCCGCAGACGGCATGGCCGCGATCGCCGCCGCCAGCAGCTCGCCGCCGCAGATCGCCACCCTGATTCTGCCGGCCGATACCGCCTGGAACGAGGCCGACGGCATCGCGCCGGCGCCGGCGCCGAAGCAGCAGCCGGGCTTTTCGACGGAGGCTGTCGAGAAGGCGGCCAAGATGCTGCATTCGGGCGGAGATACCAACCTCTTGCTCGTCACCGGCGGCGCGCTGACCGAGCAGGGGCTGGCGCTGGCGCAGCAGATCGCCGGCAAGACCGGCTGCAAGGTGATGGGCCAGACCTATCATCCGCGCATGGCGCGCGGCCGCGGCCGTTTCTCGATTGACCGCATCCCCTATGTGATCGAGTCGGCGCTGCCGATCCTGAAGAACTTCAAGAACATCGTGCTGGTCGAAGCCCGTGACCCCGTCGCCTTCTTCGCCTATCCGAACAAGCCGAGCATGCTCAAGCCCGAGGGCTGCGAGGTGCTTCAGATGACCGAGTGGGGCGAGAACTCGGTCGCGGCGCTGGAAGCGCTGGCCGATGCGCTCGGCGCCAAGCCGACCGACGTGAAGCCGCAAAAGCTTGCCGAGCTCAACAAGCCGACCGGACCGCTCAACCACTCGTCCATTGCTCAGGCGATCGCGTGCGCCATCCCGGAGAACGCGATCATCGTCGATGAATCCATCACCACCGGCCGCGGCTTCTTCCCGCCGACGGCGGCCGCCGCGCCGCATGACTGGCTGCAGAACATGGGCGGTTCCATCGGCTTCTCGACGCCGGTTGCGACCGGCGCCGCGGTTGCCTGCCCCGATCGCAAGGTGATCTGCATGGTCGGCGATGGCAGCGCGATGTACACGATCCAGTCCCTGTGGACCCAGGCGCGCGAAGGGCTCAACGTCGTCACCATCGTGTTCGCCAATCGCATCTACCAGATCCTGCGCGGCGAGTTCGATGGCGTCGGCGCCGGCGAGCCCGGCCAGCGCGCCCAGGACATGCTCAAGATCGACCGGCCGACCATCGACTTCGTCGCGCTCGCCAAGGGCATGGGCGTCGAGGGCCGGGCGGTCACCACCGCCGATGACTTCAACAAGGCGCTGGCGGAAGCGATCGCGGCCGAGGGACCGCGGCTGATCGAAGTCCAATTTTAAGCAAATACAGAGGTCTGTAGACCTGTCGCAAAAATGCGATAGTCTCGTCATTGACTCCTCGCAATGACGAAGGTGTTTCTCGGCAGACACCATGCAGACCGAACTGAACAAGCTGATCGCCGCGCTGCAGGAGTTTTACGCACGCGAGACCTATATCCTGGAGCGGGATCTGGGTGAGTGCGCGTTGACGCATCGGCTTGCGGTGCTGGTCGAGGTGAACTTCGCCGGCTGGGAGGTCGATTGCGACTATGACCGGCTCGGCGAGCGCACCCTGCGGCTACCGCATGGAACCGTCATCTCGACCGACGATCATCTTGCAAAGTCGATCTACCCCGACATCGTCGTGCATCAGCGCGACATTCCGAACAATCTGCTCGCGATCGAAATCCGCAAGGCGAGCAATCACCAGCCCGTCGAGCACGACCAGCACAAGCTCAAGGGCCTGACCGATCCGCATCTGTGGTTTGCCTACGCCATCGGTGTCTTGCTGACGCTCGCGAAAAAGCACGTCACCTCGTCGGAGATCTATGTCGGCGGCAAGATCGACCAGCCGACGTCGCTCTGGTTTGCCGAGCGGTTGAAGGAAACGGGACTGGCGCAGTAGCGCATGATCCGGAAAGTGTGTAGCGGTTTTCCGAAATGATCATGCGCAAACAGAGACAGGGCTCAATGACCAACAAGAAAAACCGGATGCTCGCGGGCATCGCGTTCGCTGCTGCCATCGCGCTGGCGATGCCAGGGTACGCCGAGCCGCCTTCGAACGTCGATGCCGCCACTCAGGGCCTCGTTGACAATCCGAAGGTGAAGGCGGCGCTGGAGACGATCAAGGCCGACGATGCCGCGACCTTTGCCGAGCAGAAGCGCATCACCGAAATCGCCTCGCCCCCCTACAAGGAGAAAGTCCGCGCCGAATACTACCTGAAACGGATGCAGGAGCTCGGCCTGAAGGACGCCACCATCGATGCCGAGGGCAATGTGATTGCGCTCCGCAAGGGCACCGGCGGCGGCCATCCGAAGCTCGCGATATCAGCGCATCTGGATACGGTGTTCCCCGAAGGCACCGATGTCACGGTCAAGGAGAAGGACGGCACGTTCGTGGCCCCGGGCCTCGGCGATGATGCGCGCGGCCTGGTCGCGCTGCTTTCGATCATCAAGGCGATGAACGCGAACGGCATCTCGACGGTCGGCGATATCATGTTTGTCGGCGACGTCGGCGAAGAGGAACTCGGCAATCTTCGCGGCATGAAGGCGCTGTTCCGCGATCATACCGATATCGACGGGTTCATTTCCATCGACGGGCTCGGCGTCGACCGCGTCGTCAACCAAGGCACCGGCAGTCACCGCTACGAGTTCGTCTTCAAAGGCCCGGGCGGCCATTCCTTCCAGGAGTTCGGGCTGCCGAGCGCGATCCATGCCATGGGCCGGGCGATCGCCAAGATCGCCGATTTGCAGACGCCGTCCGATCCCAAGACCACCTTCACGGTCGGCACGGTGAGCGGCGGCACCTCGGTCAACGCCATCGCTTCGGAAGCGCGGATGGCGGTCGACATGCGCTCGAACTCGACCGAGGAATTGCTCAAGCTCGAAGCGAAGCTGCTCGATCTCGTCAAGCAAGCGGTGGCGGAAGAGAATGCGCGCTGGAAGAGCGACAAGCTTGTCCTCGACATCAAGCTGATCGGCGACCGGCCGGCCGGCATGGTGGCGGCGGATTCGCCGGTCGTTCGGGCCGCGCAAAAGTCGGTCGCGGCAGTTGCGCCCGGACGAAAGGTGACACTCGCCGGCGCCAGCACCGATTCCAACCAGCCGATGTCGCTCGGTATCCCTGCGGTGACCATCGGTGGCGGCGGCGAGGGCGGCAACTGGCACTCGGTCAATGAATGGTACAAGCCCGTGGACGGCTATCTCGGTCCGCAGCGGGCGCTGATGGCGGTGCTCATGCTTCAGGGGCTCGACGGCGTGACCAAGCCAACGCTCGCGGTGCGGCCGGCTGCGAAGTGAGTCGCGGCCGGCGCGTGATCCATCAGCCTTGAACGAAGCGCCCCTGAACGAAAAAGGCCGCCCTAAGGCGGCCCTCATGGCGTGACTGGCCGAAAGCTTACTGCTTCGTGGTGTCCTTGGTCGCGTCGTCGGTCTTCTTGGCCGACTTCTTCGCCTTCTTAGGCGCTTTCTTCATGGTGTCGCCCTTGCTCATGGTGTCGCCGCCGGTCGCCGGCGTCGTTGATGTCTGGGCGAACGCCGTCGACGAGATAAAGGCGAGAGCGGCAGTAGCGATGATCAGTTTGCGCATGCGAAGACCTCCGTTTGTTTTTGCACCGGCTGGCGCACCATAACGGAACAACATCTGCGTCGGTTCAAGCTCAACGATCAGTTATTCGTGAAGGGACTTGCCATCTGGCGGTCACTTTCGCGGGAAGCAGAGCGGTCCTCGGGAACGGCAAGAGCGCCATGAGGTTGACTTGCCAAGGCAGGGCCTTCGGAGAAAGGCCAGGAGAATGGCCATGGATTGGCGCAGCGCAATGCTACGGACCGAGACGACCCATGACAGCCGCGAGGATGACGCGGCCTACGCCGCCGGCTGGACCATCTCGGGGCTTGCCACGCTCGGCACCATCATCGCGGTCTGGGTGTTCGCGATCTGAAACTTGCCCGAATGAATGGCCTCAGGCGAGGCCGCTCGTTGGCAGTGCAGCGTAGCCTCGTTGCACATCAGCCTTTCATCTCGGCGAACTGGCCCGCGATATCGCCCATGCCCCAATGTTCGGCGAACTTCCCGTTGGCGACGCGGAAAATATCGCAAGACGTGAAGCGCATAGGCCTTCCGGTCGCTGGTACGCCGAGCAGTGTGCCCTGCTGGGTGCCCTCATAGACGAAGCTGGCCGCGACCTGATCGTCGGTGGCCACCATCCGCTCGATCGAAACCTTGAGATCCGGCAGGCCGTGCAGCCGCGCCGTGAAGAAGTCCACCGTAAGCTGCTTGTGAGGTGCACCCGCCGGCGGTGGTGGCGCCGCGGCGCTGGCCTGGTGATTGACGTAGTCGTCGGCGAACAAGGCCGCGAAGGCGTCCATGTCATGGGCTGACAAGCTCGCGGCAAAAGCCTCGCCAAGCTGAGCCGGCGTGCGCACATCATCCGCTCTCGCGATGTCGGGCATCACCATCGCCGCGCCACACAAGGCGGCAAGCACATTTCTGCGGTCCATTGTTCACTCCTGGTCAACTTTCAATTCGCGCAAGACTAGTCGAGCTTTATCACAGCGTGAAATCACGCTGTGGCTGGCGATGGAACAGAATTCCAACCAACCTGCTTTCACTCGCCCGTCTTCGCTTGCACTCTGCTTGAGCTGCGCCGGTCACCGTATTCGTCCGGAATCCACAAGCGATGCGGCATGCCGTAGTTTGAGACGTCGGTCGGCGGGGGATGGGGCGGGGGCGCTTTCATTTCCGAAAACATTTTCGACGACAAGCCGCTGAACATCACTTCAGCGGCTTTTTTCTTGGGCCAAGGGGTGCGGCGCTCGGGTGTGCCCTGGGCCGCGCGAAAGACCCTGAGTCGCCAGCTTTCAACCCATTCCTCGTCGCCTCAAGCTCCGCCGGGCATCTTTCGCCCCGGATTTTCCTGGCCGGCGGCGTTGTGCCTCGCCCTGTCTGTGCGCTTCGGCCTGACGGGCTAGGGTTCGGGATATCGCTATTGATTTTATTGAATTTTTGCCGGCTGACCCCCCCAACCCCCAGAGATTTCCATGGACCTGGCCGGGCGATCTCGTGCTGTCCGGCAGTCTTGCCACTTCCGGTTTTATTGGCGTTGTGACTTTCCGGTGACGGTAATTCGCCGCGGTTGAGTTAAGCTTGGTCAAATTTCAAGCCTTGACTTGCGAAATAAGAACTCGGGGGAAACCACATGAAAAAGTTTTTGGTAGCTGCGGTTGGTCTCTTGGCTCTGGGTGCTGCTCCAGCACTCGCGGCTGATCTTCCGGTAAAGGCCAAGCCGGTGCCGGTCGTGCCGGTCTGGAACTGGTCGGGCTTCTACATCGGCTTCAACGGCGGTGGCGCCCAGTCGCACGATTGCATGACCCTCAACAGCATTCTCGGTGTTCCGGTCAGCGTCAATGAAGGCTGCCACGACGCATCGGGCGGCGTGATCGGTGGTCAGGTCGGCTATCGCTGGCAGTGGGCCAGCAACTGGGTGTTCGGCGTCGAAGCGCAGGGCGACTGGGCTGGTCTGAAGGGGCAGGGCGTCAGCCAGGCGACCGCGGCGTTCGTACCGTTCCCGGTCTACAGCAACCAGACCAAGGTCGACGGGCTTGGCCTGTTCACCGGTCAGATCGGCTACTCCTTCAATGGCTGGGCCACCAACAGCATCCTGCTGTACGCCAAGGGTGGTGCCGCTGTGGTCGACGACAAGTACAATGGTATCTTCCCTGCCGTTGGCGGTATTGTTTTCGACACCGTTCACGAGACCCGCTGGGGCGGCACGGTCGGCGCCGGTGTTGAAATGGGCTTCGCGCCGGGCTGGTCGGTGGCCATCGAATACGACCATCTGTTCATGGACAGCCACAACGACACCTTCCACCTCGTTCCGCCGTTCGGAGCCATCACCAGCCGCAGCGACAACATCCGTCAGGACATCGACATGGTCACTGCCCGCGTGAACTACACGTTCAACTGGGGTGGCCCGGTGGTTGCCAAGTACTGATCTCAACAGAAGCAGACGCGCTTCAAAAGGCCGGCCTCGCGCCGGCCTTTTTGTTTGCGCCGTCGATCGCCGTGACGGAGCGCTTCGCGCTCGCGCGTCAGGCTTCTGTATCCGACGTTGTCGATAATCCATCGATCTGCTCAAGCTCGGGCTTGAGCATGATGCCTGCTGGGCATCGCTTCCATAACCCATCGGTCGCGCGACATGGTGTTAGCTCAGGTTGCGATGGAGTGAGCGCGTGTCCTTTTCCGTGTCGAAGTGATCGTGCCGGGAATGCTTCCTAGGCTGGGCGTGCAGCAGAGTGGCTGGGATCACTCCTGACGCCGAGCGACATGAAAATTGCTCCTGATTGAGCAAAATTGCTGTCAATTCCGGTCAAACCGTCTTGAAGCGATAGAAACGGCCACATCAGTTGCGACTGGGCCCCGTGTCGGATAGGCTTGAAGCCGTCTCGACTTGGAAGCGGGATCGATGAGAGTGCCTTTCGAGAGAAAGCTTATTCGGCGCGACGTGTTGCGCCTGGCGATCGCCGGTGCGGGCACAGGCTTGGTCGGCTCTCAGCTCCTTGAGCCAACGCGCGCGGCAACGGTCGACCTCAAAAACAAGCGCCGGCCGCGTTACCAGGCCGCCTCTCCCGAAGTGCGAAACTTCTATCGCGTCAACGCTTATCCCGTCCGTTAGCGAGAGGCGATGATGCTGATCAAGAAGTCGGATGATCATCGCAAGTCTCGCAAGTCGACCGATAGCCAATCAAGCGGAAATGGCGGGCTTGATCGCCGAACCTTCCTGAGACGTTCCGGCCTCGCTGCTGGGACGTTGGGTGCCCTTGGCGCTCTCCCGCTTGATGGGGTGCGCACGGCGCAAGCCGGCCCGCCGCCAACACCAGGGGCGACCGTCACGACGCGCAAGAACGTTTGTACGCACTGCTCGGTCGGCTGCTCGGTGATCGCCAAGGTTTCGAATGGCGTCTGGATCGGACAGGAGCCCGATTACGACAGTCCGATCAATCGCGGTTCGCACTGCTGCAAGGGAGCCGCGGTCCGCGACGACGTATTGAACGAGCGCCGGTTGCGCTACCCCGTCAAGCTTGTCGACGGGCAATGGACTCGCATCTCCTGGGAAACCGCCATCAACGAGATCGGCGACAAGCTGCTCGACATCAGGCAGAAGTCGGGACCTGACTCGGTCTACTGGCTCGGCTCCGCCAAATTCACCAACGAAGCAGCCTATCTCAACCGGAAGCTGGCGGCCTTCTGGGGGACCAATAACTCCGACCACCAGGCGCGCATCTGCCACTCCACGACCGTTACCGGCGTAGCGAATACGTGGGGCTACGGCGCGATGACGAACAGCTACAACGACATCCGCAACGCCAAGACGATTCTGCTGATGGGCGGCAACCCCGCCGAGGCCCATCCGGTTTCCCTGCAGCACATTCTCGAGGGCAAGGAACTCAACCGCGCCAACATGATCGTGGTCGATCCACGCATGACGCGGACTGCCGCGCACGCGACCGAATATGTCCGCGTTCGTCCGGGCACGCACATCGCCACGATCTATGGAATGCTGTGGCACATTTTCGAGAATGGCTGGGAGGACAAGGAATTCCTCAGCCAGCGGGTCTATGGCGTCGATGAGATCCGCAAGCAGGCCGCGAAGTGGAATCCGAAAGAGGTCGAGCGCGTCACCGGTCTGCCGGAAGCGCAGGTGAAACATGTCGCCGAACTGTTCGCCAAGCAGAAGCCGGCGACGCTGATCTGGGCGATGGGGCAGACCCAATTTGCCACCGGAACGGCCAATGTTCGCGCCAGCTGCCTTCTGCTGCTCGCCACTGGCAATGTCGGCATGGCGGGCGGGGGTGCCAACATCTTCCGCGGCCACACCAACGTGCAGGGCGCGACCGACCTCGGCCTCGATGTCACCTCGCTCCCGCTCTACTACGGGCTCGCCGAGGAAGCGTGGCGGCATTGGTGCCGGGTATGGGAAGTCGACTATGACTGGATGAAGTCTCGCTTCCCCAGCAAGACGTTGATGGAAACGCCGGGCATTCCAAGCACGCGCTGGTTCGATGCGACCTTGCTGCCGAAGGATCAGGTCAATCAGCCGAATCCGGTGCAGGCCATGTTCATCATGGGACATGGCGTCAACACGATCACCCGGATGCCGGAGGCGGTGCGCGGGATCGAGAAGCTCGAGCTTCTGGTGGTCTGCGATCCCTATCCGACCGCCTGGTCGGTGCTGTCGGAGCGCAAGAACGGCACCTATCTTCTGCCGGCCTGCACCAGCTTCGAGATGGATGGTTCACGCACGGCGTCCAACCGCTCATTGCAATGGGGCGAGAAAATCGTCGAGCCGGTCTTCGAATCGAAGAACGACTACGACACCATGTACATGTTCGCGCGCAAGTTCGGCTTTGCTGAGCTGATGTTCAAGAACATCAAGGTGGAGAACGGCGTGGTCTCGGCGGAAGACATTCTTCGCGAGATCAATCGGGGCGGTTGGTCGACCGGCTATTGCGGGCAATCGCCGGAGCGCCTCAAGGCGCATATGCGCAACCAGGCCAAGTTCGATCTGGTGACGCTGCGCGCGCCAAAGGACGATCCCGAAGTCGGCGGCGACTACTACGGCCTGCCATGGCCGTGCTGGGGGACGCCGGAGTTCAGGCATCCCGGCACGCCGATCCTTTACAACACCAATCTGCCGGTGAAGGAGGGAGGCGGCACATTCCGTGCCCGCTTCGGCGTCGAGCGCGTGGTCAAGCGCAAGGTGATGGAGAACGGTCAGGAGGTCGAGCGGGAAGAGCACGATAACCTTCTTGCCGAGGGCTCCTATTCGGTCGGCTCGGAGCTCAAGGACGGATATCCCGAGTTCACCCTCGGTGTGTTGAAGAAGCTCGGCTGGGACAAGGACCTCACGCCGCAGGAGCTGGAAGTGATCCAGCGCGTCAATTCAACCGATCCTGACAAGGTGTCGTGGTCAACAGATCTTTCCGGCGGCATCCAGCGCGTCGCGATCGAGCATGGCTGCTCGCCCTATGGCAACGCCAAGGCACGCATGATCGCCTGGAATCTCCCGGACCCCGTTCCGGTGCATCGCGAGCCGATCTACACGCCGCGTCCGGACCTGGTTGCCGATTATCCGACGCTGCCGGACGCTAAGCAGTTCCGCGTGCCCAATATCGGCTTTTCCGTGCAGAAGGCCGCCGTCGACCGCGGCATCGCAAGCCAATTTCCATTGATCCTGAGCTCCGGCCGGTTGGTTGAATATGAAGGCGGCGGCGAGGAGACGCGCTCCAACAAGTGGCTCGCCGAGCTCAAGCAGCACATGTTCGTCGAGATCAATCCGGCCGATGCAGCCGCACGCGGCATCAAGGACGGCGGCTGGGTATGGGTAACCGGACCGGAGAACAAGTCGCGGACACGGATGAAGGCGCTCGTCACCGAGCGCGTCGGCAAGGGCGTTGCCTGGATGCCCTTCCATTTCGCCGGCTGGTTCGAGGGGAACGATCTGCGCGCCAGATATCCGAAGGGTGCCGATCCGATCGTGCTGGGCGAGAGTGTGAATACGTTGACGACCTATGGCTATGATCCGGCGACGGGCATGCAGGAGCCGAAGGCCACCCTTTGCCAGATCAGGGCCGCGTGAGAGGAATAGACCGATGGCACGCATGAAGTTCCTGTGCGACGCGGACCGCTGCATCGATTGCAACGCCTGCGTTACGGCCTGCAAGAACGAGAACGAGGTGCCTTGGGGCATCAATCGCCGCCGTGTCGTCACCATCAATGACGGCATGCCAGGCGAGCGATCGGTATCGATGGCCTGCATGCATTGTACGGACGCCCCCTGCGCGGCGGTATGTCCGGTGAAATGCATCTATCCGACCGAGGACGGCATCGTGCTGCACGACAAGGATGTGTGCATCGGTTGCGGCTATTGCTTCTATGCTTGTCCGTTCGGCGCGCCGCAATATCCGCAGGTCGGCAATTTCGGCTCGCGCGGCAAGATGGACAAATGCACCTACTGTGCCGGCGGCGGCGGGCCGGAAGCACCGGGGAGCGCCGCGGAATACGAGAAATACGGATCGAACCGCTTTGGTGAAGGCAAGCTGCCGATGTGCGCCGAAATGTGCTCGACCAAATCCCTGCTGGCCGGCGATGGCGACATCATCGCGCAGATCTACGAAGAGCGGGTTCACGCACGCGGCTATGGGTCGGGTGCATGGGGCTGGGAGACGGCCTATCACGAGGACGTCAAGACCTGAGCGGGCGAAATTCGATCATTGCGTCAGAGGCGGTGACGGGAGGTTCGGAAACGGTGATTGTCATGTCGCTTCTCGCACGCATTCGCCTCGTGACATTCGTCCTGTTGACGCTCTGCATTGCAGCTGTGCCCGTATGCGCCCAAAAGCTCGGGCCCGACGGTGCTCCAAATCCCGATGCCAGCGTCATCAACCAGCGCACTCTGCTCGAGCAGGCGCCTCGCATCGAGGGCCGCATCGACATTCCCGACGTCAAAGCCAGCGTGCTGATACAGCCGGCAGGGCGAACATGGGTCTATTTCCATGAAGTGCTTTTGCATTGGGGCGGCGCGATCGTCATTCTCGGAACGATTGCACTGCTGGCGCTCGCCTATCTCGTCGTGGGACGCGTTCCCATCGCCGCGGGACGTTCGGGGCGGAAGGTGGTCCGCTTCAAAACCTTTGAGCGTTTCTCGCATTGGCTGACCGCGGTCTCCTTCGTCATCCTGGGCTTGACCGGGTTGAACATCACTTTCGGAAAAATCGTGCTGCTGCCGCTTGTTGGTCCAGATGCGTTTTCGGCGATCTCCCAGATCGCCAAATATCTGCACAACTTCGCCAGCTTCGCTTTTGTGGCGGGGTTGGTCCTGATCGCGGTGATCTTCTTCAGGGATAATCTGTTGGCGTGGGTTGATATCGAATGGGTCAGGCAGGGCGGCGGCTTCATCAAATCCAGGCACGCGCCCGCAGGTCGGTTCAATCTCGGTGAGAAGATGGTCTATTGGCTGTCGGTCGCAGCCGGCATCGCCGTCTCCGCTTCCGGATTCGTGCTGCTGTTTCCGTTCTACGGCACCAATATTGCCGACATGCAGGTCGCGCAGGCAGCCCACGCCATCATCGCCATTTTGTTCATCGCGCTAATTCTCGCCCACATCTATATCGGCACGCTCGGGATGGAAGGTGCGTTCGAGGCCATGGGCACGGGCGAAGTCGATCTCAATTGGGCGAAGGAACATCACGACCGCTGGCTCGCCGAGAAGCTTGGCGAGGGAGCGCACACCGCAACGCCGGCGGAGTGAGCGCGGCACGCAAAAATTCTACTCGTGACCGTCATCTGCGCGTCGGGGAGACCCGGTCTCACGCTCGCGCAAATAGTCGTCCGTGGTCCGGACAGCCGGCGGGGTGCCGTAGGATTCGAAGCCCTGTTCGGCGACGAAGCCGACGCGGCAGTTGTCGCACATCTTGATGATGTCGAGCTTGTTTGGTGAGCCCTTATACATCCAGTGTTTGTCCTGGAGCTTGGCTACCACACGCTCGATGCTGCTCTTGACGCCGAAGGGCTTGCCGCAGCGAATGCAGCAGAACGGCTCTTCCTCCTTGAGGATGCGGGAAGCGACCTTTGACGTGTCGAAATTTATTCGAGGCACCAGCGTGATGACGTCCTCCGGGCAGGTTGCCTGACACAGGCCGCATTGCACGCAGGCATCTTCGACGAAACGCAATGCCGGCCGCTCGGGATCGTCCCGCAAGGCGCTGGTCGGACAGGCCGACACACAGGACAGGCACAGCGTACAGCCCTCTCGATCGATCTCGACCGCGCCGAACGGTGCACCCGGCGGCAGCGGGATAATATCGGCGGGGCTCGGAGCGGAGCGGTGCAACTCGCCGAGCGAAAGACGCAGCACGTCGCGCTTTTTTCCGACAGCGCGAAAACTCGCCGGGCGCGATGCTGGCGGCAGAGGCGGGATCGCGCGTAGGGCTTCGAGCAGAAGATCCGGGTCATCCGTTTCGATCGTCGCAACCCGGTCTGAGCCAAAACCCAGGCCGGAGAGAATGGGATCCGCGAGCGCCATCGTCCGCGTCAGTCCCGCGATGTCATGGCGCGGCTTCGCCGGCAGCAGAAAGCGTAGTCCGGACGCACCATAGGCGAAGGCGGCGGCGATATTTTCGAGCCCGACCTGCGTAACCTCGTTGACCCCAAATGGCAGCACATGTGCCGGCAGCCCATCGCCGTGCCGCGCCAGCGCGTCGATCAGGGGCTCACCATGCGCATCGTCATGCAGCAGCACGACCGCCCGCTCGCCGCCGGCCTCGCGATAGGCGATCAGCATTGCCCGCAGCCGGCGCATGAGTGCATCTTCCGGCGGCATCGCGTAGGATACAGCGCCGGTGGGGCAGGCGGCCGCGCATTGGCCGCAGCCCGCGCAGATATTGGCGTCGATCGCCACGTGATCTCCCGCAGGCGTGATGGCACCCGCCGGACAAAGGTCGAGGCAGCGGGTGCAGCCGGTGCGCTGCGATCGTGAGTGGGCGCACAGCCTTGCCTCGAAGTTGACGTAGCGCGGTTTCTCGAAGGTGCCGATGAGATCACGTGCCTTGAGGACGGCCTGAAGCATCGCGGCAGGACTGCCGGGATCGGCACGCAAATAGCCTTCGCGCAGGTCGGCCGCTGCAAACAGCGGGGCGCCGCCCGTCAGATCGAGGATGATGTCGCAGCTCGAGCGGGCACGACTGCGAGGGGGAGCGAAGGTCAATGTCCGGCGCGAGGATGGCAAGGCCTCCGCGAAATCATCGACCTCCACCTCAAACGCGCCGAAATGTCCCTTGGCGGCGGTAACCTTGCCCTTCGCTACCGGAAAGACGGTGGTGCGTGGCGCTGCGATGGCTGCCGGGGGCTCGATCAGGACGGTGACGTCGAGATGGTCCTTGAGCAGGTCGCCGGCCTCGATCGCCGTCTCGTCGCGACCGCAGATGAGAACGACCCCGCTGCTTTGCAACTCGATCGTGGGCGTCGCCGGTGCCGGCTCGGCCGCGGCTGCCAGCAACGCAGCCATCTTCGGCCCGGCTCGATTGGCTTCACTGGACCAACCAGCGGCCTCGCGGATGTTGGCAAATTGAATCGAAACGGTGCGACCACTTTCGGCCGCGACGTCGCTGAACAGCGCGGCCCGCGCGGTGCAGGCGACCGTGAGCGGACCATCTTCGGCGGCGATCGCGCGGAAGACGTCGAGCTCGGCACCGCAGAGTTGGGTTGCTGCCGTCGTTTCGTGTCTGCAACCGCGGCGAACGGCATTGACGTCGAGCGGCATCGTGTCGTCGCACGAGCAGATCAGCACACGCCTGGCGGAATCGGATATGGCGGTCACCATCTGGTTGTCGGTGGCCGGCTCAAGCCGGGCCACTGGCCGGAACTTCGGAAAAGTATATACTATCCAGGCTGAGAAAGACGATGCCGGGGATTGCGGTTGATGCCGCAAAATCAACCCGATGCGGAGGTCGTGTTTTGATAACTACAGCCCTCGCACGCATCGTCGTCGGCGTCGTGGTCGAACGGCGCAAGGCGAAAGGCGCGTGGAGCGATTTCCTGTGGCGGCCGGTTTCGATCTTCTCCGGAAAACCGTCGACCGTGCCATGGACGCCGCTCGGCGAACAGAGTGAGGTGACGTTGTTCTATGCAGGCGACGCGGCGATCGAACTGCATCGCACCGAGACCAGCAATTATCGCGACAATCTCGCCTCGGGTGCGCCGAGCTTGTGGGTTGTCATGCAGCCGGCGGCCTCCAATCCTCCCTATGAGCTGCTCGCAGTTACCGCCGATCCGGCCGAGGGCGAAGCGTTCACTGACGCAGGCAACAATCTGGTTGAGGCGGTGGCAATGCCGCCGGACATCGCGGCGATGGTCGACCGCTTTGTCGCGAGCCATCACGTCGAGCGCCCCTTCGTCAAACGCCAGCGCGATCAAAATTCGCCTTCGGTGCAAAGAGGCAGGGATAGCGGACGTGACTGAGCACGAGAACATCATCCGGCGCTGGGCACGGCTGAAGCAGGCCTCGAAGGCGGAGCGCGCTGCCGCAATAGCCGAACCGACCGATGCGCCATTTGATTTGGCGAGCCTGCCCTCTATTGAATCGATTGCGGCGGATACCGACATCGTCGCATTTTTGCGCGCCGGGGTTCCGGCTGAGCTCACTCGCGCAGCCCTGCGCCGGGCCTGGGCCAGCGATCCCGCCATTCGCGATTTCATCGGAATCGCGGAGAACCAATGGGATTTCAACGATCCCGATGCAATACCCGGATTTGGTCCGTTGACACCGATGGAAGATACTGCCGATGCGCTTGCGCAGATCTCCAGCAGGTTTGGTGGGGTGATTGCGGAGGTGACGTCGCCCGGCGATGCCGCGAGCGTGCCGGCGGCTAATCTGGAGCCGCGCACTGCCGACACGCAGCTCGCAGACTCCATCGATCGAGACTTGCCGCGCGAAATGCTAGAGACAACTCCCGAGGAGGGCGAGAACAGGTTGCCGGATGTGCCCGGCAAACGCCGCCGTCACGGCGGGGCGTTGCCGCGATAGCCAGAGCTCGAACAAACCAATGGTCATTCAATCGCACAAGCGCATCATCGATGAACTCGATCAGGCGCGTGCCCAGGAATATGCCTTGTTGGCGACCTTGCTTGCGAGAAGCCCGGATTCGGCGCTTCTCTCTCGCTTGGCGGCCTTGCATGGCGATGCCAGCCCGATCGGCCTGGCGCACGCCGCCTTGGCCAAGTCAGCCCGGCACACGAGCGAAGAAGGTGCTTCGCGAGAATATTTCGCGCTGTTTGCCGGATTGGGTGAGGGGGCGCTCTTGCCCTATTCCTCGCATTACCTCGCCGAGACGCTGTACGGACGTCCGCTCGTGCGGTTACGGCAGACACTGCTGCATCTCGGCATTGAAAGGTCGCCGGAGCGAACGGAGCCGGAGGACCACGCTGCCTTCCTCTGCGAAATCATGGCGGGGCTCGCCCGCGGCGACATTTCGGCGGAAGAAGGCGCGGACCGCGCGTTCTTTGAGCAGCACCTTTCGCCATGGATCAGGCGCTTTTTCGCCGACGTCGAACGGGCCAAATCCGCCCATTTCTACGCTGCGGTCGGCGCGCTGGGACGGGTCTTCGTGGACATCGAAGCGCGGGGGTTTGAGCTGCCGATATGAACACGGCCTTGTGTCCTTCACGGATAAACCCCGTTCGACTTTGAATGTGCTACACTTATGACGACGTTGGAGAAGGATAATGCGCACATTTGCACTTGCTTGCCTGACCGCTGCGGCCGTTGCTGTCGGGGCAGCCGCGATCCTCGTTTATTTCGTGCAGGAGCCAGTGTCGGTCGCGTTCGCGGAACCCAGTGCCAGAGTTTAGCTCTATTGAACCGCGGTCCAGCCGCGATAGACCCATGTTCGGAGCCAGTTGTGGAGGCCTGCCATGCGTAAGCTAGCTTATGTGGTCGCGATCGCCGTTGTCGTTGGAGGTGCGGCTTGGGCGTTGCGCACCCGGCCACAATCGATTGAACTTTCGACGGCCGCGATGCCGTCGTTGCAGGAATTGCACACGATGGCCGGCGTTGAAAAATTGCCGAACCAGGAAATAGACGACCAGTCCCTGCTTTTTCCGACGACACCGAAGCAGTGAGTATGGCTAAGGCCATGCGGCTGCTGGGCCCTGGATTTCCCGGCTGGCACCGTCGTGCGTAGCCCGCCTTCGCCTATGGCTTCGGCGTGGCAGCCTTCCCTCGCTTCGCTACGATAGATTGAGGCTGGCTTGCCCAGCCGTAGCTCGCGAAGCGTGGCTTGCCAAGCCGAAGCTCGCGTGTCCAGACGCCCGCTTCGCCTACGGAAGCCGATACATTGTCGATCGCGTGTCAGTCCTGGCTGGAAGAAGGCCGGCCGGTGTCCGAAATGTTCACGAACCCTGCGGAGGCTCGGTTAGGCCCGATCAGCGATGTCCCGTCCAGGGGCAAGACGACCGACGCTGCAACATACACGGCTTTAACCCGTGATCGGAGCGGACGTTGCGTCGCCCTATCCCGTCGGCAAAAAATCACAATTCTGGCTCTAAAGGGCTCCCCGTGTGCGCCCGTCGGCCCCTTGAAGGATTTTTCATTCCTCTCCGCGATCCAGAAGGTTCACCCCCCGTGAGTACACACCTGAATACGGGCGCGCGATGATGAAGCCTGGCGCCCATGTACGTCAGCTACTCTTGCCATGATGGCGGTCTTACGTGTCATGAGGGCCGTATTAGGTTGGTTGGTGGTCGGCCTCTTTCTGCTCGGCGGTTTGTTCTTCATCCTTCTAGTCTCTCTTAATCCCTATGAATGGATGATCGGCGAAACTCTGCCGGGGGACCTCCGACCACTGACCTATTGTACGCTTCCGGTCCCATTAGATGATGCTTCCGATCTCGGTATCCTCATCGTTCCCCTGGTTGCAGCTGGGGCAGGGATTGGCCTCTTTTGGCGGAAGACGAACATCGGTCGGGCGGTTCTTGTCTCCGCTGGTCTTCTCGCGGTTTGTGCAGTGTATAAGTTCTATTTGCGGTCGATTTTTTGCTAAACAAGCTCGGAGGCTGTGAAGAAATCCTCAGATGGATCAATCGCCATAGCGCGCGCCTCACCGTCGGCAACTCATCTCCAGCGCGTTCCTTCCTTGGAGGCTTTCGGACGACGGCCCTGGTGCAAGCCGTCGCGATGGGCCGTCATCTGAAAATCTTCACAGAGGCGGACGTGCGCCGATCACGTCGTGGCCAACGCCAATTCAGTGGTGACAGTCCGATCAGAAGACAACTCCCAACAAGGCACAAACTTGCCCGTCAAATCCTGCATTCGCAAACATCCATCTCCTTCTAGTGCGCTACAAGCTCCATCTGACAACCGACGAAGAGCGCGATGTCTGGATGCGAAGTTTCCCAGGGGATCGAACAATTCCTCCTTCGCCAAAACATCGATGGTTTTGCCGGTGACCTTTTGCAGGACCGCAGGTTTGCCGAACCACTGTCATATTTGAAGGAGTGGCCAGGCTCTTCCGCCATCTTCCGCTCCAGTGCATCGCGATAGGGATCGGAGGCGATGGCGGGTTACGCGCCGTACTTTACGAGGCGAGGAGCGCCATGCCGGTCAATCGAGGAATCTGGAAAAACCTCAGAAATGACAGAATGAATGGCGAAGGGATGTTCCGCACTTGGAGAGCCGAAACCATTGGAGGGAGCCCGTGAACCTGTCGATCCCTGACCACATAATGAACAGTGGCGTTTTGGGTGAGCCTGCGAGCGTGCGGCCGGAAACAGGGCGCTTTTGATGCGGGCTCGGGGTGTCGATCTCTAACCTATTCGGCGCAAGCTCTTTGACTACGGGTGAGGCGCTCGCATCTGCGCACCGATCCTGAGACCGTTTTCCATGATTCGCGTTTGGCTTGTCCCTGGTGCTTTTCGGATCAGAAATTGGCCCGGGCCGCGCCCATCTCCAAGGTGCGGGCGGTGGACGTTGTGTTGGCAGGCTTGATCGTAAAATTGTATGGAGCGTCACTTGATTGACGAAACTGAAAGCCAGGAAATCATCGCCTATAAGGGCTCTAACAAACGTATCGATGGCGCCAGATTCTTCCGACACGAGATCGGCAAGACTTACAAATACGAAGGCCGGGTTGAAGTCTACGAGAGCGGCTTCGAGGCCTGCGAATATCCGCTTCATGCGTTCAATCATTATCCGCCGGCTGACAGCCGTTTCTTTCTGGTGAGGCAGTCCGGCGCGATTGATCGGTCTGATGACGACACCGCGACGATTGCGTCGGAAAGAGTAACCATCGACGCCGAATTGAGCCTGCCCGAACTGATCGCGCGCGCGGTCGGATGGGTGCAGGATCGGGCGCAGCCGGCGGAATCCTCGCTGTCGACCGACAACCGTCGCGCGGCCTCCACCATCGGCGACTACGGCGCGATCTCCGCCACCGCCGCCGACAGTGCGGCCACCGCGACGGGCGAGGGCGGCGCCGCATCGGCCACCGGCAATAGCAGCGTGGCTTCCGCCACCGGCGACCTGGGCGCGGCCTCCGCCACAGGCAGGGGCGGCGCGGCCTCCGTGACGGGCACGGCTGGTGCGGCCTCCGCCACAGGCGACCACAGCGCGGCGACCGCGATGGGCCTCTACGGCGCGGCCAGTGCCACAGGCTGGTACAGCGCCTCCACCGCGACGGGCGAGGGGGGCGCAGCCTCTGCCACGGCCCCCTATGGCGCGGCCTCGGCGAGCGGCGAGAGGGGCGCAGCTGCTGCGACTTCCGACGAGTGCGCCGCCTCCGCGACTGGCGACAGGGGCGCGGCTTCCGCGACCGGCCACATCGGCCACGCCGTCGTGACAGGCGCGTGCGGCGCGGCCTCCGCCACGGGTGACGATGCGACGGCCTCAGCCACGGGCGATGGAGGTATTGCCTCCGCCACGGGCGACCGGGGTGCGGCCTCCGCAACGGGCAATAGCGGCGCGGCGATGTCGACAGGCATGGATGCCCGCGCCATGGGCGCTGAAGGCAATGCCCTGTTTCTTGTCTACCGCAATCCAGACGACAACAAAATCATGCATGCTTGGGCGGGAATCGCCGGCCGAGACTTGGTTAAGCCAATGACTTGGTACAAGCTCGACGAGGATGGGAAGCTGATCGAGTTCGAGGGGTAACGGAGCGACGCGCCAGATCCCGCGGCGTGGATCCGCGCACCTCGATGAAAGCAGTTCTTGCCTTGGCCAGTCCTAGACTTGAAAGTCGACCACGGGGATGGGCGGGTTCGTCGCGTTCGGGCTACTCGTCTGCTTCATGCGCGGGAAATGCGAGATGATCGAGCTTATTCGACACCATTAGCCGAACAGGTAGCCATACCGCGGGAAATCCCAGATGCTCAGGTTGCTCCACTGGCTGCTGTTCGATCCGCCATCGCCCAAGACGCGCATGACCAGAGAAGACGTGATGGCGCTCGCGACCAAGGCAGCGGAGGCTGCGCGCATCAAAGGGGGTCTCGGACTTGTCACTGTGCGGCGGGTCGAGGGCCGGGTCACGTGGATTGCCAGCACCCCCACGAAAGGGAGCGGTTGGTCCGTGAGCATCGATGACACGACCGGGGAGGTTGGGTCGGTGAAGCGCTGGGGAATACGATGATCGTGGTTATGAGGGCGAAAGCAACGTTCTCGACAAAAAGGCCAATCCAATGCGGTGGAATATGGGCACGGCGTGTTTTTGAAACGTATGCTCATGACGCACAATCAGCCACCGACACTGTTCTGGTTTGTGAGTGAGACTGTCGCCCTTCAGGCGCGATTTCAGCTCGCCGTGACGCCGTTGCCGTCGGCGGCGGCCCAGCACGCCGCCTGTATGCTCGCATCCGAGCGTTCGGCGAATTTGCCGCGCAAGTCGCGCGACACGTTCATCCGGGAACGTCGCTTCTGAAGGAAATCATTGAGCGGGTCAGCGCGAGGAAGGCTCCCGACCACCTCTCGATCCGCATACGCCAGCGGGCCTGACCGGCGAAGGCTTTAAGCGCCTGATGTTCGGGCTGCCGAAGGGGCGGGCATTAGCCATATGGTTGATGCATTTTTCGGGAACAAAGATACAAGCACGGCGAGCCGAAGCCGATCCAGAGCCCGCGGCGGTCTGCTGTCTCGGTGCTTGGAGTTCAGTCCCATCGCCCCACGGAACAGACCCGAAATCGTGGAATAGTTGCCATGACGGACATCGATCTCCTTGCATCTCTGAGCTTCACCGAAGAAGAACACTTGCGTTTGGTCCCCTGTGTCCGCGTCACCCTGTATCTCGATACGATTGCAGCAGCGGAGGTCATTGAATATTGCGACGCCGCTTTGACCTTGCTGCGGCCAAAACTTGCCTACTACCTATCGGGCAGCATGAGGAGACCGGCCGCCATGGCGGACAAGGCGAGCGGCATCGTCGCATCCTGGTTCCGGCGCCCGCGGGAGGGGATTTCGCCTTACTTCGCCATGTTCACGGGGGCCGATGAGGAAGGAACCTCTCCCGCGACGCTGCGCATTGTCATAAATTATCGCGCACCTAGGATATTTTCGGCTGAAGAGATCGAGGTTCGGCGCGAACGTGGGCGTGTCCTCTACGAGGAACGTGGCGCCAAGCTTACAGCTGCCGTCAGCGAGATCACCCTGACGATGCCACTCGAGATGGAGGCGGCCCATCCGGAGCCTCTGCGCCGCTGGCTACTCGAGCGACCTCTGATCACCGAGACAGCGTTTGCGTCCGGCCACGCTGGGCTTGGGCTGAACCACGATGGGCTGGTTGCCAATACTGCCCTGTCGGATGAGATCAGTGGTCGACTCGCGGACGCGGTCGTTTGTCATCCGGGGCTCGACTGGCAGAAAAACGGCGTTCTCGACCGGATCATGCGGTATGACCGCAGTACCCGCGATCTCGTGCCGCAGATCAAACGCGTAAATTGGCTCACCTTGACGAGCTTCCGCACGCTGGCGCTACTCGGTCGCTACGAAGAGATTGCGGATCGGATCGCCTCCGGCCCTGAGGTCGCTATCTACCCGCTTCGCCACGGACTGCTGATACAGGCCGGCCGGCAGCCGGCGCTCGGGGATACCAGCACCGGCGACTTGCCCGCCGCATATTGCCATGTCGGACATGCGCTCCGGATGATGCGCTTGAGCACTATGACTGGTGACGGGGGAAGTTTTTCCGACGAGCTTGCCCAGCGTTGGCTGACGGCGTTTGACGAGGAGCGGCCGAATTGATCCCGGTGTTGCAGATTGGCGCGCTGTCTGGGCAACCGCTACCCAGCGCACAACACTTTCGGATAGCGGTGTTTGGCGCAGAGGTTCAGCGGATCCGTCCAGAGACCGATATCTACGCCTTACCTGATCCCGAAGAGCAGATGGTCGATCCCGTCGCACTGCTGGCGGCCGGTGCGGCACGCGGCCTGTTCTCCGGCAGCGCGGGGGTAGCCGGCAAGATTAGCACGCACGCGGAACGCCTCGCTGATGCAAGGCCGGACATTGTAGAATGGAGTCTGTTGCTCGGAGGAGTCGATCTCGGTGCGTTACGGCTGCTTGCGAACATGCTGGCGTGTAGGCGATTCGATTCCGCCGAGATCGTCGCCGACGGGTGCGTCGGCGGAGCGGTTACGCAAAGTGCGATGTTGTCTTATCCATCGTGCATCCCGCCGCAGGAATTCACCTTTGTGCATGATCCGCCGGCAAAGAGTCATAGCGAGCGTGGAGTACGTTTGATTTTCGCCGACGAGCCTGACGACGTGACATTGGACCTCGTGATCGCGTCGCTGGACGCGTGGGGCAATATCATGATGGCTGGCGGCTATGATGGCGGCTCTGGGGCCAACGCATTTGCTAACAAGGCGGCATTGGAGGAATCTTGCGTTGTTGGAGTCTCGCTGATGGTGTCCGACGTGAACGAGCTGATGTTCTCGCCAGTCGTCAACCTTGCGCGGCGCGTTCACGCCTTGTATGCGCCACTCGAGCGGCTCGAACTTGTCTAGTATATCGATTCCTTGAAACCAATCACGCAAAAGCGGCCGGTCATGAGGTTTCCAGCGTTGCTGCTTCATCTTGTGGGCCTTGCTGCTTGCTGGCGCTCCCCCGAGGCCACCCACATAAATTGCTGACTGGGGCACATCGGATCGAATGCCCTCCCGTGAAATAGGACAAACACCGTATGCCGACCGATCTCTTCCCTATTCCCTATGAGACCTGGTACGCGGCCACCCTATTTCTGGAGACGGGGTATCCGCGGGACGAGGTGCTGCGGCGCGTCGGCCTCGACGAGCAAGGCTGGACCGACGACACTAAGCTTTATTCCTATCTGCATTTTGCTGGTGCGCGCTGGGTAGAAGGCTCCTTCAGAGATAGAGGATTGCCCACGCCAGAGCAGGATTACGACCTCTACACCCGGCTCTTAGCTGGCGGCACGCTTCCACCTCCTGCTCGGAGCGAGTCGTTCAGCATGAGGCTCCAGCTGGAAATTCTGCGCCGGATGGTGGAAGTCAATCCCCGCATCGGTCCGTTTTCAGACGTGGATTGGATTGCCATCTATCTCGGCGAGCGCTCCTTTCCGACGATCCGCTACGTGAGCGACGGCCACTCGGTCATGGTATGGGGCAAGCCGTTATACGACCAGAAAGGCGAGATCATCGAGGGCATCGAACCCTCGTCATATCGTCAATTGGGCGATCGCTGGTTTCGCGACCGCCAACGCGTCTACTGCCAGGGCGAGACACCCACGATGAGGTTCTGGTTTGTGGTGCGTGACGCCGATCCGGATAGCTTCAGGGCGCTGAACGAGCGCTACGCGGTAGACAAGGCTGCAGGCTATTACGTGACCAACCGGCGTCTGCCGACCGCTGAACCAGGGACATTCGAGATCGTCGGTTGCCACTATGCGCAAGGCCAAAAGCCGGGCTTTCATGTGAACGAGAGCCACTACGCCAAGGATGGCCAGACGGTCTATGCCTATGGCGAGCCGATCGAGGGAGCTGATGCAGCGACCTTCCACGCCATCGGGGATGAGGGCATCTACTTCGCTGACATCAATCGCATCTACTGCAAAAACAAAGCCGTGGAAGGCGCCGACCGCGAAAGCTTTCGATGCGCGTCCGACAAGGGCCAGTATATGGCCTATGACAAGGATCGTCCTTATTGGCAGGGGAGACCGGAGTCGGTCAGCGGCCGCTTTGAAAGCTGGTCGGAATATTTCGAGGCCCACCCGGAGCTGACCGACACCTGGTGGCACAAGGAGAAGGCCCGCCGTGCTCAAGGTTCTCCGAGCGCGGGCGCTGCGGTTTCCTTAGGGGGCCCGTTTTTCAGCGACGGCGAGCGCGTTTTGGTTCACAAGCGCGATGATCCGGATGGGCCGATGATTTCGCTCGACCACTTTGACCACGCGAGCTTCCGTCATATCGTCGATGTTTTCGGCGCGGACAAATCGGGCCTGCGCTTTTTCACACCGGGTTACGAGAAATATGGAGAGCCCTTCATCTTGGGCGCCGATCCCTCGACCTTCGAGGCTCTGGGCGACGGATGGTATCGCGACGCCGCGCAGGCCTACTATTTCGACGCAGGTGCCGATCCTCCTCGGTTGACTGTCATGAAGGCCGCCATGAACACCTTCCAGACACTGGGCGGCGCCTACGCGCGCGACAGCAAGGGTCTGATCTGCCAAGGGGTGAGGAAGCGGAAGATTGATGCGGGAAAGGTCGTCGGTCTCGGCCGTCTTTATGCCCGGATGGGTGACCAAGTTCTTTACAACGGCAAGGTTGTGCCAAAGCTGGGCCAGCTCGACGTATCGACCGCGCGGGCTTTCCATGAAAGGCTTCTCATGGACGCACGCGGCTATATGCTCGTCGATACGCGCTATCGCAAACCCGTTCCCGGCCTGGATGTGCCGAGTTTCCTTTTCCTCAATCTCCGCTTTGCGGTCGATGCAGGCCGGGTCTATGCGCTGGATGACGGTAGTCTTCGTATCTGCGACATCGCTGACCGCGCTACCATCGAATCCGCTTCCTTGTATGCCGTGCGTGACCGCAACGGTCCTATCCGCCTTTCCAGATCCTCGCAGTTCGAGCGAGCGAGCTAAGAAGCGGGTCTCTGTGGAACGGTACTAGCTCCTCTTGCGTTATTTGCTGATCCCGGCGTTTCCGACGCAGGTTCGTCGCCATGATCTCCTTGAGATCCATGGCGCGATCGGAGCCTGAACAGGAATGATCGTTCCAAAGGCTATGCTTTGCGTGACCGGTGAGCTGTTCGCTTGGCGAAATGGTCGGTTGACTCGACCTGCGCCAATATGTCCCCGGAAACAACTCCCAATGCAGCGGCAATATCGACAAACTCGATAACGTCAATTCGTCGCTCTCCGTTCTCATATTCGGCGACAAAGGATTGTAGTTTGCCCAAGGCCTTTGCCACGTCGGCCTGCGTCATCCCTTTCGCCTTGCGGCGTCCGCGAGGTGCGTAGCCCGCACGTTGCGATTGTCATTGCGCAGCTTTTTACCCGGGAGCAAGCGGTCTAGCGGGGTCCGCGCTCCGGCGATGAGGGAGGTGTATGGTTCACCGCAGACTCGTCGTAAAGGACCGAAGCGAGCTTCGCCTCGACGATCGTTCAAGAACACCCGGTCCGACCTTCCACGCAAAAGAGAGATAGTGGGAGTACGCTGGTATGGGTCAGATAGCTTCGTGCGGCGCGACTATGGTGTAAACCGATTGATGAGACCGCGTCTGTTGGCAAAGCGGGCAAGCATAGGCCAACGCTTTCACGATACGAGGAATTACTTCGCAACGAGCGGGCAATTGCCGTCCTTGAGAGGCTTGAACGCGTCTTCGGCGGATGTCGTGGTTAGAATGTCGTAGTAGTCCCACGGCTTCGTTGATTGTTTAGGGCTTTTTACTTTGGCGAGATACATATCGTGTCGAACGCGGAGCGCCCTGACGCCGAGCCGACGAGGGCCCTACGGGACTTTCTGCGCCGTTCATGTTTGTCCCTCGTCCGTGGGTGGAAGGTTAGCGCGTCCTCAGGCGAATGACGCACCGCGCTTGAGCTTTTGAGGCAGGCTTTCGGGCACGTAACCTCGCCTGGTTTCGCATTTGTGGATTCGGTGCCGGCTCGCGCCCTCGACAATGCGGAGTCGAGGATGCCTCTTGTGGTCATTTGCAAGTGCCCGTTCGTCAGCGCGACAGCAATGCGTTGCGTCGGCCGGTATCGTACGCAACGTCCGCTCGAATTAGCTCTCGCGAACGACGTCTAAGGCGGGTTCTCGCGCCCGCCATTCTAGGCAGAGCCTCCAAGCCTCTGCCGTGAATCGTCATTTTTGCAATGCACGGGCCAAATCGATTCAGGTGCTTTCCCGTGAGCGAGGACGGCGCTCACTCTTTTGTGCAGCTTACTCCGGAATAAGCCTGCCGCATCCTCGGTCCGGTGTTTTGTCTGGCGCTACGCTGGTCGAAACAAACAGAATGAAGATACCCACATGACACATGATCACGACAATCACGGAGACGGTATCAGTCGCCGTCACGCGCTCGAATGCATGCTCTGGGCCGGCACTGGCGTTTTGTGGACAGTCAGCGGCGGCGTTCCGCGATCCAGCCTGATGGGATCGGCGCAAGCGGCGGAAAGCAGCGGATTCACCTTCCTGCAGATTTCCGACAGTCACGTCGGCTTTGATAAGGCCGCCAATCCGAATGCGCTTGGGACCTTGCAAGAGGCCATTGCCAAGATCAAAGCGCTTCCCAACAAGCCGGCCTTCATGCTGCATACAGGTGACATCACCCATTTGTCGAAGCCGAAAGAGTTCGACGACGCTGCGCAGGTCATCGGCAGTGCGGGTCTCGATGTGCATTATGTGCCGGGTGAGCACGACAACCTCGACGAGGTTCCGCTCAAATCCTATCTGGAGCGTTACGGCAAGAACACCAAGGGCACAGGATGGTATTCCCTCGATCAAAACGGCGTCCATTTCATCGGCCTTAACAATGTGATGGATCTCAAAGCCGGCGGCATGGGCAGGCTCGGGTCTGAGCAACTGGCGTGGCTCGCCGACGATGTGAAAGATCTTTCCGCCTCAACGCCGATCGTCGTCTTCGCCCACATCCCGTTGTGGACGATCTCCAAGGAATGGGGCTGGGGTACCGACGATTCAGAGCAAGCGCTATCGATGTTGAAGCGCTTCGGCTCGGTGACGGTGCTCAATGGTCACATTCATCAGCTGATGCAAAAGGTCGAAGGCAACGTCAATTTTCACACTGCGAGGTCGACGGCGTTTCCGCAGCCGGCGCCGGGCACGGCTCCCGCACCGTTGCCGTTGGTTGTTCCGGCGGAAAAGCTGCGCTCGGTCCTGGGCATCAGGACCGTCATCTACACGCAAGGAAAGGAACTTCTCGCCGTCACCGATCAACCTTTGGCGGCCGGCTGAGCGAACGTCGCGCCACTCGCATCTTGAGTCTTCATCATCTGCTCTCTCACGAAGACCCTTTATGTCCGTGGCGCGGCGGCCATGTCACCGACGCTTGGGTCTTCTTCATCCGCCCCGGTGAAGATCTCGGGCGTCGGTGACACGGCAGCGCATTCAAACGCAATCGGATTCGACAGCGATGGTTCGCATCGGTGCAATTCGCTGGCTGGAC
>Ga0210401_10000183_pt1 | contig 76977 bp, 71 predicted proteins | sample IncBWH32MmetaG_FD_150866 | JGI IMG/M metagenome (GOLD analysis project Ga0210401, IMG submission 150866) | Forest soil microbial communities from Barre Woods Harvard Forest LTER site, Petersham, Massachusetts, United States - Inc-BW-H-32-M | ecosystem: Environmental > Terrestrial > Soil >...
AAGCAGCCGAGCGAGCGCGATATTGCGGCGGTCCGCACAACGTTTGCCGGACTGGTAGAACTCGATCGGGCCGCGATCGTCGTAATCCTGCAGGCCCTCCGGACGTGGGCTGCCAAGCGGCCGGAATTTCCGCGCGAGTTTATCCGGGAAGCTCCGCGACGCATGGTGCAGTACAGCCCGATGAACCGTACGGGCTTCCTGATAAAGATGGCCAGGGACGGAAAAGTCTACGGGGAGGGGCGTTTTCTCACCGATGCACAATGCCGGGCGGACGATGCCTGCATTGCCAGAGAGAGTGACATCGAGACGTTCGAGGTCATGCTGCACATCGTCAAAACAAAAGAAGAGCGCGACGACATCAAGAGGCGAATCGCAGCGCTTAAAGGGGCCGACTGTGGAACCCTTTGACGATACTTTGTTCGCCGAGCAGCTCTCAGCAGAAGAAAAGAGCACTCAGAAGTTCGACGATATGTTCATCGGGTACTCTCAGCTGGCAAGGCTAGATTTCTTTTACCGGAAAAAACTCAAACCCACGGCTTATCAGGCCTACTACGACGCGTGCAAGATCGCGTCCGTCGGCAGTGCAGATGATCGGGAAAGTTGCGAGGTGCTGGAGAATGCAATCAGCAATCTGATCTACTCCAACCGTTACCCGCTTCCGCTGGACCTGAGAGCAGCGATCCTGGCGGAAAAGCAGAAAAGAGCGGCAACGCCGGTGTCGACCTTCGAGAAGTCGAACTCAACAAGCTCACCCGAGGACGCAGAGCTCCACCGAAGCAATGCCGAATACGTCGAGGTGCACTTTCAGGGTGTTGCTTTGGAAGACGTACACGCCGATCAAAACGAGCGTTTTCATAAAGCCCGGCAGAAACATCCAAAACTCAGGGGACCGGTAGAGATAGACTTTCTCACCGGTTCGATCGAGCAACGGGAAAAGATCCTTGCCGATGCGGAAAACCTCCCGACTGGGCCGGCGGATCACTTACGACGACCTGGTGAAACTGAGAAACAGAAGCGTACGGCCGCGCCGGCTCCGACAACTTCGAACGGAGACAATACTCTGCGCATCATACGCATCATGGAGCGGAAGATTCAGGAACTTGAAGGAAAGTTGTCTGCTACTCAGCGCGAATTGAATGCTGCTCTCGACCGTAAAGCGAAAGCTGCTTCAGGCACCAGCGGAAACTGAACACATGCACGATGCGAAGGCTGACGGGTGTATTATTGATAGCGGTAATCTGGCATCGACCGCGGCAGCCGCCTTCTTGAACCGTCACGGCTGCCGCGCGGCGTTTGTAGTTTCGAAAATCCCTCCCAGATCGTCCGAACGCGCATTTACGCTGCCCCCCCAAGAACGGCTGTGCGGGCGCCTGGTCAATCAAATTCTCAATCGGTAGGGTAAAACGTCGAACCCTGGCTGATCGGCTGGCGTCTACACCTGTAGATGCGAGCGAAACACTACGGACCACTTGCACGCATGGAGCCTGACGAAAACATTGAGAAAATCGGCGCGAATTCGGATCCAGTGAAACAGAATGGCTATTCTGTTACGCCCGGCGGAAACAAGCGTCGCCGCATTTTGAAAGCTCCCAAGTACCTGACAACGGAGGAGATTACAGCGTTCTTCAAAGTGATCACAGACTTGCGCGATCGCGCGCTATTCAGGACCATATACCACCGCGGGTTGCGCGCGCACGAGCCCGGCCGTCTTCGTCTATCTGACTTCCACGCCAGAGACGGCAGGTTGCTTGTAGCGCGCGGAAAAGGATCGACCGGTGGTGAATATCGGCTATGTGACGAGGAACTCCGATCGCTGCGCGCATATGTCCGATACGTCCGGGGCGTGAGCGCGGGCCCGCTGTTCCTATCCCGCAACGGCCGCGCCCTCGGGAGAGTGCAGATCTGGCGCCTTATGCAACGGTACTGCAAGGCAGCCGGTATCGATCCGCAGAAGGCACATCCGCATGCTCTGAAGCACTCGTGCGGGACACACTTGGCCGAGCGCGGCGAGGACCTCTTAGAGATTCAAGATCACATGGGGCACAAGAACGCCGCGAACACCCGCATTTACATAGACACCACGAACAAAAAGCGTGATGCGCGCGGGGACCGGTTGAAAGATTGGAAGTGACTAAGCCGCTGTGGTGGCGCCGCTGGAACCGCCTTGTGCACGCCCACCCAATAACTCCGATTGTCGGTGGGCCCAATCTTCAATAAGTCCGAACGCGGCCCGGAGTTCCTCGTTCGTTATGCGCTTCTGAGCGTTCGCCTGGTCGATCTGGCGCGCGAAGGACTCGCATGCCCCCCTCAGGCCGGTCGGCATTTTATCAACTGGAATTGGCTGAATCTTGGCGTCCATCGGAAAATGATCCTCCCTGGACGGATTGTACAGGAGCGGCTGACTACGCCGCTGCGCCGCTGCGTTTACAGGCGCTCCTCCGGCGCTCGGGAAAAGCCATCTAATGGGGCGGGCGGCCCGAATTTTTAGGTTCTGAAAAGTGACTCGCCGGCCGGCGGGTGAACCGAGTGCGCGGGGGCACTAGCTAGGAGTTCTTTTTCCGGGTTACCACTCTTGAACCCCTGTGTTTCCGGTGTCATGCGCGTTTGTTGGTTACCACTCTTGGTTACCACTTTGGAGCGCGACGTCCGGGTCACCATCGCGCGACGATCATCTCTTGGCGTAACAAATCTCGTCAAACTTGGCAACCTGTGTGCTCATCTATATTGCTTGGATCCCCGTGATTCTATCTTCGATGCCATCGACGCCCGCCTCGATCTGACGGCGGCGTGTGACGAGCTAGCCATTCCGGCGGACGCGCGCGCATTGATTAGCGCTCTTTACAACGAGCCCACATTGTCTGAGCGGTCGGCCGGGCAAACTCTTGGATGGCCCCTACAGCGGCTCCAGCGAGTCGTCCGCAGCCTCCGCGCCGATCGTCGCCTGGGCCAAGGCCTCCGCGGGCGCTTGGGCGCCTATCAAAAGAAATCGCCTAGCTCTGTCCGCGAAAGCAAGCGACCGGCCGCATGATGAAACTAGGGGCGTCTACCACTTGTATTCGCACTAGAAAAGAGTTTTTCAAAGATGGCGCGCCTACTCATTCCTATTCTGATTTCGCTGCTTTCTAGTGGTGATGCGCTCTACGCCGCGATTCCCGCCAACACCATTTGGGAAGTCCGCTCGACCGCGTCCGATCTCAATGGGGCAGGATTCTCATTAGGCGTAGGAACACCAGTCGTCAGTGCTTCAGCAACCCTGGCCGTGGACGCGACGCTGAATACCAAGGTCACCAGCTCGGCCTACAACTTCACCGCGGCGGATGTGAACCGCTGGCTCACCGTAACGGCTTCCCCTATTCTCGCGATTGTGCTCACCGGGAATGGCAGTTCTGGATGCACCAGCGCGACCGTCGCGATCGGCGGCGCCGGATCGGGAGCAACGGCCACTGTGCAGGTCGGAGGCGGTGTGGTAACCGGCACCACCATCACGGCGATCGGTTCGGGCTACACCTCCATGGTGAATGCGGTCACGTTTACCTCGGCGTCCTGCGCGGTTTTACCGACCGGCTATGCCACTTTGGAATTTACCCCTGGCTGGTATCAGATCCTTTCGACGGCTACCAATGCCGCCACCTTAGATCACTCCCCGGCTGCAATCTCAAGCACCGTAGGAACGTACACGCTCTATCCCGGCGTGGATTATACGCAGCAGACCGGCGCTCAGGTGGTCATCGACAATTCCGCCATAACCACGTCGATCACGACGACCGTTATCACCTTCACCGGCTACACGCCGACCTCTAGCGACCTGGGCAACACGGTCAATTTCGCATCGGGCACCAATATTACCGCCGGCTCGACGTTCTCGATCACCGCCTTCACCTCGAACACCTGGACCGTGGATCGCAACATCCCTTCGAGCGGTACGACCACCAATGCGGTCGGGAAAATGGGTGGAGCATTTGCATCATTCACTCAGTTATTCAGCGCCATGGTGGGGTCAAACAAGGCTTTCGTCAAGGCCACGGGGACTTATACGATGGCGGCCACGCTAACTCTAAGCCTGAGCGTGACGCCATCGCCGACCGTGCCTTTCACCAAGATAATTGGCTACAACTCCACGCGGGGCGATGCCGGGATGGCCACAGTACAGGCTACTTCGGGATCAGTCACATATATGTTCAACACCAACGGCAGTAACGGGCTGCTCCTAGCGAACTTGATTTTTGATGGCAATAATCAAATCAATTCTCAATGCCTGGGCCTCGGCACCGCGTCAACGTTACTGAACTCCATCTGCAAGAACTTCAAGACCAAAGGAATTATTCTTACAGGCGGAAATGTCATGGAAAACGTAGAGATTGGCCCCAGTACGTCCGCCAACAGTTTTCCTTTGTATAGTAATGGCGATCTTTCAGCCACGCGGTTGTACATTCACGACAATACCGGCGCCCAGCCGGCTCTTTCCAATAGCGCCAATGACTTGAGGCTGTCTTATAGCGTCATCGCCAACAATGGCGGCATCGGAATAGACATCGTGCGCGCGGCGGAAATTGTCGACAGTACGATTTACGGGAATGCGAGCGATGGAATTCGCACTGAGTCAGGAACCTACGGGGCACTGGTGAGAAACAATATTTTCTGCAAAAACGGAGGGTACGGCCTTAACTCGGTCACTGCCGGTTTCGCGGCGAGTCTCAATCTAGAGGGTAACGCCTATTGTACCGGGCCAAATACAGCGAATTTGCTGGGGCCACGAAATAACGTGGATGACCAAGTCTCCAACGCCATAGATGGAGTCAACCCTAGAATCAACAGTCTCGATTTATTCCTAAGCGCGGACCCGTTCACCAATGCGGCTGGCCACGATTGGACACTCAACGCGCTGAGTCCGGGTGGCGCACAGATTCGGGGCTTGGGTCTTCCGGGATCTATGCCTGGGCTCAGCAGTGTTGGTTTTCCCGACATGGGCGCGTTTCAGCACCAAGCAACAGGAGGCGGGCAGACATCCTCGGCCTCGGCGCAATGACGACTCAGATCGGCACACGCGCGGGCCTGGTTAGACAGGACCGACAAATTTTTAGGTTCTGGAAATTGACCTTGCCGGCGGAGGGTGAACCGAGTGCGCGGGGGCGGTAGTTGCAACCGTCCAGAATTAGTTGCAGGTTGCAAGTTGCAAATTCTGTTTTTCGAGAAAGGACTTTCAGCGTGGCGAAACTGGTTTTACATCTCGCGGTGGATCCAGAAAGCGGTGGGGAACTCACGACCATCGCAACGACGGTCGATCGAGGCGCCATCATGCACGCGGCCGGCGCCGCCATAAAAGAATCTCAGGACCAGATCATACGGCTCGACCGTGAGGATAGGCTCCTCGGCCAGCTTCAGCGCGGTGAGTGCACGCGCCTGCAGCATGCATTGGAATTGGCACTTCCGGAGTTGCGCACGAGTTCGGCCGCTGCGAACTGACCCTTTATGTTGTTAACCGAATCGAAAGGATAAATCGAACACAAATGACCACCACCGCGAAAGACCCGGCCGGTCTTCTAGCCCTTGAAGTTCTACTCAGCGACCAGAGAGCCTCCGCACTTAGAGAACTGGCTTCTTCACACATAACCGACGGCGAGGAAGCGTTGGAAAATCTTCTTTCGCAGCGCCCGCTTGCTGATCCGGAAGATATTGCGACCCGCGTGAATGGGCGCGTTCGACAGTTGGATGAGACGATCGCCGCGTGCCGTCGTCGCCGTATGCAAGCGATCAAAAGTATGCACGATCAACTCGCAGCAGAATTGCGCACGGGGGCAACCCAGCTGTATCACGAGGCCGGACGTTTGCGGGCGGCCGTCATGGAAGCGCTCGATAAGCTGAGTGCTTTGGAAGAGGTCACATTTGACCTCTCCATCTGTCGATTCCAGCGCGTGGGTCCCTGGACGACTGTGCCTGGAAAGTCGCTCGATCAATGTTTCATTGACGAAGCCGTGCCCGATTTTGGACCAGGTGGCATCCGTGGAGGCTATGCCCAACCGCGACACTTCCGGCTCGTCTCAGAGGCTGAGGGCTTGGAGCGAAAGGCTCTCATCGAATCGGAGTTCGTCGTGGTAATGCATGGCTCCGAAACATTTGAGTCAATCGATGAATTGCTCCGACAAGTAGCCGGTGATGAAAATCGCATCTGGCCGCCGATCGCTTCGATCAGGGACTGGCTCGATAACGCGCGTCAAGCTGCACGCGAAAAACTCGGGCCTAAAGCAGACACACGCCATACGCAGATCACTCTCATTTGGAAGGATGGAGATATCGATCGTGACGTGAGCCGTATCTCCTTACTGCGGCAGAGCGAGGTCTTCGGCATTCACAATCCGACACACGTATCGACGCTAACGGAAGTTGAGAGTGAAATTCATTCTGTAGGAAGCGGATCTTGAGCCTACATGGCGAGCGATGGATTCAGCGCGAAGTGCTCGTGGCACTCGCCGGCCCAAGCGCTCAACGGAAAGCCCGTCAAACTCTGGCACCGCTGAGCTGGGAGTTAGAGAAAGCCATGCACGAGGCTGGACACAGTGTGATTGCCCTAAAGCTCGATTTGTTTCCCTGGGAGGTTTCCATCATTCCAGATCGCGAAATTAAGATCGGAAAAAATGGATACCACCAAGAGGGTCTTGCGCGATACGGTTATGTCCCTCGGGACGAGGTTCCAATAGAAACGAAGACCGAAGATCTGAGTAAATCTAGACGCGTGCAGGAGTCTGATCGTCGAACCGCGGCGAGGTACTGCTTGGTTTTGGGGCAATCGTGCTCATGGCGGGATGGAATGCGGACCTATCGCAAACTTCGGGCAAACACGGATCAGCTGGTTAACAAGTACTGGATCCAGATTGTAGCGCTCGGAGGCGAACTTCGACGGCACTGGATACTGGATGATTCCGATATTCGCGAAATCATCGCGCAGGCGGAAACTTAATTTGGTCGACCTTGGCCGCTGTGTGGGGGTTTTCCTGGTGTTCTCCTTCTCCTCCTGCAGCGGCCGTGGGGCAGGGACATCTTTTTGAAACAGGAATAGACTCATGCCAGCTAATACCACACTCGGACTTCTGCTCGAAGCCAAAACAACCGGCCAGCAGGATCTCGACAAGTTAACCGACGCCCTCAATAAGTTTACCGGCGCGGCCGAGAATTCAGCCAAACGCACCGAGGACGCCAATAAGAAGGCGTCGGACAGCACGAAGCATTACGCGGATACGATCAAGTCGGCGCTGAGCGAACCCTTCGCGACTGCCAGTCAACAAGCCGAGAAGTTTGCGCTTTCTCTCGGAAAGATCGGAGGGATCACTGTAGGGGCCGTCGGAGGGATGGTAGCCCTCGGCCTCGGCGCTTTTGAGCTCACGAAGCATTACGCCGAAGCGGCCAAGCAGACCATTAACTTCTCCGAGCGTTTGGGCATCACGATTACCCAGGCTCAGAAGTTGGGTGCGCAGGCGAGACTATCCGGCGTCGACATCGGAGTCCTGGAATCGTCGACGCGCATTCTAGCGACGGCTCTTGAGGACTCGACGGGTTCGGGCGCAAAGGCCTATAAAGCTCTACTGCAATTGGGTGTTGCATCCCGGACATCGAGCGGGGAGTCACGCGAGCTCGGCCAGGTGATGATCGATGTCATCGAAAAGCTGTCCAAGCTCGACGACGTCACCAAGCGCACCGCACTGGGAGCCGCGATCTTAGGTCGATCGTCGAAAGAGATTCAGCCTTTAATTGAGGAATATCAAAAGACCAAAGAGGCCGTAGATGCATTAGGCGTTGGGATCAGCGCGAACGGAACTAGGAAACTTGCCGAGCTGCATGAGCAGTTGACCAAAACGGAAATAGCGTTCGACATCTTCAAAAAGAAGATCGCCGAAGGCATCACGCCCATTATTATTCCGGTCCTGTTGAACTTCAACAGCGGAGGTGTGGCAGGGGTTCTACGTGGTCTCGATGCCCTCACCCCCGCCGGCATTATTTCAAAACGATTAGGTCTGGGACGCGGTAAGGGTGACGACTTCCCGTTTAAGAGCCAGACAACACCGATCACTCTGAGTGGGATCGATCTCGAGAAGAGCTTCGCCGATCAGCAAGCAGACGTCGCCGCCGGCGCCGCATCAGTAGCGGGCTTTCAGAAACGCTTCCAGTCAGGCAGTCCAGAATTCATCACTTCACAACTTGAGCAGAACAAAAGCAAGATCAAAGAACTGCAGGGAATTCTGCTCGATCCCAATGTGGGGAAAGCCGCCAAAGACGCGAAGGATACCGAACTCCGCGCCCTGGATCTGGAAAACCAGAAGTTGGAACAACGACTGAAGCTGATCCAGAACGCCAAAAAGGCGGAGGAAGAGCTTCTTCATCTCCGCCAAACCGTGGCCGCCAAGACATCCGAGACCGGTGTATTGGCCAGATTCGGCGCCGATGTCAGTCTATTCCAACGTGGTGTATTGAGTCCGGAGAGTCTCACGCCGGCACGCAAGCAGTTCCTGCAGTTCGCTACGCAGCCAGGAGTAACGGAAGGGCAGCAACGCCAGGCCGCCGGCATTTTACAGCCCCAAATCGCCCAGGAAAACATCGAAGCCCTGAAACGCTTCCAGGCCGTAGGCAAGAAAGCCCAGGAGGACGAACTAAAGAACCTTCCCGAATTTTATAAAGCGCTGTTCGGTATCCGAGATGAGAAGAATCTGAATCAGATATTGGAGGAACGCCAGAAAGCAAGGGAGGCCCAGTTCAAGTTCGACATCTCGGAAGACTCCCCCAAGAATCGTGCACGCGCGGCATCTCAGCCGATTTTCGAACAATCGCTCGCCTTGGATCAAACACTGAGTCAGGGTCGCGCCACCGCTGGAATTCGCCTGGCCGCAATTCGAGGCGGACCGGAGAATCAACTCGCGATTATTGCCGCCACGCTCAAAGCCGGCAAGGACGCAGCAGACGAAAAGAATAGATGGGAAGTAGATCTGCTCACCGCGAAATACAAATATGACGGAACGCTCGAAGATCGCCTGCAGGAGCAAAGGCTCAAACATGCGCTGGAACTCCAGGACATCGAGATTCAAGCTGTAGAAAAAGTGGCCGAATTACAGAAACAGCGCACCGATGAAAACAAACAATTCGCGGGTAGCCTATTCGACGCCATCACCGGAGGAACCACAAAACAGTTCCTTAGCGGAATCCTGCACAATACGGGAAGAACGGCGTTTGAAAATGTCTTCAGCTCCACTTTAAACGGAGGACGATTTCAAATCCCCGGACAGGGCACGAGCGATAATCCGAATATCCTGGGCAAGCTTCTTAAGGGAACGCCTTTCGGAATCGACCCCTTGAAGAACGGGCCACTCGATGCGAATACATCGGCGACGAATGCTCTCACGGCCGCCATGGATACTATCATTCAACTAATGGGCGGAACGGTACCCGCCGGCGCCAACGTCCCAGGAATTAGCTCCTCAGGAGTCTCCAGCGTTCCGTTAAGCTTCGGTGGATTCAATATTGCTGGTTTAACCTCGAGTGGCGGGGCGTTCGAACAAGGGATTGGGTCGCTGCTGAATATCGGGAAATCCGGTGCTTCCAATCCGACTTCTATCTTAGGCTCTGTACTGGGGCTTGCGAAGATCTTTAGCGGATCGGGGCTCTCGAATTCTACGCTGAATCCGGGCGGCATCGGAAATGTGTATCAGTCGGACCCGAACAATCCATATTCTTCAGCGGGGGTAGCGGCGCCCCAATCCGTCAGGGCCGGTTCGCGTGGAATTGCCGGCCCACTGTTCGATCCGAATAGTACAGATGCCCAAAAGGCTGGCTCCGCTATTGCTTCCGTTGGGACGCTCTATGCCGGAGTTCAAGACGCTCTTCATAATTTCAAGCAAGGGGGAGCGCAAGGGGCCATTGGAGGAATCGGATCGATCGCTGGCACGGCTTTGGCGTTTGATTTCGATCCGACGGGAATTTCGCAGGCGGTACTCGGGGGCGTAGCTTTGGGCTCGAAGATTATCACGTCCATCATCGGAGATCCCAAGGTCAATCGGCAGAATCTGATCAACAAGCGATTGTTCAATGACCAGTTTGCGGCCGCGACATCGGTCAATGTCACCGAAAGCACCGGCGGGTCTTATGTGGCCAATGATCGATTCGGGAATATCCAGACTACGGACTTGTCTCCCTATCCAAGCGTCCAAGAGCCCTTTCTCGATCCCAGCAACAAAGTGAATGTTCCAGGGCGAACGACTCTTCCTTATGGAGGATCGGCAGCTCCGGTGACGATAATTTACGCCCCGACCGTCCCTGCGCTGGACGGACCCTCCGTTAAGCGAGTCCTAGATACGCACGCTCCGATTATGATGGACGCGATCGCGACGGCGCTCAACCGCGGTCACGGTCAAGGGGTTTTAAATGTGCTGTCGCAGCGGGGACGATGAACCAAGCCACGCCGTCCCGCGCTGTGATCTTAGTTTCCAATCGGAAACAATTTCCGGTTGGCAAATAGATGCATCGACCCTCAAAGTCTGAGGGGTTGGTATCACCCAAGCCTCGCCGATCATTCCTAAGAGGCGCTAAAATGGTTGCGCCGGGGCGCGGGGGCGGGCCGATTAACCAACGGGAAGCACCAAAGTGCGCGATAAAATAGCTTTCATTTTGGCCTCGCAGATCCTTGAACTGATAGAGGAGTCTGGCGTCGATAAAGAAGACGCTCGAGCAGCGCTAGCGGGCGCAGTCGCATTAGCGCCACGCTGTCTTACTTGTTTTGGGCCTGTGGTTGGCGAGCCTTTGGCAGCTCCTCAATTAAAACGATTTCTTTCTGAATCGCCTGAATAACCGCATCGACTCCTTCCTTCGTCCCGATGCTAATTACTCCGCCATCTGGAAACTTGATCTGACACTCTACGTCTGAGATTCGGTGAATCTCCGCTGCCTGGAAGAGGTTCACCCACGATGTCGAGCCATCCTTCTGGCCGATAGGAAAAAAGAATCGACGTTCCTGGTGAAGCCTGATACCGGTCAATAGATTTCGGATTTCCACTAACACTTCAAAAGAGATGTCGCGCGTTGGCCCGTAGCTCATGAGTTTGTCCCCTGATTGACCCTGGTGACTCTTGCTTGTGCGACGGGCTTGCTGATCACTTCATCCGGTACCGGTTCTTTGGCCGCCTCTTTAAGCGCTTCGATTTCCTCTGAGAACATCCCGCCGTGGTCGGCTAGCATCTGGCGGGTGATGATTTGGTTGCACTCGAACTCTTGCCGCTCGTTGTCCAAGCCCTTTATGACCTCCAGGGGAGTTCTGCGGTGTCCTTGCTCGAACAAGAGACATTCCACAGACAGGAACCCGTGGAGCCAGTTCCTAGAGCGCACGACCGCTAGATACTGGGCCAACGACTTATATTCCCTTTGCTCGATGGCGATCAGATCCTCGCCCTCGGCGAACAGGCAGCCTCCGATGCTGTCAGTCAATGTGCATTCGTTAAAAGCCTCGACGGCCCGGTCCATCAGTTTCTCAAGATCAAGCTCGTCGCCTTTTTGTTTTTCATCGCCATGAATGGCTATGCCCTCAAAGAAGCGAGTGAGCCAGGGCTTTTGTTGCGGGCTTCGCATGAGGTTGAGAATGTGAAGAAGTACTTCGCCTTCTCCATCTGTGATAGCTTCGGCTTCGCGCGTGTGTGCAGTGCTTAAGATTCCCATTTGTTTTAGTTAGCTCCTTTTCGTGTGCCAGACAGGGTCTAGCATAACGCTAGATTCTCAAAGGAGTCAAGAACTTTCTCTTGTATTTCTTGCAAGACGGGGTTAGGCTATTTAAATAACAGTGAAAACGCTACCAGAAGAGATCAAAGAGATGTTTCGCCGTGAGGGCGCCAAGGGTGGAAAGAAGGGCGGCAAATCTCGCATGGCCAGTCTGACACCTGAACAGCGGAAGGATCTCGCTAGGAAGGCGGCCGCGGCCCGGTGGAAGAAGGCGAAGAAAGTGGGCCGAACGTGATCTTTACAAAATTTTACAGAGCAACTTCCTGCACTCCCATGCAAGCTGGTGGACACAAAAAGTCCTCTCAAAGCGCACCAGCGTGCATGGAGATAGCACTTGGTGCCAGTGGCAGCCGGGTGGCAGCCGGCCAGGCTATTGCATGTAAAAGTACATTACCGCAGAATAGTCCACAAAGCACTGGCTATGGCTCCTTCAACCGGCAGGCGGCGAGGTGGAAGCGCGCGGTTCACCGTTCCCGAACTTGCGAAGTATCTTCAGATCACGATCGACGCTGCGTACATCGGCCTCCGCCGGCATCAAATTCCAGCGCGCAGAGTAGGACGCCGCTGGATTATCTTCCGACGAGCAATCGAAGAATGGCAAAAATGCGGCACGGGATCATGACAGTGAGACCGCGAAAAGAAAAGGCCGGCGAGCATGCTCAACCGGAAGCGAAAGCGATGGGTACCGCTCGAGCTTTTGGAAACGGGGATGCTGCGCTATCTAATCCAGTCCTGAAATCCTTAATCGATAACGTCATCGTGCCTGCTCTGATCGAAGAGTGGAAACGATCTCGAGTTCCTACGATGGCAGCATGACGGTGAAAGCAAAACAGAAACTGATTGAGCGAGAACTCACGGAAGCCTATTGGCAAGTGTTGGCGGAGCGTTTGGAACTTGGTTCCTTCAGCGTCCAAGATTGCCTCGATGACTTTAAGAAGCTCTATCCTGCTCTGTTCGAGAAATACATCCACGCCCTAGCAGATGAGGGCATCAATCTGGGTTTTGAGAAACTGACTCGCGATCCGCGACTTTGGCTTTTTCAACAGCGCAAGAAGAATAACCCCCAGATGTCGGCGAAGACTTTCCTTAGCGACGCTGGGATAACCGGAACGAGTGACAAAGGCTTTAGCGAGTTCATGGATTCTCGCAAATGATTCTGCGCTGCGCAATCTACGCTCGATACTCTTCAGACCTCCAAAGTCCAATGTCGATCGCGGACCAGGTGCGCATGTGCCGCGAATATGCGGCTCTACAGGGTTGGTCGGTGTTGGAAGAATACATTTACAGCGACGCGGAGCTTTCCGGCGCCGGCGCTGATCGTCCAGGCCTCCAGCGACTTCTCAAATGCACCCATGAACAGCCCCGCAAGTTCGATGTGATTCTGATCGACGATACAAGCCGATTGTCACGCCGGCAGGCTGATCAGAGCAATATCGTCGATCATCTCCGCTTCGCAGGAATCCGGCTGATCTCAGTAAGCCAAGGAATCGACAGTGGAAGCGACCAGGGCGACGTCCTGCTTACCGTGCATGGGTTAGTCGACAGCCTATACATCAAGGAACTCGCGAAGAAAACTCACCGCGGTTTGGAGGGGCGAGCACTGAGTGGCATGCATACTGGCGGCCGTTGTTTCGGATTCCGAAACGAATCGAGCCCGGATGGCGTACGTCTGGTCATCGACGATCAGGAGGCCTCCATCGTTCGGCGAATCTTCGAAACTTCTGCCTCCGGAATCTCGCTTAAGGGAATCGCCAGGATGCTCAACGCTGAACGCGTTCCACCACCACGCGCGAGAAAAGGCCGGGAACATCCTACCTGGTGTCCTACCGCCATACGCGCCATGCTGCGAAACGAACTCTACCTGGGAAGGATTCTCTGGAATCGTTCGCAGTTCGTTAAACATCCTGGAACGAATAGACGTGTTAAAAGAGCACGCCCTAAGACCGAATGGCGAACCGCAGAGCGACCCGAGCTGCAGATCATAAGCGACGATCTTTGGCAGCGAGTACAGGAACGCCTGCGAATCGTGAAGGAGTTATTCGGCCGCGCCGGCGCCGGAATCAACAAAGCCAGCTCGAGCAATTATCTGCTCAGCGGGTTTCTCAAATGCGGTCTATGCAACGCAAACATGATCATCGTAGCGGGCAAGGGCAGAAAGACGCTCCGGAAATACTACGGTTGCCCGCAGCACTTTAACCGGGGAGCCTGCATCAATGCCCAGACTATCCGCCAAGACGTGATTGAGCGAAACTTCTTCTCCCGACTTCAGCGTGAGGTCCTCACCGATGAAGTGCTTGACTACACGACCGGCGAGTTTGTTCGCCGGCTACAGGAGGTTGGGCCGGATGATGGGGACAGGATCGTCCGTGACCGCAAAAAGGAAATCGAGCGCGAGTTGCAACGTCTGACGGCCGCGATCGCTGAGGCCGGGCATTCCCGGTATCTGATAGAAGCCGTCAGCGAGCGTGAGCGCGAATTGGAACGGATCGAAGAGAATCTCCTGATCGCCCGCCGGCAGGACCTGGCGGTCTCACTCCATCACAAGGATATTCGCGGGTGGATTGCGAGCCGCCTATCAGATCTCTGCGAACTCTTGAAGGTGGACACCGTTCGGGCCCGGGCCGAATTGGCGAAACACACCCTCGGTATCCGTCTCATTCCGGAAATTGATTCGGCCGGCAAGCCTTCCTACTTTGCAGAAGGTGTCTGGGACCTTCTGGGGACAGGTTTACTTTGCGATGGTTGCGGGGGATGGATTTGAACCACCGACCTTTGGGTTATGAGCCCAACGAGCTACCAGACTGCTCCACCCCGCATCGCTATGGTAGCGCAACTGCTTCTGCTCGTCAAACTCTTTTCCAAGTGCCAGAAAAACTCCCTTTAACTCCCTTTAGCCCGCCCTGCATTGATCTACGGCGGATTCCTGCATCGCTACGATCATCTGTACCACGTTGCTGTTGGCCTCCCTTTTTCGCTCGCTGACAACTGTCCCGTAGAGGTTCGTCGTAGTAGTGATGGAGGCGTGACGCATAAGCTCCTTCTGAACCGCAACCGATGCCCCCACATCATCCAGCCAACTTCGGTAGGAATGCCTAAAGGTGTGCCAACCAACTTTGCCTTGTATAGCCGCCGCCGCAGCCGCCCTGCGGATATAACGCTTCTGAATCTCCTCCTGGTGGTACGGCCTCCCCGTAACGGGATTTGCAAACAACCAGGCTTCCGCAGTCGGATAGCACCGCTCTCGGTAGAGCAGCAGCGCCTCCGCTAGAACGGGGTCGATCGGCACACACTCCTGACTGGCTTCGGTCTTCGCGGGGCCAATTCGACCGTGGACGATTCCTCGCTGTATGAGCAGCGTACCGAGCTCGAAGTCGAAGTCCGACCACTGTAGTCCCACGATCTCACTACATCGCAAGCCGAGGCATCCCGCGATCAGAAACATGGTCCTGTAGGGATCGGGAGAATACGAAACAAGCGCGCTGAATTCCCCAGGCTCCAAAATTCGCGGTCGCTTCAATCGCTTAGTCCCTCCTTTCACACGAACGTGGGATATCGGATTTCGGTCGAGCAGATCCCACCTCACTGCGCTTTCAAAGAGCACATGCATCAGACCTCGGATGTGCGCCTTCGTTTTGGGGGCCAGGGGGAGGCCGCTGAGCCACTGCTCTACCGCGACCGCTTTTACACTGGCGAGCGGTGTGTCAGCCCAACGCGGCTTGATGTGGACGTCGAGGTTAGACCGTACGCCGCCCTGGTTGAATAGCGCTCCGGCATTTCCTCCTCTTCATAGCGGCCGATCAGCGCACCAAACTTTAGATCAGCCGCAGAAACGGCACGGTCCTCGTTTATCTTCATCAACAGAGCCTGGACTTTTGCCGTTTTCCTCACGGCCGACTTGGTCGGGTATTCAGTGAGCGTCCCGACCGTGACGGCCCTACGCCTTCGTGGATGCCCCGGTTCGTAATACCGAAGCTCCCAACTTGAATCTCCTTTCTTCCGCGTCTTCAATAGAAGACTCCGAATTGGTATCGTACTCTCCTAAACATATTGGTGTCTTTTCATTAGAGGACACGAGTGGCGGCGTTGAGGATACCGCACTCCGCAACCACAAGCCTAGTTCCGTGGCCCTGAATCGCCACAGATCGTCAATTCTTGTTGCCGGTAGGTTTCCTTCCCGAGCAAGCTTTTGTAAGGTTTTGGGATGTATACCCAGCAAATGTGCGGCCTGTTCGGTCTTGAGTAGCGGTTCAAAATTTTCCATGGTCACCTATTTTGAAAAGCGATATTGCGTTCATTCGTGGTCCAACGACGACGATTGGCTGACTGCAATAGAAAAGCGTTGCCGGAGGAGTTTATTGAACGAGCCAATCCGGGAAAATGCGAGTGGGGGGCGCCGGGAGCTCTACCGCTCATTGAATTCGATCGGTGCGCCTTTGAACAGCACCGGCGACGAGCAACTCCCGGCAGCGCCAAGATCTGATGTCGGCCGACGACGGTCCAGAAGCGTCTCGAATCCATGATTCTGTCCGGCGGGCTGGCTGACACGGAATAGGGATTATCGAAGAAACGATTCAATGAATAGGAGAAACCAGCCTTTAATCAGCATAGGTCGTGTCGAACTGCCGGTCCAATGTTTTGTTGATACGATTGACCCGCCACCTACATCATCGGCGTTATTCCTCGCCAGCCTTGATGTTCCATCGCGCGGCGGCTTCATGACGGCGCCTGTGTGGATTCGGGGAATCCTGAGCGATGAGTATGGAGTCCCGATCACCAGCGCCATCTATCTGAGTGGCGGGGAGGAGGAGCCGGGCCGCGACGAGAAAATCGCGCTCTCGTTAGCGCCTGAGATCCGTGTCGAAGCTATTCCGCGCACTAAAACTCTATCGCGAATGATTGAGTCGGGAGAAATTGACGCCCTATACACGGCTCGAGCCCCCTCGACGTTCCACAGCGGAGATGGCAGCGTGCGAAGGTTGTTTCCCGACTATCTAACCGTGGAACAAAATTACTACAAGAAGACCGGTATCTTTCCCATCATGCACGTGATTGCTATTCGGCGAGCCGTCTATGAAAAGAATCCATGGGTCGCGCAGTCATTATACAAGGCATTCCTGATTGCTCAGAAAGAGGCTTATCAGGATTTACACGAAACGGCCGCGTTGAAGACTATGCTTCCGCGGGCGGTACATCACGTAGAAGAAGTGGAGCGGCTGATGGGAAGCGATTATTGGCCCTATGGGCTGGATTCAAATGTGCACGTTTTGAATACCTTTCTGCGGTATTCCTATGAGCAAGGACTCTCGAAGCGCCAATTGACTGCGAAAGATCTCTTCGCGAAAGAAACCCTGGAATCGTTCAAGATTTGAGCGTCGTTATGACGAGAACCAGGCCCCGTTACTCGTTTCGGATTTTTTTCCCTTAGTTGACAGTCTCTCAACGTCCTACCTATTCTTGGTGATAGTGACAATGCCACGGCTGAGCAATCCCGGCACGCTGCTGCTGAGCGGGATCCTTGCCGCTATGATGCTGCTCGTGCTGTATGCGCAAGAACACGGGCCCCAGCCGGCTGGTGGCGACATCATTCCCATCCGCCAGGTTTACGATCCGTTCCCGGTTTTCAACGGACTGGCGATCGATCCGGAGAACAATCTGGTTGCGATGACGGACGTAAACCGTAAGAGCATTCTGAGCTACTCCCGCATCGCCGAATCCCGCCGCGGAGGAGTTACGGATCCTCAACGCCAAATCTTCGGGCCGCTCACGAACGTCGGCTTCGTCGCAGGCATCGTATTGGATCCTCAGCACAAGGAAATTCTCGCTGTCAATAACGACATCGAGGATACGCTCATCGTACTTCCCTACGACGCACACGGCAACGAGTCGCCCAAGCGAATGCTCTCAGTTCCGCACCAAGCTTGGGGGCTGGCAGTGAGCCGTACGCACGATGAACTGGCGATCACGATAGAGCTTCAGGAAGCGGTGGTCATTTATAAAAGAGAGGCGCATAACGTGGAAGCGCCGATGCGCGTGATTCGCGGTCCAAACGCGGGCCTCGCGGATCCACACGGCATTCTGTGGGATGACCAGCACAACGAAATCACGGTGGCGAATCATGGAAACTACCGGGGCTTGGTGAAAGACACCGGCGGCGGCTGCGTACCCAACGGCAACGCAGAACCCGAAGCCGGCGCCGTGCTGCCTCCTTCCATCACGACATATTCGGGCGACACCAAGGGAGACGCTAAGCCCCTTCGTACCATCCAGGGCGATAAAACCAAGTTGGATTTTCCGATGGGCCTCGGCGACGACCCTGCCAACAACGAGTTCGCTGTCGCCAACAACGGCGACAACTCCGTGCTGATCTTTTCCCGGACTGCCGCGGGGAATGTAGCGCCTGCACGCGTGATCGCTGGCCCCGAAACAGGTATTAACCGCCCCATGGGCGTGGCGATCGATACCGTGAACAACGAGCTTTGGGTCTCGAACTTCATTGACCATTCCGCCCTGGTGTTCGACCGGAAAGCGAACGGCAATGCGGCTCCGAAGCGAATTATACGGACTGCTCCCGCAGGCACGCCGAGCCCCGGATTCGGGAATCCACAGGCAGTCGCGTACGATTCCAAGCGCGGGCAAATCCTGGTCCCCAATTGAGTGGCCCAGCCGCGTATTGCGGCCTTCGCCCGGGGGGCGAACGGGACTATGGCTCCAGAAAGAATCATTACCGGCGGCGCGACGAAGATGTCCCGGACGGTGCACGGTATCGCTTACGATCCGGTTCAGGACGAGGTCTACGTAACCAACGCGCTGGCCGATGCGGTGCTGGTGTTCCGCGGTGGCGCGGAAGGCCCTGCGCCCCCCGTCAGGACGATTCAGGGACCTTGTACCGGTATGGAGAATCCGCACGCGATCAGCCTGGATCTGGCGCATCGCGAAATCCTGGTCGCGAGCTTGAGCGCGAGGTCCATCGCGATATTTCCGATGGAAGGAAACGGCAACGTGACGCCGAAGCGCTACATCAAGGGGCCTAAGACCGGCTTGGGCCACACCGTCGGTTTGGGGGTCGATCCGGGAACGAATGTCCTGGTCGTCGCGAACGCCGAAGACATCCTGTTCTTTGATCGCCTCGCGTCGGGCGACGTCGCGCCGATCGGCCAGATCAAAGGCGAGCACACCGGAATTCGGGATGAACCTTGGGAGCTACAGATCTACAAAGGAAAGATCTTCCTGGCGGCGTCCAACCATTTGCACCTCAACCTCTACTCCCAAGTCACGCTCAAGCCCGAATATAGCCACGGCGACGCCAAAATTCCCGACGACCCGTGGCTCAATCCCCAGTTGGGATTCATCGGCGTCTGGAATGTGCGCGATCGCGGTGACGTGCCGCCTCGCGTGAAGATCGGTGGTCCATTCAGCGAATTGGTGCATCCCACAGGTTTGGCGCTCAATCCCGTGGACGGTGAGATCTACGTGACCGATAGCATCCGCAACAGCTTGTTCTCGTTCCTGGTCCCCGCGCTCTTGAAGTAGACCTTGCTGAGGCGCTATTTGATACCGATCCTATTTGATACCGATCAGGGGCCAGTAGAGCGGCACAACCAAGAGCAGCAACAGCGAATCCACGAGGCTCATGATCAGGCCGAGCCGGAGAACGTCCTTCGCGCGGAAATAATTGTATGCGTACCCGATTACCAGCACCCCGGACTGATACACGAAGATCTTTCCGCCTGAGGAGAATACCCACAGCATGCCCAGCTTCAGCGGGCTCAAGCCATGGGTGATCGCGACCTGCATCAGCAACGGCATCGAGGTGCCGAGCATGGAAATTTCGCTGGCCAGGAACAGGTGGTAGAGGAAGCCCGTCCAATACAGCGCAAACGTGGAAAGCAGCTGGTGAGGCAGCAAAGGCTCCAGCCACCCGAAGACAATGTTGGTGAGGACCGCCAAGCCGCGCGACGCGCTGAGAACCTTGCCCATGCTGACCGCAGCGGCGACAAAGAACAGCTGCAGGAAGTTCAGCTTCCGCATGTCTTGGATGGTCAGGATGCCAGCGAACGGCAGTACTCCTAACAAGCCGATACCGAGCCCGATCATCGAAGAAGGAATGTGGTGCAGGAAGTCGGTGGCCCAGAGCGCGATCGCCAACAACATCAGGGCCATCGATTTCTTTTCCAGCGACGACCACGGACCCGCTTTGCGCAATTCATCCTGCAAGTGTTGTACACCACCAGGTAACGTAGCCACTTCCGGAGGATAGAGCCACAGCGTCAGCCTCCACGCCACCAGGATCGTGATGATGTCCGAAGGCAGGTACGCCACCAGCCACTGGCTCCATAGCACTTCGACGTGACCCACGTTCTCGATGATGCCGCGTCCGGTGATCGCCGCCGCGCCGGCGATGATCGATTTATCGAACACTCCTGCCGTGTAGGTCAAGATGAGGAACATACCCCGACCGACATTGCTCCCGGGCCCCAACCCAAACGCCTGGATCAGTCCGGTAGCCACTGCGGCCATAACGGTCACGCGCGCCATTCCTGAAGGCACAAGAAAAGTTAACAAGAAATCCGAGAGGATTAAGGCGAGCAACAGGCGCGAGTAACTGGTACCAATGCGGATTGTGATCAGGTACGCCAGCCGCTTCGCCAGTCCCGACTTGCTGGCCATGGTGCCGAATAGAATCGCGCCCATCAGAAACCAGGGCGTATCGTCGGCGAATCCACTGAACGCAACGTCGAACTTGACCACACCGAGCGCCCAGAAGAGATAGCAGCCGATCAGGCCGGTGAGTCCGTGATCCATTACCTCCGTGGCCCACGCCAGGATCATAAACAGCGAGATGGCGATGGCGTGCTGCGCTTTCGGTTCCAGATGCAAAGGTAGAAACCAAAGCGCGATGGGTGCCGCTATCGACAGCACGGCCTTCCAAACGCTCGGCGAGGCGCTCCTGTCGAGGGCCGCAGCAGAGGAAGGCGGAGAGATCGTGCCTACGCTATCAGCCATTGCCGGTCCCCAAGAAGTAATCCTGCAGCATGCGCCAGCGCTCCTCGTGGATGCTACTGGACTCGACTCCCTTTCGCGCCGCCAGGATGCCCGTTTTGGTTCTGGCTGAAATAACTGGCAGCTTCGCGAGCGAGGCCGCGCGAAGCATTGTTTCCGCAACTTTCTCGATCCTGTGAGCGATGACGCACACGTCTGCGATTCCCGGGCCGGCCACGATGCAGCCGTGGTTCTTCAGCAGTACTGCGCCGAAAACACCAAGCGAGGCCGCCACATCATCGCCCAACTGAGGTGTCGAGATGCTGACCGCGCCGTTGTCAAGCACCGGCAGCTGATCGGTTAACGCGGCGCAGTCCTGATCGAGCGGCTCGACCGCGATCCCGAGCGCGGCCATCAGAGTCGATGCCGCGGGGTGCGCGTGGAGTACGCAATGGACATCCGGACGAGCGGAGTAGATGCGCGCGTGAATGGGCCACTCGCGCACGCCGCTCGATTCACCGGGCCGGTCGACACGCACGCCGTTCAAATCGATTACGATCAGGTCTTCCGGCTCAAGCTTCCACCAGCTTACCGGCCGGGGTTTGATGAGAATGCAAGAATCCCGCAGATTCTCGCTCGGGAGTCTGGCGCTTAGATGCCCACCTAATCCGTCGCCGACCGCCTTGGCCGCGAACAAAACCTTGCACGCCTTAACCAATTCCTCGCGGAGTTCGGATTCGCCGCGCGCAGGCCCCCGAGTCAAGGTCAGACATCCGCCTTCATGAGCTCGCGAGCGCCTTCATCGAATTCGATTTCTCGGTTCAACACCAGAGAGCACGAACGAACCCAGTAGGCATCGCCACGATGCGCCGCTTCGGGCTCACGCCCCTGCTGCAACGCGCGGATCTCCTGCAGCAGCAGGCGGCGCGCGGCGATGATCGCGGTGTCGCTAGTTCCCAGGCGCTCCCGTGTGCGGTCGACAGTCGCACCCATGCTCTCCTGCAAGGCCTGGTCCTGAGCGGCAAATCCGTGAATTCCGGTCATGCTGATATTGCGTTGGACCTCGCGGTTGATTCCGTAGTTGTTGTCCTTATTGCGAAGCGGCCGGAAGGTGATGGGATCGACCTTGGAGTGAACGAAAGTTTCGTTGGCGATCGCGTCGCGATCTTCCTCGGAGAGCGGGCCCTCGGGATTCCAGCTTATTGTCCAGACCCAGCAAGTTTCGTCGTCCCGTGGAACCCAGCAGTGGCCATGAATAGAGTTGCCCTTTTGATACGGAATCATCGTGTGGCTGGGTAGCAGGAACTGGGTCATGCGCCAGTAGTAGGTGTCCTCTTCGGCATTGCGCCGCACGGCGATGATCAAGCCATATTCGGTTTTCTTCACCGTGAATCGCGGGGCCTTGTCCAGCAGATGATATTTGGCCCGCAGATTCGAACTGTCCCGCACCTTCGCCACGTAGGAATCCGTCACGCGGAACGCATCCACGGAGGCGTGAAGGAAATTGGAATGGCTGGAATCAATGCCGCCCTCAATGGCTTGCAGGTAATTGGTTTCCTGAAATCGCTTGGAGATGTGGCGGTTCGAGTCCGGCACGCGAGCCCACTCCAGCTTGGGTAGCTCGGGGGCCTGATCCGGCGGACCGAGGTAAGCCCAAATCAGCCCGCCATACTCGCGCGTGGGGTAGGCCGTGATCCGGATTTTGTTCTCGAAACCGTACTCCGGGGGCTCATTCGGCATGTCCACGCAGGCGCCGTCGACAGCATACTTCCAGCCATGGTAAACGCAGCGCAGACCGCACTCTTCATTTCGTCCCCAGAACAGGCTGGCGCGGCGGTGGGGGCAGAACTCATCGATCAGCCCGACACGCCCGTGCGTATCGCGGAAGGCAATCAGATCTTCGCCCATCAAGCGAACCCGGACAGGGGCACAATCCGGCGTGGGCACCTCGGAGGCGAGCAGGGCCGGCACCCAATAACGGCGGAAGTATTCTCCGGCAGGCGTGCCAGGATCCGTCCGGGTCAGAAGGTCATTCTCTTCTCTCGACAGCATAAGTTCCAGGTTACAAAAAGCTTCGGAGTTTCTCGGCTGCTTCCACAGGACGGCGGTCCGCTACCAGATCATGCGCCATATGGGCTATTCCATGGAGCCGGGCGATCCCTTCGCGCTGCTTCGAATCAGGCTCATATTTCAAAACGAACCCAGTAATGGACCAGATCGCGTCAAGCTCCGCCTCGCGGTAAACCAGATGTTCAAAATCCACGGAAACTTCGAGATGCGCGATGATGTTCCGAAGAGTTTCCGGCGAAAAATCCGTCACTGTCACGATGTGTCCTGGGTTCAACTGCATGGTCCCGTTAGAAAACCTCGGGGAAGTGGAAGGTAAGAACCGCGTTCAGCCGCTTGTCGGACACGATCATATTCTTGTTCTTCACATCTAGCGCGATGCCACGAGGCATTCGCAGGATTCCGTGCGGTCCGCCAATGGTCCACTTGGGGGGCACGTCTCCATTGTCGTTGATACTCCAGACGCCAACATAGGCTTCGTCCGACGACAGCTCAGCGAAGGGACCCGGGCCACGGACGCTCACCATGATCTCACCCTTCGACGGATGTACCGCGAATGGGCCGCCAAAGGCATACAAATGACTCTTCGGTCCACCGATCACTGCTTTGGGCTTCACGTCACCAGAATCGGTGCGGTTGAAAATGAGCAGGCGGACCTGTCCATGCCCGGCGCTTCCGCCGACTATCAGCAAATTATTCACTGGATCCACCGCAACGGGCGCGTCGCCATTGAGCATGGTGTCAGGACCCCGGATCTCGCGGATCGGCGCAACATCGCCACTGCCGTCGCGGGGGAACACGAGTACCGCGCCATAGCGGGTCGGCACGAAGATCTCGTTGTGGACGGGATCGACATCCAAATGTTCCGGCGCGTCCAGTTGTGTGTGAGGTCCGATAATTACCCGTGCGGGGGCTTCCTCGCCGTTAGCCGAGCCACGGTATGTGAGGATCGCCTGGCCAAACTGCTGGGGCACCGTAAATTCATCGTGGATGGGGTCATAGGCAATGCCGTGCATCGTGCGTCCCAGCAGGCTGCCTTGTCCCTCCACTTTTCTGACTGGCTTTGCTCCGTCCTTCGCCAACCTGGCGAAGACCGCGATCTGCGGATGGGCCACTCAATTCGGAACCAGAATCTGCTCGCGCTTGGTGTCATAGGCGATCGGATGCGGATTCCCCAATCCCGGCACAGGCTGATTCGGTGGTGCACTGCGGACCACACGCAGCGGCGCCACGTCGCCATTAGCATCCGGATTGTAGACGGCTGAGGTGTGATTACCGAAGTTCGCCACCCACAATTCGTTGTTCTTCTTGTCGAGGAAGATGCCGGTCGGATTACTGACCATGCTCGCTGTTCCTTTGATCACCCGCAACGGAGCAGCATCGCCGGACGCGTTGGCGTCGAACACCAGAACCGAGTTCCCGCCGTCGTTCCCGATGAAAAGTTCATTGCGTTCTTCGTCCAGCGACACGCCGGTTGGCCAGTTCATCTGCGTTTGCGGGCCCTGGATCGTCCGCAAAGGCCGCACGTCGCCTTTCGCGTCCTTCGCATAGACGGTGATGGACGGTGGCCCGATCTTTCCCGAGCCCGGTACGGCATCGTCACGATTCAACGGGAACCCTGGTGAACCTTCGCGCTTGCGGTTCCCGGATTGATTCTGGCGCACGCTGTGCGAAGAGCCGTGATTGGTTACAAACAGGAGCCCACGCTTGGTGTCGAGCACCATTCCGTGAGGATCGGCGAGTCCCGTATGGTCGCCCTGCACTACTCGCAAAGGAGCTTCCGTTCCCTTGGCCGACTTGTTGTAAACCACAATCGCGTTGTCGTGTTGAACAGTTAGAAACAACTCCTGTTTTTCTTCGTCCACCGTGATACCGAAGGTGCCGTGCGGGGTGTGGAGCTCGCGGTCAGGCTTTACGTCTCCGATGGCCTTTCGCGAAAAGATCACCAGTGTGTCGATGGTGTCGTTGTTGACCGCATAAATGTCACCGTTCGCAGGATCGATATACAGCCCGCATTGAAATTCGATTTTCGTATTCAAGCCGCCGATGAGGCGTTTCGGTTCACTGGATTTGTTTGGCGAGGTCTTGACGCCGCGATCATAAACCCAGATGTTGAACAAATTCTCGTCGGTCATCACGACTTCATCGTGATTAGAGTCCACCGCTACAGCGCTGTAGGCTGCGTAGGGATCTCGGATCGTGCGCTCGGGCTTACGCTGGCTCGCGTCCTCGGGAGTCCACGCTCCGCCGGCAGTTCGCGCCTGCATGAGGAGGTTGCGCAACGGCAATTCGCCGGCCATTAAGAACAGCCCAGCGGACGCTTCCGGGCGAGCGCAGGCTTCGTCCTCATCCGATGGCAGCGCATCGTACGAAACGAGCCGCGAAGTGGGCCGCGAGTCTCCCGTAAAGCCCAGCCAGATCATCAGCGACAATCCGATAGGGAGTGAAACGCGGAGAGACTTGCTAATCACGGCTTTCTCCTGTATATCACACCGGCCACCAGGTTACTGCCCTCGTTCGACGCCGAACGCGACTGAGGTAGAATCCTTTCATGACCCGGCTCTTCCTAGCCTTTGTTTCGCCAGCGTTAATATGTGTGTTTCTTTTCGCCCAGCAAAAGCAGTCTCCCCAAGCAACCATCGCGGCTCTCGACAAAATGACCGCTGCAGGCAAGAGTCAAAAGGAACTTGCCCAGTATGTCTTTGACAACCACGGTTGCGGCGGCTGTCATAAAGCGGGAGAAGGGGGCAAACTCGGCTTCACGGAGAAAGGCAAACAGCTTAGCAATGGATTCGAAGGATGCATCCGAAGCTTGACGGCGATGAATGTGATTGCTCAAGTGCCCGCGAATCAGCGTTCCGCCGATCAGAAAATCGAGGCCCAGCGTTTCCAAGAGTTCGGCTGTACGGTATGCCACCAGATCGTGCCTGGCAAGATGGGTTTGACGGCCTTAGGGGCCAAACTCACGCGTATGCACTTGGGCTGCGTGGATGTGGAAAAGACGCTGGCTTCCAAGTAGCTCCGCCAAACCGGCCGCCAGAAAGGACTTTCCATGCCCAACTTGATTGACGAGTTCCAGCAAGGACTTGTATCGCGCAGGAGGCTGCTGGAGCTGCTCACCGGAGCTGCAGGGACTGTAACGCTTGCATCGCCTCGCTTGCACGGGCAATCGAAGCCCGCGAAAGCGCCGGCCGGAGTCGTTGAACCGCCCAAATTCAGTCCCGCGAATATCGGCGGCGGTGGCCGCATCGAGCGCGATTTCTATCGCGAGTGGCTCAAGAAAAGCCAGGTGCCGATGATCGAGGGTTACTCGCTGCTGGATGCGGCAAAGCAGGAGGTGCAGCCTTGGCCGGAGATCGGGGGAAAGGGCTTGTACCTGAATTTTTCCGGGAACGTCCACATGGACGGTGTTATCGAGGAAATTCCAGCGGGCAAGGCGCTCGAGCCAAAGCGGCATTTTTACGAACAGATCGTGTACGTGCTGGCCGGGCGCGGGTATACCACGGTAGGCGGCGGCAACAAGCCCAACAAGGTTTCCTGGGGAGAAGGCAGCCTGTTCACCGTTCCAGTAAACGCGCTGCATCGCCATTTCAATAGCGATCCGGCGCATCCAGCGCGGCTGCTGTTCATCACCACCTTCCCATTTATGATTCAGGTATTCGGCAGCATGGGACTGATCAATGACTCTAACTTCAGTTTCACCGATCGTTATGATGGATCGCCGGATTATTTTACTTCCACCGCTCGCATACGCAAGCGATGGGACAAAACCAACTTCGTAAAAGACGTTCGCTCCGCAGAAGTCGTGCTGTGGGAGGAACGCGGCGACGGCAACGCCAGCATGTTCTTCGATATGGGCGGCAACACCGTCCTCGAGCCGCACGTCTCCGAATTTGAAGTGGGCACCTACAAACTGGGCCATCGCCATCCCTACGAGGCGATCATCCTGACGCTGAACGGCAGGGGCTATTCGCTGGCAGAGAAAGATAAGCTCAAAGATTCAGAGGCGGTCAAGATCGATTGGCAAGCCGGGTCCGTCGTATCCCCACCGTTCTTCTGGTTCCACCAGCACTTCAATACGGGGAAAACCAAGGCGCGATACCTGGCGATTACCGAAGGCGATTTTCCGTTGCGCCTCGGCATTCCGTTGTCAGTCGAACAGATTGAGGCGGACAAAGAGGACCCGAACATTAAGAAACGCTTCGACCGGGAAGCGCATCCGGCCTGAGCGGGAAGACGCTTACCAGAGCAGCTTCAATCCGAATTGAATCTCGCGTTGCGTCGTTGCCGTGTATGTGATCGTCCCCGCGGTTGGCGACAAAGCACCGGAGGAAAACATGGCGACCACCGGCATCCCAAAATTCGTGTGATTCAACACGTTGAAGAATTCAGCTCGAAGCTCAACCTTGATTCTCTCCGTGATGGTCGTGGTCTTGATCAATGACGTGTCAAACTCCACTAGCCCTGGCCCGCTCAGAATGTCCCGGCCGGCGTTGCCGTAAGTTCCTGCAGGCGGCAAAACAAATGCGGCGGGATTAAACCACTGCGTGCGGTTTCCGGTAACGATCGGACCAGTGAAGTTGGGATTAAAGGAAACGCGATCCGGGTTTCTAGCATCGCCGTTATTCGACTGGTTGGAACCCACCAGAGGAGTAAAAGGAAAACCGCTTTGCCCTGTGATGATGCCATTCCAGCTCAACCCGCCAATCAACTTCTCAGTTATCCGGCCGCCATTATTTCCAAAAGGCCGGCCGTGACCAAAGGGCAAAGCATAGCTGAAATTGCCACTCACCTGCTGCGCCGGATTAAAGTTCGAGGGACCCCAATCCGCGCGCGGATTTTGAGGAATCATCACCGTCGTAGTCCCAGCGATCCCCTCATTGGCAAGGAAAGAAGAGGAGTGAATGTCCAGGCTTTTCGACCAAGTGTAATTGCCCCGGAACTGCAAGCCTTTGCTGAAACGCTGAATGAGGCTGACTTGCAGCGCGTTGTAACTGCTACTGGCATTGGCTAGTGTGTATCGAGTATTCGCCAGCGCGTTGTTCGCCCTTACCACGGTACTGGGAAACGGATGACCGATCGTCCCGTTTGCCGTCGCGGTCGGAGTTACAGTGTTGACGTCTACCGTGTCAGGCAGGTAGTATCCATGTTCCCCTACATAGCCGACGCTGAAAAGCATGTTGGCTGTAATTCCCTGTTCGAGTTTTAGGGTCCATTCCTCGACCGTCGGCGTTTGCAGGTCGGGCTGCACGCCCGCCGGGGATACCTTTGCACCCGGAAGATTTGCCGTTATCTGAATCGGGAAAGTAGCAGGGGATGTCTTTGTCCCGATGGAGGGATTAATGTTCAGATTGTTTCCGATCGGGCTGCCATCACAGCACGACCCCATGTAATCAAGCTGGTTATAGTAAGTTCCAAACGCTGCATGGATCGCCGTTTTCGAAAGGGGCGCCCATGCCAGCCCGACGCGCGGACCAAAAAGCCACTTCGCGTTATTCACGGTGTAGGGAGAAGTTCCAAGCATGGGCTGAGTCTGCAAACATTGGGCCGTGCCAGGGGAGCAACCCGCAGTCCCAAAAATGTAATTGGAGGCTTCGCCATTTGGTGAGTTCCAGCCGTTGTTAAACTCATGCCGCAGTCCCAGGCTAAGAGTGAGATTGGAGCGCAGCTGAATGGCATCCTGCACATACCACGCGCCTGCCAACTGGCGCCAACCAATCTCGGCTGGATTCAGTACTGCCACAATCTGGCTGGCTTGGCCTTGCAAAAATGCCGCCACCCCGGAAAAGGTGGCCACACCGTACCGTTGATTGGCAGCGTCATCGTTGGCCTGAATCCGTTGGAGCCATACTCCCGCGGTGATGGTGTGCTTGCCCTTCGTGATCTGGACATCATCGGTGAAGGTAAATAGATTCCTGGCGACTTTCTCAAATTGCTGGGACCCGTTGCTGCCCGCGATGGACCATGCGCCCACGCTGTTAAAGCTCGCCGAGCCGACCGAAATGTCTCCCGCCGGTTGCCCGGGAACAAACGATGTGTCCGCGGGTGTCACCGGCGGCGAGGCCACCAGATCCCAGTGAGCGCGCGAAAAACCGAAGCGGGCGTTATTTAGAATCGAAGGAGAAAATAGGTGCGTTTCCTGTACACTCGCAATCTGCGCGCGTAGAATGCTCGATGTTTGCGTCAGCGGATTGGCTCCGGGCAAGAGATTCCGGCCGTCGTCGATCGTGTAAATTCCGGAGAGCATATCTCTGGGGGAAAAATTATGATCGAGCCGAACGTTCCCGAAATCTTCCCGAACGCTCTGGACGGGATTACTAAACGCCTCCGCGACTCCGCCGCCCAGGTCGGGCCCATTGGGAGTCGGCCACAGAGCGAAATACGGCGCGATCCCCGGCGCCACCGGAATCGGTTTGCCATTCGACCCCAGTAACGTTCCGCTCCGCGCACTGGCGTCCGGCACAAATGTCACATCGGACAAGCTAAGGCTCTGCCGGAAGCCTTCATAATTACCGAAAAGAAAGGTCTTGTCTTTCTTAAGCGGTCCTCCCAAGGCCGCGCCAAATTGATTGCGTTTGAACGGTGGATTTGTGGATTGGGCAAAGAAGTTACGCGCGTCCAAAACATCGTTCCTCAAGAATTCGAACAGATCTCCGTGGAACTGATTCGTGCCGGACATAGTCACAACGCTGATTTGTCCCCCCGGCCGTTTTCCGTATTCAGCACCATACGCATCCTCCAGTACGTTAAACTCGCGTACCGCATCGACCCCTAACAATAGACCACTGACGCCGCCAGGCATGACGTCGGCAGTAGAGACGCCGGTGTACTCAATGCCATTCATCAAGAAGAGATTGAAGTCTTCGCGATTTCCGGAAACGGAAAAGTTGAAGCCTTGTCCCTTTCCCGTGCTCGTGGTCGATTGATTCGAGGTCATATTCGTTGTGCTGGGATTCAGAGTGATGAGCGTGTCCCAACTGCGGCCATTCAGAGGAAGGTCCTTTACCTGTTGTTCGTTGACTACCCCGGCGACGGATGCCGTCGTTGTATTCACCAGCGGGACCTCCTCGGTGACAGTCACTACTTGTCGAACGGCGCCGACGTCCATACGCATGTTCACGACCGCCTGTTGCCCGACCACGAGCGTTATCCCCGTTCTAACAACCGAAGTGAACCCTGGCTTCTCTGCTCTGACTTCGTACTGCCCCACGGGCAGCGAGAGTGCGGCGTATTGGCCAGAGCTGTCAGTGACGATATTACGAGTCTGCCCGGTCTCCGGGCTCGCAACCGTAACTGTCACGTTGGGGACGGATGCGCCGGTGGAATCCTGGACAGTGCCAGTGATCGAGGCGGTCGGTTGCTGGCCGCGAAGATGGCTCGTGCCCAAAGCCAGAAACAATACCATCAGGGTTGCGCCCACAAAGCGGACTCTCCGAATTTCAACCCTTCGCAAATCGTTCATAAGCCCTTCCCTCCAGGAACGTCCATTTCGCGAATATCTGTTGTGCCCAAGGCCCTAGTGCAAGCATACGGCGTAAAGCGGAGACTGGGCAAACCCGTTTCAGCGGGTCGAATTCTATACGTTCACAATAGACGGCTTGATCTTACTATCACAGCGCATCAGGTCGCAATAACAACCCTGTGCTACTCTGGCCACGGAAGCGCATCGCGTAGAGGAGGAAGCAGTGGAAAGTGTGCTGGCGGCCGTGAGAGTCGCCCCGAACAAGACTGAGATCCGTGAATTTCCCATGCCGGATATCCCGCACGACTGCGCCTTATTGAAGATGGAAGTCGCTGGGATCTGCGGAACAGATGTGAGGCTTTACCGGGAACCACCTTCGAGCGCTCCTGTGATCATGGGCCACGAGAACATCGGATACATCGCCAGGACCGGCAAGGAATTCACCGAACGCCAAGGATTCAAGGAGGGGGACCTGGTATTTCTGGAGCACTACGTCGCATGCGGTCAATGCGATTGGTGTCATCAGGGCCAATACCGTCACTGCGAAAACACCGACTGGCGTTACAACCCGAACGCCATCCGCTATGGCTATACGCCGGCCGATGTGGCCCCCCATCTGTGGGGCGGCTTTGCCCAATACGTGTACCTGCCGCGGAACGCCGTCGTTCACCGTGTGCCGAAAGGCGTTACGCCGGAATTGGCAGGATTGGCTACCCCAATGTCCAACGGCATCGAATGGTCGCTGTTCGATGGAGGCGTAGGCTTTTTCTCCAGCGTACTAATTCAAGGCCCGGGCCAGCAGGGGCTTTCCCAGACGGTGGTCTGTAAGCAGGCAGGTGCCTCTCTTATCATCGTTACCGGCACGTCCCGCGACAGTGCGCGGATGGAGGTTGCCAAAGCCCTGGGCGCCGACTACGTGATCGATATTGAGAAGGAAGATGCCCTGGCACGCATCAAAGAGATCACTGCAGGCAAGGGCGTGGACGTTGTGCTCGACTGCAGCTCCGGCGCCGGGACCTTCCCGATACTGCTCGCCGTGGAAGCGCTCAAACGCAGGGGCGGAACGATGGTGGTCCAGGGAGAAATGGCGGAATTTCCGAATTTTCCGATCGGCCGGATCACGGCCAAAGCCATTACCATCAAGAGCGCGCGCGGGCACAGCTTCCGGGCGTGCGAGCTTGCTCTGCAGTTGCTCGAATCGAAGCGCTTCCCGCTTGAGAAGGTTACGACGCACAGGTTTGGACTGAACGATGTGGATCTTGCCATCAGGTCGGTCGGCGGCCAGGGAGTGCCGGGCGTGATCCACGCTTCACTTATGCCATGGGAGTAACACCGGCGAAGAGCGAATGAGCGCAACGAAGGGTCACGATGCCTGAGCTCAAGCTGAGAATCGTCACTCGCACGCAGGGAAACAACAAAGCCCTCAAGGACGGGAAAGTGAAGCCGCGGACCTGCGAGTTCGAGTTCGTCGAGGTGGATCCACTCATCAACGCGTTCCGCCGCATGGTGCGCGGGCTCGAGTTCGATGTCTCCGAGATGGCCCTGAGCACATACATCACTGCGCGTGCTCATGGGAAGCGTTTCATGGGCCTACCAATCTTCCTGGTACGGGCGTTCCATCATGGCGCCATCGTGTACAACACGAGGTCCGGCATCAAAAGCCCCAAGGATTTGGAAGGCAGAAAAGTCGGCGTCAACCGCGGCTACACCGTGACCACTGGCTTGTGGGCTCGCGGCGTGCTGCAGCACCAGTACGGGGTCGACCTGGATAAGATCACCTGGGTGCTTTCAGGCGACGAGCACGTTACTGAGTACCGCCCGCCTTCAAACGTAATACCGATCGAAAAGGGGAAAAAGATTTCGGACCTCGTCGCGTCCGGAGAGTTGCCTGCGGCGATCGGCCTCGAAATCGAGTCACCGGACGTGAAGCCGCTTATTGCCAACGCCGCGGCAGCGGGCTACGAGGCCCTGCGCAGCCGGGGCCATTACCCCATCAATCATCTGATAGTCGTCAAGGATGAACTTCTCGACGCGCACGAGGATCTGGCATCCGACATTTTCAACGTGTTCACAGAGGCTAAGCGCGATTACATCCTGCGCCTCCAGAGCGGTCAGATCCAAAACCCGACCCGCGTTGACGATCTGCACCGGCAGGTCATGGAGATCACCGGCCGCGATCCTCTGCCCTATGGCATCGCACCCAACCGGCAGGCGCTCGAGGAAATAATCCAGTACGCCGTTGAGCAGCGGATCATCGGCCATCCCGTTACGGTTGAGGAGTTGTTTCCGTCCAACACTCATGGGCTGCTGTGATACGCTCATCGAGGAGCATCGATGCAGTCCAGGGAAGCGACAGTTACTATTCCCGTCCTTCAGCAGATGAAGCCGGCCAGGCAAAAGATCGTCGGAGTGGTGGCCTGGGATTTTCAGATCGCGCAGATTGTTGACCGCGCCGGCGTGGACATCGTTTCGGTGGGAGATACGGTAGGAACCAATTTGTGGGGCCACCCGAGTCCGCTGGCTGTCACGATGGAAGAGATGATCGTCGTCTGCAAGGCGGTTCGCCGTGGAGTCAAACGAGCTATCGTGAGCTGCGACATTCCTTTCGGTCCGCTCCAGGAGGGCATCGACAACGCGTTGCGGGCGGCTGTGCGGCTGGTGAAGGAGGCGGGCGCGGACATGATCAAATTGGACGGCGCGGCGGATTTTCCGGAGGCGGTGAGCGTAATTGCCCGCGCGGGTATACCGGTCTTCGCGCAGTTTGGGATCACGCCCCAAACTGCTCTACAATACGGCATCTCATACGGCGATATATCGAAGCCAGACGCGCAGGTGCCCGCGGTCATGACGGCAAAATTCGTGGAGGAGGCCAAGCGACTGGAAGGCGCGGGCGCATCGCTTCTCGACTTTACGCTGTCCGGCCCGGTGGCAGGCCCCGCGGTCGTTGACGCCGTTTCGATTCCTGTAATCGGTGGGCTCGGCGGTGGCCCATGGCTTGACGGACGGATGCGAATGGTGCACGCCGCGATCGGTTATGCGGCGAGCGCGATCGATTCGAAGACCGAGACCTACGCCAATGTCGCCCGGATCACGCTGGACGCCATCGCGTCGTATGCCGTGGATGTCCGCGCCGGGCGCCAGATCAAAGGTGGCATTGTCGTCACACCGGCGATCCCTTGAATTGATCAGATCGCAAGTGCCTCCGCGAAAATCGACGGCATCACGACACGTTACGAGGTGGTTGGCTCGGGCCCGCCCGTGCTGATGTTCGCTCCCGGCGGCTTCGACGCGAGATTGGAGCAGTGGACCACCCTTGGCGTATACGCCCGCACCAGGCTGCTGGGCCACTTGTCCGGAAGGTACACCTGCATCATCTTCGACCGCCGCGAGTGCGGTGAGTCGGGCGGCCGCATCGAGCGTGTGACATGGCCTCATTTCGCGGCACAGGGCAAGGGGCTGCTGGATCATCTGAGCATCGAGCGGGCGCACCTCGTACTACCGACGATTACTTAGGCTTACTTGAGTTGCCACTCGTGCCTGTGGTTGCAATTAGTTGCCAGCACTCGGTGCGTTATGAGCCCAACGAACTACCAGACTGCTCCACCACGCACAATCACTCTAACGCAGGGTTCATGGCTCGTCAAACTCCAGCTTTAGATTTTCGCTCTCGACGGCGGCGACCGCTGGATAAGTCACATCGGAACCATGCAATTGGGCGAATGGCGTCAGTGTATGAGGCCTGGATTGCTTGGCGCTCAATATCTCACTCACCGGAATTCCTCTTGCCATCAAGGCGTCGGCAATCAGCGACCGGTGGCAGCGCCACGGAACCGCTTCAGCGCACATGATGGCGGTCGAGCCTTGACCGGCGAACTCGATCAGCTTTTCCAGGTTTTCGCGGAACTCGGGCGTCTGCATGTAGTCCGCGAAACCCCGAAACGAGGCGTTCCGCCAGCCCGTGTTGCTGGAATCGCGCTTGGCATGACGAAGCCCACCCAGGCCGGGCATGTGCCGATAGATAATTCCCGCCGGCGGCAGGGTGGCCGATAGGTTCTCCTTATTGAACTGGGGAACGCGCCGTGAACGCGGCATCGTTCTCACGTCTACCAGCTGCCGGATGCCATGCGCTTCGAGGATGCCAATGAAATCGCCGATCGGATGAGTCGAATGCCCGACCGTGGCGATCGAGAGTCGCAAATCCGACGCCACGCTACTTCAACAATTGAGGCAGCACCGGCAGCGGTACCGCGCTCTCTTTCAGCGCCGCATCATGGAATTCAGACAATTGAAACGCCGCGCCTTTACGCTTCTTGTAATCCTCGTGCACATCCAGCCAGCCGCGCCATCCGATGAAATACATGGGCAACTGGCACGACGACAACTGCGCCCGCTGAATCTTAGCCGTGGCTTCCTCTTTCTCCTGGAAAGTGTCGTTGATCATCAGGTCGAGCGCCTGCTGCTCGGTCATCCCCATGGTCTGCAGCCGGATATCGAGAATCGCATTGGCGATCGATCGCAGCAATTGCTTCATCAGAGTCAACCGCAGCTCGACGCTGTTGTTCAGATAGCCTTCATCCGACATCAGCTGCTGCGCATAGACGGCCCAGCCTTCGACGTAAGGTCCGTTGCCATAGATGTTACGCAGCACGCGCCGCGTCTTCGGTTCGAGGTTGTTGGCGATCTCCAACTGCACATAATGCCCCGGCATGGCTTCATGGATTGTAATCTCCTGCAGCCCGTAATAGTTGTACTCCCGTAGCTTCGATTCGATTCGATCCTTCGGCCAATTGGCAGGAATCGGCGTGACCCAATAAAACGCGCCTAGTTGTGGTTCCAGCGCGGGAGCCGCATTGAAACCCGCCACGGCGTATATTCCGCGCATGAACTCCGGCGTCGGGATTACCTGCAGATTGCTCCGCGCAGGCAAGGTGACCAAGTGTTTTTCGCGGACGAACTTGGTTGCTTCTTCCAGAGTTTTCCGCGCCTGGTCCATGAACGTTTCCGGGGTAGCGTGCTGCTGCGCGATTTTGTCCAGCGCCTGCTGAACCGTGCGCGGCGCCGCCAGCTTGACCATCTGCTCCCGCATATCCTTCAGAGCAGCTTCGGCCTCCGACAAAACCTGGTCCGGGGTCTTTCCCGAAGCCAGAGTGTAACGGAACTTGGGATCGTACTTGTCTTTTCCCAACCGCCAATCGCTGGTCCGGCGAGACAGGTCGTCTTTCAGATACTTGCTGAAACCGCGCAACGCATCCAAAGCCGATACAGCCGCGCGGTCGAAATCGGTCTTCGAAGCCGCCGGAACGCGTTCCCGAAGGGTTTTATCGATCAGATCGATATTGCCGTCGTTCTCCTCCTGGGCCACGCGGTTCCACACTTCCGGAGAATCGCGCAGATTCGCCTTGGCCTGCTGCATCAATTCCGGAATCTTGAACAACCTTTGGATGATATGGCGGTAGCGCGTTTCTAGCGGAGCGTATTCAAGCACGAATGGATTGAACAACGCGTTGCCCACTAGTTCCACATACACAGTGGGGTTGTGGCGAAAGCTTTGGATTCGATTCAGATCTAGCAGCGCCAGCTCAACCTGGTTCTGCACGATCTGATAGTCTGCGCGTTCCTCCGGCGCGAGTGTTTCCGGCTTGATCAACGCCAGCCGTTCACGGAAGCCCGAATAAAATTGCCGCTGATCCTGGATCCCGCCAGGACTGTAATCGTCCAGCTTTTCATCCAGCCGGATGCCTTGATATTCGTGATAGCCCGCCGCAGTCGAAGAGACCGGTGACAAAGCCAGGGACCCGTATACGAAATCCTCGCTTAGTTTCGAAAAGTCCTGCCGCTCGCCTGGCATTTTGCAACCTGGCATGAATACCGCAAGCACGAGGCCAAATAGGCACAGCATCGCGTTGCGCGGTCTATGCGGTCGCATGGATCTTCTCCAGATCGGCCGCTTCGCCGAACTTCGAGCCTTGAAGCTCGGAGTTAATGTTACGAAGCAATCCGGTCAGTACTCCTCCCGCGCCCACTTCAATGAAACGAGTCGCACCTTCGCCGGCCAGCTTTCGGACCCCTTCCGCCCAACGCACCGGGTTCGGCACCTGTTGGTATAGACCTTCTCGTGCCTCCGCACCCGTCCGGATCAGCCGGGCCTGCCAGTTATTGACCAACGGAACGGCTAGATCGCGGAAACTGGTCGAATTCAAGTCGGCGGCTAACCTCGCCTGTGCGGGCTTCATCAAAGAACAATGAAACGGTGCACTTACTGGCAGCAGCAGGGCGCGTTTGGCTCCCGCTGCCTTGGCCAACTCGATGGCTCTCGCGACCGCCCCGGCATGTCCCGCGATGACAATCTGATCGGGAGAATTCAGGTTGGCCGCACTCACTACCTCGCCTTGGGACGCCTCGGCTAGGATGGAATCGAGTTTTCCTTCCGGCAATTTCAGAAGCGCCGCCATGGCGCCGACTCCTGGCGGGACCGCCTCCTGCATGTACCGGCCGCGCCTGCGAACCAATCGCAGCGCGTCGGCAAAATCGAGTCCACCCGCCGCCACTAATGCCGAATATTCGCCTAAGCTATGCCCGGCTACGTAGTCGGGTGTCATTCCCTGATCGGCGAGAACGCGGAAAGCGGCAATAGAAACCGTGACAAGCGCCGGCTGCAAGTTCTCCGTTAGCTGGAGTACTTCCGCTGGTCCCTCGAGACAAAGTTTGGTGAGCGAAAACTCCAGCACGCGGTCCGCTTCGTCGAAGATTTGACGCGCCGTAGAGAAGCCTTCGATTAGACTCTTGCCCATCCCTACGTATTGCGAGCCCTGACCGGGAAAGATAAATGCAATTGCCATAAGACGATCGAACAGTTTCAGTGTAGCTACTTCTTATGATGTGCAATCTATCACTCCACCACTTTACAAATTTTTTGCAATCCTTTGGCACTCCAGTTGCGTCTGATTTACTGACGAAGGAGGAGATATGAACACACCAGCGCAGCCTCGAGCGGCGATGCAGTTCGAATCAAAGGGTTTTGTCTACTGCCCTATTTGTACCCACACCGTGGAAGGAACAGTAGTGAGCAATGGGAAAACGGCCAAGGTGAAACCTGGACAAAAGTGTTCCAGGTGCTCGGCCTCGCTCGATCCCGGCTACATCATGAGACTCGACCGGGCAGCGTAACATTCCTGTTCCGTGTTAACTTAGTCTCAGTAGTATGAAACGGAAACCTCTGCCGATTCCGGAGCCGGTGATCGACCAAAAGCTTCTCGAAGAAGCCAAACGGGCGATTCAGGCCGATCAGATCAAGGGATTGGGCAAGTGTTCCGTTTGCGGCGGGGCATGTGCCCCGAATTCGTCGGAAGCTTTGTGCTGGGTCTGCCGTCGCTTGAAGATCAGCGCTTGGCGCGATTCCGATCAGCAAACCGTTCAGGAGTAGCCAGCGCTCGCTCGTAAAGAAACGCTCCCGCGGCTACATCTTCCACTCCCAATCCAAGTGATTTAAAAATGGTTATTTGTTTGGCGTCGTAGTGTTGCTGGACATCTTTGAGTTCTACGACGTTGGACCAGTGATCCGCCAGCAGCAGATCGCCCGATTCGATTTTGGCTTGCTCGATAGAATCGGCCGCAATCAAATCGGCGCGCCGGATGAGGTCGGCCGGCAACTCGCGGCGATTGGCGACGTTTGATCCCATCGCATTTATCATCGTACCGGGTTCAATCCAAAGGCTTTCCAGCACTGGATCCTTGGAGTTTGTAGCCGTCACAACAATGTGGGCGCCGCGGACTGCTTCCTCGGCAGAATCTACAGCGATCGCGGAAGAATTTGCCGCAAACTTACGGCGTTTCTCTTCACTGCGGCTCCACACCCGTACCGTCTTGATCGCCCGCACGGCTCGCATCGCGTCCAACTGAGTTCGCGCCTGGAACCCCGAGCCAATGATCCCCAAAGTTTCGGCGCGCGGGTTCGACATCAGATCGGTGGCGTAGCCGCTGGCCGCACCTGTACGAATTTGTCCCAAGTGATTAGCTTCCATTAACGCTAGCGGCTGGGCCGTCTTCGAATCGTACAGAATGAAGTAGAAGTGCGCGCCATAGCGCGGATTGCTGGAGTAGAACTTGGTTCCAAAGTAACTGCCATAAGCGCCAGCCATGCTATGCAACACCGATCCGGTTTCGAGGATCAATCGCCGGCGCGGCTGGTTTTGAGCGCGACCTTGCGCCAGTGCCTCGAATGTTCGGCGCATGACATCGACCGCCTCGCGCATCGGCAGCAGTTCTTGAACATCAGCCTCAGAAAGATAGAGCATCCAGACTGATTGTACGGCGATAATCTAATCCCGCTCAAATACCACCACGTCTGCATCCCCGAATGGACCCAGCCGTCTCTCGCGCCAGCCTGATAGCTCCCTTCTGGCGGCGAACCATTCGCGCCAAAACCAGACGTTGTGATCCCCGCCATAAATCACGAAACGATGAGACCTGGCAAGCGTGTCTCGCGATAACTGCGCGGCGTATCTCTCGGCTTCGAGCGACGCTTCAAATGGAAACGGATAAATCTTTCCCCGGATCGGGTACACAGATAAATGGGCGTACAGAAACCCCGGAAGGGAGTAATCTGGCTGCCAGACCGGTGGCCGCGCCTCCACGAACGGGCTTGGACAGATGACTGGCTCTTCGGGTCCCAGGCCGAGATCCTGGATTCTGCCAGCCGCCGCTTTCCAACCGGATTTTTCGTGCATCGGCCAAAAACGCCCCCACTGGCCAAGGAACAAAAGTATTCCAGCCCCCAATACCACTGACACGCGCTTCCATTGGACCGGCGGCAAGAACGGAGCGGCGATCGCCGTGGCCATAAGCGCCGCGCCGGGTAACGCAATGAACATGTAGCGTGGCACAAAAACGGAATTGGCGGTAATCCAGGAAAAACCAAAGAGGCAAAGCGGTTGCAATAACCACCAGCACACGATCAACAACAGCGAGCTCCCCGAACAGACCGGCTCGGGATTTTGAGGCCATTGGAACCAGCGAGCCGCCAGGACAGCCAATGTACAGGAGCCTGCGATTAGCCCCAACTTGATCGCGGAAGTCAGATCCTCGAGCGAGGGAGCCGGACCTATGACATGGGCGCCGGCCTGACGGTTCAGGGCCACCGCAACGATCGCCACCGGGAGCAGCGAAGCGCCCAGCAAACCATATATCAACACGGCGTGTCCGGTCCGAACCTTGGTCTCTCCCCGTACCATCCGAGCGATCGTATATGCGACATAAACGCCATAGAACGGCCAGTAGACCAAATGGACGCGCCACAACAAGGAAGCCGCCGCAACAAACAACAGCCCGTCCACGACATGCCCGGAATCCAGCCAGCGAATCAACAGCAGTAGACTCCCCGCCGCGATGCATGTTCCCAGCGCATAAGGCCGGGCGTCCGCGGCCTGGTAGTTGATTCCGCGCAGCGAAAGGCACGCGAACACTGCGAACCAGCCGGCCTCTGGATTGATAAATCGCGCGGCGAGACGAAAGACAAAGAACAGAGCCGCCGCCATCGCCAGAACCGAAGGAATGCGGTAGGACACTTCAGAATTGCCGAAGAACCTCGTCAGCATGCCCGGCAGAACGTAATAAATCGACTGGGCCACCTGAGGCGCAACTTGCAAAGATGCATCCTTGGGGCCGTTATGCACTACAAAAACGGTGGCCATCTCGTCGATCCAAAAGCTGGACGGCAGTGGCATGAGCCACAGTCGTACGACGATCAGGGCCAGGATAGTCGGCAGCAGCAGATTCAGTAGACGCGCATGGGCGGGACCCGCGCTCATCACGTCGAGACCGGTGGGCTTTACCACTGTCTGCAAGGAATATCTCTCCTACATTCCTATTAGTACAACACGCTTCCCGGTTGATCGCTCCAGATTTCTTACGTACGCGAACAGCTGGCGCTATTGAATCAGCAGAGTCACCTGGTTCGATGGCTGACCATCCACGGTGAGTTGCAGCACCCAAGTCCTCGCATCCATTGAAGTAAGCGATGAAGCGAGCGACCTCGGCAATTGGACATTCACCTGATCCACACCTTGATAAGTGCCCTGCGGACCAAGATAGGTTATGGGGGCGTTCACTGCCCCGCCCACCGTGGCAGACGCGCTACCAGCGTTCCGGATTCCCGTTCCATAGAGCACCAGATATACCGTGTCCGTTTCCGAGCCAAGATCGATCGGCAGCGCAGTGATATTGCCGTCCTGGCCGGTTTGATATATCGATTCGAAATTTTGATCGCCATTTTCGCTAACGCGCACGACATTTGCGGCAACCAGATTGTCGGAGTTTACAACGAATATCCCGGGCGCTCGCTCTACGATGTCGATCTGCCCGCTGGCCGTTACCTTGCCATTCGCGCTAATACTGACAGTGGCTGGTCCTGGAGCCGTATCAGCAGGGATTACGTAGTTCACCTGTCCCGGCGAGACATAGTAAAGCTGCGCCGGCCGGACTGCGCCCGCCGAGTCGGTCACGGATACTGTCGCTCCGCCGAGCGATATTGGCAGTGTTCCCGTGGCCTGCAGGGATTTCGCCGCCAGGTTTTGACCGAAAGCGCTCACGATGCTTCCTGGCGCCAGGGGTCCTAAACCATAGCCCGCAGCCGATACGTTCGCCAGAGCCGGCAGAGGCCACACTGCCCGCGGCAATATCACGCCGTTCCCGGCGATTTGCATGCCGTCGGTCGTCTCGAAATAGTTAGTGCCGGCAAAACCCATCACACCGGTACCGGTGAAATCGGCAAGCGCCAAGGCGCCGCTGTTACCTGAGCCCCGAAACGACCGTCCGTTTACGAAGGTTCCGTCCCCTTGCCCCGCAAAGAACACCAGACTCGAAAGTCCCTCGACCAAATCAACACGCCCGTCGCTATTCAAGTCCATCGCCACCAGCGCGCCGAACCCGGTTGTCTCCAGGCCTGGCGAAGCCCGAAATGTCCCATCGCCCCTACCCAGTAGAATCGTCACGGTTCCCTCGGCGGGATTACTTCGTGACTGTCCGGAAACCGCCAGATCGAGCCGGCCGTCGCCGTTGAAATCACCCGCCGCGATCCCTGGCGCGAAGTTCCACGGCTCTCCGTTCGATGTAACGGCTTTGAAATTCGCCGTGCCATCATTCAAAAGCACGGTCAATCCCCCGCCCTCTGCAGCCGCCACATCAGGCTTTCCGTCGTGGTTGAAATCGCCGATGGTAAGCACCGCCCAAGGGGTGAATCCCAAAGTGTACGAGTTGCCCATGCCGAACGTGCCATCTCCGTTTCCCGGCAGGATCGCGAGATACGCCCCAACTGGTATCAGGAAACCGCCGATCAAGCAAGTGACAGCCAGGTCAGGAGTACCGTCGCCATTAAGATCCGCCAGCTGGGCATCCGTAACCTGTGCGCAGCCGGAAACCGGCAGCGGGGGCTGAAAGGTGCCGTCGCCATTGCCGAGCAACACCACTGGTCCGGAAAAAACTGCGCCTTGGGTCGACGGAAGGGCCCGGGCGCAAGTCACCACCAGATCGATTTTGTGATCACCGTTCAAGTCCGCGGCCAAGACCGATTGTGGCGCCAGCGCGCCCAGGCTAAGAGGCGCTGCCGCGGTGAATCCGCCCATTCCATCGTTGAGAAGAATCGTTAACGAATTGGAGCCGAGATTCGCGATAACCAGGTCGGGCCGGCCATCGCCGTTTAGATCCGCCGCCGCGAGTCCGCCAGGATTTATTCCCGTTGGATATGTCACATAGGCGAATTGAGCCTGCAAAACCGCAGCCAGTCCAAGAAGCCAGCCCCACCGCAAACCCCGCATTTCTGACCCGATTCTACCTAAACGCAGCGGCCTGTTGATCACCTAAAGGAAGCGATGTAAACTCCTGTAGTTACCAAAAGGGAACCCTCCATACTCCAGAAGCCGCACAGAAACAGTCTCGCGACAACGGCGGACCTGCGGCGAAACGTGCTCTACTCTTTCTATGCGCCCGGCGGCACGCCTCGAAATTCATCAGTTCATCGACCAACTGCCGCTCAGCCGCTACCAGCTTCTCATCGCGAGTCTTTGCGCCATGGTGCTGTTCATGGACGGATTCGATGCCCAGTCGATGGGCTTCGTCGCCCCTGCTCTAACCGACCAATTGCATTTAGCACGCGCCTCGCTTGGCCCGGTCTTTTCCAGCGGGCTGGTCGGTATCATGATCGGCGCCCTGGTCTTCGGCCCTCTGGCAGACCGCTTCGGACGAAAGCCGATCCTCGTGTTCTGCACGCTATTGTTCGGAATCTGCTCTCTGCTCACAGCCACCGCCGTCTCCCTTCCCTCGTTGCTCGTCTATCGCTTGGTTACCGGCTTCGGCCTGGGCGGCGCGATGCCCAACGCCGTGGCCCTGACATCCGAATTCATGCCGAAGCGGCTTCGTGCCACCGCGGTCACGCTCATGTTCGTAGGCTTCTCCATCGGCGCCGCGGTAGGCGGTTTCGTGGCCGCCGGCCTTATAGCCCGCTTTGGATGGCAGTCCGTTTTTGTCACCGGTGGGATTTTGCCTTGCGCGATCGCCGTGCTTTTGATCGCTCTGTTGCCCGAGTCGATTCGGTTCCTCCTGATGAAGGGTGGCCAGGATCGGAAAATAGCTCATAGCCTCGCCCGAATCGCTCCCGGCATCTCGCCTGACGTCGCGCATTCGCTCGGCATCGAAGAACGACCCGCTCGCGAGTTTGTCGTCAAACAGCTCTTCACTGCCGGCCGTACGCCCATGACCCTTTTGATCTGGGTCATCTTTTTCATGAGCCTTCTGGATTTGTATTTCCTCACCGCCTGGCTTCCCACCGTCATCCACGATGCCGGAATCGTTGTTGAAAAGGCCATCGTCCTTACCGCTCTGTTCCAGGTCGGCGGCGCGGTAGGATCGCTCATCATGGGCCGCCTTTTGGATCGCTTCCTGTCTTTTCGCGTTCTGGCCTACGCTTATTTATCCGCCGGCATCTTCGTCTTCTTCATCGGTGCCGCCGGAAAATCGATCGCGTTGTTGGCTGTCACGATCTTCGCTGCCGGATGCGGGGTGATCGGTGGACAAAGCAGCGCCAACGCGCTCACCGCCGAGTTTTATCCCACGCCCATGCGGTCCACCGGGGTGGGCTGGGCGCTCGGCATCGGCCGCGTCGGCTCCATCATCGGTCCCCTGCTTGGTGGTGTTTTGCTGTCTTTTGAGCACCAGACCCGGCGCGTATTCTGGGCCGCCGCGATCCCCGTTCTGATCGCTTCCGCCGCCGGATTCCTGGCCAGCCGGACACAATCGGCAACGGCGCGGGAATCGCAATGATGACGATATAATGGCCCCTGCACATGAAAATCGATCTCTTCAATCATTTTTTCCCGAAGCGCTTTACCGACCTGTACGTTAAGACCGGAGTGGTCGGCCTGGATATCGGCAAACGCGTATCCAACATACCTACGCTTACCGATCTCGACGCGCGCTTCCGCGTGATGGACGAATTCGGCGATTACCGGCAGGTCCTTTCCATGCCCGCGCCTCCCCTCGAAGTTATCGCTGCGCCAGATAAGTCGCCAGAGCTTGCCCGTGTCGCCAATGACGGCCTGGCCGAATTAGTGGCCAAATATCCCGATCGATTCATCGCCTTCGCCGCCTCCCTGCCCATGAACAATCCCGATGCGGCCGTCCAGGAAATGGAACGTGCCTCCACTCAGCTCGGAGCGCCGGGAGCCATGTTCTTTACCAACGTTGCCGGCAAGCCGCTCGACCTTCCGGAATTTTCGCCCATCTTCGAAGAAGCCGAGCGCCGCAATCTCACCCTGTGGATCCATCCCGCCCGTGGCGCCAATTTTCCCGACTACCTCAGCGAAGAGAAATCGAAATACGAAATCTGGTGGACTTTCGGCTGGCCCTACGAAACCAGCGCCATGATGTCCCGCATCGTTTTCTCGGGAATGTTCGATCGTCTGCCCAAGCTCAAAATCGTTACTCACCATATGGGCGGCATGATTCCTTACTTTGATGGTCGCGTCGGCTACGGTTGGGATCAGCTTGGCACGCGCACCTCGGACGTTGATTACAAGGCCCTGCTGCATTCCATGAAGAAGCGGCCTATCGATTATTTCCGCATGTTCTACGCCGATACTGCCCTGTTCGGCGGATTGTCGGCCACCAAGTGCGGCCTCGATTTCTTCGGCGTCGATCATTGCGTGTTCGCCTCCGACTTGCCCTTCGAGCCTTCGGCCGGCCTCTACATTCGCGAAACCATCCGCTGCATCGAGGCGCTCGACATCACTGCCGACGACAAAGATAGGATCTACCGTCGAAACGCCCTCCGTCTCTTGAACATGGAGAGCAAGACCCAAAAGAGCGCGCCATGAAAACCAGTTTGCTAACCATCCTGCTCTCGGCGATTACACCGGCCGTCGCCGCAACCTGCGACAGCCTCAGCTCCCTCACGTTGCCCGATACGACCATCACACTGGCCCAACCTCTCGGCCCCGGCGAATTCAATCCACCCAGCGGCCGCGCCGGTGGACCGTCCAACGCGAGCTTGTTCAAAAATCTCCCCGCCTTCTGCCGGGTCGCCGCGACGTTGAAACCCACCAGCGATTCCGACATCAAGATTGAAGTCTGGCTGCCGGCCTCGGGCTGGAACGGAAAATTCCAGGCTGTCGGCAATGGTGGCTGGGCCGGAGTGATCAGCTATTCAGCGCTGGCCGAGGCACTCGAGCGCGGCTACGCCACCTCCTCCACCGATACCGGCCATGTCGGCCCAACCGGCAGCTTCGCGCTCGGGCATCCTGAAAAGCTGACCGATTTCGCATATCGCGCGGTCCACCAGATGACCCTCCAGGCCAAGGCTATCATCGCCGCGTTGTATGGCGACCAGCCCAAGCTGTCATATTGGAACGGCTGCTCCACCGGGGGCCGGCAAGGGCTCAAGGAAGCCCAGCGCTTCCCTGACGATTACGACGCCATCATCGCTGGCGCGCCCGCCAACCCTCGCACGCGTCTTGCTTTCGCCACGCTCTGGATCGCCCAGGCTGCGCACAAAGACGAAGCCAGCTACATTCCGCCCGCCAAGTATCCCGCGATCCATCAGGCCGTGTTGAATGCTTGCGACGCGTTGGATGGCCTCAAAGATGGGCTGATCACTGATCCGGCCCGCTGCCATTTTGACCCGCAAGTGCTCTCTTGCAAAGATGCTGACGGTCTCACCTGTCTGACTGCGCCACAAATCGAAACTGTAAAGAAAATCCTCTCACCGGCGAAGAACCCCCAAACTGGCGAGGAGATCTTTCCGACGCTCGAGCCCGGCTCCGAGCTGGGTTGGGCAGCGCTGGCAGGTCCACAACCCTTCCAGGCCACTGTGGATCACTTTAGGTACGTTGTGTTCAAAGATCCGAACTGGGATTGGAAAACTCTGAACTTCACGAGCGACGTCGCGCTCGCCGACAAGATCGATAACGAGACGATCAATGCCACTGATTCTAACCTGAAGCCATTCCTTGCTCATCAAGGAAAACTGCTGCTGTACCACGGCTTCAGCGATCAGAATGTTCCGCCTCAGGCAACCATCAATTACTACAAGCGTGTCGTCGACACTCTCAGTGGCGCAGGTCTCCAGCCTGCGGATTCCATCCGCCTCTTCATGGTCCCCGGCATGGGACACTGCGGGGGCGGCGAAGGCCCCAATACTTTCGACATGGTGAGCGCGCTCGAGCAATGGAAGGAACAGGGCCACGCTCCCGTCCGTATTGTCGCGTCTCACCGCACCTCTGGAAAAGTTGATCGTACCCGGCCTCTGTGCCCCTACCCGCAGATCGCGAAATACAAAGGCGCCGGCAGTATCGATGACGAGGCGAACTTCGTATGCGAGATGCCGTCGCCGGCCGCGACAAAATGACTAACAAGCTACATGCTGAACAGGTCGGCAGTCTCCTTCGCCCGCCAGAGCTGCTCGAGGCCCGTGCTGTCCACGCCGAGGGCCGGCTCCCGATCGATCAACTTCGTGCAGTTGAAGATCGAGCCATTCTCGCGGCACTGGAAAAACAGCGTCAGATTGGTATCGAGATCTTCACCGACGGCGAAATGCGCCGCGGCTCCTGGCTCACCGATATGGCCGATGCCGTGGACGGTTTCGTGTCGCAAAAGATAATGCTGGAGTGGAAAGGGCCCGGGGGCGGACCCGAGGGCAGCACCGCTCAAGCCGTCGGCGCGAAGCTTCGCAAGCTTCGCAAACTGACCGCCCACGAACTGCCGTTTTTGAAGAAGAATGCAGCCGGTCCGTTCAAGGTCACCATCCCCGCCCCTTCAAATTTCTTGGTGGCAAGCTTCAAGCCTGGGCTATCCGATTCCTTTTATCCAACGCACGCCGAGCTGCTGCATGACCTCGTGGAAGTCGTACGCGATGAGGTCCGCTGGCTGGTCTCCCAAGGAGTTCACTACATCCAGCTTGACGCACCTTATTATTCCCACTTTCTCGATCCGCGGCAGCGTGAGAAACTCCGCGCGTCCGGCGTCGATCCGGATAAGGAGTTCGAGCATGCCGTCGCGGGCGATAATGCTGCGCTCAAAGATGTTCCGCGTAATCACGTTACGCTCGGGCTGCACGTTTGCCGAGGTAACAGCCGCAGCCGCTGGTACACCGAAGGAGATTACGACGCCATCGCCGAGAAGCTGTTCGGCATGCTCGAGGTGGATGTGTTCCTGCTCGAATACGATAGCGATCGGGCCGGCACTTTTGAGGCGCTCCGCCGGGTGTCGCGAGGGAAAACGGTAGTGCTGGGACTGATCACCACCAAGGAACCGAAACTGGAATCGCAGGACGATCTCCTACGCCGCATTGACGACGCTTCCCGGTACGTGCCGCTGGAGAACTTGGCCATCAGCCCGCAATGCGGCTTCGCATCGGTAGCCGCTGGCAACTTGCTGTCGATCGACGATCAGTGGCGCAAGCTGGAGCTGGTCGTCGGCACCGCCCGCAGAGTCTGGGGCTAGCTTAAAACCGGACGCGCAAAACGATCGTTCCGTTGCGCGGCTGCGCGTACGGGGTCGTGGGAGAAACCGCCAGGTTGATGTAACCGAAGCCACCGCTATTCAGCCCGGTTAGTGGCCCAACCTTGTTCGTAGATTGCGGGTTCGAGAAACCGGTCGCGGTGGGATTGTTCAGATAGGTGCGGTTGAAGATGTTGGCGAAGTCAACGCGCATCTCGAGACTGAATCTTTCCTTGAGGCGCCACACGCGGCCCAAGCCCATGTTCTCGATGGGATGGCGCGCGTAGCGATAGTCGTCGTAGAAAGGGGCCGCGGTACCGAACTGACCCTGAGGTGGATTAACCCAGGCAGCCGGATTCAGGATAAAAGTTTTCGAGGGGTCGAAGCAGTGGCAGTTGATGTTCTGGGTGTAGAGCGGGACACCGGGAACCCGGTCCGCCAACGTGGGTTGGAACAGCTCGTTGGCAAGACTCGTGGTAGCCGGGGGGCTGGGAATCGGTAAGCCGCTGGCATAATCGAAAAAGGCGTTGATTTCCCAATCGCGAAGCGCATAAGAGACAGCCTTGTTGCCGGGCAATTTCGGCACCGTATACGTGCCTGCGAAATTGAACATGAAGGGTTGATCGAAGCTGGAAAAGCTCTTCGCCAGCATAGGATTTCCGACCACACCGACGTAGTTTGCGCCGGCCACCGTGGTGCTCGTATTCGGATCGATGCCTTCTTCCAGCGATTTCTGCCAACTGAAAGAGCTGCTGAAGACGAAGCCATGGCTGAATCGCTTGGTCCCTTTCATCTGCAGGGAGTCGTACCAGGTTCTGCCGCGCGGATCGCCAATCCCGGGGATATTGCCGAACTGCGGGAATGGTCGCAGCGACTGCGCGACAGTGTTGGTGAGCGCGAAGCCGGGATACGGCGCCTTGTTGAAACCGCGGGCGGACGCAGTGGTGGAGTTCAGAGTGGAGAGCAGCAGGGCTTGGTCGTTGGGATTGGTGATGTCCAGTCCAAACGCGGTGAGTCTTTGCGGTGTAATCGCATTGATGTCGGAAAGAGAGGGCGACGTCCACCATGCGCCGCGATTCCCGACGTACGCGGCTTCGACGATTAAGTCGCGGCTGATCTCGCGTTGGATACCGATACTCCATTGCGTCTGCCTGGCCGGCCGGCCGGCATTGGGATCCAGAAATCCAATGCCTCCGGGAAGAGCTTGGCCGCCCGCCGGACTGGTGGGGAAAAGACCGGGTTTAAATACTGGCCAAGCGGGCTCGTCCTGAGGCGGTATGCCGCCGGAGAGCGTCATGGCAGGTTGGCCGGCGCCCGGGGAACTAAACGTCGAAGTCGCGGCGACACCAGCCGACGAGTAGCCAAGCTGGGTCGTGCCGGTTTGATTGTAGATGATGCCAAAGCCGGCGCGGAATACAGTTTTTGGAGTGATCTGATAGGCGACCCCAACTCTGGGACCGAGGGCAAAAGGATAATTCTTGGCGAAGCTGCAATTGCAAGTGGACTCGAAGATGATCGCGCCCGGGTAGCCTCCGACCGTCGGGTTAGGCGTGTTGGGGGAGAAATTGGCGCCGCGGCCATGCTCCTCTTTGAAGTAGGTGCCGTAATCCCATCGCAATCCGTAATCCACCGTCAAGTTGCGGGTCACCTTCCACGAGTCCTGAACGAATACGCCCCACTGCTGTTTTGAATTCCGATATTCGGCCGGCGCGGCTATGGAGAAGTTATCCACTTGGCCAAGCAAGAAACTGGCGTAGGCGAAACCCGGCGTGCCGCCGGCGAATGTCCGGCCGACCAGATAGGGCTCATTGGTTTCGTTGGCGCTGAATCCGTACGATCCGTTGGTGTTGGTGTAGGGAATAGTCGGAACCGCCAGGAAGTAGACTTCAGCTCCCGCCTTGTAAGTGTGACTACCTTTGACCCAAGTGCCGGACATGTTGCCGGAGGGCTTTTCGTAGTATTGGTGGCCTTGTCCTGCAATAGGTCCCATGTTGTACATACCGCCTGCGGCTGTGCAGGCAACAGTATTAGCGTTACCCGGCGCTGGTGGACACAAACCGCTAAACACCGGCACATTGCGATTGACGGTGGCGCCCACCAGACCGAACGTCTGGGCCGCGTTGAAATTCAGAATCGGAGCGTCGTCGAAGAAATTGTTCTGCTGGTAGCCGGCTCCGAAATGAAGCAGGAAGGTCGGTGAGACGGTGTAGTCGTAATTCAGGCGCTCGACATGCGAGTGGATAAATGTTCCACGATCGGCCGTGATCTGATTCGGCAGGCCCTCGGATTGACCGTAAATCGGAGAGAAGGGCGAGTCGGTGTGTGTAAAAGACCAATAGAACGACAAGTGTTGCCGCTCCGTGATCTGTTGGTCGATTTTCGTTGCCGGAATGGTCGTGTGACGGACGCTGGGGTAGGTGGGAATCAAGTTGTTAGTGAGCGACGCTAGAGCAGGGTTCGGAATGAAGCTCTGGATCTTGAGCGCCACCGGATCCATCCTCGACATCGGAATCGCGTTGTTGGGGAAAGGATTCGAGACGCGACTTCCACTGGCAGGATCAGTGTATTGGGTGTTCGGATCAAAAATCTCGTTCGCTAGAACGGACCGCCCCAGGACATCCGTTGTCAAGACAGTGTTGTTTGCGGCCGCGATGGCGCCGCTGAAATCGCCATTGCGATAGGCCGTGCTCGGCACAGTGATGGGAATATTGTTGATGTCCTGCGTTTCACGGAATTGCTCGAAATTGAAAAAGAAGAAGGTTTTGTCGCGGCCGTTATAGATCTTGGGAATAACTACTGGACCGCCTACGGTGAAGCCGTAATCGTGCCGTCTTGCAACCGGGCGAACCAGCTCTCCGGGCTGTGTGTTGGTGAAGGGAGGGCCGGTGAAAGGCGTACCAGCGTTCAGCACCTCGTTCACGATGTAGTCGTAACCGCTGCCGTGGATCTGGTTGGTGCCGGACCGCATGGTCACGTTGAAGAAACCGCCGCCCACCCCACCATACTCGGCGGCGAAATTGCTGGTCTGGACTGAGACTTCCTGGAGGGCATCCACGCCTTGCTGCACCTGAGCCGGGGCATAAGGAAAGCCCTGATTGGTAGTGTCCTGGCCTTCGACGTGATAGGTTTGGGTATTGCTGGGGGCGCCGTTGATCTTCACTTGCGCGTTTGGAACGTAATAAGTTCCTGGAACGACGTTAAGAACATTGTTGGGATTGCGAATTCCGGAGCTTCCTGAGGCGGCGGCGCCAATGCCCATCAGAGGCAGTTGGGTCAAAGTTTCACTGTTGATATTGGTGCTCACGTCGCCAGTCTCGGTCTTCAGCATCGAAGCCTCGGCCGAGACCGTAACCGCTTCGGTGGACGTGCCCACTTCCAGAGTGATATCTACGCGCAAGGTTTGCGCAACCTGGACGGTGAGGTTTTGCCGAATGTACCGCTTAAATCCCGGAACGCTTACGGAGACTTCGTACATCCCGAACGGCAATTCAGCGAAGGTGTAGTTGCCCGTGGCCGTGGTCGCAGCCTGATAGAGGGTGCCATTCTCCACGTTCCTGGCTTCCACCGGTGCGCCCGCGATCACCGCGCCCTGCTGGTCAACGAGAGTGCCGGTAATGGAGCCGCGATCGCCCTGGGCAAATGCCGTCAAGGCAAACAGGAAGAAACAGACTGCTCCGAACAGTGAGCGCATACAATTCTCCTCCAACACTGAGGTGGGAAAACCCCTTTTCCGCTAAGCAACACGTCATCAGCGGGCGTCTATTTGACCCTGCTTTTGGTTGAGAATATGCGATCTGGATCTGAAAGTCAAGCCAAATTTGACATATCAGGTCGAGCGGTCGAAAAAGAATTGCGGCCGGTCCGGTTTATAGCGGCGAGTCGGGTCGCGCGATGGTGCGCCACATGTGAGCGACCGGACTGTTGTCATTGCCAAGGCCTTCCTTGGGCTGCTTGAAATGGCGTCCGATGATGTCGACGAACGGATCGACAGTCACCACCGCGTTGGGGTCGAAGGCGTACAAATCGTTTACGGTTACCAGCCGTGGCTCCATATACCACTTGTGGTTGCGGACCATTTTGTAAGTGGCTTCGATGTGGGGCGGAGGTGTGTAGTCTTTTCCAAAGAGTCGATAATAGAGGTCCGGATACTCATAGCCGGCCGCGGAATCAGGATAGAAGCGCAGGGCCTGATGATAGCGGATCGCGAAGGTGGCTTTCGGCGAAATGTAGGGCTCGAAGAGCTGTGCGCCCCACCAGCCATGGTCGGGTTTGATCAGAGATTGCACCACGTCATGAAGCAAGCAGGCCAGGATGATCTCCTCTGTCATGCCAGTTTTCATGGCGCGGGTGGCGCTCTGAAGAACGTGGTTAGCTGGGGCAAACCGGTACTGGAAGAAATCGAGTAGCGTTGGATTGGCTGGCAGAGGCTGCAGCTTCTTGACGTTTCGGCCTCCGTTAGCGAAAAGAGTACCGACACCTCTGCGGTACGTGCGCGTGTCAATCTCGGCGTCCAGCTCGGCTACCGTTGGAAACTTCTTGTCGGGGCTGGTGGCGCTGGCCGCCGCTGGCCCGTTGTCCAATTGCTCGGACATGTATTCTTCCAGTGCGTCGGCTTTCGCTTCCGAATCCATGGCACTGATGGCGGCAGCGCCGCCGAGACTAGCAAAGAACGCGCGTCTATCGATCTCCATAGATCTCCTTTCGGCCGGATCTCGTCGTGGTTCCGGATTAGCTGCAAGTATACAGGAAGATTCGCTGGACTGCATCCGGGTGAATGGAAGGTAGTGCCCAAGTGTAAGGGCGCTAGACAAGCGGTCAGCCGTTAAGCGAGCCGTTAGAAATCCAGTTTCTCGATCAACGCGTTGAGACTCGATTCTTGCGTCGTCCGCTGTTTTTTCAGGTCGCTTTGATGGTCGCGCGTGCTGGCCAACTGGCTCTCTTGCGTCGCTAATTGGCGCGCGTACTTCTGCACCTGATCCTGCTGGCCGCTCACCTGATTCAGGCTCATCATGTTCTGGCGAATACGATTCTGATCCTGGGTCAGACTGTTGATGTCGCCATCCAACTGCCGGATCTGGTTGTCGAGGTCGGCGATCTGTCGTTTTAAATCTACGATCTGCTGAAGCTGCCGGCGGCCTGTATCGGAAATTGCTTTGTTTTGGACGTACGCGACCAACACGTCAGGCGTCAGGTTGGACACGGCTGTAGTGCTGTCGTAGACGCGTTCTTCGGTAACTGGAAATTTCTCGGTGGAATCGGATCCAAGCTTCACCTCGAAGCGATAGGCGTTGGCCGTCGTCTCCGACGGCTTCTGATTGAGCAGCTTGTATTCAGGCCGCTCGACATGTTCGATAATGAGGATCTTCGGCTTCTGATCCACGTTGCGCATGGTGTAAGTCTTGGTCTCCTGCATGGCCGAGCGCGCGGTCAACATTCCACGATTTACATGAATCTCGCGAACCACATTCCGGCTGGTGTCGAATTGAGTGGTCACGCGCGTGCCCAGGTCCACGGCGTAACTGATCAGCCTTTTGTCGCCGGTCTTCAGAGTAGTCATCAGGGCTTCCCCGGCATAGCTATTAGCATCGAATACGGTGATGGGGCCGCCGTCCAGCGTTTTGCCGGTGGAATTGGTAAGCTCGGCGGCGTTCATCGGATGCTCGCCGTAATTTTCCGAATAAATCAGCAGCTTGCGCGATCCGATTTTCTGCTGCAGGAAGGGCAGCATTGCGGATTCGTCCTTCTTCACCGTGATCGGCGTGGAGAAGCGGTACTCGAAAAGCTCGCCCAGATCCGCCGAGGCGACATTCACAGACACGTCACTTTTGAGTTCTGTCCTCTCAGTGAGACCTGTAGAGGACTGTGCCATGAACCTCGGCGTGGCCGCCTTCGGTGCTTCCCTGGCTGGCGGAGGAGGGGCTCCGGCAATGTTTGCGCCGACACTGCCGAGCGCGCCCTGGTACACCACCGGCTCAGCCGCCCGGTCTTCCGGCAGCTCCACCGTCTGCCTCGGCACGAACTTGGGCTCGTATAACTTGCTGATGAAGGACACCGGCCGGCCCGAGACTACTGACAAGAGCACGTTAGTCCAGTCTTCGCCAGAGGTGTTGTCGATGATGGCCCAGCCCTCGAGCGTCGGCTCGGTCTTGTCGTTGAAAACCAGACGGTAGCTGGACTTCCAGACCGGCGTCGGGATCATGTAACTGGCCTGGATCTGCCGCTCTTTGGCGTCGGAAGAATCGATATAGATGCTGCGCTTGTCCAGCGATCGCGATTGATTGACGATGGTCAGGTAGTCCTTCAACTGCGCTTGGAGCTTTGGGTCGGCGAAGCGAATGGAACCGGCCGCGGCTAGATCGAGCGTTCGGAGGTCGCCGGAATCGATTAGCAGCACGGCTTGCTCTCGCTCGGAATGCTTGTCGTCAGCCGCAACCAAACGCCCGCCAACGATGACGCCGGTCACCGTCTCCGCGCCGTATTTTACTTCTACTCGGGCGCCTTTCATCTGATCCAAAAACAAGCTCAGCGCCGTGTGGTCGCCTATTTTGAATGGGAACTCCGCAAGTTTTTGGCCCAGCGGCTCGCTAGAATCGTAACGGAGGCCTGCGATTTTTCCGCCATTGCGATCTTCGAGGGTGAGCGACTTTAGGACGTCGTTCATGTCCGAAGCCTTGAAATTCAGGCTCGCGGAATCGCCAGCGCGGAGCATGCCGCCGCGCTCGAAATAGCCGACTCCACTCTTATAAAGAATCACTTCGCGGATAGGAATATCGGCGGCCAGCGCGGTCACCATACAAACAGCTGTCAGCGGGAAGAGTCGTTTCATTGGTTCCTCACCTGGGCAATGCCGTGTAAGCCATTGTTCCTTTCAGGATTTGCGACAGCCCCGCGCTGCGCTTCACTCGCCCATTACCTTAATAATGACGCGTTTGGCGCGCTGGCCGTCGAATTCCGCATAATAAACCTGCTGCCAGGGCCCAAAATCCAGCTTTCCGGCAGTTACCGGGACGATCACTTGATGGTGGACCAGCAGGCTTTTAAGGTGGGAGTCGCCATTGGTCTCTCCGGTGCGGTGATGGCGGTAGTCGTCGCGGTACGGCGCCAGCCTTTCGAGCCATTCGTCGATGTCGCCCAGCAGGCCATCCTCGGCATCGTTCACCCATACGCCCGCCGTTATGTGCATCGCGGAGACTAGGATCATGCCTTCCTGAATGCCGCTTTTCTTGAGGGCCGCGTTCACTTCTGCAGTAATGTTTATGTACTGCCGATGATGTTTAGTGTTGAAGATCAGGTGTTCGGTATGAAAGCGCATACCTGCCGATCATAGCGGAGCCGACTTGTAGCAGAATGGTACTTGTTGTATCGCCTACAGGAGTATCGGAGTTGAGATCAAAAATCATCGGAATGGGGCTGTGGATAGCTGCCTTCGCATGGGCACAAAATCCACCGCAAGCACAGGATCAGAAGAGTCCGGACCAGAAGGACCAACAGGCTCAGACCCAAGCGGAGCAGGACCAGACTTACGCGGGACCTTCGATTCTCAGCCGGGACAAGAGTCTGATTGGAGAGCGGGGGGGCAAGCTGATTGACTTCCGCTTTTACGGGGACATAACTGGCGTGTATGACTCCGGCCTTACGCCCTTGGTTGTCGATCCGCAAGGGAATGTACCCAGTTTCGGAGCTTACGGCGTCGAGGCCGGATTTGGCGTGGTTGGCTCAAAAAGCTGGGTGCACGACAAACTCAGCGTCGACTATCGCGGAACCTATCGGTACTATACGAACCACACCTTCTTTAACGGCACGGACCAGTTCCTGAATCTGGCATACAGTCATTTGCTATCGCGGCACGTCACTTTAGATCTCAAGGAAACGGCCGGCTCTACCTCGCTGGCGAACGGCGCGTTCAACTACACGCCGCTTACGAACACCGATCTTTTCGCCGTGCCGGTCAACGAGTTGTTTGACATCCGCACGAATTTCTTGCAGTCTCGCGTTGACCTGGTCTGGCAGAAAACGGCCCGTTTGTCATTTGGTTTCGGCGGCGAAGGTTTTGTCGTTCGACGGAGTTCGGTGGCACTGGCCGGCTTGAATGGATATAATGCGCGCGCGAACGCAGCTTACCGCGTAACCCGGCGGCAGACCATATCGGGGAGCTACGAATATACTTATTTCGATTTCCAACGGCAATTCGGAAACGCGAAGTTGCAGAGCGGAACGCTCGGTTACGCCTTCGGGGTGAGCCGCAAATGGGATTTCAGCATGCAGGCTGGCGGCATCCGGGTGGAGAGCTACGGACTGAACCAGGTGGCCATTGACCCCGCAATTGCCGTTATCGTCGGACAGTCGGTCGCTATCGTCACATACTTCCGCGTGCTGTATGTTCCGATGATCGAAGGGCGGCTGATTCGGCGGTTTGATCGCTCTTCGTTCAGTGCCGATTACTCGATGGGCGTCACACCCGGCGACGGAGTCTACTTGACATCCCGACAGAATGTCGGGAGCGTATCTTACTCTTACACAGGCTATCGCCGCCTGGCCGCTAACGTGAGCGCCAGTTACGGAACTATGACCGCCGTAGGTCAAACACTCGGACAGCTCACTAATTTTCAGGCCGGCGCGGGCGGCACCTACAAGTTGGGACACGCCCTGCACTTGGAAATGCGGTATGACTATCGTCACTACACTACGCAAAACTCTTTTTATCTGAAGAACTCCAGCCGGGTTACGCTCGGGCTGGCGTTTAGTCCGGGCGCAACGCCGCTCGCCATTTTTTAAGCGTGCCCGGCGCTAGGATTTTACTCGTTGAAGACGAACCCGCTCTAATCCAACTGCTCGAGAAATACTTGAGACGGTTGGGTTACGAAGTGGAGGCATATTCTGTGTCCAAGGACGCTCTGAATAGCTTTGAGCGCGCGCCTCAGAGCTACGACCTGGTGATCGCGGATCTTGGAATGCCCGATATTCCTGGTGACACGCTGCTGACACGCATGCTCGAAATCCGGCCGGAGCTGCGCATTCTCATCTGCAGCGGATCGCCGTTCTTTCTGGCCAGCCTGCCGAAAGCTCTGGAGAAACAGGTGGCGTTTCTGCAGAAGCCGTTCGTCCCAAAGATGCTGGCGGAAGCGGTGGCTCAGTTATTGAGCGATGACAAGCCGGCAGGTCAATAATGGCTTGGGCCCTCATGGGTTGGCCGCGGACAGAGCCTGGTGCAGCTTATCCGAGAAATTGTCTCCAGATTCAGACCACAGCCGCCGTGTCTCGACCGGCAGCGCATCATCCAAATCGTGAACCAGCTTGAGCAAGCTCTGAATATTGGACTGGATCATGCGCAGGCTGTTGGGAAGCTCCGGCTGCGGCAGAAAATGCGCGTCTATTCCAAATTCGACGGCCAGATGTTCGCCGTCTTCCCGTTCAAACTCCGGAGCGAAACAACACAGCGCCACGCGCGAGGGCGCCAGTTCCCATTGCTTGTCGAACTGCCAGAGATCCCACCAGGTTTCGAGGCGGTAGCAGGAGTCGGAGTTCTGAAAATCCTTGGCGGCCGCCAAGACATCTTCGATGGCAACAGGTGAAGGAAAGGGGATCTCCAGCACCGGAGGCTCGGTGTAATTCACCGCTAGGACTTTGAAAGTAGAAGGATGCCGCGCCAGGCGGGAAAATGGAAAAAGCTTCAAAAGCTTTTCGTAGTGGCGCAGCATGGTCAGCCCGGTGTGATTCCGGAGCAAGTATGAAAGATAAAGTTGATCGGCCATTTCAATATGCGAGGCTTCTGTTACCATCGTACTGACTTCGCTTGCTTAAATCTCCGCTGGTTCCCATCTTCCTGATTGTATCCGTCGATGTTCTGGGTCTCACCATCATTCTGCCCCTATTGCCGTTTTACGCCGAGAAATTCGGCGCGTCCCCAGCCGTGGCCGGCCTGCTGATCTCGACCTACGCGTTCTGCCAGTTGATCGCAGGGCCAATCCTGGGCAGAATGTCGGATCGCATGGGCCGCCGGCCCCTATTGCTAGTGAGCCAGTTGGGAACATTCATCGGATTCCTGATCCTGGCTTATGCAAACGCGCTGTGGATTATTTTCCTCTCGCGCGTGATCGACGGACTGACGGCCGGCAATCTGTCGCTGGCGCAAGCGTATATCTCCGACGTAACCAAGCCGGAGGAGCGCGCAAAATCGTTCGCACTGATCGGGATCGCGTTCGGAATGGGGTTCCTAATTGGCCCCGGCATCTCCGGTTATCTATCGCAATACAGCTACCAGTACCCGATCTTCGCGGCAGCGGCACTTTCAGCCACCAGCATCCTCGCGACCTACTTCCTATTGCCTTCTTCGACGCCACAAGCCGCGGATGCTTCGACCGCGCGTAAGTTCACCGTGCTGGACTGGGGCAATTACGTCCGATACTTTCGCCAACCGGACCTCGCGCCGCGGCTGTGGCAGTTTCTGGCTTTCACCCTGGCATTTTCGATGTTCATGTCGGGCTTTCCTTTGTTTGCCGAGAGACGTTTTGAGTGGCGTGGACATCCGTTCGGACCGAAAGAAGTCGGCTACGTTTACGCGTACCTGGGCGTTCTGGGCGTCATCCTGCAAGGCGGCCTGATTGGCCGGCTAGTCAAAACATTCGGGGAGCTTAGACTGGTGCGCGCCGGTTTCTTTTGCGGCTTAGTGGGTCTGACGGCGCTCGGCTTTACTCATGCTATTCCGCTGCTGCTGGTGGCGACGGCTGTGTCATCCTCCGGCACAGGAGTGGTTCGTCCAGTGCTGACCAGCCTGATCACGCAAAAGGCCGGCCGCTCCGAACAAGGAGTGGTACTCGGGTTAACGCAGTCGCTAAACTCGATTGCGGCGATCATTGCCCCGGCGGCCGGCGGTTTCCTGATCGATCATTCTCTGTTAGCAGGCTGGGCGCTGTTAGCCGCCGGAATCTGCGGTGTCGCGCTGCTTCTTTAGGATGCTTGCTAACGCGCGCGCCTCGGCTCAGTTTACACTTTGTCCGGCAGGGCAGCGACGCCCGGCAGCTCGATCCCCGCCAGAAATTCCAGCGACGCTCCACCGCCGGTGGAAATGTGCGAAATCTTGTCCGCTACTCCGGCCGACTTGACGGCCTTCTCGGAATCGCCGCCGCCGACTACAGAGACAGCGCCCGACGCCGCCACGGCTTGGGCGAGCGCGACCGTACCGCGGTCGAACGGCGGTTTTTCGAACACGCCCATCGGGCCGTTCCAGATAATCGTTTTGGCTCTGGAGATGGCTGCCGCATAAGCCTCAATGGTCGCCGGCCCGATGTCGACGCCGATCATGCCGACGGGAATTTCAGTTGCGACCCGGTGCTCAGCGCCCGCCTTTAGCTCGGTCGCGACGACATGATCTTTCGGCAGTAACAGCTTCGCTCCGGCTCGAGCAAGCAGATCTCGCGCTAAGCTCACCTTATCTTCTTCGACCAACGATTTGCCGACCGGCTGTGTTTGCGCCTTCATAAAGGTGTAGGCCATCGCGCCCCCAATCAGAATCTGATCGACGAATTTCATCAGGTTCTCGATCACTTCGATTTTGTCGGAGACTTTTGCGCCACCCAGGATTGCGATACAGGGCCGCGCTGGATTCTTGGTCGCCTTATTCAGATACTCCAACTCTTTGTCCATTAGCAAACCCGAGGCCGCCTGCTTAACGTACTGGATCATGCCGACGGTGGAGGCATGCGCGCGATGGGCTGAGCCGAATGCGTCGTTCACGTAAACATCGCACAAGGCGGCCAGTTGTTTGGAGAATCCCGGATCGTTCTGCTCTTCCTCGGCATGGAATCGCAGGTTCTCGAGCAACAAGACTTCGCCCGGTTTAGGGCGCATCTTTTCGACTTCTGGGCCCACGCAATCGGGCGCCATCCGCACGGGCTGGCCCAGCAATTCCGACAATCGCGCGGCGGCGGGCTTGAGGCTCATTTCGGGATTGGGCTGGCCCTTCGGGCGGCCCAGATGGCTCGCCAGAATCACGCCAGCGCCGTGCTCCAGCGCATAGCGGATGGTTGGCAGCGAGGCGCGAATGCGTTTGTCGCTGGTAATCTCCCGTCCGCCGGGGGCCAGAGGAACATTGAAATCGACCCGAATAAAAACAGTCTTGTTCTTCAGATCCAGATCGCGAATGGAGACTTTGGGCATTTTAGAAATCCGATGCTAGCACGTCATAGAAGACGTGAATGCCCTTCAAAAATTCGGCCACGGAGATACGTTCCTGATCGCTGTGCATGGTGGCTGCCGTGGCAGCGTCGAGAATCATGGGAGTCAAACCGTAAGCGATAACACCTCGCGCTTGCAGATAGGCAGAATCAGTTCCGAAGGGAACCAGCATAGGGGTGACGATTGCGCCGGGATTGCGTTTCAAAATCGCAGAGCGAATGGCGTCGAACAGCGGCGTGCCGCTGCGGCTCATGCCGACGTCGGGAGCGACGGTAATGATCTCCACCGTCACACGTGGATCGTTAATGCGGGCTTTCATGTCAGAGATGAACTCGTCCGCGTTGGTACCCGGCAGCAGCCGGCAATCGAGTGTCGCCTCACTGGTGGACGGTATTACGTTGGGCCTGGGCGGCGATCCGACGCCAGCCGTTAGCGACGTAAGCGAAACAGTGTTGCGCTGGATGGCAGAATTGAATTTGTTTTCGACCAGAGGCCCGATGGCCCGGCGCATTTCATCGACCACGGCGTTCTGTTTGCCGCCTGCGGGCAACACCATTGCTTTCCGGATGGCCTCCAACAAAATCAGATTGGCATTGTCGGGGATGGGTTGCGAGCCATGGCCCGCGGTACCTTTGGCCCGCAGACGGAGCCACGCTATGACTTTGTCCCCCACTGAAACGCCGAACACCAGTTTGTTCGCCGCGAGAGCATCACGAGATCCCATGCCGCCTTCGTCGAGCACATACTCGGCGTCGATTTCGTCGTAGTGATTTTCGATCATCCAGCGGATTCCGCGCTCGCCGCCGCTTTCCTCGTCGGCGGTGCAGATCATGATGATGTCGCGCGCCGGCGTGACTCCGGCGTTATGCAGAGCGACGAGCGCCGTCAATTGCTGGACGCCGATGCCTTTCATGTCTAGCGTCCCGCGGCCCCAGATGAAGCCATCGCGAATGATTCCGCCAAAAGGATCTACGTTCCAGGCCTTCTCGTCGACTGGCACGACATCCATGTGATTCAGGAGCAGCAGGGGTTTCTTGGACGAATCGCGACCCTTCAGACGTACGACGAGATTGGTCTGGCCGCCAGGCCCGCTGTGGAAAAGTTTCGGCGCCAAGCCGTTGCGTTCCAGCTCAGCCTTGACGAACTGAGCGGCAGCGGCCGTATCGGCGGGCGGATTGATGGACCGAATGCGCACGTACTGCTGGAAGTACTCAAGCGCGTGTTTTTCTATGCGCGGCCAATCCGGTTCGGCGGCATACAAGGCGAATGCCATCACACTGCCCGTAACCCACAATCTACAGCCTGATCTCATGATTTTTCCTCTTGAACATTGGATAGCGTACAACGGATACCGGCAGTCTGATAGGCTTCGAGAAGAGCACCGGCAGCGGGGCCAAACACGGGCGGCGAGACTTGATTGCCGTCTTCCATTTCGGTCAACATCTGAAATCTCTCGAGCAGAATGCGGCTACGGAATACACCGCCGGCATAGCTCACGCGCGCGTCCTCTCCCGGCTGGAACAGTTGGACACGCACGGCGGCAACGAGGATCGCCAATTGCTGAGCGCCTTCGTTGAGAATATTCCGTGCAGTGGCGTCGCCGTTTTCCGCGGCTTCATCTATTAGCTTTGCAAGCGCAGCGATGCGCGGCCTGGGGAACTCCGGCGTGTAGAACTGGTGCAGCAACTGGTTGATACCGATAGCACCGGTCGCCTGCAGCAGCACGGACCGCAATGAAGTGGCAGGTCCCCAGCCTTCTTCTGAGCGGAGCGCGGCGCGCAAGGCTTGGCGCGTGATATAAAACGCGCTGCCTTCGTCGCCAAACATGTATCCCCAACCTCCGGCTCGCGCTATTTTTCCGCTTGAATTGCGGCCGAAGGCCATGGATCCGGTTCCCGCGATCGCGATCAGCCCGGATTGGCCCGCGGTGGCGCCTGACAGCGCGATCAGGGCATCGTGGGTCACGGTCATTCGATCGCTTCGGATCATGTGGGCCAGGAGTGTTTCCTTGTCGGCCGGGCCGCCGCTGAATCCGAGGCATGCTGAAGTAAACCTGACGCTCGATGAATCGAGGCCAGCGTCAGTACTAGCCGTCCGCAAGCAGGCCTGTATTACACTCATAAATTTCGCTTGGCCCTCGGCCGAAGAGACATGATTGCAAGGTCCGGCCCGGCCTACGCCGAGGACTCGGCCAAGCTCGTTTCCGATGACAGCCGTGGTGCTGGATTGTCCACCGTCTAAGCCAAGAAAATATGCGCGAGAATATCGGTCCATGCGGCTACTCAATGAAATATAACCGAGCTACGCCATGCTGAGCCACGGACTTCATGCCCCAAAGCTTGGAGTAAGAGCGGAAATCATTAGCGCCAATGGTGTCGTCGATGATCAACAAATAACGAACTCCGCGCGCCTTCAATTCAGCCGTCGCGGCCTGACGCAAGCTCATGCGGTGTGGCCGGATGGACTCAACGGGAGCGGCGGCTATGGTGGTCCATTTTCCATCGTTGGCCAAACCATCCAACCTAATTTTCGTCGCGGAGGAATCGCCGGACGATTCCACGATCACGGAATCGAGCGTTTGGCCGCGGGGGAAGTCGATCTCCAGGTACATGCCGGGTTCGGGCGGCTGCCAGCTTCTCCAGCGCGTGACCGGGCTGTTATCGAAAGCCAGCTGGACATCCCAAGGATTGGGGTGGGCAGTGAGCCGCCACTCGGGTTCACGCGGTAGCTCGCGTCCGCCGGCAAAGACGCGCAATTCCGCGACCGACCACTGGGCCTCGGGCACGCTCGCGGTCTGGACGACGCGGACTCTCCGCAACTCGCGCGGCGGAAACTGAAACGTCAGGATTCGCGTGGGCTGGAAGTCCCGGAACATTGGCGTCCAGAGAATATCCTGCAACAGTTCGTTGAACGCGCCCTCATAGCCCACTAATATCTGGCGGGAGGTGTACGCGGTGCCCGGTTGGGAAAAGGTTAATACTTTGGCATTGGCGGGGACGGAGCTTTGAATCATTCGAGCCATGTCATACCCGAGATTGCCGTTTAGATAATCCTCTTCCGGTTGAATCCGGAGCGCCGCCTTGGGAGAGACCTTCGCCAATCGCCAAGTGCCCGGCGCGCAGTACAATCGAACGACATTTGGCCAGCAGGTTATGGCCTGAGCGGCTACCAGAACGAGCAGCAGCCACTCGAGGCCGGATAGCGCCAACGCCAGCGAGAGTGAAATAAACGGAATCGCCGGGATCAGGAAGCGCGTTCCGACGTTGGTCAGATATGGCGCGCCGAAAATCAATCCCGCCAGCAGCAATTGGCGCCCTTCGCGGAAACGCAACGCCAGAAGCGCGAGCGGTGAGAGCAGGAACAGCGGTCCGATCAGGCCAGTAGTGAGGTCGCCTCGCACCGTCACCTGCCAGGGAATCTGCCAGTAACTGGTCAGTGCGTACACCCGCATGTACTTGCGATAGGTATCTTCGAACGAAATGTGGACGTAAGGGTTCGGGAAGATGCGATTCGCAAAGGGCGAAAAAGGATTCGCGACCTCGATCCAGCTCTTCACCATCCACGGCAGGATGAAGGCCAAGGCAAGCATGGAGACTACCAGGATCGGACGCACAATTGGCTTGCGCGCGCGCCAGGATTTCCAGGCGATGAAGCAGAGCGCGTATGGCACGGCGATGAATGCGGTGTACTTGACGGCGTAGCTGAAGCCGGCGAGAATCCCGATCGGCACCAGCAGCTGGGGATTTCGGTCCTGGTCCCAAATTTGCAGCAAATAAAAGAGAGCGAACAGGACCGCGGTTATGCCGACGTCGATGTAGGCAATGGTCCCATCGAGTCCGACTACCGGACTGGCATAAGTGAAGATCGCCGCGGCTACGCCAACCCCAGGCCGTCCAATTCTTCGAGCGTAGCTGAAGATCAGAAATATGAGAACAATGAAAAACGCGAAATGGACCAACGCGGCCGCGGAATGACGGCCATACTCAAATGCCCAAAGGAACAACATCTCGATGCCTTCCGACAAGCTGGCATAAATGTCGGTGGTAATGCGGGGGAATCCATGAGTTCGCTGGTATTTGGCGACGACCCCCAGGTGATAGGACATTCCATCTGGGCTGGATTCCGGCTCCAGGGCGTTAATGAAGTAGAGCACGGTGAACGCGCCAAAGACGACCAGGAATACCCAGCGCCAACGCTGAGGCAGTGGTGGAAACGGGCCGCCCCGCGGATGATGAGCGCCCGAACGCAGCGCATAGAAGATGATCGCAAGCCCCAGAACAAGAAACAGAGGTTTCCAGGCAAGTTGAGCCGCGCACAACACGAAAACTATCGCGCTGAGTAGAGCCGCGCCAATGACAAACGCGAAGAGGCGTTCTTCCCAACGATAAAAACTAAGCGAAAGTTTGCGAACCAGAAGCGTGCCGAGCGCCCCAGCGGTGGCAACGGTGAACAACCAGCCGAACAGGATGGCCAGGACCGTCAACGCCGCGTGCATTACCGGAGAAACCCGACGCGCGTCAAAATGATACCGAACTTCACGCCATCCTGCGGCGCGACGTAGAGCTTGTCGACATCGATAGAAATCGTCGATTCTGTATCCGCGGACAGCCAGCCCGGAGGCACCGCTTTTTCGAAATGTTTATACCCCGGTGTCGCGTACTTCACTTTGTCGAGCAGGTGTCCGTTGACAAGAAACGATAGCTCGATCGGCCCGGTCTGTTTGAATCCGTCGTCCCAGATGGCGAAGTCGGAACTAAGCTTGATGTTGTCGCTCGAATCCACCAACATTTTGACGGTGGGCTGCTTGGAGGTCCAGCGCCAGGGGCTGCCAAAAGGCTCGTAGATGTCTTTGACGATATGTTGCGCGGCATCGGGATCGTTCATTTCCACCATCATCGCGTAGGGATCAGGCGTGAGCGCCTGTGCTGGCCGCTGCTGGGGCGGTGGATAGGTCTCAGGAAGCCGATCGCAGGAGCACAGGAGCAGGGAGAGGATGGCGACGGCAATTCGGGTCAAGACAACTATTATGACAGTCCAGGTCACGGCCGGTGAACAATTTGCATCTTGCTGAGGACAATCGGGATGCTTACGCGCATTGGGTCATTATGACGCCAGAACGAGCGGCTAGCGTCATACGGATCTGACGATGCTTGGTGGTTCGAAATGTGTCGAGCGTAACGCCGAGCGTGGATAAGGGAGCCTGGTGAAGGCGGCGCGTGAGGCGCTCCGGGGAGTTGGGAAGATTGACTATGTGCGCGGCTTGGAGAGCGGCGAGGAGTTCGGTGGGCGAACCTTCCCAGTAATGTTTGCCGTGCGCGAAAGCGGCCACTTCTCGGGCCAGGGTGTCGGGGCAGAGCGCAATGCGCATTTGCGATTCGGCGATGCCGAGCGCAGGCGCGGCGGCGATGGACCATTGCAACGCGTCCGCGAATCGCGTGGGGAATTCGGGGTTGGTGTCTCTGACGTTGCCAAGGGCGAGGCTGACAGCGTTGCAAGCGGTGGCGAGGAGCGCCGGGCGAGCGGATTCGAACTCGATGAGGATTTCGCTCTCGGTTCGACGCTGAGGAGCAGCGATGTGCGGCAGTTCGATGGTGATGGCGTGGTTGGCGACAGCGGCGTCGTTGCCAACCGAGGCGCAATCATCGGAAGCGTCAGGATTATGGGGCGCTGAAGCGGGATGGAGACTGAATCGGCAGCCTGGGCGCATCGATCGAATTCGAAAGACGCGCCGGAAGAAAGGCGGCGGAGGGCGGCTAGTACTGCAGGAGGGAGATCGCCTGAGTCGTCGAAGGCGAGGACGTAATTGTTCCAAGCCAGGCGCATCACATCCCGCTCGGTGCGCGGACGCGGGCAAAAGGCGGAAGTGGCGGGATCGATGAGGCTGCGCAACATGCGAGCGAGCACGGTTTTTCCGCTAGCGGCTGGGCCCTTTACCAAAAGGATGGGATAAGGGCCGATGGGGCGGAGAGAAGAAACGAGCCAGGCGAGGGCGGCCGGTGGAAAGTGCAACGTGGAGGGCAGTGAGGTGGCTGGCTCGGTGGGAGGTGGCAGCGGCTGTTGGGAGCGGGAGCGGCGAAAGGCGCGGCGAGCTGTGGAGATTACCTGCCATCCCGCGGCGGTGATCTCGATCGCATCGCCCTCCGAGTTGCAAAGATCGATGAGAATGGCGGCAGGATCGAAGGGCTGGCCGCGGTGCGAGAGGCGCAACGCGATGGACTGGCGCGAAAGTTCGCTGCGCCGGGCCTTGGCTTCGAACAATAGCAGGGCGGTGCGGAGTTGCAAAAGTGAAGGTATGAGTTCGTGCTCGCGATGGAAGGTATCGGCCAGCCAGTCGCGGAAGAGGACGGAGTGGACCGGCAGGAGATCGTGGGCGATGGGAGTGAGTGGAACAAGGGCACAGGGGAGGCCTTCGGGGGAACAGCAGGGCGTGGCGTAACGGAGGGCATGGTTAAGTAGGCGCTCGGCGCGGGTAGTCATTGCGAGGTGAGTGTAACAGGGGTGGTGGGAGTTGGAGCGGAGTTGGATGGGTAGTTTATTGAATTGGAAGGGGATGGGCAGGGTGGGAGTGCTGTGAACGGGCGGCGAAGGGGCGTTGACACAAGTGTGGACGCACGTATCACCGCTCACTGCTCACCGCTCACTGCTCACTGCTCACTGCTCACTGCGCCAGGTATGCCATGCTGGAAATATGCGCGTCACGATTGACCTGCCAAATGCTCTCTTCCGGAGGGCAAAGGCGGTTGCGGCCTGCGCGGTTCCAGCATCAGAGACCTGATCGTTCGGGCAGTCGAGCGTGAGGTCGCGAAAAATTCTGGCGTGCTGGAAAGGCAAGCGGTGCAGCCCGTGAGAGTTCCTTTGATTCACTTGAAGCGGGGACGCAAGCTAGATTTGACTGGATTCGATTTTGATGACCTGCTTGCTTGAGGCTCGGGTGTCACAGATGGGCTTTTTTGCGGCTGCTCACTAATGCGCGGGTGATGGGGGGCGATGTGTCTGCGTTCGCCTCAGCAGCGGAATTCACGCTGGTCACGTTCGACGCCGGGTATGCGCGGCAGAAGGGGATTCGGTTGCGATTGTTGAGCGAGAAATAGGCGTTCAGCACGAGTGTGAACGCGGCACGCAGGAGTGCGTGCGCTACGGGTAATAGGCCTTGCTGAAATTGTTGCGGGCGTTCGTCACAGTGAAAGAACCGTCCGATTGCGCGGACAGTTTGATCCAATAAGCTGTGCCGTTGTGGATGGGCGCGGATGGCGCAGAAGAAGGAGCGATGGGCAGCGTGGGCGGCTGGTCGTCAATCGTATTAGCGATGAACATTCCGGGCACGGTATATTCCTGCCCGCTCAGAAGCGAGAAGTGAAGCTGCCAAAGATCCTCAAGACCCGGCGATGAATGCACCGTCTGCATGACTTCGGGTTCGCCGCCTTTGCGAGTGCCGTTATTCATGATGGCGACGCGTGGATGAAGGGCGTGCACCAACACCGGGGAATTCGAGCTGGCCTGTCCGTGGTGTAATCCCAAGAGCACGTCGACTGTGCCGATGCGGTTATTGGGGCACATCAACTCGAACTCCTTGTTTTTGGTTATGTCGCCCAAATGAATGGTGCGAAACTTTCCATATTTCACGTAGATCCCGACGGATTGCGGGTCTTCGGCATTGTTCTCGCCGGGCTTGAAATTCGCGCAATAGGGGTTGGCTGCTCCAGCGCCAGGCAAGGGCGTCTTTAATGTCTCGCCAGCGGAAGTCACGACGCGAACATCGAGACCGGTCATGGCGATCTTGTCGCCGGCTTTAACGACAGTATGCTTTGCATTGGCGTAGAGCGGTGGGTAAGTTTTCTGGAGAAACGTGTCAGCAAGCTCGCCGGGCTGAGTATTTGGGCCGTGATCGATAAACTCGCGAATGGGAATCCAGGGAGCCAGCTCGGCCAAGCCGCCGAAATGATCGCCATGCCAATGCGTGATGATGAGGTGATCGATCTGGTGGAGTCCGGCGTCTTGGATGGCTTCCATAATGCGACCGGCGTCGCGCGGGGCGGCGGCGCCCGCATTGCCGGTATCGATGAGCAGCGATTCATGAGAGGGAGACACAAACAAAGTGGCGTTGCCGCCTTCGACATCGATGACGTAGACGTTCAGGGTTCCGCGCGGTTGGGCTGTTGCGAGAGCGAAAGTGAAAAGCCAGGGGATTAACACGGCTGCGCGCATGTCAATGGAGTTTATCGCAATTACGAAGCACACAGGTCAGAGACCGGTGCCACAGGGGCCACAAGAGAAAGGCGGGCCCAGGGACGATGGACGCTTACGCGGGCTTGGTCGAGGCCGGCTCGCATCGCAAGAGACAGCAGTTCATCCTTTTTAAAAGCCGCGCGGACCGAGACTGGGCCATCATAGAGCGAGATGTGGTGCCAGCCGAAGAGCCACTTGGTAGCGGGAATGAAGTAATAGGCAAGCGGACCACGCTCCAGGTCGATCGCGAGTACCGCCCGGCGGGCCACTGTTCGGAAGTTGCGAAACAACCCTACCACCTGCTCGTCGGTGAAGTGATGCAGGAAAAGCGAGCTGAAGACGAAGTCAAAACTGCGCGGGACGAAGGGCAGCAAAAACGCGTCGCCGGCCAACTTGGGGTGCGCGGCTTTTTCCAGATGCAGGCATTTGTTATCCAGCGATGTGATGGTGGCCCGTGGGTAACGGCGCCGCAGTACTGCACCCATGTCGCCCGAAGCTGCGCCAATGTCCAGCATGGAGAAGCGATCGTCCGGGGAACGGACAAAATCGGCCATGATACGGCGCAGAATGGCGTGGCCTCCGAGATAGCGGTTGATGCGCACCAGGTCGCCGAGATTGTCGCGAGCCACTTCCGGACTGGCATGGTCCAACAGTTCCGGTACAATGACGCGCCCGTGACCGATTGCCATCTCCTCATGATAAGATGCGGCTGATTATGAAAGACACCATGCAGTTATCGAGGCGACGATATCTGGCGCTCATGAGCGCAGCAACTGCGCTGACAGAAGCAGCAGCGCCGGCCGCGACCGGTGATGAGGATCGGGAGCAGAGGATGAAATGGTGGCACGACGCGCGTTTCGGAATGTTCATCCATTGGGGACTCTACAGCGTCGCCGGGCGGCATGAATGGGTGATGGAAAACGAAGCCATCCCGGTGGCGGAGTATGAACAACTGGCGAAGCGTTTCACACCCCAGCCGAATGCCGCGCGAGCCTGGGCGAAATTGGCGCGGCAGGCCGGCCAGAAGTACATGGTGATGACCACCAAGCATCACGAAGGCTTCTGCCTGTTTGACACCAAGCTGACTAACTACTCGGCGCCAAAACAGGCGTGCGGGCGGGACCTGGTGAAGGAGTACGTGGAAGCTGCGCGGGCTGAAGGACTGCGGGTCGGGTTTTATTATTCGCTGATGGATTGGCATCATCCCGACGGCGCACGGTGCGCGGGAGACGAAGCCGCGCGGCGGCGCTTTGTCGATTACATTCACGGTCAAGTGCGCGAGCTATGCACGAACTACGGCAAGCTGGACATTCTTTGGTACGACGTGAATTGGCCGCTGAAGCCCGAGGGATGGGAGGCGGCGCAGATGAACGCCATGGTGCGGAAGCTGCAGCCCGGGATCATTATCAACAACCGCACCGGATTGGCCGAAGATTTCGCTACGCCCGAGCAGCGCATCGAGGCTGCCGACCGGGCTTGGGAAGCGTGTATGACGATGAACGGCAGCTGGGGCTACCAGCGAGCCGATGACGACTGGAAATCTTCCAAGACGGTGGTGCGCAACCTGATCACTTGCGCGCGCGATGGCGGCAATTATCTGCTCAACATCGGACCCAAGCCGGACGGATCGATTCCGGAGGAATCGGTCCGGATTCTGACGGCGGTAGGAAAATGGATGGAGAAGAACGGCAATACCATCTACACGGCGGAGCCATGCCAAGTGAAGCGGTCCTCTTATGCACTGTTCACGCGCAAGGGCAATACGCTTTACATGCACGTGCATTACTGGCCAGGAGACGACGTGGCCATCAGCGCACTCAAAGCGCAAGTGAAGAGCGCGCGCCTGCACGCCAGCGGTAAAGCAGTCAAGTTCGATCAAGACCGCTTCCGGACGAGGTTCACGGGTCTGTCTGCTTCGGCGCCTGACGATCCGGTGACGACCATCGCGATCGAGTGCGATTCCGAGCCGGTGCAGGATACGATGATGGTCCGCAAAGAACGCCCGCGGCGAGGCGTGGGCGTCTGAACCGAATGGATTTCGTGACAGGTAATATCGGCTGGATCGAAGCGATCTGCGGTCCCATGTTTTCCGGCAAGAGCGAAGAGCTGATGCGGCGGCTGCGGCGCGCGATGATCGCCCGCAAGCGGGTCCAGGTATTCAAGCCGGTGATTGATAATCGGTATTCGGGCGACGAGATCGTGTCTCACACCGAGATGCGAATGAAGTCGGAGACGGTCGGCAAAGCCTCGGACATAGTGACCCAACTCGACTGGCGCACGCAAGTGGTTGGCATCGACGAAGCGAATTTCCTGGGGCAGGAGTTAGTGGAGGTCGCGACCCAGTTAGCCGACAGCGGGAAGCAGGTAATCGTCGCCGGTCTGGACACCGACTATATGGGGCGGCCGTTTCCGCCGATGCCCGACCTGCTGACGCTGGCCGAATCGATCACCAAGACTCTGGCGATCTGTATGCGCTGCGGAAATCCCGCGAAGCACACGCAGCGCTTAGTCGAATCAAGCGATCTAATTGTGATCGGGGCGGCAGGAATGTACGAGGCCCGCTGCCGGCGTTGTTTTGAGCCCGGAATCCCAAAGCAGGAATCTCTGGACTTTGGTCCATCCAAAGGGAAGCTGGCAAAAAATTGAAACGAAACGAACAGGCGGCTCTTCTAATAAGTTAGCATTCCTGCTAACCTATCTGTCTAAGAGGTACTATGTCGATTTTCCCGAATCCTAGCCCGCAAGGTCCGACTCCGCCGTCTGCTCCCCCGCAGGGTGCGCCGCCGCCCTATAACCCTCCGCCCCAGTATGCCGCCGCCCCTCCGCAATACGTTCTAGCCCAGCCCCCGAGCGAGGGCGGTTGGAAGGTCATCACGCTGTTCGTCGCGGTGCTGGCGCTGATCGGTGGCGGAGTGTATCTCTACATGCAGTTGGATAAAGCCAAGCAGGATCTGGTAAAGACTAACGACGCGCTGCAGGCGCGCATCGACAAACTGGAAGAAGCGACTTCGGTAACGACGCGCAGCAATCGCAAGACTACCGAAGAACTACGCGAACAATTGGAGCGGGCGCGCCGTCAGGCCAACGCCATGGTTGGTGAGGCCAAGCAGGAAGCACTCAAGAAGGTAGATGATACTCGCGCGCAGTTGGAGGCCGCACAGGAACAAAACAAACAACAGCTGAAGTCCGACATCTCGCAGGTGAGAGAGCAAACCGACTCGGCGAATACGAAGATCTCGCAGGTCGGCGGCGACGTCGCGGCGGTTAAGACTGATCTGACGTCCACCAAATCGGAGCTGGAGAAAACGGTGGCTGACTTGAAGCGTGCCACCGGTGAGATCGACGGCCACAGCGTGATGATCGCCACCAACGGCAAGGAACTGGCCGCGCTACGCGCTCTAGGCGAGCGGAATTTCGTCGAGTTTACGATCCACAAAGCCAAGCAGGCCCAGAAGGTCGGCGATGTTACGATTTTGCTGAAGAGCGCCGATCCGAAGAGGAATCGCTACACCATCGAGCTGACGGCAGACGACAAGACCACCGAAAAGAAAGACCGGACCGCCAATGAGCCGGTGCAGTTCATGACCTCAAAGGCCAAACAACCCTACGAACTCATCGTGAACGACGTCAAGAAGGATACGATTGCGGGCTACCTTTCGGTTCCGAAAGTGCAGAACGTCCGGAATTAACAGGCAGGTCGGGGACCTGCCCCACTCATGAAGATCTGCGTCCTGGACGACTCTTACGAGCAATCTGTAACTCCGTTCAAGCAGTTCGATTTTCTTCCCGATCCGATCCGTTATCTTGCCGGCCACGAATGTGAGCGGCATTTTCTGCACAAAGCGACCGCGGTGCGACAGGTACGCGAACTTTCGCGGCGGGGCTTCGATGTCTTCCTCAACTTGTGCGATGGCGCGTGGGAAGAGGACCGTCCGGGCGTTGAAGTGGTCCAGGCCCTGGAGCGGTTGGGGCTGGCGTTCACCGGCGCCACTTCATCTTTCTACGAGCCTTCGCGCCAGGCGATGAAGCGGGTCTGCCATTATTGGGAAATCGGCACGCCGGCGTATGTGATCGCGTCGAACACCCAGGATGTCGAATTCGCCGCAGGTTCGCTCGAATTCCCGCTGATTGTGAAGCATCCCAATGGCTATGCCAGTATCGGGATGACTAAAGAATCGCGAGTCGAAACAGCGGAGGCTTTATTTGAGCAGGCGGCCAAGACTATCGAAGCTTTCGGCGGCGCCTTGATCGAAGAATTCGTAGAGGGGCGCGAATTCACGGTGCTGGTGGCAGAGAATCCCGATGACGAATTTGATCCGCTGGTTTATCAGCCAGTGGAATTCCGTTTTCCCGAAGGCGAATCGTTCAAACATTTCGATCTGAAGTGGAAGGAATACGACAAGATGACGTGCGCGGCCTGCGACGATCGCGATTTAGCCTGCCGGCTGATGGATATGTCGCGGCGATTCTTCGTCGGTCTAGGCGGGACGGGATATGGCCGCTGCGATATCCGGATGAACGGCCAGGGCGAGCTTTTCATGCTGGAGATCAATCCGAACTGCGAGGCTTTTTATCCTCCGGAAGACGCCGGAAGCGCGGATTTTATTTTGTTAAACGATCCGGCGGGACACCGGGGCTTCATCGAAAAGATCATCCAGACGGCTCTGAAACGCCAGCGCCGGCACGTCAAGAGGTGGCGCATCAACCGGCATCCGAAAGGAGATTTTGGAATGTATGCCGCTGGGCGCATCGAAGCCGGAGAGGTGATCGAGCACTATGAGGAGCAGGCTCACGTGCTGGTGAGCAGATCGCATGTAACGAAGTATTGGAATGCGGGCCAGCAGGAACTGTTCGCGCGCTATGCGTACCCGGTAACTGATGAGCTGTATGTGATCTGGAGCGACGATCCGGAACAGTGGAAGCCGATCAATCACTCCTGCGATCCCAACGCGTGGCTGGACGGATTGAACCTGACGGCGCGGCATAAAATCGCCTCCGGCGAGCAGATAACTATGGATTACGCGACGTTCTGCAACGAGTCGCTGGAGGAGTTTACCTGTTCGTGCGGGTCGCCCGACTGCCGGGGAATTATCCGTGGGACGGATTATCGAAAATCGTTCCTGGAGCGTTATGGCGACCATGTGTCGGATTATGTCCGAACCCGGCGGCGGACGTAGCGCACGGGGGTGAAAATCAGGTGCGAACGTAGGCGAGGGCCACTACTTTGTCGAGCGCCGGCGAGTAATCGGCGGAGGTGATCTCGGCAGCTTTCGCATCGCCGGTTTCGAGCTTAGTGCCAGGCTCGGGCGGCGTTTTGGTGTCGAGCACGAGCCGCATCAGTACACGGTGGATCTGGCCGCGCGACCGGACGCGTTCCACGATCTCCTGCCCGAGATAGCAACCTTTACTGAAGTGCAGCGCATGCGGCTGATTCGCTTCCTGCGCGAGAAACCGTTCGCCGATGTCTTCCCCATAGCGCGCTTTTCCATGTTCCAGGCGCACCACGCGGAAAGCCTCGGCGTCCGCGGCCACGGCTCCGGCGGCTTCGAGCTGGGCGGCGAGTTCGGATTTTTCGGCCACGGGGGCGAAGATGAAAAATCCCAGGCTGCCGGTTGAATTCAGACGCGCCACCACTCGTGAACCCCATTCGATGGTCGAGTATTCGGCCTCCGGTATTGGCGCGCCGGCCTGGTGAAGCACCTCGGCCGCTTTCGGGCCTTCGACCGCAATGGTGGCAAGCTGCGGGGTCGCGTCTTCGAGCGTCACATCATCGGCAATGATGAAATGATCCAGATGCTGATATATCTTCTCGCGAGCTTCGGGTTCCAGGTCGAGTAGTAAATGATCGGGGCGGCAGAGAATATTCGCGTCGGAGAGAATGCGGCCCTTGTCATTCAGAAAAAACGCATAGCAGCCTGTGCCGGGGGTGAGCTGCTGGATATGATTGGTGGTCATGGCGTGCAGCAGCCGCGCGCGGTCTTCGCCAGTCAGTCTGATCTTGCCTCGGCCGGATAAATCCAGCCAAGCGGCGGCGCTTCGGAGTGCCTCGTAACCCTTCATCGCAGTGAGATAAACCGCAAGTAACCTGATATCGCGATGATGATGAGGCCCGAAATCACCATGCCGGTCAACCAACGCCGGCGTTTGGGTTCGCCCGCACCGGGGATCGTATAAAGGATCGCGACGGCGAAAATGTGTAGCACGAACAGAAACTTGATTCCGATCCACATGTGGTAGTGAGGCGGGTAGCTGGCTTTGGTGAGGTAGTTGTAGAGTCCCGAGCCCAGGATCGTAACCAGCACTGTGTATAGGAGAGGACGGAAATTCGCGACGGCACGATCCCCGATTTCGCCTCGCGTCGGTTCAGGCACCTTGGCGAGCGCCGGTGCGAGCGCAAATCGGGCGTAGATGAAGCCACCGATGAGCGTGACTACCGACGTGATGTGAATCCAGCGCATGCACACTGCCAGCATTGCGCGCAACAGTGAGTCCATAATTCGAGTATACGAGTTATGATTCACGAGATACTTCCTGTGGGCATGTTGCAGTGCAATTGCTCGATCTTTGGCGACGAGCAGAGCCGCGAAGCGGTCGTCATCGATCCGGGCGATGAAATCCAGAGAGTCCTGGCTATTCTGGCCAAGCATCAGTTGCGTGTGAAGGCGATCATCATCACGCATGCCCATATCGACCATATCGGCGGCGCCCAAAAGTTAAAAGCCGCAACCGGTGCCCCGGTCTACATGAATGCCAACGATCAACCGCTCTCCGAACAACTGGACACGCAAGCCGCGTGGCTCGGAATGGCGACGCCGGAGCGAACCAAGATCGATGTAGACGCGCGGGAAGGCGAGAAAGTGGCGCTGGGCCCCGCCGAGTTCCATGTTCTTCACACGCCCGGGCATACCCAAGGCAGCATCAGCCTATGGATTCCCGCCGAGAACAAACTGATCGCCGGCGACACGCTGTTTCTCGACAGTATCGGCCGCACGGATTTACCGGGCGGTGATTACGAGCAGATCCTGCGGTCCATTCATGACAAGCTGCTGCCGCTTGACGATAGCACCGCGGTGACACCGGGCCACGGGCCGAACACGACTATCGGAAGGGAACGGGCCAGGAATCCGTTCCTGCAGGGACTCTGATCCGCAGCGCGGGGAATCCAGTAATATGGAAATGGTATTGGTCTAGCGAAGGTTCCGCAATCGGAGGACGATGTGTTGGACACCTGGCGGCGTTCGATTCGAGGCGCCCTCGGCTGGTTGGCCGTGAGCGCGATTCTACCGGCGCAGACTGCGTCATTTGTTTTTCAGAACGAAGTGGCGACCGGCGGCAACCCCATAGCTTTAGCGATAGGCAACTTTAGCGGAAACATACTGGCTGACCTGGTGGTAGCCCAGCAAGGGCCTGGCAGCGTTGCGCTGCTCCGGAGCCAAGGACAGGGCTTTTTTACTCAGCCATTCCCCAGCCAAGGGATCGGGATAGATCCGCGCGTGGTTGGCACAGGCGACTTTAATCGCGATGGAATACTCGATCTGGTGGTTGCCAATTTCGGCTCAGGCACGGTCTCGGTGCTGCTCGGAAACGGAAATGGCACTTTTCGCCCGAGGCTAAACCTGGACGCTTTGAGCGCCTCCTCGCTGGTCGTCGGAGACTTCAACGGCGATGGATTGCTGGACCTCGCGGTGTGCCATCAGAATTCCAACAGCCTCTCAATTTTTCTGGGCAACGGTGATGGGACGTTTCGGACGCCGCTGGATTTTGCGGTGGGGGTGGGCCCGGTTTCTATCGCGGCGGGCGACTTCAATGGAGACGGAATACCGGATCTGGCGGTAGCGAATTCGATTTCGAGCAGCGTTTCCATTTTGCTCGGCAAGGGCAACGGAGCCTTCCGGAGCGCCCTCGACTTCGCTGCTGGCCCATCGCCCGCCTTCCTTGCATTAGGCGACTTCAATCACGATGGAATGCTGGATGTGGCGGTGGCGAACGACATCAGCGCCGGCACGATATCGCTGCTGATCGGCAACGGGAATGGATCGCTCCAGGCGCCGCTCAGTTTCCCCGTGGGAGCGAATCCCGCGTTCATCGTGGCGGCGGATTTCAACCTGGATGGCAACCTGGACCTGGCTGTTGCCAACACCGGCGCCGATACGGTCTCTATCCTGATGGGCGACGGCGCCAGGTCGTTTGTGCCTCATCGGGACTTCAGCGCCGGCAAAGGGCCTGCCTGGGTGCTAGTAACGGACTTCAATGCAGATGGGAAGCCCGACCTGGTGGTGGCCAACAGCCTATCCAACACCATCTCAATGATCGTGAATGTCACAACCATTCCGAACCAGCCTGACATCGGAGATCATTCCGTCGTCAACGCCGCGAGTTTCGTCGATGGATCGGTAGCTCCTGGCGAGGTCGTGACGATTTTCGGATCGAACCTATTGGGAACGACCACGACGACGACAAGTCAGACCCGCGTGCTCTTCAACGGCATCCCGGCTACGCTGCTGTACGTGGGCAACGATCAGGTAAGCGCGATCGTGCCTAACGGCGTTGCAGGTCAAAAGGAAGCACAGGTTGTGGTTGATCGCAATGGAGTGCCGTCGGGGACGTTAACGATTCCTGTTGCAGCCAGCGCTCCCGGTCTGTTTACCGCGACATCCAACGGGAGAGGTCAAGCTGCTGCACTGAACGAAGACCTATCGATAAACTCCTCTTCCAATCCCGCCGCGCAGGGCTCCATCGTGGTGCTATTTGGAACAGGCGCCGGCCAACCAGGGCTTCCGGTGTCGGTGACTATTGACGGGAAAAGCGCGACAGTGTTGTATGCAGGGCCCACCGGCGATTCGCTGGCCGGGGTGATTCAATTGAATGTTCAGTTGCCAGCCGGTATTCATTCCGGAGCAGTGCCAGTTGTGCTGCGCGTCGACGGCGGAGTGAGCCAGCCTGGTGTCACGCTGTCGGTCCGTTAGTACGCGCATCTATTTGACCATCGGGCGCTCGATTTTGCGGTCTGCAATGGCCGCGTCATAGGCAAACCAGGCCATCACTACGGCCGCCTGGCGGATCTCGTTGACGTTTACCCGATCCACGGTGTCCATGTTGGTGTGGTGAGTGCGAATGTCGTAGTTCTCGTAGTCTTGGATTGGATTGAAACCGGGGACGCCGGCGTCAATGAAACTCAAATGGTCGGTTGCGCCGACGGGCTCGATGACATTGCGACGCGCGCCGGCGGTCTTGAGCGGCTCCAACCAGGCATCGAATAGCGGCCGTACGGCCTCCTGATTCTGCAGGAACCAGCCGTAAATCGGTCCGGTACCGTTGTCGATATTGAAGTAGACATC
>Ga0210401_10000184_pt1 | contig 76774 bp, 72 predicted proteins | sample IncBWH32MmetaG_FD_150866 | JGI IMG/M metagenome (GOLD analysis project Ga0210401, IMG submission 150866) | Forest soil microbial communities from Barre Woods Harvard Forest LTER site, Petersham, Massachusetts, United States - Inc-BW-H-32-M | ecosystem: Environmental > Terrestrial > Soil >...
CGCTCGTCCCATCTTTATGTATTTAAATCAATTAGTTGCAGAAATCTATGTGACGACCGCCCAAAGCAAACCTGCGCCTCGGCAGGCGGGTTAAGCCTACCTAACCGTGCGAATGGGTAATCCTTCGAACACGGAACTCGCTTCAATTTTCGAGGTTCAGAGCCGGCCGATGAAAAACGGGTTCGCGGGACTTCGGTACTCCACCGGGCGCTAGCCGAGCTGCTTGCTTCTGGCCCTGCTCTGACGGCCCTGCCGGGGTGTTGCGCCCCCGAGTGTTGTTACTTCTGCGCGATCTGAGTGCGCACTTCGGCCAGCACGGCATCCGGAGTGGCGAAGCCGTCCAGCCGGACCCAGGGTTGGCCCGGGGCCGCCCGGAACAGCGTGGCGGGCGAGTGGTTCATCTTGTCGCCGCGATAGACGTCGAAAGCGCGTTGCACCTGCACGTCGGCATCGACCGCGCCCGTGTAAAAGCTCCACTGCGGACCTGCTTCGTAGCGCCGCGCGTATTGCGCCAGGCGAGTTGGCGTGTCCTGCTCGGGGTCGATCGACACCGACACCATCTTCACCCTGGCCGCCTCGGGCCCCAGGCGCTTTTGCACTTCGGCGAAGGTCTGACTCATCACCGGGCAGATCGTGGTGCAGGTGGTGTAGATGAAGTCCAGCAGCACCGGGCGGCCGTCGTCCAGTTCATGCGCGAAGTTCACGCGCACCCCGTCGGACCTCACCAGCATGACCTCGGGCGCGACGTAATTGGCCATCCGGCGCGACACCGGCGGCGGCGCCTGCATCATCTGATGGTGGTGCGCGTGCGGGTCGGCCGGCGTTTCGTCGGCGCTCGACCCGACGGAGCCGAGCAACAGTCCAGGGGCCAAGGCGGCCCAGGCCAAGCGGCGCAGCACGCGGCGCGGTCGGGTCATCAGGTTGCTTCCTTCCAGAACGGCGGCCTGTGCCGGCGCGAGGTGCCTGGCATCGCCTAAACAGGGTTCTACTTACGGGACCAGGTCGTCCCGCAAAACGGGGATGGGTGCATCTTAGCCAGGATTCACAGAGTTGCAAGGCCACCTTTTAGCCTCGCGGGTAGTAATAACCCGAGAAATGCCGGTCGGAGACAGGTAGTTCAGGCAGGTGGGCCCTTCCCCGGTCTGCCCGCAAGAGGGGATTGGGGGGCCGGGGAGCCGGGTCCCGCTCAGTGGTGCGGGATCGTCAGAGCCCGGCGGCGGCCGGTGAAGGAGCGGCCTGCACGCGCACCGGCGGGGCGGCCTGCGCGACAGTCGCCCGCACTCGCCAAGTCACCAGTACCCGGGCCCCGTGGCGAGGAGTCGCCTCGATGGCGCAGTGTCCACCGGTGGTCTCGGCCCATCGGACCATGATGGGCAGGCCGCAACCCTCCCGGCCGATTCGCCCGTGGCGCCAGCGCTCCGCGTCGAATCCGACCCCGTTGTCCTCGATGTCCAGCCGCAGCTCGTCGTCGAACAGCGACAGGTACAAGCGCGCTGCGCTCGCGTTCGAGTGCCGCGCGACATTGCTCAGCGCCGCCTGCACGATCCGGAACAAGGGCAGTTTCAACTCGGCCGGAACGTCGGCCTCGGTGACCGTGATGCGCGGGGAAACTAAGATCGCGCGATTTTCCCGGCTGAACTCGCGCAGGTACCAGGACAGCGCCGCCAGCAGCCCCAGATCGTCCAGCACGCGGGGCTTCAGATCCGAGCTCAGCGAAAGCAGCTCGTCGGTGGCATCGCGGATGCGCGCGCTCGCGCTTTGCAGCGCTTGCGCCGCTTGCTCGTGCTCACCTCGCGCCAGACGCTGCGCTGCGTCCTCGATCAGGTAGCGCGCCATCGTCATCACCGAAACGACATCGTCTCCCAGCACGCTCACCACCCGCGCGCGATCGGATTCAAGCCGCTTCAGAAGTCCATCGCACAGCCGCCCGAGGTGCGATTGATACGGCGTCCATCGACGGCTCACCGGCAGCGGACCTGGCCGCACCGGCTGCATCGCAGTGGTATTGCGGACTGCGTTCACGCGAGCCCTCCGTTCAAGTGCCCAAAAATCAATGAATCAGAGCCATCTCGCCGTGGGATCGATGCAGGCCGTTGGGTGCGAAGAATCCTCGTATGTTAATAAGAAGCCAGCAGCAGATCGTCCCAAACATGGGTGCTTGCCCGTCCGCTGCCGTAGGGACGGTACCCGTATGCGGGACCACCGATACCTTACTTCTGAGCGACGTGCGTCTGCAGTTCGCCGAGCACCGCGTCCGGCGTGGCGAATCCATCCAGCCGCACCCACGGCTTTGCCGCCGCGCTGCGATAAAACGTGACCGGCGCGTGGTTCATCTTGTCGCCGCGGTACGCGTCGAACGCGCGTTGCACGGCGATGCTCGATTCGACCGAGCCGGTGTAAAAGCTCCATTGCGAGCCGGCTGCGTACCGCTTGGCATACTCGGCCAGGCGCACCGGGGTGTCCTGCTCCGGGTCGATCGACACCGACACCATCTTCACTTTGGCGGCGTCAGGCCCGAGGCGCTTTTGCACCTCGGCGAAGGTCTGGCTCATCACCGGGCAGATCGTGGTGCAGGTGGTGTAGATGAAATCGAGCAGCACCGGGCGGCCATCGTCCAGCTCGTGCGCAAAATTCACGCGCGCACCATCGGACCGCACCAGCGCGATATCGGGTACCTGGTAGTTGGCGGTGGAGCGCGCCACCGGCGGCGGCGCCTGCATCAGACGATGATGCTGCGCGTGCGGATCGGCCGGCGGTTCGTCCGCGCCGGATGACGCCCAACCCAGAAGCACACAGGCCGCGGCAACAACCTGTGCCAGCCTGGCGGCTGCGGCCAACGTGCTCATCGTCGAATCGATACCAGGAATCCGCTACTGAAAAGATGATAACAGCCGCACGAAATCCCGCAGCTCGCTCTCGTTCAGGTCGGACACGGCCCAGAACGAAAGGCCGGCGGCGGTCGACCGGACCATGTGGTAGCCGCGGCGCTCGGTGATTTGATCCGTGGCGGGCCGGTCGCGTGGCCACACGAACACCGAGATCATGTGCTGGCGGCGCCGATACACGAGCGTCGCGATCGGCCTGGCATCGAGCACGTCCAGGCGCCCGCCCACCAGCTCGAAGCCCTGGTCGGCCAGGTCCGGCACCGCCGGCGAAAATCCCAGGCGCTCGCTCAGCCACGGCTTGACCGTGTGGCGATCCGAAGAGGCGACGTCGACCCAATGCGCACCCAGCGAAGCGCGCAGGTGGTCATCCAGCACCTCCTCGATGCGCGGATCCCAGCTTCCGGTCTGCCGCACCAGAGCCGGCGCAAACCAGGCCACCACGGCCGTCAGCGCGCCGGCCGCGACCCACGACGACCACAGCGCGACGCGCGTGGGCGCCGGTCGTGCCGGCGCCTGGCGCCGCACCTGGTTCATGATGCGTGCGTGCAGCGGCGCCGGCAGTTCGTGGTAGCGCGCCTGACCTCGGATCCGTTCGCTGATCGCCCGCAGCTCGGCCAGCCCCGAACGCAACTCGGTGTCCTGACCCAGCCGGCGCTCGAGCTCGAGCGACTCGGTGGCGCCAAGCTCGCCATCCAGGTACGCGTGCAGCCGCAGTTCGTCGTCGCGCGTCATCGCGCCCCCTGCCGCTCGGCCGCGACCTCGATCGCCCGCACCGACTGTGCCAGCAGCCGCCGGCCACGCGACAGCCGCGACATCACGGTTCCGATCGGGATGCCGGCGATCTGTGCGATCTGCCGATACGCGAGATCTTCCAGCTCGCGCAGCACGATCACCTCGCGCAATGCCGGCGGCAACGCAGCGATCGCTTCGTTCAGCAGCCGCGTCTCGGCGCGGCGGATCGCGGAATTTTCGGGTTCATCGGCCGGCGGCGCCGGCGCCTGCAGCTCATCGTCATCGTCCGACGCGACCACCTCCGACGGGCGGTTGGCCTGCAGCCAGGTCCAGGTCGTGTTGCGGACGATCCCGAGCAGCCAGGGGCGGGCATCGTCGCCGCGCAATCCGTCCAGGAACTTCAGCGCGCGGAGCGACGCGTCCTGAACGACGTCCTGCGCGTCCTGATCATTGCGGGTCAGCCAGCGCGCGAGGTTGAACGCCGCCCCCAGATGCGGCACGACGAGCTGCTCGAAGCGGCGTCCCCGTTCGTCCATTCCGTACCATATACCGATCTCACGAGTTGCTTATTCCCACGCTGGCCGGAGCCACTTGACACTGGGCCGAAGGGCTGGCCGGGACGGGCGCGGTGGCCTCGGTCGCCAGCGAGACGGCGCTCCATCCGATCACGGCCGCGAGCAGCACGGAAAACAACACATTTTCGGTATGGCGTGGCAGAGCGCTATTCATCGTCTTCTCCAGGTCCGAGCGGCAGGTCCGTTCTGGACCCTATACCGATCTCACGAGTTGCCTATTCCGCCCATTTCGCACTGGGCCGACGGGCCGGCCGAAACGGGCGCGGTGGTTTCGGTCGCCAGCGAGGCCGCGGTCCATCCGATCGCGGCCGCGATCAGCAGCGAAAACAGCACATTTTCGGTATTCCGTGACACAGCGCTGTTCATCGTCTTCTCCAGGTACGAACGGCGGATCCGTTCTCGATGGAGCCACTGTAGGCATCGGCCGCAGGCTTCGCCACCCGATTGCGACGAAGCGGCCGATGCGGCGGGTGAACCGCTTCTGGCGCCGATAGACGGAAAACCCGGTTCGGGGCCACACTGGCGCATGTCCCCATGGACTCGCCCCGCGGTGTCGCTGTCGGCCGCACTGCTCTGGACCGTGGCTGCGGCGTTGCCGGCGCAGGCCGCCTCCGGGCAGGACCCGCCGGCGGATGGGCCGCAGATCGCCTGGTTCGCGGGCGACGTCGATGCGGCCTTCGCGCGCGCCCGCTCCGAGCGCAAGCCGCTGTTCCTGTACTGGGGCGCATCGTGGTGTCCGCCGTGCAACCAGGTCAAGGCGACGCTGTTCAAGCGGCGCGATTTCGTCGACCGCTCCAGCCAGTTCGTGCCCGTCTATCTGGACGGCGATCAGCCCAATGCGCAGAAACTGGCCGACCGGTTCCGGGTGCGGGGCTATCCGACGATGATCCTGTTCGCCTCCGACGGGGCCGAGATCACGCGGCTGCCGGGCGAGATCGATCCGCAGCAGTATCTGCAGGCGCTTTCGCTGGGCCTTGGCAGCGGGCGATCGGCGCGCGCCACGCTGCGCTCCGCGCTGGCGCCCGGCGCATCGGGCCTGACCGCCGAAGACTGGGGGCTGCTGGCCACCTATTCATGGGACACGGACGAAGGGCAACTGGTCGCGGCCGATCGCGTGGCTTCCACGCTGGTGGCACTGGCCAAGGCCTGCCCTTCGCGCTACCAGGCGAGCTCGGATCGGCTGGCGTTGCGGGCGATCATCGCCACCGCGGCCGGCCGCGGCACCGTCACCGTGGAGCGGGCGCGCGCGCTCGCTCACGTGCAGTCCGTCCTGCAAGATGCGGCGCGCGCGCGTGCGGCGTTCGACCTGCTGGTGCAGTGGGCCCCGATCATCGCCGGATCGCTCACCGACCCGGACAGCACGGCGCGCCAGCAGCTGATCGCGCGCTGGGATGCGCGGCTGGCGGCCTTCGCCGACGACGCCGGGCTGTCGACGGCAGACCGGCTGGACGCGCTGAGCGCCCGCGCGGACCTGCAAAAGCTGGCCGATCCGAACGCGCCGGTTGCGCCGGCGCTCGCGCAGGCGATCGGGACCGCCGCACAGCGGGCCGACCAGGATACGACCGACCGCTATGAGCGGCAGGCGGTGATCGCCTCGGCCGCCGACGCACTGTCGGCGGCGGGGCTGGGCTCGCAGTCCGATGCGTTGCTGGAAGCGGAGCTCGCCCGCTCGCCGTCACCGTACTACGTGATGGCGGTGCTGGCCGCGAACGCACGCAAGCGCGGCGATTCGGCCGCCGCGCTGGACTGGTACGAAAAAGCGTACGGGCTGGCCCAGGGACCGGCTACGCGGCTGCAATGGGGCGTGCGCTATGCGGTGGCGCTGACCGAGCTGGCGCCCGATCAGCAGCAACGCGTCGATCAAGCCCTCGCGCAGGTGATCGAGGACCTCGATCCGGCCCCGCAGACCTTTTACGGACGCAACCGCATGGCGCTCGAGCGCCTCGGCGCAGGGCTTCAACGGTGGAACTCCGGCCACGCACACGATGCCGTCGTGCAGGGCGCGATCGCCAGGATGGATGCGGTGTGCGGGAAACTGTCGCAAGCGGCCCCGGAGCGCGCGGTCTGTGGCAGCCTGCTGCGCCCGCCCTCACCCCCGGCCCCTCTCCCGCGAGCGGGAGAGGGGAGCTAAGAGCGTCTGCGGGGGTTCGGTCTGGAAGAACGAAGGGGGAAGAATTGCTCCTTCAAGCATGTCCAAAGCGCGGGCCTCGACACCCTTGGCCGCGAAGAGTTCCTTCCAGGCCTTGACGACCTCCAGCATGGCATTCACCTCGGCTTCGGCTTGTTCGCGTGACAGGCCGAATGCGTCACACTGCGATAGGAGGTTGTACAGGCTCGCCGCTCTGCCGTGCTTGCCTGCATTCAGAGCGAGGTCGCGTCTTTCCTGGGACACGAGTGCCGTTGGGACCATGTCATAGGCCGGGGATAGTCTCCAACCTGCGCTTGTACGGAGCAGCGCATGGTTGCGCGGATGGTCATCATTGTTGGTGACCATGGCGTTGAAGACCATGCGGCGAAACAATTCACGGCGGTCTTCGTCGGGCTTGGTAGACCAGCGTCGCAACTCGTCGGCCAGGAGCAGGTAGGACCAGCGCTCCCGATCCAGGTAGCCATCTTCCGCATCGAGCACCGTCAGGCCGGACACCAGCCCGTAGCGGGCATATGCCTTCGCGTCCGGATTCCACTCACGGTCGAAACGCGCAAGCATGAGGACGTCCTGCGAGCCGACACGTTCCAGGCGTGTCCCGCACACACGCAGCCCGGCTGCACGGGCGAGCTCGAGGGTCGCGAACTCGATTCGCTGGTGGTTGTAACGGTCGTCCTTCTCCGGAAGCTTGGCCAGCCAGATCTTCCTGTCGTCTTCGACGGTGACCTTGGGGCGCGCGCCGCCCAGGCTCGTTCCTGGCTCGAGCTCTTCCAGAACCTCGTGGGGCAGTCGACCGTCCTGCTCCAGTTTCTGCGCTGCCTCGATGAGCGCCTGCAGCTGGTGGGTCCTGTTGAACAGCCGCCTTGGCCCTGGCGGATCGACGGAAAGTCCGAAACGCAGGTTGCCTGCGCCGTCGTCCGGGCCGTTCAGCAAATACTCTATCTCGAGGATGTCAGCTTCGGGGCGTTGCAGTTTGGCCTGGATGACGCGGCGGCCCCAGGCGTCAGGGCTGGCGTCGCGGACAGCGCCCGGTATGCCTTTGAGCTTGGTGAACTTTTGTGGGCGCTCGGTCAACGGCAAGTGATACTGGTCAAGCGCGACCACGTTCGCCCGAGCCAGATATCGTTTGCCGTATGTGAACGTACCTTCAAAGACGCCTGCGCCAACGTTCTTGACCTTCAGGAACGCGCAAGGGACCCATTCGAACGTTCCAGGCAATTCGATATAGACATAGCAGGACCGTTCAGTGGCTGCCATGTTCGGCCTGCTCAGAAGTCGTTCTGATCGGGCTTCACTCTCGGATGGCGAACTCGTTGCGCCTGACGAGCTGCGTCGAGAGTCTTCCCGTGTTCATCGGCATCGGGGTCTGCGATGCCGTCGGCCGTTGAAAGCAGTCCGAGTGTCCAAAGAACGGCATAGACGTGGCCGATGGCGATTCCGGGGGCGCCCGATTCCATGCCGTATAGCGTTCGTCGGGCAATCTGGCACGCCTTCGCCAGCTCATCCTGGCTCATACGGCGCCGTACGCGGGCGAGGCGGATCCGCTCGCCAAGCCCTTCAATCGCCTGAGCGACCTCGAAGGGGGTTGAAGTTCCTTTGGGCATTATGCTACTCGTTATACGAATTAGTGAGCGTAATTCTACCCATTCTTAGTGCGCAATGTCAAACGCGCATGGGCATAATTTTGCTCACTACGAAGCATAACGAGCACTTTTCTGCTCAAACCGGAGGAGCTTACGGGCCCTTCTTACGGGTGATCGGCTGGCCGACCGGACCGCGCGGAAATTCCGGCAGCCCCGAGTAAAGCGCCGGAACCGTGGTCGGCAGCAGGTCATCGGCCACCTTGCGCTGTTCGGGCGACAGCAACGCGTACAGCTGGGCGGCCGCGTCGGCGATGTCTTCCATCGCGGCCAGTCGGTTTCGCACGATATCGACGCGCCGGTTGATCTGATGCAGGCCGTCTTCGTTATCGGGCCCGCGCGGCACGCCACGCAATTGATCCAGCATCAGCGCCTGCACGCGCCGGGCATACGCGTCCCAGGCGGCCTGCTGCGCCTTCTGCAGCTTCAGCCGTTGCTGCACCTCGGCCACGTGCGCACTGAATTCGCCGCCCAGCGCGTGGCGTTCGATCGCGCCGCGATCGGGCTCGTCCGGAACCGGCGGCCCGCCTCGCCGCGCCCGGCTGTTTTCCTGCGCCTGAGCGATCAGGCTGGCAGCCAGCAACGCGGCCAACGGCGCCGCATAGCACGCGGCCCGTCGGGTCACGCGCGCGCCCCCAGGGGCGCTGCGGCCGGCGCGCTCAGCGGCCGGCCCGGTCGGCGCGGAAACCTCAGCACCGCCCTGAGCCCGCCGCCCTCGCGCGATTCGAGCGCGACGTCGCCTCCGTGGCCGCGCGCAATGGCGCGCGCGATCGCAAGGCCCAGGCCGCTGCCTCCCGTATGGCGGGCGCGCGAAGTCTCCAACCGCACGTAGGGCTCGAACACGCGCTCGCGTTCGGATTCCGGGATGCCCGGGCCGCGGTCCTCGACCACGAACTCGAGCTGATCGGTCTCGTCCCGCACCGTCAGATCGACCGCGCCGCCGCCGTAGCGCCGCGCGTTGTCGACCAGGTTGCCCAGGCAACGCCGCATCGCCTGGCCGCGCGCCAGCAGCGGTGCGCTCGCTTCGCCATGGGTCTCGATCGAGCATCCGAGCGCCCGCATGTCTTCCGCCACCGACTCGACCAGCGCGTTCACATCGATCCGGGCCGGCTGCTCGCCGCTGTGCCCGGCGCGCAGGAACTCCAGCGTGTCGCCGATCATCCGGTCCATTTCGACCAGATCGCTCTCGATCGCTTCGCGCGTGGCCTCGTCGGTCAGGCGCTCGATGCGCAGCCGGATCCGCGTGATCGGCAGCCTCAAGTCGTGCGACACGGCGGCCAGCGCCTGCGAACGCGTTTCCAGGTTGCGCTTCAGATCCTGCTGCATCCGATTGAAGGAAGCCGCTGCGGTGGCCACTTCGGCCGGCCCGGTCACCACCAGCGCGGGCTGGTCCAGATTGCTGGCCAGTCCGCTGGCGGCGCGCGCCAGCGTACCCAGCGGGCGCGTCAGACGCCGCACGGTCCACGCCGTCAACGCCCCGACAATCGCCACCAGCAGCGCCACCCCGACCAGCACATGGGTCGGCGGCTGAGCCAGCGTGGGCGGCAGCACGTGGCGCAATGTCAGAACGCTGCCGTCGCTGAGCCGGGCCTGCACGGCGACCAGTCGCAAGCGGCGCCGCCGGGGGTCGTCCAGCACGCCGGCGCCCGCAGGCGCAACGACCGGCCGCGCATCGGGCAGCGTAGGCGGCCAGTCCGGTTCCATCACCAGCATCTGCAGCGCGAGCGGCCGCGGCAGCTCCTTGCGCAACTTGGCCAGAAACGAAATCGCCTCGGCCGGCGGATTCTCGCCGGGCTTGCGCCACGGCTCCTCCAGGCTGGCGTGCGAAGGACGCAAGCCGGTGGTGCCGATGATCCGCAGGCGCTCGGCCGAACCGGCCTCGTCGAGCGCACTGATGAAACCGGCCACGCGCTCGGCTGCCTGGTCGCTCCACAAATGGTCGGCCAGGCGCGCGCGTTCTGCCAGCAGCAGCCACACGCCGATCAGCTGCGACACGACGACCGCCACCACGGTCGCGAACACCACCTGGCCGAACAGAGAACGCGGCAGCAGCTTCACCCGCGCTCCGGGCGGGATACCAGCATGTAGCCCTCGCTGCGCACGGTCCGGATCATCCGGGGCTCGCGCGCGTCGTCGCGCAGGCGCTTGCGCAGCCGGCTGACCAGCACGTCGACCGTGCGCTCGAGCCGGTTGGCCTCGCGCCCGGCAATCGCATCGATCAGCTGGTCGCGCGTGAGCACGCGGTTCAGATTCTCGGCCAGCGCCCGCAGCAGGCGGAACTCGCCGGTCGACAGAACGACGACCACGCCTTCCGGATCGACCAGGTGATGCGCACCGAGGTCCAGAACCCAGCCGTCGAAGCCGATCCGCGAGGTGGCATCGGACCCGCGGTCGCCTGCGCGGCGCAGGATGCTGCGGATACGCGCCAGCAGCTCGCGCGGCGAGAACGGTTTGGCGAGGTAATCGTCCGCCCCCATTTCAAGTCCCAGCACGCGCTCGAACTCATCGCCGCGGGCGGTCAGCATCATGATCGGAACGGTCGAATGGGTTCGCAATCGGCGGCACAGCGTCAGACCGTCCTCGCCCGGCAGCATCAGGTCCAACACGATCAGGTCGAACGCCTCGCGCGCGAGCCGATCCCGCATCGCTTCGCCGTCGGCGACCGCCTGCACCTCGTACCCCGATTCGCGCAGATAGCCGTCGAGCAGCTCGCGCAGCCCGGGGTCGTCGTCGACGACCAGGATTCTTTGCGTCATGCGTCGTGCCGGCCAGGTTGCTGTCGTTGGAAGCATAGTCATCGTGTCATTCGCTTTCTGAGCGCGGATACAGGCGCTGACGAACTGTTACGCGCCGTTCACAGGTTGCGGCTGCGCATCGTGAACCCATTGACACCCGCGGGTTCTAATGGGTTCATCTGATTTGTGGAGAAACTCGATGAACGCCGTTCGCAGACACGCGCCGCTGGCCGCGATCCTGCCCGCTCTGTTGCTGGCGGCGCTGCCGCTGGCATCCATGGCGCAGCAGGCGCGCGACCCGGCGGACCCGCCGCACCAGGCGCGCATGCACGAGTATATGCAGCAGAGCATGCAAAAGCACCTGGACCATCTGGCGTCGCGGCTGGAAATTCGCGCGTCGCAGCAGGAAGCCTGGAACGCCTTCGCCACCGCCGTGCGCGGGATGGTACCGGACAAGTCGCACGAGCGGCCGGCCCAGAGCGCGGACGCGGCCTCACGCGCGCGGCTGGCCGCCGAGCGTGCGGGCGAGCGCGCCAAGCATCTGACGCAGCTGGCCGACGCGACCGCCAAGCTGCAGCAGGCGCTGGACCCCCCGCAAAAAGAAGTCCTTAACGAAGTCGCCCGCAATTTCGGCTCGCACGTCATGGGGCACGGCGATCGCCCATTCGGTATGCACGGGAGCGCGCACGAGGGTCACTGCGACGGACCGATGCACGACGGTCACCACCCTTGGCACGAGCGCTCGGAGCGCGACGGGCACGACAGCTGAGTTAGAGCCCTCACCCCCTCCCCTCTCCCGCCGTAGCCCGGCTTCGCAGGGCGAGCCCTCCCCTCTCCCGCTGCGCGGGCGAGGGGCGATACCGCGTGCCCTTACGAACGGTTCACGAACTTGTGGCGCCCGATCGCCCCTCGCCCGCGAAGCGGGAGAGGGGAGGGGGTGAGGGCGGTTCAAGCGCGTACCCCTCCAGCGCGCCGTCGGCCAGCCACTGGTTCAGAAGCTCGACAGCCCGCTCGGCCGCGCCCAGCTCGCCGCACCACTGCGCGAAGACCGTGCGGGCGGCCAGCCGGTCGAACGCCGCCGCCTCCTCGGGCGCCATCGCCCGGAATCGCACCTGAAAATCGCGGCGCGTCAGCAGCCATGCCCTCGCAGGGCCCCGGCTCGGCGCCGGGACCGGCTCGCCTCGCGCCTGAGCGGACCACATCGCCGGCACGTTGGTGGTCAACTCGACGCGTCGAACGGCCGGATGAACGACGAAGCTCAGGCGTGGCCAGCTGTCCGCAGCGATCCGCAGCAGCGCATCGCGGCTCAGGCAGGCCGCATCCGGCGCGTCGAACGACGAGGCCATCGCCCATTCGAAACGGGCCATCTCGGCCAGCTCGGCACGGTCGCACCAGGCCGGTGCGGACCGCAGGAAATCGCTCAGGCGGTCCCCGTACCAGCGCAGATTGCGAAAGCCGGACCGGTGAGCGGCGATATAAGCGCGCCCCAGCGCGTCGAACGACTCGGCGCCGGCGATCGCTTCAAGACCCGGGTAGTCGGTCTGCAGCGCTTCCAGCAGCCGCAGCTCGTAGCCTTCCGCGTACACGTCCATCCGCGCCACGCCATCGGCGCTTGCGCTGTGCCGCACCCGCTGCAGCACGGCCGGGTCGCGCTGCAGCACGTAGTCCTGGAACTCGCGCTGAAGGCGCGCCAGATCGAGCCCCGCGCGCGGCGGCAGCGGTGCCATCAGGCCGCCCGCGACGAGGCGCGTTGCACCGACTCGGCGTCGACACGCGCCGCGATCGCGCGCGCCTGATCGAGCTCCGCCAGCAGCTCGGCCAGGGGTGGAATGTTCGAATCACGCTCGATCATCGTCGCCACGTCGCCGAAGCGCCGGCGCGCGTGCTCGTACAGTTGCCAGACCGGCTCCACGATCGCAGCATCGTGCGTGTCGACGATCAAGCGGCCGCGTCGCTCGTGGCCGGCCAGGTGGATCTGCTGCACGCGCGCAGCCGGGATCGCATCCAGGTAGGCGAGCGGGTCGAAGTCGTGATTGACGCTGTTCACATAGACATTGTTGACGTCCAGCAGGATCAGGCAATCGGCGCGCTGCGCGACCTCGGCCAGGAAGTCCCACTCGGACAACTGCGAGCACTCGTAGCCCGCGTAGCTGGACACGTTCTCCAGCAGGATGCGACATCCCAGCCGGTCCTGCACGCGCCCGACCCGTTCGACCACGTGAGCGAGCGCCGTCTCGCTGTACGGCAGCGGCAGCAGGTCGTGCAGGTTCACGCCACCGACTCCGGTCCAGCACAGGTGGTCGGAGATCCAGGCCGGATGCACGCGCTGCTGCAGCTGCTTGAGCGCGTCCAGGTGCTCATCGTCCAGCGCGTCCGTGCTGCCGATCGACAGCGACACGCCGTGCATTGCAACGGGATATTCGGCGCGGATCCGGTCCAGCCAGTCCAACGGCCGCCCGCCCGGAACCATGTAGTTTTCACTGAGGATCTCGAGCCAGTCCAGGGGCGGCCGGGTCTCGACGATCGCCGAATAATGCGGCGCTCGCAGCCCCAGCCCGAAACCGAGCGAGCGTGCGGCCACGAGCGACCGTCCAGCGCTACTTCTTCATATCCTGCTGGGCCTTCGCGCACTCCTCCTTGGTCATCTCCTTGAAACCCTGACCCTTGCAAGAGTTCTGTCCCTGGCAGGAGTTCTTCGCGCCCTTGCAGTCGCTCTTGCCCTTGCAGCTGTTGGCGCCGTCGCAATGAATCTTGGCGTCTTCGGCCGCAAAAACCGGGGTCGCGGTCCCCATCGCGAACAATCCCGCGGCGGCGCACGCGATCGCAGCGCCGGTCATTCTCATCGAACTCGATTTCTTCATCGTCCCCATTGCCACTCCTTCTTCAGAATGTGCTGCCCATGCCAACCGTGCCCCGCGGCCGCAGCCACAAGGCTCCCAGATGCCCGACCCCGGGCACGCCCCTTGGTCGGGGACCGTGCGCCGAACTTACAGCCGCCCCGCCTCCCCTCAGACACCGGCGAGCGCGACTGGCGCGAATGCTACATTGAACCGAGACCCCGAAAAGCGCGGCCTGACTCCGAACGGCTAATGAGAGTGGTCGACGATGCCAATCGCCCTGATGCCGCCGCCGTCGGGCGGCGCGTGCGCTGGCTGGCTGCCGCGGGCGCCCTGCTCGGGCTGACCGGCGTTGGCGCCGGCGCATTCGGCGCTCATGCGGTCAAGGCCTGGATGGCGGCCGACCGGCTGAGCGTGTTCGAAACCGCAACGCGCTATCAGGTACTGCACGCGCTGGCGCTGTTCGCGTGCGCCTGGGTGCTGCAATCGTGGCCGGGCCGGACCGCGTGGGCGGCGGGCGCGTGCTTCGTGGCCGGTACCGTGCTGTTCAGCGGCAGCCTGTATCTGCTCGCCTTGCTCGGCGAGCCGCGTTTCGGCCTGATCACTCCGCTGGGGGGACTCACCTTGCTCGCAGGCTGGACCCTGCTCGCGCTCGCCCTCATCAAGTAATTAGGGAACCGGTCGCACTTGCTAAGTTAACATTCACACTCCTTCCGGGGAGCAAGGGCATGCATTTGTTTGATCGATCCGGCGCGGCACGGACGCATGCTGCACGAGCAGTCCCGCTTTGCTGGGTCGCGCTGTGTCTGGCCGGCTGCAATGCGCGCGGCGACGCGCCACCGAAACAGGCCCCGCCGCCGCCCGAGGTCACCGTGCTGCGCGCGCAAGCGCAGGCGGTGACGCTGACCGAGGAATACGTGGGGCAGGCCGAAGCGGTCGAAACGGTCGAGATCCGCTCGCGCGTGCAGGGCTTGCTGGAGCGCCAGGCGTTCCGCGACGGTGCCGCCGTGCGCCGCGGCCAGCTGCTGTTCCAGATCGACCGGCAGCCGTTCGACGCGGCGCTGGAGCAGGCACGGGCCAACCTGGCCCAGGCCGAAGCGTCGGCGGCCAACTCGGCCCAGAACCTGGCCCGGGTGTTGCGGCTGATTGCCGACAACGCAGTCAGCCAGCAGGACCTGGACACGGCGGTCGCGCGCGATCGCGCCGACCGGGCCAGCGTCGAGGCGGCGCGGGCGGCCGTGCACGAGGCGGAGCTGAACCTGGGATACACCCAGATCACCGCGCCGCGTGATGGACTGATCAGCAAGGCGCTGGTCAAACCGGGCTCGCTGGTGACGGTGGCGCAGACGCTGCTCACGACGCTCTATTCGAACACCCCGATCTACGTCAACTTCGCTCTGGGCGAGCAGCGGGCCCTGGAGCTGACGCGGCGCACCAGCGACAAGTCCGCCGCGCAGGACGTCTTCCGTCTGCACCTGGTCGACGGCAGCGACTACCCGCACCCCGGCCGCCTGGATTTCGTCGATGCCGCGATCGACCCGAAGAACGACACGCTGCAGATGCGGATCGCGGTTCCGAACCCCGACGGCACGCTGCGTCCCGGTCAGTACGTGCGGGTGCTGGTTCCGTCGGCCTCGCGGCCGAACACGATCCTGATTCCGCAGAGGGCGGTCCAGGAGCTGCAGGGACTGAAAACGATCTACGTGATCGGTGCCGACAACAAGGCCTCGGTGCGCCAGATCACGGCCACCCAGCGGATGGGCAACGACTGGGTGATCGACGCGGGCCTGCAGCCCGGGGAAATCGTGGTGGTTGACGGTCTGCAGAAGGTGATGCCCGGCGCGCCCGTCAAGCCGGTGTTCGCGGCCGAGCGCGCCCCGTCCGACGAGCATCGCGGCTGATCGTCCGGCGCGGGTCCGACGGTGCTGAACTTCTTCATCGAACGGCCGATTTTCTCGACGGTCATCTCGCTGGTGATCCTGCTGGCCGGCGCGCTGGCCGGCTTCAGCCTGCCGATCGCGCAGTATCCGCAGATCGTGCCGCCGCAGGTGCAAGTGTCGACCAGCTTCCCGGGCGCCAACTCGCAGGTCGTGGCCGAGTCGGTCGCCGCCCCGATCGAGCAGCAGGTCAATGGCGCCAAGGGCATGATCTACATGGACTCCAAGAGCGGCGCCGACGGCTCTTACAACCTGGTGGTCAGCTTCGAGATCGGCACCAATCCCGACATCGCGGCGGTGGATGTGCAGAACCGCTTCGCGATCGCGCAAAGTCAGCTGCCGGTCGACGTGGCACGCCAGGGCATCACGATCCGCAAGGTGTCGACCGACTTTCTGGAGGTGTTCGCGCTGACCGCGCCGGATGGCCGCTACGACAACGTGTTCCTGAGCAACTATGCGACGCTCAATCTGGTCGACGCGATGACGCGCGTCAACGGGGTCGGGCAGGTGCGGGTATTCGGGGCGCGCGACTACAGCATGCGCATCTGGCTCGACCCGGACCGGATGGCGCGCCTGGGCGTCACCGCCGGCGACGTGGCCAACGCGATCCGCGAGCAAAACGTCGTGGTTCCGGGGGGCGTGATCGGCGCGCCGCCGTCGCCGCCCGGCACCACGATGCAGTACACGGTCAACGTGCTGGGGCGTTTGAGCGACGTCGCCCAGTACGAAGCGATGATCGTGCGCGCGGCGCCCGACGGACAGATCGTTCGCATGCACGACATCGCCCGCATCGAATTGAGCGGGGCCGACTATTCGCTGACGGCGCGCGAGCGCGGACTGCCCTCGGCCTTCATCGGCATCTTCCTGTCGCCCGACGCCAACGCGCTGGACGTCGATCGCGGCGTACGGCTCGTGATGCAGGACGCGTCCCGCTCGTTTCCGGAAGGCATGGTGTACTCGGTGCCGTACACCACGGTGCCGTTCGTCACCCAGTCGCTGAAGGAGGTGGCGATCACGCTCGGCATCGCCTTCGTGCTGGTGGCGTTCGTGGTGTTCCTGTTCCTGCAGAGCTGGCGCGCCACGCTGATCCCGATCGTGGCGGTGCCCGTGTCGCTGGTGGGCACCTTCGCGGCCTTCGCCGCGCTCGGATTCTCGATCAACACGCTGACCCTGTTCGGCCTGGTGCTGGCGATCGGGATCGTGGTCGACGACGCGATCGTGGTGGTCGAGGCGGTGCAGCACCGGATCGACTCCGAGGGCCAGTCGCCGATGGAAGCGACCAAGGGGGCCATCGCCGACGTGGGCGGACCCGTGATCGCCATCGCGCTGGTGCTGGGGGCGGTGTTCGTCCCGGTCGCCTTCCTGGGAGGGCTGACCGGACAGCTGTACCGCCAGTTTGCGCTGACGCTGGCCTTCTCGGTGATGCTGTCGGCCATTATCGCGCTGACGCTGACGCCGGCGCTTTGTGCGCTGCTGCTGCGGCCGGCGCGCGAGGGCGCGCGCGGCCGCAACCCGCTCGCCCTGTTCTTCCGGCTCTTCAATCGGGGCTTCGAAGGGTTCCGGCACGGGTACCTGGGCGCGGTCGATCGGCTGGTGCATCACGCCGCGCTGGTATTCCTGACCTTCGCAGCGCTGCTGGTGGGGTTGTACTTCCTGGTCAGCGCGCGTCCGACCGGACTGGTTCCGGACGAGGACCAGGGTTTCGTGCTCGGCATCGTGCAGTTGCCGCTGGGCGCTTCGACGCAGCGCACGCACGAGGCGTTCACCCAGATCGAGGCGATCTCGCGCGAGGTACCCGGCATCGACGGTCTGGCCGGGTTGGAGGGGTTCAACATCCTGACTGGCATCGCCTCCCCCTACAACGCGACGGTCTTCATCCGGCTCAAACCCTGGAGCGAGCGCACCGGCAAGCCCGGCCAGAGCGCGACCGAGATCACCAATCAAATGATGATGCGCATCAACCGAGACGTGAAGGACGCCTTCGGACTCATCTTCAATCCACCGCCGATCCGTGGCCTCGGAACGGCCGGCGGCTTCGAATTCGTGCTGCAGGACCGCGGCGGCAGATCGGTCGCACGCTTCAACGAAGTGCTGCAGGACTTCCTGGCGCGCGCGCGCAAGCGCCCCGAGCTGAAATACGCGATCGCCAACTTCGACCCGCGCGTGCCGCAGATCGAATACGCGATCGACCGCGACCGCGTCAAGTCGATCGGCGTCAACCTGGCCGACGTGTTCTTCACGCTGCAGACTTTCCTGGGCAGTTACTACGTGAACGACTTCAACCTGTACGGCCGCACCTTCCGCGTCGAAACCGAGGCCGAGTCCGCCGCGCGCGCGCACCCCGAGGACATCGCGCGCATGTACGTGCGCACCGACGCCGGCGCCATGGTGCCCTTGTCGACCGTCGTGTCGATCAAGTCGATCAACGGACCGCAGTTCCTGCAGCGCTACAACATCTACCGGTCCGCCACCATCAACGGCGCCGCCGCTGCCGGCTACAGCTCCGGCCAGGCGGCGCAGACGATGGAGGAACTGGCGCGCACCCTGCCGGCCGGTTACAGCTACGAATGGACCGGCGCCGTGTACCAGGAAAAAAAGACCGGCGGGCAGACCGGCTACGTATTCGCGCTCTCGCTGGCGTTCGTCTTCCTGGTGCTGGCGGCTCTGTACGAGAGCTGGGCGATACCGGTGGCGATCCTGCTGGTGATTCCGTTTGGAGTGCTCGGCGCGTTCTCCGGCATCGCGCTGCGCGGCATGCCGAACGACGTGTACACGCAGATCGGCCTGATCATGCTGATCGGACTGGCGGCCAAGAACGCGATCCTGATCGTCGAGTTCGCCAAGATCGCGCACGAACGCGGCGCCTCGATCATGGAAGGCGCGATCCAGGGCGCTGCGCTGCGATTGCGCCCGATCCTGATGACCTCGTTCGCGTTCATCTTCGGCTCGTTGCCGCTGGCGATCGCCACCGGCGCCGGCGCGGGCGCCCGCCGCTCGATCGGCACCGCGGTGGTGTCGGGCATGCTGACCGCCACGCTGATCGGGATCTTCCTGATCCCGGTGTTCTACGTCGTGATGCAGCGCATCGGCGAGCGGCACTGGCCGTTCCGCTCCGAACAGCAGACCGCAGAACCACACGGCGTTGCAGCGCCGTCCAGAAATGTCTGACGTCGCGCAGGAATCACCCTCACCCAAGGGCGTCCGCACACTGCGTTGGGCGGCGATCGCCGCCGCCTGTGCGCTGGCGGCCTGCACCATCGGGCCCGACTACCGGCGGCCCGCGCTCGATCTGCCGGCCGGCTGGCGGCTGGGTCCGGCCGAAGCGAGCGAGATTACGAACGCGGCCTGGTGGGAAGCCTTCAAGGATCCGGTCCTTTCCCGGCTGCTGGCGGACACGATCGCCGGCAGTCTGGATCTGAAGGCGGCGGTGGCGCGCGTCGACCAGGCCCGCGCCCAATACGGCCTGGCGCGTTCGGCCCTGTTTCCTCAGATCGGTACCGATGCATCGGCACAGCGGCAGCGCGCCAGCCGCAGCACGGTCCAGGGGATTTTCATCCCGCCGGGGCAGCAGAATTACACGACTTACAACCTGGATCTGAGCGCCACCTACGAGATCGACGTGTGGGGAAGGCTGCGGCGGGCCACCGAGTCGGCGCGCGCGCAATTGCTGGCGAGTGACGAAGGCCGCCGCACCGTCGTGCTGACGCTGGTCACGAACATGGCCGACGCCTACATCCTGCTGCTGGCGCTGGATGACGAGCTGGCCATTGCGCAGCGCACGCTCGAATCACGGCGCGAAGTGCTCAAGTTGCAGAGGGCGCGTTTCGAAGGCGGCGTGGCGCCCGAAAGCGATTATCGGCAGGCCGAATCGGAGTTCCAGATCGCGGCCAACGCGGTGCCCTTGCTGCAGCGCCAGATCGCCCAACAGGAAAATCTGATCAACGTGCTGGCCGGCCGCAAGCCGGGGACGGTCGAGCGGGGCGGTACGCTGCACGACCTGGCGGTACCGCCGGTTCCGGCCGGGCTGCCGTCGGACCTGCTGGAGCGGCGGCCGGACGTGCGCCAGGCCGAGCAGGAGCTGATCGCGGCCAACGCCGACATCGGCGTGGCTCGCGCCGCCTACTTTCCGCGCATCAGCCTGACCGGGTTGCTGGGGTATCAGAGCGCGCAACTGGTGGAGTTGACACGGAGCGCTTCGGGCGCGTGGACCGCGGGCGCGGGGCTGACGCAGGCACTGTTCACCGGCGGCGCGCTGCGCAGCCAGGTCGAGCTGGCCCAGGCGCGCCAGCGCGAGCTGGTGGCGACCTACCAGGGGGCCGTGAATTCGGCGCTGCGCGACGTCAACGATGCGCTGATCGCGCGCACCACGCTGGAGCAGCAGCGCGCCGAGCAGGAAAAGAACGTCGCGGCGCTCACGCGCCTGTTGAAGCTGGCGCAACGGCGCTACCAGGAAGGCGCCGCGATCTACCTGGAGGTCGCCACGGCCGAGCAGTCGCTGTTCGACGCCGAAATTTCGCTCGATACCCTGCGCGCCCTGCTGTTTCAGAGCTATGCGGACCTGTACCGGGCGTTCGGCGGCGGCTGGATCCAGACCGCCGAGGCCATGGCGCCGCAGGCCGCGGGCGAGGCGCGCTGAGGCCGGCTCACTTCGCCTGCGACTCGATCTGCGCGTCGCGGCGCTCGGCGGCGTCCTGCGTCATCTTTTCGGTGGCCTTGGCCTTGTCCATCGCTTCGCGCTGAGCTTTCAGGACATCGGGCGGCTCCGGGTTCGCGCGGCCGCAGCCCTGCAGCAGCAGGCACCCGATCAGCAAGACGCCAGAAGCCACGTTGCGCCTGCGAGCCAGTCCCGTGCGTGTGTTGGTCATTTCGTAGGCTTCGAGCCGGCCGTGGCCGTGTGATCGGGCTGCGCGAGCAGGTCCCTGAGCTGCCGATAGATCGCATCGTACTGGTAGGCCGGGATCTGGAAGTCAAAGGCCCCCAGACGCGCGTTGATCGCGGCGGCCTCGGACGCCGGATCGGCGACCTTGGCCTCGCTGGCCTTGACCTGCGCGCCCTTGGCTTCGCCAGGCGCCGCCGGCGGCAAGGCGAAGCGGCGCGCCGTTTCGGGATCGACGCCTGCGGTGACCCGGATCCAGGCCGAGGCGCCGTCGCGATAGCCGTCCAAGTCGAGCTGCAGGCCGTCGAATGTGCGAAAGCTCGCCCGGCTCAGATGCTCCTGGGCGCTGGCCGCACGCTCCTTGACGTCCTGCGCGTTCAACCGCGACAGCGCTGCAGCGACGGCGTCGACCACGCCCGGTGCGGCCGCCTTGCGCCCCGGCGGCACCCCGTGCAGCGTCAGGTCGGCCACGCCGCGCGCCTCGCGCGCCAGCAAGTAGCCGGGCCCCTCGGCCGGCCGCACGGTCACCTGCTGAACGCGGTCGGCCGCCACATCGAGGACCTCGGTCGTGATCCAGCGGGCCGGCTGCGGATCGGCGTCGATGCGCGGCTGCGCCAGCAGCGCGGCGGCCGCGCCGGACAGGCGCACGAAACCTCCGCTCGGCTCGGCTGGCTTGCCCAGCAACAGCGACCACTTGCGCTCGCCCGCTGCAACGTCGATCCGCAAGCTGTGCGACTGCGCGCCGGCCGCATCCTCGACGTTCAACTGCGCGTAGCGTGCGGGGTCGCTGGTCTTTTCCTCCACTGCGTGCAAGGCAGCCAGGTTGATCAGCAGCGATCTGAGCTTGCCCAGGTCGGCCGGGTAATTGCGCTGCACGACGAACCACCCGCTGTCGCGACGCTGCAGCGTGGTTGCGGTGCCGTCGCCGCGCGCCAGGCGCACCTCGCTCACCGCGTCGATCGAATCGGCCAGCGACGCCAGCAGCGGCGCGCCGGCTTCGGCGGCCTGCTCGGGGCGGTTGCGCGATGACACCCATACGGCGGCTGCGGCGACCAGCAACGCCGCCAGCACCAGCGGTACCAGTCGTCGCGCCTTCATCGGCCGGCCGTTCGCGGTGCCGCGACCGAGGCGCCCCGGCGGACGCGGCGAGCCACCCAGGCGATCAACAGCGCCAGCAGCGCGAACCCCGCCGGCGCCAGCACAATGTCGATCAGCTTGATCCGGCCGCCCAGTGCCCGGATGTCGCGGTCCAGCCCCAGCTTGACGTCGCGCAGCTCCTTGCGGATGCGCAGCTTTTCCTTCTGGAACCGCTGCAGCTCGCGCTCCTGGTCAACCGTCAGGATCATCTGCGGCTGCGCCGCATGCGACGACGACGGGGCATCGCCCCGACTGGCCTGCAGCGCATCCAGTTTCTGCTCGGTCTGCGCCAGCTGCTGCTCGAGCTCCTTTTGCTCGGCGCGGAAGCGATCCTCGGCCGCCGTTCGCAGCGCGTCGACCCGCTCGAACGGACGCAGGAAGCTGGCCCGGCCGCGCACGCTGATCAGGTCGCTGCTGCCGGCCAGGTTGTCCAGCGCGTTCCAGACGAAGTCGCCGTTGTTGGCCCACGCCGACGCCGTGCGCTGACCGAGGAAACTCTGCCAGCGCACCCACAGGAAGTCCGACAGCATGTCGGCATCGGCCACCACCACCAGGTTCAACGGCTTGGCCGACGCGGCCAGCGGTGCCGGCCCGGCTGCCGGTGGCACGCCCGCCGGCGGCCCGTTCGGAAACGCCGTCTTCACCGTTCCGGTCACGCGCGCGGCCACCGTGTAGCGCTCGCCGGTCGGCTTGAAGCCGTCGCGCAAAACGGCCGGGTCGAACAGCTGCGCGAACCGCTGCGCCGGGATCGGAGCAGCGCGAGTGCTCGACTGGATCAGGGGCTCGAAGCGCACGCCGCTGTCCTTTTTCGGACGCAGGATGCCGGCCGTATCCATCGTGATCTCGGACAGGCCGGAGGTGATCACATCGCCCCCGGACAGCACGCGCTGGCCAAAGCCGATGATTCCGATGTGCTGCTCCGGGGGCGCATCCTGCCGCACCCGGACGGTCATGCCCTGCTCCAGGTCGCCCAGCACCTCGCCCGGATCGAACGCGACCCCCCAGGCCGACAGCAGCGGCTCCAGCGACGATGCGCGCGCGGTGCTGCCCGGAAGCATCGCGCGGCCTTCTCCCGCCTCCAGCTCGGCCAGCGGATCGACGAACACCAGCAGCCGGCCACCGCGCAAGGCGTACTGGTCGATCGCGTACAGCGCCGGCTGCGGCAGATCCTTCGGGTGCACCAGCACCAGCACGTCGACGTCCGGGTCGACCTGGGTCAGGCTGGCCGACAGGTTGCGCACCGTGAACAGCTGCTGAGCCTGGCTGTAGACGAGCCAGGCCGGCTGCGGCTGTCCGCTGCCGGGGTCGAATCCGCCGCCCATCGGAATCGACGAGAGCCAGCCGATCACCGGCTTTTTCGGTTGCGACAGCTCCACCAGCAGCTTGGCCACGTCGTATTCCAGGAACGGCTCCTTGGACGGGTCCAGGAAGTCGATCACGGCGCGTCCATCCGTGCTGTTGGTGCCGGCCAGCCCCAGGTACAGGGAGGTGCCGGAACCGTCGAGCGGCAAGGGCCGGATGCCGAATTCGGAAGCGCGATCCTCGTCCTCCGAAAACGGCTGAGGATCGATCACGTGCAGATGGATCCGGCCGTGGCTGCGCCCCGCGATCTCCTGCAGGAACTCGCGCACCCGCTGGCCGTAGATCCGCACCACCGGCATCTGCGCCGCGGCACGCTCCGAGTAGAACAGGTACAGATTCACCGGTTCGCCCAGCGACTGCAGGATATGGCGGGTTCCGGGCGCGACCGTGTACAGGTGGTGCTCGGTCAGGTCCAGCCGCACGCCGCGCAACAGCCGGTTGCCCACGACCGTGAGGCCGACGAACAGCACGGCCAACGCAATGAGGGCCCCGGAACCGACCGTCCACCTGCGCAACGCCGTCCACCGCATGCTGCTGCGCCTCATCGTGATTTGTGAAGATCGAGCAGGACCACGCTGGCCGCCAGGAAGAAGACGATCGTGAGCCCGAAGAACAGGACATCGCGCAGATCGACCACGCCCTTGGCGATCGCTTCGAAATGGGTCAGGAACGACAGCGAAGCGACCGCGTCGACCACGCCCGGCGGCGCCCACCCGCGAAAGACATCCAGCACCATCGGCAGTCCGGACAGCAGCAGCGCGAAACAGGCCGCCACGCCCAGGATGAAAGCGACCACCGCGTTGCGGGTCAGCGCCGACATGCACGAGCCCACCGCCAGGAACGCTCCCGCCATCAGGAAGCTGCCGAAGTAGCCGGTCAGGATCGCTCCGTTGTCCGGGTGACCCAGGTAATTGACGGTGATCCAGATCGGAAAGGTCAGCGCAAGGGCCAGCGTCGCGCAGGCCCAGGCAGCCAGGAATTTGCCGATGACCGCCTGCCACAGCGTGATCGGCTGGGTCAGCAGCAGCTCGATGCTGCCACTGCGGCGCTCCTCGGACCACAGGCGCATCGACAGGGCCGGCATCAGGAACAGGTACAGCCAGGGGTGAAACACGAAGAACGGCTCCAGGTCGGCCTGGCCGCGCTCGAAAAATCCGCCCAGGTAGAAGGTGAACCAGCCCGCCAGCACCAGGAAGATCAGGATGAACACATAAGCCAGGGGCGTTGCGAAGTAGGCGCCCAGCTCACGCCGGAACACGATGCCGATGTTGCGCAGGCCCGTGGCGAAGGTCGTGCGGGGCTGGGGCAGCAGTGCCGAGGTCATTGGTTCGTGATGGTCCGGAAGACTTCGTCCAGCCGGCCGGGCTCCACGCGCAGTGCGGTGACGTGTATGCCGGCCTGCGCAATCAGCTCGGTGATCGGCGCCAGGATCGCCGCCCCGCCCGCCGGCAATGCGGTCAGCCGCGCGCCGCGCTGGTCGACCTCCACCGAGGCCACCTGCGGCAGCGACGACAGCGCCTCGCGCGCGGACTCCAACTCGCCGGCTCGCTCCAGTTGCAGCGACACCGCGTTGTAATAGCGCGAACGCGCCGCCAGCCCCGCCGGCGTGTCGTCCGCGACCAGGTGCCCGCGCGCGATCAGCAGCACGCGCGTACACACCGCATCGACCTCCTCCAGGATGTGGGTCGAAATCACGATGATCTTGTCGCGCGACATCTCGTTGATCAGCGACCGCACCTCGTGCTTCTGGTTCGGATCCAGGCCGTCGGTCGGTTCGTCGAGGATCAGCACGGGCGGGTCGTGCACGATCGCCTGCGCCAGTCCGACCCGGCGCCTAAATCCCTTGGACAGCGTCTCGATCGATTGATGCAGCACCGGCCCCAGCGCGAGCCGCTCGATCACCGTGTCCAGGCGCGAGCGGCGCGCCGCGCCGCGCAACCCGCGCAGGTCGGCGATGAATTCCAGGAACCCGCGCGCGCTCATTTCCCCGTAGCCCGGCGCGCCTTCCGGCAGATAGCCGATGCAGGACCGGGCCGCAATCGGATCGTCTTCGACGTCGTGGCCGAAGACCGAGGCACGCCCGGACGACGGCGTGATGAAGCCGGTCAGCATCCGCATCGTGGTCGTCTTGCCCGCCCCGTTCGGGCCCAGGAAGCCGAGCACCTCGCCGCCGCCCACTTCGAAGCTCAGGTCGTCCACGGCGGCCAGCGCGCCGTAGTGCTTGGTCAGACGGTCGGTTCTTATCATGACGTTGCGTTATTTTTCAGGCGCGACAAGATAACGGCGAGTGAGCTTCTTTGCAAATAGCCCTCACCCCCGACCCCTCTCCCGCTTCGCGGGCGAGGGGCGATACGGCGTGCCTATGCGGATGCCGGCGCGTTGGCCGCGATCGGTCGCCCCTCGCCCGCGCAGCGGGAGAGGGGAGGGGGTGAGGGATCATCACTGCGACGGACGCGTGCGGCGCAACTGCTCACAAGGATCGGGCCGCCCCTGAACGGTGGTGCGGAATACCACATCGTAAACGCCCGCCAGGACGGGGTCGGCTGCCTCCTCGTGTTCGAGCAGGGCGATGCTGATCACCCGCTGGCGTTCCTGCGCGGGAAGAAAACGCGGCACCCCGATATCGCGCCGGACGTGACCATTGCCGGTCAGCAGGACCACGCCCCCCTGCAGGTATGGGCGGATCGATTGCGCCAGCGTCGCATCGCGCGCGATCTGGGCGCGCGCCAGCGCGGGCAGCTCTGAGGGCGGCATCTGGTGGCAGTGGCCTTCGTCGACCGCCTGCTGCTGCGCGAGCAGCAGGTCGGCGGGCAGCGCATCCAGCCCGAGTTGATGCTGTTCGGCAGGATCGAACAAGGCGCCGAAACCTTCCTTCGAAACGCGCATCGCGTCGGCGCGTGCCAGGTTGGCCGCGACGATCCGCAGCTGGTACTGCACGGCCAGTTCCAGGAAGGGCCGGTACAGCGTCCAGTTCCAGCGAGGGTCGCCCAGGGCCACCAGCTGGTCGACCCGGTCGACGCCGGCCGCCGGGGCCTGGTTGCTGACGCGATCGATGTCGCCCTGCGCCTGGCGATCGAATTGCTCGAAAGCCAGGGCCGGGCGCGCACCGGCCCGCAGCAGGTGCGCCAGGGCCTGCGCGCGCACCGCGTGCTGCTCCACGTTGTCGTGGATCTCGCCCAGCAAAACGACGGGCCGCCGCTGCATCTGGGCGGCCAGCGCATCCGCGCTGAAAGGCTCCTGGTGCACGCCGGCCGTGCATCGGCTCAGCGCGACGGCAATCAGCACGCCCCGAAAGATCCCCAGCCAGCGCGACGTCTTCATCGGGCACAGCTCCGAAAAAGCCGGATGATCCCCGATCCGGCGAGGGCCTGCCGGCCAAAGGAGAGCGGGCAATGGACAAGGCGCGATTGGAAGCGTTCAGTGACGGCGTGATCGCCGTGATCATCACCGTCATGGTGCTCGAGCTGAAGGTGCCGCGCGGCGCACGGCTTTCCGACCTGGTCGAGCTGGTACCGGTGTTCTTCAGCTACGTGCTGAGCTACCTGTACGTCGGCATTTACTGGAACAATCATCATCACATGCTGCACACGGTCCGGCGCGTGACCGGCGGCATCCTGTGGGCCAATCTGCACTTTCTGTTCTGGCTGTCGCTGATTCCCTTCACCACCGCCTGGATGGCCGAGAACCACTTCGCGACCTGGCCGACCTTCGCCTACGGGCTGGCCCTGCTGCTGTGCGCCATCGCGTATTACGGGTTGCAAACCTGGGTGATCCGCCGCGACGGCCCCGAGTCGCTGCTGGCCAAGGCGGTCGGAGCCGACCTGAAGGGAAAGATCTCGCCGGCCCTGTACCTGAGCGCGATCGCGCTGGGCTTCGTCGCCACGTGGATCGCGCTGGCGATCTACGTGGCGGTGGCGCTGATGTGGCTGATTCCCGACCGGCGCATCGAAAAGCTGGTCGCCGGTGGGCCGGCCCACTGATGCGCGCGGTGGCCGGCCAGCGGCCGTCAGCGGGCCGGTTGATGCTGCACGAGGCGCCGCTGAAACCAGTCGTCCAGCAACTGCTTCTCGTAGCGAAGCGTGTCGTCGGACGGATAGGAGTTGGCGCGGTCCAGGTATTTCATGTCGGCGACCGATTCCTCGCCACTGGCCACCACCTGATCGCCCTGCTTCAACTGGTAGCGCAGCTTGATGCGCGGCCAGGTGCCGATGCGTGCCACCCGGATGTCGCCGGCAAAAGGCCGTGTCACCCGCGTGGTCAGCGGCGCGTCCTGCAGCGCATAGGGCCAGCGTTCATCCTCCCCAGCCAGCCGGATATCGAGCACGTCGACATCGAGCGTCTGGTCCGCGGGCAGATTGGGTCCGGCCAGCTCCTCGATATGCCGCGCGATCTCGGCACGCCTGGCCGCTACGTCTTTGTCGTCCCCTTGCCGGCCCAGGTCGGTGAAATGCTCCGGGTCCACGAAATTCACGTGAGCAGCCGCAGCCCGTGCACCGGCCGACAGGCCGAGCATCAGCAGGGCAAACCCCGTCAAAGCCGCGCTACGCATCATATTGTGTGCCGCGGGCCTGAATGCCTCGCCGGCAAACCATTAGAGCGCCGCCGGTTCCAGCCGTTCAACTGGAATTACAAGGAATTACAAGCCGGCACCGCGCGCCGGGTCATGCGGCCGGTTGTGCCTTGATGCCGGCCAGCCACTCGGGCGCGCCCTCGTATAAGCTCGATCGGCCGCATCCCTGTAGTCCCACATCCACCGGAAAACGACGATGAATATCGATGCGATCTGCAGCCCCAACCGCCCGGCGGGGCCCGCCCGAGCGGGCCCCCGCGTGCAGATTGCGCGGCCGGAGCGTCTGTTGGAGCGCTTCCGCGCCGTCAGATCCGCCTCGCTGCGGCTGGCGGAGCCGCTGTCGGCAGAAGACCAGTGCGTGCAATCGATGCCGGAAGCGAGCCCGACCAAGTGGCATCTGGCACACACGACGTGGTTTTTCGAAGCCATCGTGCTGCAGCCGCATGCCCCGGGTTATCGCTGTCTGGATCCTGGCTTCACACACCTTTTCAACTCGTATTACGAGGCGTTCGGGCGTCGTCATGCGCGCGAGCTGCGCGGAATGCTGACCCGGCCATCTCTGGACAAAGTACACGCCTATCGACGTTACGTGGACGAGGCGGTCGAATCGCTGATCGCTTCCGGCCCGCCGGCCAGCCCGGCAGGACGGCTGCTGGAGCTGGGCTTGCATCACGAGCAGCAGCATCAGGAGCTGATGCTCACGGATATCAAGCACGCGTTCTACCTGAACCCGCTCAAACCCGCTTATCGCTTGTCGGATACGCCCGCGCCGCGGCAGCCAGGGCCCGTTCGCTGGATCGCGCACGACGGGGGCATCCAGCTCATCGGCGGCACGGGCGAAGGCTTCGCATTCGACAACGAAGGCCCGCGTCACGCGGTGCTGCTGCAGCCGTTCGAGCTCGCCTCGCGACCGGTCAGTTGCGGGGAATACCTGCAATTCATTCAGGACGGCGGCTACCAGCGCGCCGATCTGTGGCTCAGCGACGGCTGGGCCGCGGCCAAGTTACACGGCTGGGCTGCGCCCCTTTATTGGGAGCCGGACGGCCTCGGTGGGTTCAACGTGTTCACGCTGCACGGAGTGCGGCCGCTGAATCCGGCCGAGGCGGTCTGCCACCTGAGCTTTTACGAGGCCTGTGCTTACGCGAAATGGGCCGATGCCCGGCTGCCCACGGAGTTCGAGTGGGAGGCTGCGGCGGCCGCCTGGCCGGGTCCGCGCGAGCGCGCCGGTCCGGTCGGCCTGCACCCGGATCCGGACGATGCCTCCGGCCGGGTCGAGCCGATTTGCGCATCGGTGTGGCAGTGGACCCGATCGTCTTACGACCCGTACCCGGGTATGCGCCCGGATGCCGGCGCGATCGGCGAATACAACGCAAAGTTCATGGTCGGGCAGATCGTGTTGCGGGGCGGCAGTTGCGCAACGCCCCCGGGACACATCCGGATCACGTACCGCAATTTCTTCGCACCCGGCGCGCGCTGGCAGTTCTCGGGACTTCGACTCGCGAGAGACGCGTGAGAAGCGCGCCCCTGAAGCGGCACGCCACCGAGCCGGACGAGCAGCCCTCGCCGGCTACCGCCGAATTCGCCGAAGCGATGCTGCGGGCACTGCAGAGCCGGCCCCGCAGCATCGCGCCCAAGTTCTTCTACGACGAGGCCGGACTCGAGCTGTTCGAGCGCATCTGCCGGTTGCAGGAGTACTACCTCACGCGCGTCGAAACCGCGATCCTGCGCGAGCACGCGGCGCAGATCGCCGAGCTCGCCGGTGAGCGGGCCGACCTGATCGAGTTCGGCGCCGGCAGCCCGGTCAAAGCCAGGATCCTGCTGGATGCGATGACGGCGCCCGCGCGCTATGTCCCGGTCGATGTCTCGACCACGCACCTTCGCGATGCCTCCCTTCAGCTGCAGCGCGACTATCCGGGCCTGGTGGTGCAGCCGCTCGCGGCCGACTTCTCCCAGCCGCTGGTGGTGCCCGCGCAGCTGCCCGGCGCTGGCTGCCGCCTGGGCCTGTTTCTGGGCTCGACGATCGGCAATCTCTCGGCGGAGCAGGCGCAGCGCTTCCTGGCCGAGGCCGCCGCGCGCCTCGCCGGCGGGGGTCTTTTGGTCGGCGTCGACCTGGTCAAGGATCCGGCCGTGCTGCATCGGGCCTACAACGATGCCGAGGGAATCACGGCCGCTTTCAACCGCAACCTGCTCAGGCGGGCCAACCGTGAGCTCGGCGCCGACTTCGAACCGGAGTCGTTCGAGCATTACGCCTTCTATCAACCCGGTGCGCAGCGCATCGAGATGCACCTGGTGAGCGGCCGGCGACAAAGCGTGCACGTCGGCGGGCAGAACTTCGTGTTCGGCGAAGGCGAGAGTCTGCACACCGAGAATTCGTACAAGTACACGATCGAGGGCTTTTCCGAACTGGCGCGGCAAGCCGGCTTCGAACCGGCGCGCGTCTGGTGCGATCGGCAGCGCCTGTTCAGCGTGCACTGGCTGGCGGCGCCGCAACGCGCGCGCTTTGCCGGCACCGCGCCCTGACGGCCTCAGCGGACCAGCTCCGCGCACAGATTCCGCCCGGGCCACGTAATGCGTGGCGTTGGATTGGATCGCGACTCGGGAGGATATAATGTTTAGAATCAATTGGTTACGCTTGAAACTGGACATAATTCCCGCCCGCAATCCGCTCCAACCGTGCTGCTGAAGCGCGCTGAATCGGGACCCGCTTTTTCGGCCCCGTCTTCCTGCATTCCGAGCTCAGATATTGCTTGACGTTTAACGCTCTGCGTTATACATTTAATCCAATGACGATTCGTTCGTTCCGGTGCGCAGATACCGAAGCGCTCTACGAAGGCCGGAACCCGCGACGATTCCGAAGCATTACGGAGGTCGCGCAGCGCAAGTTGCAAATGCTCGACGATGCGGTGGAACTCCGCGATCTCAGATCGCCGCCGGGTAATCGCCTTGAAGCACTGGCAGGACGGCGCAAAGGTCAACACAGCATTCGTGTTAACGATCAATGGCGAGTGTGTTTTAGGTGGACCCCGACTGGGCCGGAGAACGTCGAAATAGTCGACTACCACTGAGGACAAAGGACATGGCAACGAATAGGATGCGGCCGATCCACCCGGGCGAAGTGCTTCGCGAGGAATTTCTCTCACCACTTGGCATGACCCCGCACGCGCTCGCGATGGCTCTACACGTCCCGGCGCCGAGGATCAACGACATTGTTCGCGAACGGCGCGCGGTCACGACCGACACAGCCTTGCGGCTCGCACGGTACTTCAACACGACTCCGCAGTTCTGGATGAATCTGCAAACGTCGTTCGATCTGCGCAGAACCGGGGCGGAAAATGCCGCACGAATCGCGCGAGAGGTCGCGCCGCGCGAGATCGACCAAATTGCCGAGGCGGCTTGAATGGGTTTTCGCTTTTTCCGACACACCCACGTCGCGTCCGGCAGGTCGGACGGGTTTGGCGATCGAACCTCTGACCGACTCTAGCGGACCAGCTCGACGCAAAGATCCGCGCTGACCAGCAGCAACAGGACCGCGAAGGCTCGCTTCAGCGCCGTCACCGGCAGGCGATGCGCCAGGCTGACGCCCAGCGGGGCGGTGGTGATCGCCGCCAGCGACACGGCCAGCACCGCGGGCACGAACACGTAACCGACGCAGCCCGCGGCGCATTGCGCGGGATGGCCGGCCAGCAGGTAGCCGCACAGGCCGGCGATCGCCAACGGCAGCCCGAGCACCGCCGCAGTTCCGATCGCGCGCGTCAGCGGCAGGTAATGCGCCAGCAGCGGGACCGACAAAAGCCCGCCTCCGACGCCCGCCAGCGACGACAACAGCCCGATCGCAAGGCCCTGGCGGCACAGGGTCGCGATCCCTGGAAGCACGCAGGTTCGATCGGGCTGGCTCGCTCTTGGCGGCCCGGCCGCCAACCGGCGGGCCGCCAGCAGCGCAAAGCCGATGAAGACCGCCAGGGGCCAGCGCCCGCCCAGTGCGCAGGCCGCCAGGGTCCCGGCCAGCGCCCCGATCGCGATGCCGGGTGCGAAGCGCCGGAACAGGTGCCAGTCGATCGAGCCCCGCGCGGCATGCGCCCGCGCGCTCGAAATCGAGGTCGGTATGACGATCGCGAGCGAGGTCGCCATCGCAACCGGCGCCGCATCGACGGCGCCGATTCCCAGCAGCCGCGCACCCAGCATCAGCGCCGGCACTGTGACCGTGCCGCCGCCGATTCCGAAAAGGCCGGCCACGAAGCCCGAACAAAGGCCGATGCACAGGCACAGCGTCCAGGCCATGGGCTGGCCTCACAGACGCCGCAGCGAGCGGCGGAAGCGCTCGGCCCGCGCCACGTAATGCGCAGCGTTGGCCCGGATCGTGGCCCGTTCCTGATCGGTCAACGCGCGCACCGCCCGCGCCGGGCTTCCGCGCAGCAGGATGCCCGGCTCGAAGTGCCGTCCCCCGGCCACGATCGAGCCGGCCGCAACCAGCGTGTCATGGCCGATGCGCACGCCGTCCATAATCACCGCACCCATCCCGATCAGGCAGCGGTCGCCGATGCACGCTCCGTGGATCGCCGCCAGATGCCCGATCGATACCTGCGCGCCGACCACGACCTCGCCATGCGGCAGGCAGTGGATCACCGCCCCGTCCTGCACATTGCTCTGGGCGCCGATCCGGATCGACCCGTTGTCGCCGCGGACCACCGCGCAGAACCACACACTGGCTTGCTCGGCCAACGCGACATCGCCGACCAGATACGCGCCGTCGGCGACGTAGCTCAGCGGGCTGAGCCGGGGAGCCGCTCCGTCCAGCGCGAAGGTGCAGTTCAGCGTGAGTCTCATCGCCGCAAGCCTGGGGCCTGGGCCCGATCGGGTCCAGCCGAAGATTGCGCGAAGCGCGGGTCGGATGCGCCGGCGCGCGGCGGCGCTGTTCGGGCTAAGCGGTCGCCCTCACCCCCTCCCCTCTCCCGCTGCGCGGGCGAGGGGCGATACGGCGTGCCCTAGCGACGACTTCGGATCTGCGGTGATGCGTCGCCCCTCGCCCGCGCTCACGCCCTCACCCCCTCCCCTCTCCCGCTGCGCGGGCGAGGGGCGATACGGCGTGCCCTAGCGACGACTTCGGATCTGCGTGATGGGTCGCCCCTCGCCCGCGAAGCGGGAGAGGGGAGGGGGTGAGGGCGGTGGCGTAGCGAGCTACGCTTGCGTCAGTATGCGGATCAGGCGGTCGGTGTCTGCGCGCGAGTCCAACGCGAGGTAGGCGACGAATTGGGTGCCGACCACGGCGGCGCTGAAGCCGCGCAGATTGATGCCGGCCTCGGAGATTTTCTGCGTCAGGTTTGCCGCGATACCCGGCCGATCACGCCCCATCACCCGTACCGAGTGCACCTTGTGCGTGACGTTGAAACCGAACTGCGCGGCCGCGGCGATTTCCGCGTCCCCTTGCAACGGGGTGACGAACACCACCCCGTTGCCCGGTTGATCGGGGGTTCGCCGAGCGATGACGCACTGCAGGTCGGCCCCGGCGTCCCGCAGCGACCTTAGCGCCTCGGCCAGACCGCCGGCCCGGTCGGGTATGGGTGCGGCCCAGACGTCGACGGCTTCCACGAAAAGACCCATCGCGGATTCTCCCTGGTCTTGATCGGCGCCGCGCGCCGCAGGCCGACTCGGAAGGCGGCGGCTGCAGCTCGTGCGGGGCAATCAGCTTACAACGTCCGGGGGTTGAGCGGTCTTGCGGCGCCGGCTCAAATCACGCTCTCCCAAGGCGCGGACAGGCGATTGGCGCAATTCACGATGCCGACCATCGAGTAGGTCTGAGGGAAATTTCCCCACAACTCGCCGCTGCCCGCCACCAGGTCCTCCGACAGCAGGCCGACGTGATTGCGCCGTGCCAGCAACGCATCGAAGATCTCACGCGCCTGCTCGAAACGGCCGATCCGGGCCAGCGCGTCGATGCGCCAGAACGAGCAGGCGATGAATGCCGTTTCCGGGCGGCCGAAGTCGTCGGGCGCTTCGTAGCGGCGCATGAAGGGGCCGTCGCCCAGGGCGCGCTCGAGCGCCTCCACGGTGCGAACGAAGCGCGCGTCGTGCGCACCGACGAATCCGATCTGTGCCATCAGCAGCACGCCCGCATCGAGGTCGTTTCCGCCAAAACTCGCGACAAACGCGCCCCGCTTGTCGCTCCAGGCCCGTTCGAGAATCTTGACCCTGATCGCGTCGGCGCGGGTCGCCCACAGCGAGACCCGATCGGGTCGCGCGACCACGCGGGCGATCTTGGCCAGCCGGTCGCACGCGGCCCAGCACATCAGCGCCGACGAAGTGTGCACGTGGGCGCGCGTGCGAAGCTCCCACATGCCGGCGTCGGGCTGCTCGTGCAGCTCCCAGGCGCGCTCCCCCATGCGCTCGAACGCGGCAAAGTCGCTCACATCGACCCGACGCAGCAGGCGCTGATCGTGAAACGCCTGGGCGGCGCCCAGCACGACATTGCCGTACACGTCGTGCTGGACGTGCTCGTGCGCCTGGTTGCCGACCCGCACCGGCCCCATTGCACGATATCCAGCCAGGCTCGGCACGGTGCGCTCGGGCAGATGCGGCTCGAGCCCGATTCCATATAGAGGCTGCACGTGACCGTCGGCGGCGGCGCGCACCACGTCGTGCAACCAGCGCAGGTAGTCCTCCATCGTCGACAGTTCCGCCAGGCTGTTGAGCGCCCGCACGACGAAGAATGCATCGCGCAGCCAGCAATAGCGGTAGTCCCAGTTGCGCTGGCTGCCGGGCGCCTCCGGGATGCTGGTCGTCATCGCGGCCACGATCGCGCCGGTTTCCTCGTACTGGCACAACTTCAGCGTGATGGCCGAGCGGATCACGGCATCCTGCCATTGCTGCGGGATCGCCAGCGCGCGGGTCCAGCGCAGCCAGTACAGCGACGTCTGCTCCTCGAACTCGCGCGCCGTTTCCTCGATGCCGCCGGCCAGCGTCTCGTCGGGACCGAGCAACTGGCTGATCGGCCCCTGCAGCGAGAACCAGGTCTCGCCGACCACATAGCTCAGCGGAGCGTTGGTGGTCAGGCGCAGCGTCCAGCCCGACCCGACGAAGCGCAGGTGGTTGCTGCCGCGCGTGCGGGCCGGATCGTTTGCGCCCCAGTCGCTGCGGGGCCGGGCGATCAGGCGCACGCGCGGATGTCCGGCGAGCGGTCGGATGCGCCGCACCAGTTGTGCGGGCCGGAAAAAGCGGTCCCGTTGCAGGAAGCGCGGCGCAAAATCGACCACTTCGATGCCCTGGCCTTGGGCGTCGAACATCCGGGTGCGGACAATGGCAGTGCCGGCATCGTAGTTTTGTTCGGACCGACACGATCCTTCCAGCTCGACCGACATCGTGCCGTCCAGGACGGAGCCGCCTGCGGAGTCGAGCAGCGCGCAAAAGACCGGATCGCCGTCGAAACGCGGCATACAGCACCAGACGATCCGGGCCCGCGTGTCGATCAATGCGCTGATCGCGCAGTTGCCGATCATCGCCAGCTGCAGCGACGCTTCCGTACCGGGGTGCATTTTCATCAATATAATCGGATACCGTCCTTTCCCGAAGTTTCTCGCGAATTCCGGCGCCGGCGCATCTTGCCCGTGCGCTGCGACACGGGGTCGGCCGCGGCACCGCGGCGGCCCGCCGATGCATGAACACATTCCGACTCCAACTCCGCTTTCTCGTGCCACTCGTAGTCACGCTCGTGGCGGCGGCCTACCTCGCCCTGCCGCTGATGGACCGGCTGACTCTGCGCTGGTTTTCGCGCGACCAGGACCTGCGGGGAGCGCTGCTGGCGAACGCGCTTTCGGATTCGATTGCCGAAGCGCTCGCCGATCCGAAGAGCCCGCACCTGCAGGCGCTGTTCAATCGCGCCGTTCAGGACGAACGGCTGGTTGCGATCGGTCTTTGCTCGCACGAAGGTCGACTGGTGCAGTCGACCGCGGGCTATCCGGCCTCGCTCACATGCACCAAGGCCCAGCAAACGGCGGCACACGCCGGGTCCATGCTGCCGATCGAAGGCGGTCCGGTGCACGTCGGTGTCTATCCGGCCAACGATGAAACCGGCCCCATCGCCGATCTGGTGCTGCTGCACGACATGAGCTTCATCGAGCGCCGCAGCCAGGACACGCGGCGCTACCTGATCATCCTGATCGCCGGGCTGGGCGCGGCCATCGCGATGATCACCGTGGTGGTGGCGCAACTGAGCTGGCGCGGCTGGGTCTCGGGCGCCCGCGCGCTGCTGCGTGGCGAAGGGCTGCTGATGCCGATGCTGCCGCCGACCCCCGAGCTGGCACCGCTGGCCGTCGACCTGCGCAAGCGCCTGCGCGATCTGGACGACGAATACCGCCGCAGCCTGGGCCCCGAGGCCGAGTGGAGCCCGGACCGCCTGCGGTCGATGCTGCGCACGCAGCTGCGCGGCGACGAGATCATCGTGGTGTCCAATCGGGAGCCCTACATCCACGAGCAGGTGCCGCAAGGCGTGCTCGTGCGGCGTCCGGCCAGCGGCCTGGTGACCGCGATCGAGCCGGTGATGCGCGCGTGCTCCGGAACGTGGATAGCGCACGGCAGCGGCAACGCGGACGCGCAGGTGGTCGACCAGTACGATCACCTGCTTGCGCCCCCCGGGCGCGAGGAGTACACGCTGCGGCGCATCTGGCTGAGCGAAAAAGAGGAGCAGGGCTACTACTACGGGTTCGCCAACGAAGGCATATGGCCGCTGTGTCACGTGGCGCACGTGCGGCCGGTGTTTCGCGAGCCGGACTGGCAGGCGTACCGCCTCGTCAATCAACGCTTCGCTGATGCGGTGGTGAGCGAGGCGCGCAGCGAAGATCCGGTCGTGATGGTGCAGGACTACCACTTCGCGCTGTTGCCGGCCATGGTCCGCGACCGGCTGCCGAGCGCCACCATCCTGAGCTTCTGGCACATTCCGTGGCCGAACCCGGAATCCTTCAGCATCTGCCCGTGGCGGCGCGAAATCCTGCAAGGCATGCTCGGCAGCACGATCCTGGGTTTCCAGACGCGCTTTCATTGCAAGAACTTCATCGAGACGGTCGACCGCACCCTGGAGGCCCGCATCGAGCACGAGCATTCGACGATTTCGTTCCGCGACGAGGACACCTTCGTCGAGAGTTATCCGATCTCGATCGAATGGCCCACAGCCGTAAGCGTGTCGGCCTGGCCTTCGATCGAGCAGTGCCGGCGCAACGTCGCGCAGCGGCTCGGGCTGGGTGCCGAGGTGAAGATCGCGGTGGGAATCGACCGCCTCGACTACACCAAGGGCGTTTTGGAGCGGATGGCGGCCGCCGAGCGCCTGCTCGAGCAGCACCCGGAGTGGATCGGCCGCTTCGTGCTGGTGCAGGCGGGAGCGCCTTCACGCAGCGTTCTTCCGGTTTACCGCTCGTTTCAGGAGCACATCCGCCATGAGGCCGAGCGCATCAACCAGCGCTTCGGCGGCACCCACCCGCGTCCGCTGCAGCTTCTGATGGAACACCACGAGCGCGACGCGGTGACCGAGCTGTATCGAGCGGCCGATGTGTGCCTGGTGACGAGCCTGCATGACGGCATGAATCTCGTGTGCAAGGAATTCGTCGCCGCGCGCGACGATGAACGCGGCGTGCTGATATTGAGCCGCTTCGCCGGTGCCGCCCGCGAGATGACCGAGGCCTTGATCGTCAATCCCTACCACATCGAGGAATGCGCGGAGGCGATGCTGCGCGCGCTGACGATGCCGGAGCCGGAGCAACGCGAACGCATGGCCAGTTTGAGGATGACGGTGCGCGAGTTCAACGTCTATCGCTGGGCCGGCCGGATGCTGACCGATGCCGGCCGCCTGCGGCTGCGCCGGCGCATCGAGGCCCGTGTGCAACGCCACCATGACGCCTGAGCGATGAGGCCGCTGTTCGATCGCGAGGGAATGCACGCTCTGGAAGTGGTGCTGCGGGCGCAGCCGCTGCTGGCATTCGATTTCGACGGCACGCTGGCCCCGCTGGTGCAGCGCCCTGACGACGCCCGGGTGCCGGTCGAGCTGTCGCGCAGCCTGGATCAGCTGGCGCAGCTGCGCCCGGTGGCCGTCGTGACCGGCCGCTCGGTGGCCGATGTGGCCCGCCGCCTCGGTTTTTCGCCGCACTTCATCGTCGGAAATCATGGGGCGGAGGATCCGGGGCGCAGCGCCCGGCTCGACGTGTCCTGCCTGGACGAGCTGCGGGCGCGGCTGGCCTCGCATGCGGCCGAGCTCGACGCGGCCGGGGTGCAGGTCGAGGACAAGCGGTTCTCGCTCGCGCTGCATTACCGGGTCGCGCGCGACCAGGACCGGGCCCAGGCCTGCATCCAGGCGCTGCTGGCCGGACTCGATCCAAGGTTGCGTCCGTTCGGCGGTAAATTCGTGGTCAACGTCGTTCTGGCGGGTGCGCCCGACAAGGGCGACGCGGTCGCGTCGCTGCTGCAGCGGGCCGACTGTGGCGTGGCCGTGTTCGTCGGCGACGACGTCAACGACGAAGCCGTCTTCGCGCGCGCCTTGCCCAACTGGCTGACGGTGCGCGTCGGCCGCGACGATCCGCAATCCAGAGCGGGGTTCTTCCTGAGCGATCACTCCGAAGTGGAGCTGATGCTCAATGCCATGCTCGCCGTGCTGCGCGCGCCTTGAGCGCGCCAGTGACCACTTCGAATAGACTTATCGCAACGTACAACCGTCTTCGGGCCGACCGCCGCGCGACCTGGCCGCCCTCGTGAAAAGCGAACCGAAAGCCACCGCGAAGTCCTCCCCCGCCCGCCGGCCACCCGGCGCGCCGCGGGTGCGGGCACGGCGCGTGCCCAGGCCGCGCGGCCCGGCCCGGCCCAAATCGGACCACGAGGGCGATCGCCGGCTCGCCATGGCCGTGCTCGGACAGTTCCGCCTGATCTTCCGTTCCGCCAAGAAGCACTTTCAGTGGGTGCAGGATCGCACCGGCGTGAGCGGCGCGCAGCTGTGGGTGCTCGCCGAGCTGAAGCGCCGGCCCGGCATCCGCGTCACCGACCTGGCCCGTGCGATGGGCATTCACCAATCCACGGCCAGCAACCTGATCGACCCTCTCGAAAAGCGCAGGCTGATCCAGCGCGACCGCTCCAGCAAGGACCAGCGCGTGGTGCACCTGTCGCTGACCCGCGCCGGGCGCGAAACGATCGGGCGCGCCCCGCGGCCACTGGAGGGCGTACTTCCTGACGCGCTGCACTCGCTGGGGCGTGCTGACCTGGTCGAGTTGCAGCGGCGCCTCGACCGGCTCGCGCAGCGGATGAAGGTTCGCGACAGCTCCGGCAAGCGGATGCTGCTCGGCGATATCTGACTAAGTAAATCGTCTGCCTGAAAAAGGGGCGGCTTCCGTGGCCGGAAGCCGCCCGATCGCTGCTTGCTGCGGGAATGACTGTCCGCGCGGCCTCACTTCCACTCGTGCACGAAATCGACGCGCCGGTTCTGCGACCAGCAGGACTCGTCGTGGCACAACGCGCGCGGCTTCTCCTTGCCGAAGCTCACCGTTTCGATGCGCGCCTCGACGATGCCGAGCAGCACCATTCGCTGCTTGACCGCATCGGCGCGCCGCTGGCCCAGCGCCAGGTTGTATTCGCGGCTGCCGCGCTCGTCGCAGTTGCCCTGCAGGGTTACGAAGTCATTCGAATAGGTGGTGCCCAGCTTGGCGTTGTCCGTGATGGCCTGGGTCTGGTCGGGCCGGATCGAGTATTTGTCGAAATCGAAATAAACGCTCTCGTTCTGCACCGTGGCGCGCATCCGCTCGAAAGCCTGCATCGGCGACTCGACCGGTACCGGCGCCGGCTTCGGGGCGGGCGGCGGAGGCGGGGGCGGCGGCGGAGGCTCCGGCGCTTTCACCTCGGGGGCCGGAGGCGGCGGAGCGGGCGGAGGCGGTGTCGAGCAGGCGGCCGTCAACATGACGAACACAACAAGGGCAGCACGTTTCATCGTCGGATCTTCTTGAGAGGGGTTGGGAGTTATCGGCCGTGAAACATTTGCACAAATATATTAACACGGCACGCCGCGGCGCCGACTCGACACGAACTTGCTGGCGACTACCGCGCCATTGGGATCGCGCGCGAAGCCATCACGCTAGTTTACGATGTGTCCATGCCAGTGAGCGAATCCGACCCGCGCGTGTATTTCGCTGCCGAACGCACGCTGCTCGCCTGGCTGCGCACCGCGCTGACCGTGATGGCATTCGGATTCCTGATCGCGCGCTTCGGGCTGTTCGTGCGGATCGCTTCGATGCAGGCGCCCGGGGCCGTCCAGCACGCATACAGCGGCGCCTCCGCCGTGTTCGGAGTTGCGCTGGTGGCAATTGGAACACTGATGCTTCCGGTGGCCACGTTGCAGCACATGAAATTCATCGCGACGCTGCCGGCCTCGGACCGGCCGTCCGGCTACTTCGGAGGCCGGCTGATCGGGGCCAGCAGCGCGCTGATCACGCTGGTAGGGATTGTGCTGACGGCTTACCTGGCCGTGTCCGCTGTCTAGCGAGCACGGGAGCTCAGGCGCCGACGACTTCGAACTGCACGTCGACGTTGCCCCGCGTTGCGTGAGAATACGGGCAGATCTTTTCGTGGGCCTCTCGCGCCAGCGCGGAAAGATCGGCCTGCGAAAGGCCGCGGTCCTCGACCCGGAATTTCACCGAAAGGCCGAAGCCGCCCAGCTCGCGTGGACCGATCGAGACGGCGCATGTGATTTTCGCCTTGCTCGCATCCTTCTTCTGCTGCTTGGCAACGAAGTCGAGTGCGCCGCCGAAGCAGGCTGCGTACCCGGCCGCGAACAGGTGCTCGGGAGTCGCGGTTCCCGGTCGGCCCGGGCCACCCATTTCCTTGGGCAGCGAAAGGTCGGCTTTGACGACACCGTCGGCCGTTTCCGTGTGACCATTGCGACCCCCGATTGCGGTTGCTGTGGCGGTGTAGAGCGGCTTGATGCGGTCCATGGCTTGCCTCTTTGATCAACAGGTCCGATCGATGCTGCCCTCCGCCGGCGCCGCCGTCAAGGCGCCTTCCCCATGCCCCTGTCTCGGATTTGATGGGCCTTCGCCGCTCAGCGGCGCGCGGCTACGGCCAGCTGGCTAGACTGCGCCAATGGCGACACGCACCCGCGCCAAGGCCGGCGTGAAAGGTTCCGCAAAGAGCGGCGCGCGCGGTCGGACGGCGCACGGCAAACTCGCGCCGCGGCAACACAAGCGTGGCCTTTCGAGCGGCGAGATCGTACTGGATCGCGATGCGCCGGAAATTTCCGCGCTGGCGCAACAGGTGAGTGCGGCCGGCGGCGCCGCGATCGGAGCGTACCGGGAGCCGTTTTCGGGCCGCCCGATGCTGCTGGCGGCGCTGCCGCTGGAAGCGGTTCAGCCGACGCCGTTCCAACGCGATCTGTCGCCCACGCACACGCAGCGGCTGGCTGCGAAAATCGAAGAGGCCGGATCGTTCCTGGATCCGCTGATCGTCGTGCGTGGCGAGGATGGCAAGCTGTGGACGCCGAACGGACGGCATCGGCTCGCGGCGGCCAAGCTGCTCGGGTTGAAGCAGATCACCGCGCTGGTATCGCCGGACGAAAGCCTGGCCTTCCGGATTCTCGCGTTGAATACCGAGAAGGCACACAACTTGAAAGACCGCGCGCTCGAGGTGATCCGGATGGCGCGCAATCTGGTCACGCGCAACCCCCGCGCGAAGGAAGCGCAGTTCGCCGCCGAATTCGAGGCGCCCGAACTGCTGACGCTGGGGATCGTCTACGAGCGCAATGCGCGCTTCGGCGGCGGCGCCTACGGTTCCTTGCTGAAGAAAGTCGACCGCTTCGCAGACAGGTCCCTGCCGGTGAGCCTGCGCAATCGCGAAGACTACGCGGCGCGGATCGAGCAGATCGATGCCCAGGTGGGCCGGATCGTCGCGGCCTTGCAGGCGCGCGGTTTCAAGTCGCCCTACCTGCGCAACTACGTGGTCGCGCGCATCAACCCGGTGCGCTTCCAGCGCTTGAAGAAGGGGCAGACCGAGCCCGTGATGCCGATCGCTCAGGCGCTGACGCGCATGGCCGCGGCTGCCGCCAAATTCAACCTGGAGTCGGTGTCCGCAACGGAGGTCGCGCTGGTCGCAGCAGCCGCCGGCGAACCGGGCTGAGCAAGCCGCTCAGTAATGGACCGACCAGTCCACCACCTCGATCTGGTCGACCACGCGCTGCACACCGGGCACTGTTTCGCTGTCGCGAACGGCCGCTCGCGACTCCTCGGACGAGGTGACCCACCCGGTGAGCCAGACCACGCCACGCCGGGCATTCACGTCAATGTGGTTCGCGTACAGGTTCGCATCGGCCAGCAGCGCGCCCCGTACCTGGCCCGCGATGGCCTGGTCGGCGGCCCGTTGCTCTTCGGTTCGCGGGTCGGGCGCCGAGCAGGCGACGGCGCCAAAAGCCAGTGCCCACCAGACGGCGGCGCGCAGCACAGCCGCCCGACCGGGTTTGCGCGGCTTGCCCGCTGAATGGTGCACACCATTCATGGGTTTCAGCGCCTTGTGCGGCCGAAATCGATAATTTCGAGTTCGTCGTCCACGCGCTGCACCCCCGGCACCGCCGCGCAGATACGCAGCACGCTGCGCAGCGTGGACTCATCGCCGACCTGACCGGTGAGGCGGACTGCGCCCCGCTTCACATGGACCGTCAGGTGGTCCGCATCCGTGTACGGATCCGCACGCAGGGCCGCCACGACCTGGTCGGCGAGGGCGCGGTCGGCAGCCCGCTCCTGCTCCGTTCGGGTATCCGGGGTCGTTCGGGTATCCGGGGTCGAACAGCCAACCGCGACGAGCGCCACTGCGATCAGCATCACAGCGCGCACACGGAACCTGGAATCCGGCATCGGTCGCAGCTCCCGCCCAGGGCTCATCCACGGCATGTTACCGCCCGCGGTGTCCATCTTGCACGTCAGGGGATTCTAGTGCGTCGCGACGGTGCCACTGCGATCGGCGGTCTGTGAGGTCCTGAAAACCGCCACCGCCTGAACCAGCTGGTGAGCCTGAGCCTTCAGGCTGTCCGCGGCGGCAGCACTTTCTCCGACCAGCGTGGCGTTCTGCTGGGTGGCCTGGTCCATTTGATGAACCGCGTCGCCGACCTGGGCAACTCCGGAGCTCTGCTGCTCCGTCGCCGCGCTGATCTCGCCCACGATTGCGGTGACCTTCTCGATCGCGGCAACGACTTCGCTCATGGTCGCGCCGGCTTGATCGACCAGTGCCGAGCCGTGCGCCACGCGGTCCACGCTGGTGGAAATCAGCTCCTTGATTTCCCTGGCAGCACCGGCCGACCGTTGTGCCAGGCTCCGCACCTCCGAAGCGACCACCGCGAAGCCCCGGCCTTGCTCACCGGCGCGCGCCGCCTCGACCGCGGCGTTCAGCGCCAGAATGTTCGTCTGGAACGCGATGCTGTCGATCACGCCGATGATGTCGCCGATTTTCTTCGAGCTTTCGTTAATGCCCCTCATCGTCTCGACCACCTGGCGCACGACCGCGCCTCCCTTGCCCGCGACCTTGCTCGCCTGGTGCGCCAGCTGGTCGGCCTGTCTGGCGTTGGTGGCGTTTTGCTTCACGGTCGAACCGAGCTCTTCCATCGACGCCGCCGTCTGCTCCAAGGCGCTGGCCTGTTGCTCCGTGCGGCCCGACAGGTCGCTGTTGCCGCGCACGATCTGCTCGGTCGCGCTGGCCACGCTTTCCGAGCTCTCGCGCACCAACTCGACCACGCGCGCCAGGCTGGTCTGCATTTCGGCGAGCCGCGCCATCAGGCTCGAGGTGTCGCCCTCCCGCAGGTCGACCCGTGTCGTCAGGTCGCCGGCTGCCACGGCGCCCAGCACCTTGGCCGCCGCGCGCGGCTCGCCGCCGAGCTGTTTGAGCACTCCGCGCGTGATCACCACCGCCAGCGTCGCACCAACCAGCAACGCCACCGCGAGCAGAACGACCGCCAGACGGCGCGCGCTGCCGTAGACGAGCTCGGCGCCGTCGGCCGCACGTTTTCCGCTGTCGAAGTTGAATGCGGTCAGGCGGTCGAGCGCGCCGAGCGACTCGTCCAGCGACGTCTTGCCGGCGCCATCGGCGATGTCGCGGCCGTCTTCTTTCTTGCCCGCACGGTCGAGCAGGACGATCCGCTTGCTGGTGGCGACGTACTCGCTCCAGGCCTGGGTGAACACCCCGAACAGTTTGCGTTCCTCGTCCGCGCGAATCAGCTTGCGGTAGGCGGCGCTGCCCGCTTCGATCGCCGTCACCGCGGCAGCCATTTTTTCTTCGTACTCGGCCATGTAGCTCGCGTCCGAGGCTTTGGTGTGCTTGTCCAGAAGCTCGCCGTGCTCGAGTATCGAGACGCGGATCGCCTGCGTAGTGCCCACGCCGGGCAGCGCTTTGGTCGCCAGCTCGGCCGACGCCCGATTCACGCGCGCCAGGCTCAGCACCGAACTGACGCCGAGCACCGTGGTCAACCCCAGCACGAGCGCGAACGCGACCGTCAGTTTGACCCCGATCTTCAAACGGCCAAACCGGTCAACCAGGCGCTCAATCGCCTTCATCCGGAGCCGGCAGCGCAGCGCTTACTTCTTGAAGCCGATATACGTGGCACCGATCACCTTGCCGGACGCATCCTTGATCGGGTTGTAACAGGCGTCGAACGGCGTTCCCAGCACGTCGACCTGGCCGCAGAACTGCTCGCCTTTGCTGACCGACTCGTAGGCCTTGTTGTGCGCCAGCGCTGTGCCGACGCCGCGCTTGCCCTCGGGCGTCAGCACGTTGGTGCTGACCCGGACGAACTCGTCGCCGTCCTTCACGAAGACGGTCGCGGTCGCGCCGGTGGTCTTCTTGATTTCGTCGACGACGTCGTAGTTGTTGTTGATCTTGCGCGGGCCGAAGAAAACAGCCGGAACGTCTTTGCTGCCAGCCTTGTCTTTGCCTTCGATCCGGGCTGCACCGATTTTCGCCAGATGCGCGTCGAGCGCCGCGATCGTGGCTGCCGTGTCGCTGGCATGAGCGGCGCCGATCGAAAGCACCGCCCACAGGGAGGAAACCGCTAGCGTTTTCTTCATAGGAGGTCCTGGTGTGGTCGAATCACAGCGGCCGCGGGTCCGCGGCGCTGACCGGGAAAAAAAAGATACCGGGCTTCGCCACACCGGTCGCCCCAAAATGAGCGGCGAAGGACCTTCAAATCGGTCCTATGACCGGATCCTATCCCCGCGGTTTGCGAGCGGCGAAGAACCCCGCAACGCGTCTTTCCGCGTCCGGGGCCATGCCCTCGTTCTTGAACAGTTCCAGCGCGTGGGCGTCGTGCAGGCTCAAACCTTCGCTTTCCATCAGGGCGCGCTTGTTGACCTGGTTGGAATACCAGGAATTGGCCAATATGTCGGCGCATAGCGCCGCCAGGTCCGCCTCGAACCGCTCATCCGGAAAGCAGAAGTTGGCCAAGTGCATTTCGTGGGCATCGATTCCCGAATACGTACGGCAGGTCAGCATCATTTCGGACGCCTTTGCGGTACCGATGCGATGCGGCAGCCTCAGGCTCAGGCCCCAGACCGGTGTCAGGCCCCACCTCGCGTAGACATCGGAAAAGCGCGCCGATTCGGCCGCGACAATCAGGTCGGCGGCCAGAGCGAGTTCCAGGGCCCCGGTCGAGCAGTGGCCCTGAACGGCGGAGATCACCGGTTGCGGCAGATCGGCCAGCTTCTGGATCACCTCGGAGTGGTAGTGAGGCTTTGCATGGGCCTTGACGTGCTCGAGCACTTCGCTCAAGTCATACCCTGCGGAGAAATTGCCGCCGGCGCCGCGCAGGATCACCAGGCCGATGGTTCGGGTCGCGCGCGCGATCGCCTCGACGTGCTCTTCGAGCGCCTCGAACACTTCCTTGGAAAGCACGTTCAGCTTTTCCGGAATGTTCAACGTCAGCGTCGTACTGCCGCGCTGATCATCCCGCAAGACCAGACTGTTCATGGTGAGGTTCCTCGCGACGATTCCACCATCCGCCGCCCAGCGACTGAAACAGACCCGCAGTGTCCGATAAGCGGTTCGCCTGGGCCTGGACCAGCGCCAACTGCGCCTGCCGATAAGCCACCTCCGCATTCAGTACCGCCACCAGGCTGACCGTTCCCAGCGCGTACTGGCGCTGAGCCAGCTCAAACGTCGTCTTGGCCGCGCGGTCCGCTTCGGCGCTCGCCTTCAGGGCATCGGCGTCCGCCTTCAATGCGCGCAGGGTATCTGCCACGTTCTGGCAGGCGAGGATCACGGCGGCGCGATATTGCGCCCCGGCCTGATCCAGGGCGGCGTCCGCTGCCCGTCGCCTATGCAGCAGGGCCCCGCCATCGAACAGCGTCTGGGAGAGCGAGGCCCCGACGCTCCAGAAGCCGGTGTAGGGCGTGAACAGATCGCCGATCTTGAGCGCGCTCGATCCGAGGCTGGCATCGATCGTGAATTGGGGCAGCATGTTGGCCAGGGCCAGGCCCACCTGGGCCGATGCGGCGTGCAGATCCTCTTCAGCCTGGCGCACATCGGGGCGTTGCTCGACCAGTTTCGAGGGCACACTGACCGGAAGGTCGCTGGGCAGGGTCAACTCGTCCAGGCCGAACGTCTCCTTCGGTTCGTCGGACGGCAGCCGCCCCAGCAAGGCGCTCAAGGCATCGCGTGTCTGCCCCAGCTGCTTTTCCAGGGGAGGCAGCGTCTGGGCCGTTTGTGCCTCCGCCGATTGCTGGGCCAGGACATCGAGATCGCTGACCGCGCCGATCGCCCGCTGGCGCCTGACGGTTTCGCTCAACTGGTGCTGCAAGCGCAACAGACGCTCGGTCGCGCCGATCTGTCCGCGCAGCGAGGCCTCCTGCACCACGGTGACCACGACGTTGCTGCTCAAGGTCAGGTAGGTGGCTTCCAGCTGGAAGCGGTTGCTCTCGACCTGGGACCTGGCAATCTCGATCGAACGCTGCGTCGCCCCGAACAGGTCCGGGGCGTAGCTCAGACTCAGCCCGGCCGTGCTGAGGCTGTAACTCGGATTGGGCGCCGCGATCGGGTTGGACAGCGTGTTGTCGGGGTTCTTGGCGCGCAGGGCGCTGAAGCTCGCCTGCAGGGTCGGAAAGTAGGCGGCTCGCTGCGCGAAGTAAAGCTCGTGCGCCCGACGCAGCGCTGCCTCGGCGGCGCCGGCGCTCGGATTGGCTTTGAGCGCCTCCTGCACCAGGCGGCTCAGCTTGGGGGATCGAAACAGCACCCACCACTCGCTCGGAATGTCCATGCCCTCGACAAATTGCTGGACGTTGCCGCCGGCCGTTGCCTCGACTCCCGAGGTTTGCCCGCGCGAGGGGGCGCCGCCGTACCCGTGCGCAGCAGGCGGCGCAGGTTGTTGGTAGTCGGGACCGACGGCGCAAGCCGCCAGGCTTGCGATCAAAGCGGCGACTGCGGGGCGCGCCAGCATCAGTGTCCCCATCTTGCCTGGCCATGGCGCTGCTCGGCCCAGTGCTCGATGACGTGGTACATCGAGGGCAGGACAATCAGCGTCAGAATGGTCGAAATCGCCAGTCCCCCCACGACCACCGTCGCGATACCCCGCTGCACGTCGCTGCCGACGCCGGTGTGGATGGCCGCCGGCAGCATGCCCAGGGTCGCGACCGTGGCCGTCATCAGCACCGGCCGCAGGCGCTCGGTTGCGCCCTTCATGATCGCGTCGTGCAGTTCCAGGCCGGATTTCCTCATGCGGTTCAAGTTGGACACCATGATGATGCCGTTTTGAACCGCCACCCCGAACAGCGCGATGAAGCCTACCCCGCTGGCGACATTGAGGTTCTGCCCCGTCAGGTGCAGCGACACCAGGCCACCCAGGGTCGCCAGGGGCACCACGCCCAGAATCAGCAGCGCCTGCCGCAACGAGCCGGTCCCGATCGTCAGGAAGATCAGCATCAGGCCCAGCACCAGGGCCAGGATCACGAGCAGCCGCGCTTCGGCGCGCCGCTGGTTCTCGAACTGCCCGCCCCATTCCATCCGGATCTTATCCTGGTCAAAATGGACCCGGGCAGCGATCTTGGCCTGCGCTTCGGCCAGGTAGGAGGTCAGATCCCGGTCCCGGTTGTCGATGCGTATGGTCAGGTTGCGACGACCGTTCTCGCGCGTGACCGTGCTTTCACCCGACCGGACGCGAATGTCGGCAATCTGGGCCAGCGGCACCTGCACTGCGCCGGCGGTATTGACGAACAGGTCGCCCAGGGCCTGCGGCTGGCTGCGCGCTTCCGGCGTGTACCTCACGGTCAACGGATAGGTTCTTTCGCCCACATAGACCGTCGAGACCGGCGCCTGGCCGATCCCGGTCTGGATCACGTTCTGCACGTCGGTCATGTTCACGCCGTAGCGCGCGGCTTTCTCGCGGTCCAGCTGGATCTCTATCTGCGGGATCGGCGGCTCCTGGAAGATCGACGCGCTCGAAGTGCCCGCAATGGTGTACAGCACCTCGACGATCTGGCGGCCGATGCCGCGCAGCTCGCCCAGGTCGTCCCCAAAGATCTTGATCACCAGCGGACTGTGTGCGCCGCCGATCAGGTCATTGACGCCGTCGATGATCGGCTGACTGATGCCGATCGAATAGCCCGGCAATTCCTTGGCCAGGCCGGCGGCCAGCCGATCCACGAACTCCTTCTTGGTTTCGCCTGCCGGCCAGCCGTCATACGGTTTCAAGCCCACCGGCGCTTCGATGTGGGACATCGTCCAGGGATCGGTGCCCTCGTCGTTGCGACCGGTCTGCGTCACCACGTAGGAGACCTCGGGGTATTTCAGGATGGCCCGCCGCAGATCGCTGGCCATGTCGCTTGCCTTGTTCAGGGCCAGGCCGGTCGGCATCTGCACCTGGAGCCAGAGCGCGCCTTCGTCCAGATCCGGCAGGAACTCGCGCCCAACCGTCGCCCCGAGGCCGACCACCGCCAGCAAAGCGAACAGCACCACGCCGTAGATGATCCGCGGCTGGTCGAGGCAGGCAGCGAGCATCCGGTCATACATTTCGGTCAGGCGTTCGAGCCAGCGGTTGTGATAGAAGCGGCCGGGCTTGCGGAACACGATGTAGGCCAGGCCGGGCACCAGAGCCAGGGCCGTGAGTAGCGCGCCGAACAGCGCATAGCCCATCGTATAGGCCATCGGGGTGAACAGCTTGGCCTCGGCCCGCTCGAAGGAAAACAGCGGCAGATAGGCCGTGATGATGATCAGGCTCGCGAAGAAGATCGGCCGGGTCACCTGCAGCGCGGCGGCCTTGGTCTCGCTTTCGCTCAGTTCTTCGTCGGGCATGGCCTCGCGCCGGCGCAGGATGGCTTCGGTCACCACAATCGCTCCGTCGACCAGGATGCCGAAATCGATGGCCCCCAGCGACAGCAGATTGGCCGAAACCCTGGTGAGATTGAGCAGGCAGAACACCGAAACCAGAGCCAGGGGGATGGTGACCGCCACCACCAGGGCGCTGCGCGCGCTGCCGAGGAACAGGATCAGGATCAGGAACACCAGGCCGATGCCCTCGGCGATCGTACGGCCCACCTTGTGGATGGTGGCGCGGACCAGATCGTCGCGGTCGATGTAGGGCGCGATCCTGACATCGAGACCCGCCAATTGACGATTGAGCTCGGCCACCTTGGCGTGAATGCCGCGCAGGGTGTCCGACGGATTCTGGTACTTCAGCATCAGCACGATGCCTTCGATCGTGTCGGGATTGCTGTCCTTGCCGAGGATGCCCTCGCGCTCCTGGTGGCTGAGCGTGGTGCGGCCGAGGTCGCGCACCAGGACCGGGGTGCCGTTCACTTGCGTGACGACGATCGAGCCGATCTCGGCCAGGTTGTGGATCAGTCCGACGCCGCGGATCACGTAGCTCTGATCGCCGCGTGAAACCCGGCCGCCGCCGGCGTTGGTGTTGTTGTTGTTGATGGCGTTGATGACGTCGGTGATGCCGAGGCCGTAGTGCTGGAGCTGCTTCACATCAAGATCCAGCTGGTACTCGGCGGTGAAACCGCCGAAATTCGTGTCGTCGACCACCCCGGGGACCGACTTGATGGCTGGAATTACGGTCCACCGCTGGATCTGCGACAGTTCCTGCAGATTGCGGGTGTCCGACTCCAGGGTGTAGCGGTAGATCTCGCCGCCGGGGCCGGCGACCGGGTCCAGCGAGGGCGTCGCGCCCGCCGGCAGCACGGCCTGGTTGATGCGTTCGGTCAGGCGTTGCCGCGCCCAGTAGTCTTCATAGCCGTCGCGGAACAGGACGGTGATCAGCGACAGGCCAAAGGTGCTCGAGGAGCGCATCAGCAGCAGGCCGGGCGTGCCGTTGATCTGCCGCTCCAGCGGCACCGTGATCAGCTGTTCGACTTCCTCGGCAGCAAGGCCGGGCAATTGCGTCGTCACCTGCGCCGCCACATCGCCCAGCTCGGGATAGGCTTCGACCGACAAGGTCTCCCAGGCATAGACGCCGAAGCCGCTCAGCAGCAAGGCCAGGACGATGACCGCAACGCGCCGGTGCAGGCAGATGCCGACGAACTGGTCAATCATTGAGCAGGATCCCGCCCTTCACCACGACCTGTTCGCCGGCCTGCACGCCGGAGTCGATCGCGACCATCGATCCGTCTTCCAGTCGCGGGTCGACCGTGCGGCGCTCAAAGGTCCACGGCGCGCTGGCCACGAAGACGCTGGTCCTGTCGTTGTTCATCAGCAGGGCCGAGCTGGGCAGGACCACGCGGGCCTGCTGGGGCCCCATCAGCGTGATCGTCGCGAACATATTGGGCTTGAGCAGGTGTTCGGCATTCGCGAAGGCGATCCGGATCTTGTTGCGTCTCGAATCCGGCTCGATCACGTCGGCCACGAACAGGACCTTGCCCCGCAGCAGCCGGTCCGGATAGGCCGCCAGCCTGACTTCGGCCGCCTGATCCTTGAAGACCGCTGCAACATCCTTTTCGGGTACGAGCGCGGTGACCCAGACGGTGCTCAGGTCGGCAATCGTCATCATCGGCTGCGTCGGGTCGTTGATCATGTTGCCGGGCGCAACCGAAACACTGGTGACGCTGCCCGCCACGGGCGCGCGCACCGTCAGCAAGCCGGATGGCTGCCCGGCTTGGGCTGACACGCCGACGACCTTCAGGCGCGCCTGCGTTCTGGTGTATTCGGCCGCGGCCTGCGCATGGTCGCTTCTGGCCTGATCCAGGTCTCGATCCGAGGCGGCTCCGATCCTGGATTGCTCCTGCTGGCGCGCCAGGTTTTTTTCGGTCAGGTGAAAAGCATCCGCGGCCTTGTCGTTGTCGTCCAGGGCTTGCGCCAGGTCCGTGGAATCGATCACCGCCAGGACCTGATCCCTGGCCACGCGGTCGCCCAGCGCGATCCTGAGCTCCAGGACGCGGCCCCCGAGCGGCGTAAGGACGGCGGCCGTGCGCGTCGGATCGGCCTCGACCATCCCCGGCAGCACCAGCTTCGAGCTGATCGGCTGGGCTGACGCCGGCATCACGGTCAGACGGTTCCGCAACGGCGAGCCCTCGGGGATGATGATTTTGTCGCCTTGACGAAGCATCACCGCCGGTTCCGGTTCGGCCTTGCCGGATCCGCTCAGCCATCCGAAGCTCCTGGCGAGCAGAGCCGCCACCAGCAGCAGTCCCAGCGCGGCACCGGCCCAGAGGAAGGCCCGACCCCGAGATGATGGCTCATGGTGGTGCGTGGACATGACGATGGCCCCCGGAAGGCCTCACGCGCGGGTGAGCCGCAGCGGATTGCGCCGCGATCACCTCCTTTAGCGAGGTGTCGCGGTGGCGGTAGGAGCGCCCCCTCTTGTTCTGGTCAGCTCGCTGTATACCTGCCCGGAGGTGGCCGGGCAACTGCAAGCGGCACAAAACGCAATGGACGCGCGCAGCCATCGGTGGGGCGCGCGTGCGTGGACGAATTCAGGGCGATCGCCCGGTATTTGTGACAACGCGATGACCTGAGCGGAGCGTTCATCGCCCTGGTGGGACTTGGCCTCCTATCTCTGGTCGTTCATTTGATAACGCGCCGGGCGAACGTCACGTGAGGCAAACCGCCTCGACGTTGTGGCCGTCCGGATCCAGCAGAAAAGCCGCGTAGTAGCTCGGGCCGTAGTCGGACCGTAACCCTGGCGCGCCGTTGTCGCGCCCGCCGGCGGCCAGCCCCTGAGCGTGAAGGCGGTCCACCGCCACCCGGTTTGCCGCGCGCAACGCGACGTGCGTGCCGACGATCGCGGAACCCGGATGTGCATAGAGCCACAGCGCCGGCTGGCCCGCCGGGCCGAAGCCGGCGTAGCCATCGCCGCTGGAGTCGAGTTGGGACCCCAGGGGCGCGAGCGCGCCGCGGTAGAACCGCATGCTCGCCTCCAGGTCCCTGACCTTCAAGCCGATGTGATCGAACATTTGCGACCTCCTCGAAAGAACACGAGGACAGGCTAGGGCAAGACAGCCAGTCGCTCTTGGAAAATCTTGCGGTCTCCGCGCGCGGCGCGCCGATAACCGAGGGGCGACACGCCGGCGGCGCGATGGAAGCTGCGAACGAAGTTCGACAGATCGCCGAAGCCGGTCTCGAGCCAGACTTGAGTGACCGGGCGGTCTTCGTCCGCCAGCAGCTGTGCGGCCCGGCACAACCGCCTTCGGACCAGGTACTGGTGCGGCGTCACGCCCAGCGAGGCGGAAAAAATCCGCAGGTAGTGATAAGGGCTCAGTCCGGCCTGCCGCGCCAGGGTCTGCAGGTCGATCGTCTCGGCCGCGTGCACGTCGATCCACAAAGCCGACTGGACAGCGCGCCTGCGATCGTTGGCCGTGGCCCGCCCACGCGGCCGGCGGCCGCCGGCGATCACGTCGACGAACCGGGACGCGAACGCCAGACCGATCTCGTCCAGCCCGAGGTCGTTGTCGCCCGCAGCGGCCGGGCGCGCCAGTTCACCCAGCGCGACCAGCTCGGCCACCGGGGGCAAGCCACCAGACCGCCACGCCCGGCGCCGCCCGTCGATTTCGTCGACCAGCTCGGGCGCGACGAGAAAGGCCAGGCATTCGTCGCCGCGATGATGGTCGTGGCTGCACACGTATTCGTCGCCGGGTCGACCGACGAGCACAGACCCTGGAACCAGTTCGTAGGCGGCGCCCAGACAGCGACAGCCGAAGGTACCCCGCTGCACATACGCCGCCAACCATCCCTGGTGCCACTCGGCGAACGGCCGCTCGCCCGGCCCGGAATTGCAGCGGGTGTGAACGACCGAGACCGGTCCGCGCGCGAGCACTTTTCGCTTGAGCATGGTTCGAACGCCTTACACCCTGGTCAGCCCTTCACGCAAACGACCTGCTTGAGCGTGTGCACGATGTCGACCAGGTCGGCCTGTGCGGCCATCACGGCATCGATGTCCTTGTAGGCCGCGGGCGTCTCGTCGATGACGTCCCTGTCCTTGCGGCATTCGACACCCTCGGTGGCCGCGCGGTGGTCGGCCAGCGTGAAACGGCGCCTGGCTTCGCTGCGGCTCATCGCGCGGCCGGCTCCGTGCGAGCAGCTTTCGAAGCTGTCCGGGTTGCCCTTGCCGCGCACGATGTAGCTGCGCGCGCCCATGCTGCCCGGGATGATGCCGAGCTGCCCGGCCCTGGCGCTCACGGCGCCCTTGCGCGTGACGTAGACGTCCTGACCGTAATGGCGCTCCTTCTGCACGTAGTTGTGATGACAATTGACCGCTTCGACGTGGCTCTGGAAGCCTGTGCCGATCGTGCTCCTGGCCGCTTCAGTCACACGGCGCATCATCACCTCGCGATTGAGCGCCGCGAAGCGTTGCGCCCAGCCGACCGCACGCACGTAGTCGCTGAAGTGCGGCGAGCCTTCCTCGAAATAGGCGAGGTCCCGATCCGGCAGATTGGCCTGGTGCCGCATCGCATCCTGCCGGGCCAGCTCGATGAACATCGTGCCGATCGCATTGCCGACCCCGCGCGAGCCGGAGTGCAGCATGAACCAGACGAACTCGTCCTGGTCGAGGCACACCTCGATGAAGTGGTTGCCGGTGCCGAGCGTTCCGAGATGACTGCGCTGGTTGGTCTTTCCCAGCTTGGGGTAGTCGCGGCACAGATCGGTGAACTGCGGCTCGAGTTGCGCCCACGCCGTATCCACCGCGCCCGGCACGTTCTGCCAGGCGCCCGGATCGCGCTTGCCGGGAGCGCGGCCGTGCGGCACCGCCCGTTCGATCGCCGAACGCAGCCCCGCCAGATTGTCCGGCAGGTCTTGCGCGCGCAGCGTCGTCTTGGCGGCCATCATCCCGCAGCCGATGTCGACGCCGACCGCGGCCGGGATGATCGCCTTCAATGTGGGGATCACCGAGCCGACGGTTGCGCCGATGCCGAAGTGCACGTCCGGCATCGCCGCGATGTGCCTGAACACGATCGGCAGCCGCGCGGCGTTGACCAGCTGGCGCCTGGCCTCGTCCTCGACCGGCACGCCGCGCGTCCACAGCTTGATCGGCACGCCGCCCGGTACGTCTTGCTGAACGTAGCTCGTTTCCATTCTTCAAGAGTCACAAAAACCGACGACCGCTCGCGCCCGTCAGCGCACCAGGCGCCGATACTGCGCCATGTGCCGCAGCGCGTCCCTGGGCTTGCCGAGCTCTTCGTACAGCAGGGCCGCGTTGTAATGTGCGTCCGCCATCGCCGGGTCGCCGCGCAACGCGGCCTCGTAGACCTCGATCGCCTCCCGCTTGCGGCCCAGGTCGCCCAGCAGCACGCCCACGTTGTACAGCAGCAGCGGATCCGGGCCACAGGCGTCGAGCGCCTCCCGGTACACGCGCTCGGCCTGCGGATAGCTCCCCGCTTCGTGCAGCAGCCGCCCCAGGTTGATGCGGGCGTCGAGGCGCTCGGGCGCGGCGGCAATCGCTTTGCCGTAGGCCTCGATCGCCCGCTTCGGGTCTTTGCGCTCCAGCGCCGCCCCGTGCGCGAACCAGTCCAGGGGCGCTGCTTGGTCCGCCGGCGCCTCCCGCTCGATCACGCTCAGCGAGCCGCTGGCCGGATCGCCTTCGAAGGCCAGCAGGTATTGCCCGGACTCGACCTGGCGCTGTCCGGCGCCGTCGCGCACGACCACCTGTTCGCCCACGGCGCTGATCGACAGGCCCGATAAGGGCATCGTTGCAGGCAACTGGCGTCGCAGCTCCTTCAGCGAGCGCGTGATGCGTCGGGCAGGCACCTTGGCGTCGGCCAGCGCCTGCGCCGTGCGCAGCACGATCAGGTCCTGGAAGGAGAACCGCAGGGTGTTGTGCGGCCCGCGGCCGGGTGTGACGAAACCGGCGGAGGCCAGGGCGCGGATGGTGCTGCGCGACAGGTGCAGCATCTTCTCGACGTCGCTCACGCCATAGTGCGGCATCGAACAGCCACGCAGAAAGTTCTTGCGGCTATTTCCTGGCGCGGGCGCGCGCGCGCGGTGCTTCGGTGGCCTCGGCCGCCTCGGCTGCCGGCGCCTGCTTGGGCGGCTTACGCGTGGCCGGCTCCGGTTCGGCCTTCGCCGCCACCGCCTTGGAGGGAGCCGCAGCACCCTTGCGTTCCAGGCTGGCGCGCAGCGCTTCCATCAGGTCGATCACCTGGGCACCGGCGCCCTCGGCCTCCTCGGCCAGCGTGATCTCCTGGCCCTCGACCTTCTTCTGGATGGCCGCCTCGATGCGAGTCCGTACCTCGTCCTTGTAGGCGCTGGGATCGAACGCATCGGAAGACTGCTGTTCGATCAACTGTTGCGCGAGTTTGAGCTCGCCTTCCTTGACCTCGATCTTCGGAATCTCGAGGTCCTTGATCGAGCGGACTTCGTCGGCGTACATCAACTGCTGCATGATCAGGCCGTCCTCGACCGGCCGGATCATCACGATGTACTGCTTGCCGCGCGCCGCCCAGCGCCCCAGCGCGCAGCGGTTCGAATCGCGCAGCGCCTGCGCAAACAGCGCATACGGCTTGGCACCACCCTTGTCCGGCGCCAGGTAGTAGGCCTTGTCGAAATACACCGGATCGACCGATTCGAGAGGCACGAACTCGGTGATGTCGGCGCTGTGGGTGCCGGCCTCCTCGAGCGCCTTGAGCTCTTCGGGGGTGAAGATGACGTACTGGTCTTTCGCGAATTCGTAGCCCTTGACGATGTCGTCGCGCTCGACCGGCACCCCCTCTTTCACGCACAGGTACTGCTGCTTCAGGCGCGAGCCGTCGGCTTTGTGCAGCATGTTGAAGGAGATGGCACGGGTCGACTCGGTGGCGGAGAACAACTTCACCGGAATCGCCACCAGTCCGAAGGAAACCGTCAACGACCCGATCGATCGTGCAGCCATAGCACCTCCCCGCAACTCAAACCTTGACACCGCTCAAAGCGGCCTCGAGGCTTTGTTTGTGCTCCAGGGCGTCGCGCCAGCGATCGCCCGTTTCAGCCAACCGCTGCGCCGCGTTGATGAGTCGGAAATCAAGCGGGTGCGCGCCGGCAAGCTCTTCCCAAGTCAGCGGCATCGACACCGGCGCCCCGGGCTCGCCCCGGGGCGAGTAGGCCACGTTCAGCGTCTTGCCGCGGACGTTCATATTGTAGTCCATGAAGATCTTGCCGGTACGCTTCGGAACGCTCCATTCCAGCGTGATATCGCGGGGGTGCTGCCGCATCAGATGGCGCCCGACCAGCTCGCTGACGTGCCGCGCGGCCTCAAAGTCGATGGTGCGCCGGATCGGCACGAAGATGTGCAGTCCGGTCTTGCCCGAGGTCTTGACGATCGGCTCCAGCGACATGCTGTTGAGCAGCTCGCGCAGCCAGAAAGCCACCTCCTTGGCCTTTTCAAAGGCAACCGTGTTCAACTCCGGCTCGCCCCCCGGTTTTTCCTGGCCCGAATAGATGTACGGGTCCAGGTCGAAAACCACGTAGTCGGGATAGTTCAGAACCGACGCCGCCAGCGACTCCTCCGAGGTGCCGTAGTCGGTACCGCTGGAGGCCGCGTCGGGTCCGACCTTCGCGCGCGAGTGCCAGACATGGAACTCGAGCGCGCCGGACTGCGCCAGCCACAGCAAGGTCGGCACGTTGTTGCACAGCAGGTATTCGTGGTTCTCGTCCTTGTGGCTGGAGAAAACGGTGATGGTCTGGGCGAACGGCGGCCGTTCCTGCTCCCAGTGTTTCTGGAAAAAGCGCTGTCCGGTGATGCCGTCCGGCATGCGGATCAGCGTCAGGGGCCGGTCGGCCAGGTGCGGAAGGATGAAAGGCGAGACCTGCGCGAAGTAGCGCAGCAGATCGCGCTTGGTCAGCGCGGGCTGCCGCAGCGCGGCATCCGGCGGCCAGTAGACCCGGTCCAGGTGCGTCAGCCGGATCCGATGCGACCCGACCGTCAGTACGAAGTCGGTCTTCTTGCTGTCCAGCTGCGCCAGAATCGATTCGATCTCGCCCTCCTTCGCGCTGCGCGCTTCGCCCTCCGAAGCCCGAAGGGCGAAGGAGGGTGGGTCCTCGGTGCGCCTTGCCCTCCGAAGCGCGGAGCGCGAAGGAGGGCGCACCGATTTCGGATCCACGTCGTCGCGCAGCCGCAGAAATATCGGATGGCGCAGGTGATCGTCCTCGGTCCAGCTGTGAAACCTGACTTCGGCGACCAGCTTGGGCTCGACCCAGGTCGTCGGATTGGGCAGCTCGGGCTTCTCGTCGAACGGGCAGGTGGAGCGCTTGAGCGGTTCGAGCCGCTCTTTCAACTGCGCCAGGGTCTGCTCGTCGAAGCCTGAGCCCACATGCGAGGCGAACCGGAGCCGGTTCTTATCCCAATAGCCGACCAGCAGCGCGCCCAGCGGCGCGCGCGACCCCTTGCCCTTGGTGTAGCCGCCGATCACGAACTCGGCGCTCTGCGTTGGCTTGATTTTTACCCACAACGCCGAACGCCGGCCGGCCTCGTAGCGGCTGTCCGTGCGCTTGCCGATCACGCCTTCGAAACCGCTGGCCAGCGCGGCCTGCTGCATCGCGATGCCGTCGTCGGCGGCGTGCACGAGCTGCAGCAGCGGCGAGGGCAGCAGGCACTGCGCCAGATAACGCCGCCGATCGCGGTAGGCCGAGCCGCGCAGGTCGATGCCGCCGAAATACAGCAGATCGAAGCAGTACAGGATCACCGGCACGCTGCGGTCGGCGGCCGCGATCTCGCGCTCGGTCAGCTGCACCCGATTCTGCAGCGCATTGAACGAAGGCCGGCCGCTCGCGTCGAACGCGATCAGCTCGCCGTCCAGGATCATGCCGTCCACCGCCTGGTTGCGAAGTTCGGCCCCCAGCCGCGGGAACGTGTCCGACAGGTCCATTTCGCGCCGCGAGCGAAGCTTCACGCCGCGCGCGTCGATGAAGGCCAGTACCCGGTAGCCGTCCAGCTTGGGTTCCCACGTCCAGCCGGGCCGATTGAAAGGCTGGTCGGCCGTGTCGGCGAGCATCGGCGAGAACTTCCCGGGCATCGGCACCAACGGGCCGGAAGGCACGAGCTGCGCCGCGGCAATGCGATGCGCCGGCACGACCTTCATGTTCTCGACCGAGACGCCGGACAGGACCGAGCGATTCCGAGTGGTGACATCGTCGGTCGACACGAACCGGTCCCGGTGCTTGATCAGCAGCCAGCTCTTGGGGTCCTGGGCCGTGCGCACCAGCGCGAACGAGCCTTTGAGCTTGTCGCCGCGCAGCTGGAAGCTGAGCTTGCCCTTCTGCAGGCCTTCGCGCACCTGGCGTTCGGCTTCCTGACGATCGTGAAACCAGGTCTGATGCTCGTCGGGCGAATACACGCCGCAGTCCCACACGATCACTTCACCGGCGCCGTATTGACCGGGCGGGATCACACCCTCGAAGGAGGCGTAGTCGTATGGATGGTCCTCGGTCTGCACCGCCAGGCGCTTGTCGGTCGGGTTCAGCGATGGACCCTTGGGCACGGCCCAGGACTTCAGGACCGAATCGCACTCCAGACGGAAGTCGTAGTGCAAGCGCCGCGCCGAATGCTGCTGCACGACGAACAGCAGCGGACCGGCCGCCGCGCCGGTCGCGGCGGGCGCCGGCTCGGGCGTTGCCTCGAACTTCCGCTTGGCCGCGTATTCGCTAAGCTTGTCCTTCTCCATCCGAAAGATTCTAGGCGCTGGCGTGCGGGAAACGCCGGCCACCCGGATCGAACAGGTGCGCAGATGACCGATGCCAAGCTCCTGGCCGGCGCCAGCGGTTATTCCTTCAAGGAATGGAAGGGCAGCTTTTATCCGCCCGATATCAAGCCCGACGCCATGCTGGCGTACTACTCGGAGCGCTTGTCCACGGTGGAGATCAACAACACCTTCTATCAGATGCCCAAGGTGGCGGTCCTGGAGAACTGGGCCCGGAGCACGCCGGCTGATTTCCGGTTCGCGATCAAGGCGTCGCGGCGCATCACCCATCAGGCGCGCATCAAGGCGGACGAAGCGGCCGACTCGGTCGCCTTCCTGTATCGCAATCTGGTCGCCCTCGGCGGCAAGCGCGGGCCGGTGCTGTTCCAGCTGCCGCCATTCCTGAAAAAGGACCTGCCCCGGCTGAACGAGTTTCTGAAGCTGCTGCCCGAAGGGCACACGGCAGCTTTCGAGTTCCGCAACCAGAGCTGGTTTGACGAGGAGGTCTACGACGCTCTGAAGCACGCCGGCGCGGCGCTGTGCCTGTCCGAGCGCGAAGACAACGCGCCACCGCCCATGGTGCAAACAGCGCCCTGGGGCTACGTCAGACTGAGGCTGGAGAACTACTCGGATGCCGAGCTGAGGCAATGGGCGCAGCGGCTTTGCGCGACGGCGTGGCGCGACATCCACGTGTATTTCATGCACGAACCCACGGCGCCGGGATACGCCAAGGCGCTGATGGAGCATGCGGCCGCGCTCCGATGATCGATCCGCCGACGCGCAGCCGGCCCTGCTCGACCCGCGCTCAGGCAGCGGGCGGCGCGGCCTCGACGCTGTAGAGACGGCAGGTCTGCGCAAGCCGCGCAACCAGCGAGCGCCTCAGGGCCAGGGGAGCGATCACTTCGACCTGCGGTGACAGCGGTAACAGCTGCCCCGTCGCGTGCTCGATCGATTCGATCGGGATGCTCACCTTGGTGCGTGCGTCCTGTGGAGACGGTTTGACTGCATCGGCAACGGCCCGGGCCACGGCGCTGCTCAGGTAACGCAAGCTCTTGAGCCCGGCCGGCGTGGCCAGCACGACGGCCTGGCTCCTGTACAGGTCGCTTTCGAAGCGCCGGATCGACTCGCTCCAGGTGCGGGCCAGATCGAACTTCCTGGGGCGGCGGCAGCGATCATCCAGCGTCCGAACCTCGCTGATATTCGAGATCCGGTACGTGCGCGGCTCTTCGCCGACCGCGGCGACCAGGTACCAGGCGCCCGCCTTCAGCACAAGGCCCAACGGGCTGACCGTGCGTGTGGCCGTGGCCTTCCAGCTCTCGTAGCGGATCGCCAGTTGACGTTCGTTCCAGACGGCCGCAGCGACAGCAGCCAGGTGAGGCACCGGCTCGGCCTGCCGGTACCAGTCCACCGGATCCAGGTGCAGACGCGAACTGATGCGCTGCGCATCGCTGCGCAACGGCGCCGGCAGAGCGGCCAGCAGTTTCAGCTTCGCGGTCTCGACCTGCGCGCTCAATCCCAGCTGGGCCGCCGGCCCCGCCAATCCGCTCAAGAACACCGCCTGAGCTTCCGACGGCGTCAAGCCCGTGAGCGTGGTCTTCCAGCCTTCGAGCAACTGGAAACCGCCCGAGCGGCCGCGCTCCGCGTAGATCGGCACGCCAGCGGCGGTGAGCTGGTCGACGTCACGGTACAGCGTCCGCACGGACACTTCCAGCGCGCCGGCCAGCGCGCGCGCGCTCATGCGGCCGCGCGTCTGCAGCAGCATCTGAATCGAAAGCAATCGGCTGGCACGCATGGCTCGGCGCGAGGTCGGCAAAATGCTGCCACTGGATGGCAGATATTGTCGCGCAAACTGTGCGCCTTGCGTTGACAACCCGATCACCGGAGAACGCCATGACGACCTTGAATATGGAGTCGAGCGCCGCCGACTTCGACTTCTTTGTGGGCACGTGGACCGTGCGGCACCGGCGGCTGAAGGAGCGGCTGGCCGGCAGCACGCAGTGGGAGGAGTTCGGGGGCAGCTGCGTGATGCACAAACTGATGGACGGCCACGGCAACGTCGACGACAACGTGCTCGAGCTCCCCGGCGGGCACTATCGCGCCGTCGCGCTGCGCGCGTTCGATCCGAAAACGAGGCGGTGGGCGATCTGGTGGGTGGACGGACGCGATCCGCACCGACTCGATCCGCCGCTGGTCGGCAGCTTCAGTCGGGGAAGCGGCACGTTCCACGCGGACGATGTGTTCAAGGGCCAGCCGATCCGGGTGCGTTACCGCTGGTCCGACATCACGGCGACCTCGTGCCATTGGGAGCAGGCGTTCTCGCCCGACGATGGCAAGACGTGGGAAACCAACTGGATCACGGATTTCACGCGGGTGCGCTGAGCGTTGTCGATGACCGGGTCGTGACCGCGGCTGCACGTCGTCCTGCGTCCGACCCGCCAGGGCCCGCTCGGGGCCCGCAACCCCAATGCGACGGCGTTTTGCCATGATGTAAACCAAGTATCGACGCGATCAGGGGTTTCCCGCGGCGGCTGCCGGAATTCCATGGATTGAAGCTTCCGCGCGATCGAGTCAACAATGCGGGCACAGGAGGGCCGCGCGATGAATCGGTTTGTTTACCACATTCACTTCGGATACCAGGACGGCTATCCGGATTCGACGCGCGCGGCGGCGGGTCCGCGCCGAAGCAGCTCAAGGCCTCTTGCGCAACGGTTGACGCGCCTTCCGGCACAGCTGCGCCCGTACCTGCCCGATACCCAAGTCAGAATCTCGGACGCAGCGATCGGGCGCGATCCGGATGTGATCGAGCTCGCGGTCGTGACGACGCTCGATGAAGCCACTGCGGATGCCGCGTTCGTGCGATTCATCCGGGATTGCAGGGCCGCCTGGGTCCGTGAGCGCTTCGAGGCCAACTAGAACAGGCTGTCCGCAAAGTCGCGTCCGAGTGCGCGACTAGCCAATTTTTGACAGCCGCTCGCAAGTGCGGTTAACTACTTCGCGGGTGCGCACATTATCAATGCACCTGTCGCTCGCATGGGTATGCGAGCGGCAGACATCCATCGCAGGGGCGCGAAAACTGAACCTACCGCGAACGCCCCCTAGGAAGGGGGAAGGGCCGTGGCTGCAGTTCGAAGGCCCGCTCGCGTCTTGTTGGCTGGTCTGTTGGCGTTGGCAGGCGCAACCGGGGTGCGATCGGGAGCCGCCGCCGAGCTGGACGCCGGCAGCCTGGCCGATCTGAGCCTCGAAGAGCTCAGCAATATCCAGATCACGTCCGTGTCGAAGCGGGCCGAGCGGCTTTCCGACGCGGCCGCTTCGGTGTTCGTCATCACGGCCGACGACATCAGGCGTTCGGGCGCGCGCCGGCTGGCCGACGCCCTGCGGCTGGCCCCGAACCTGGAAGTCGCGCAGGTCAGCGACAGCGGATATGCGATCAGCGCGCGAGGATTCAACAACACGGCCGCCAACAAGTTGCTGGTGCTGATCGACGGTCGATCGGTGTACACCCCGCTTTTTTCCGGGGTATTCTGGGATGCCCAGGATGTGATGCTCGAGGACGTCGAGCGCATCGAAGTCATCAGCGGGCCCGGCGGTACGCTCTGGGGCGTGAACGCCGTCAACGGAGTGATCAACGTGATCACGCGCTCGGCCCGCGACACGCGCGGCGCGCTGCTGCCGGCGGGAACCGGCAATCGCGACACGGATGCCGCGCTTCGTTATGGCGCAGCGGCCGGTGACGATGGCGCCTTTCGGGTCTACGGCATGTACTTCGATCAGGACCGCACCAAGACCGCGAGCGGCGCCCAAGTCAACGACTCCTGGCACAAGAGCCAGGCCGGGTTCCGCGCGGATTGGACGATCGGAGAGGACGCCTTGAGCGTCAACGGCAACGGATACGTCGCCTCCGAAGCTCAGCCGCTGCCGGGCACGGTCGCGCTGAGCTTCGTCCGGCTGCCGCTGGGCGACATCTCGATTTCGGGCGCGAATCTGACCACGCGCTGGAATCACGCTCTGCAGGGCGGTTCGGACCTGACGGTCCAAGCCTATTTCGATCGGACGCAGCGCGACGTTCCGCCTTCCTTTTCCGAGACTCTCGATATCCTCGACCTTCAGGTGCAGCATTCTCTGCGGTCGATTGGCATGCATACCTTGGTCTGGGGCGGCGAATTCCGATACGGCATCGACCGCGTGGCCAACGCTACGTTCCAGATACTGACGCCACCGAGGCCGTTTTTGGGATTCGTGCCTCCCGACGTCAACCAGAAATGGGCGAGCCTGTTTGCGCAGGACGAAATGGCGCTGCGCGAGGATCTGCATCTGACGGCCGGCGCGAGGCTGGAGCGCAACGACTACACGGGAACGGACTTCCTGCCGAGTCTGCGCCTTGCATGGAAAGCCGCTCCGGAACACCTGCTGTGGACGGCGGCTTCGCGCGCCGTGCGCGGACCCTCCAGGCTCGATCGGGACCTGCATGTGCCGAGCGCTGCGCCGTTCCTCATAGCGGGCGGATCAACGGTTCGTTCCGAGACCGCCAACGTGTACGAGCTCGGCTATCGCGGGCAGCCGGCCGGACGCTTCTCGTATTCGGTGACCCTGTATCACGCGGACTACGATCATCTGCGCTCCCAGGAACTCGCGCCCAGCCGGACCTTTTTCACCTTTTCGAGCCAGATCCGCGGCCACGCGACCGGAGTCGAATCCTGGGCAACCTATCAGGCCGCCGAGACCTGGCGACTGAGCGCGGGACTGACCGCGATCCGGGAGAGGCTAATGCTCAGGCCGGGCGGCAACGACACGGCTGACGCGATCGCCCAGCAGGGGCGCGATCCGACGCACACCTGGATGCTGCGCTCCTCGTTCGACCTTCCCTATCGCACCGAGCTGGACGCGATCGTCCGGCGGGTTGCCGGACTGTCGTTTCCGACGGTGCCGGCTTACACGGCTGTGGATTTGCGGGCCGGTTGGAGGCCGCGGCGCGAGCTCGAGCTGTCGATCACCGGCGAAAACCTGTTCTCGGCCGGGCATGGCGAGTTCACCGACCCGGCAACCCGGTCCAAGTTCGGCCAAGCCGCATTCTTCAAGGTCACGTGTCGCTCTTGACGAACCAGCAGCGGGCGAACGCCGGCTCGCACCGCGCCGGCCATCGAGTGGTGCTCGCGGGGCTGCTCGCGATGGTCATGGCGAGCGGCTATTGGACCCCGTGCCGGGCGCAATCCGATCTGCAGATCGCCGAGTACAAGGTCAAGGCGGCGTTTCTGTACAAGTTCGCCAGTTACGTCGAGTGGCCACCGCAGGTGTTCGAGCGGGCCGAAACCCCGCTCGTGATCGGGGTGGCCGGCGCCGACGCGCTCAGCGACGAGCTGGCCCGGCTGATCGCCGGTCGCTCGATCGGCGGCCGACCCATGGTCGTTCGCAGGCTGCGCCGCGGTGAGGCGGTGGACGGAGTGCACATCCTGTTCATCGGGCGCTCCGACGGCGGCCGGCTCTCCGAAACGCTGGCTTCCGCCAAGGGCAGGCCGGTGTTGACGGTCACCGAGTCCGAAGATGCCTTCGCGCTCGGCAGCGTGATCAATTTCGTGATCGTGGACGACAAGGTCCGCTTCGACGTGGCGCTGCGCGAGGCCGAACAGGCCAATCTGAAGGTCAGCGCGCGACTGCTTGCGGTGGCGCGCAAGGTGGTGGCGGGGCCGTCATGACACCCCGATTCCCGGCATCGCTGCAGGCGAAGCTGCTCGCCGTCATTTTGCTCACGACGGTGGTGGCGCTGGCGGTCGCCCTGTGCGCGATGGTCGCGTACGACCTGCGACTGTTCCACAGCAAGTCCGTGGCCGAGCTGCAAACGCAGGCCGAACTGCTCGGACAAACCAGCGCTGCGGCGCTGCAATTCGACGACCCGAAGGTCGCGCGCGAGAACCTGCAGCTGCTGCGCTTCCGCTCCGAGATTCAGGCTGCGGCGATATACGACGCAACCGGCAAGATCTTCGCGAAATACGCGGCAAACCCCGAGCAGGATCGTTTCCCGGCGCTGCCGGCACCGAACGGCGCGCGCTCCGAGGGGCGCGACCTGTTCCTGTTCAAACGGATCGAGGACCAGGGACAGACGCTCGGAACGGTCTATCTGCGGGCCGACAACGAACTGTATGGCAAGATCGCGAACTACGCGGGCATCGCCGCAATCGTCGCTCTCGTTGCGATCCTGGTCGCCCTGCTGATGTCGACCCGGATGCAAGCGGTCATTACGCGCCCGATCCTGGCGATCGCGGCCGTCGCGCGGCATATCGTCACGACCCGTGACTATTCGGTCCGGGCCGTGAAGACGACCGACGACGAGGTCGGGGTGCTGGCCGAGGCCTTCAATGACATGCTGGGCGAGATCCAGAGGCGCGCGCTCGACCTGGAGCGCGAGGTGGCCGAGCGGCGCCACCGCGAGCAGGAGATCGCCCGGCTGAACGCGGAGCTGGAAGACCGGGTGCGCGAGCGCACCGCGGAGCTGCAGGAGGCCAACAAGGACCTGGAGGCGTTCACCTTTTCAGTGTCCCACGACCTGCGCGCCCCGCTGCGCGCGGTGGACGGCTACTGCGGGATCATCTCGGAAGACTACGCGGACCGGCTCGACGAAAAGGGCAAGCGGCTGCTGGCCGTTGTTCGCGACAGTGGCCAGAGGATGTCCAAGCTGATCGAAGCCCTGCTGGCATTTTCGCGCAGCGCGCGCCAGCAGATCCAGGCCGCGCAGGTCGACATGGCGCGCCTGGCCGAGCAGGCCTGGGCGGAGGCCTGCGCGGCCGAACCCGCCGGTTCGGCCCAGTTCATCGTGCGCTCCATGCCCGTGGCGCAAGGAGACGCCGCGCTGCTGATGCAGGTCTGGGTCAACTTGATCACCAACGCGCGCAAGTACAGCGGCAAGCGCCAGCAGCCCATCATCGAGGTCGGCGGCGAGCAACGGGGCGCCGAGACGGTGTACTGGGTCAAGGACAACGGCGTAGGCTTCGATATGCGCCACTACCAGAAACTGTTCGCGGTGTTCCAGCGCCTGCATTCCGCCAGCGAGTTCCCCGGAAGCGGGGTGGGCCTGGCGATCGTCCAGCGCATCGTCACGCGCCACGGCGGGCGCGTATGGGCCGAGGGCAAGGTGGACGAGGGCGCCACCTTCTTCTTCAGCCTGCCTTCGGATTAGTGTCGTTTCGAGGACCGCTATGAACCCTCACGCCTGGCAAGGTGTCTTCCCGGCCGTCACGACCAAGTTCCGGATCGATTTGCAGCTGGATGGCGCGGCGATGGAGAAGCATTTCGGCTGGCAGATCGAATGCGGCGCAGGCGGACTGATCGTGTGTGGTTCGCTCGGCGAGAATTCCGTTCTGACCACTGCGGAAAAAGTCGAGATCCTGCGCATTGCCGTACGGGTGTCGGCGGGGCGAGTGCCCGTGCTGCAGACGATCGCCGAAGGCAGCACGGCCGAAGGCATCGCGTTGTGCGAGCGCAGCGCCCGCGAGGGAGCGGACGGCTTCATGGTGCTGGCCGGGATGCGTTACGTCTCCGATCGGCGCGAGACGATCGCGCACTACCGGGCGATCGCCCGTGCGAGTCCCAAGCCCATCATGGTCTACAACAATCCGGTTGCGTACGGCGTCGATGTGACGCCCGATATGTTCGGCGAGCTCGCGGAGGAAGAGGCGATCGTGGCGGTCAAGGAATCCTCGGACGACGTGCGCCGCGTCACCGACATCATCAATCAGACAGGCAGCCGCTACGCGATCTTCTGCGGCGTCGACGACCTGGCCATGGAGGCGATGCTGATGGGCGCCTGCGGATGGGTCGCCGGACTGGCCGCTGCGTTTCCGTCCGAGACCGTGGCGATCTGGCGGCTCATCAAGGCCGGCCGCATCGAGGAGGCGCGACGCATCTACCGGTGGTTCGCTCCGCTGCTGCATCTGGACGTTTCCAGCAAACTCGTCCAGAACATCAAGCTCGTGGAAAGCATCGTCGGCGTGGGCAACGAAGTCGTGCGCCCGCCGCGGCTGCCGTTGGTCGGCGAAGAGCGCGAGCGCATCGTTGCCATGGTGAAGCGAGCCCTTGGCAGCCGGCCGGACTTGTCGGCGGCGCGCTGAATCGCCAGAGTTCACCCCAGACGAGCGAGCCCATGCGCCGCCTCCGGATCGTCGATTCGCACACGGCCGGCGAGCCCACCCGTCTGGTCCTCGAAGGAGGGCCGGACCTTGGAGACGGGACCATCGCCGATCGCCTCGCGGTCTTCCGCACCCGGCACGATCGGTGGCGCGCGGCGATCGTCAACGAGCCGCGTGGCTCGGACGCCCTGGTCGGAGCACTGCTCTGCGATGCGCACGACCCGTCCTGTCAGCTCGGCGTGATCTTCTTCAACAACGTGGGCTACCTCGGGATGTGCGGCCATGGAACGATCGGCGTGGTGGCCTCGCTGGCGCATCTGGGCGAGGTCAGGCCCGGCGCGATTCGCATCGAAACACCCGTTGGCGTCGTTACCGCAGAGCTGCGCGAATCGGGCGACGTGATCGTCGCCAACGTTCCAAGCTTTCGTTACCGCAAGGACGTCGCCGTGACGGTGCCCGGCGTGGGCCAGATTCGTGGCGACATCGCGTGGGGCGGCAACTGGTTCTTTCTGGTGGAGGAACACGGCCTTGAGCTTCGGCCTTCGAACCTGCCGGCGCTGATCGACTTTTCCAGCCGGGTCCGTCGCGCGCTGGCGTCCGAGGGAGTGACCGCAACGCAGGGCGCTGAAATCGACCACGTCGAGCTGTACGCGCACGCGGATCCGGCCGAAGCGGACTCGCGCAACTTCGTCCTGTGCCCCGGCAATGCCTACGACCGGTCCCCATGCGGCACCGGCACCAGTGCCAAGCTGGCCTGCCTGCTCGAGGACGGCCGCTTGCGCGAAGGTCAGGAGTGGCGCCAGCAGGGCATCCTGGGCAGCGTGTTCTACGGATCGGTCCAGGTCCGGGACGGGCGCGTGCACCCTTCGATTCGCGGTTCGGCGTACGTCACGCTCCAGGGCTCGCTCGTGATCGACGAGCGGGATCCTTTCGCCTGGGGCATCGAATAATCGATGGCGCAGGCCCGCTACGACGTCGCAATTGTCGGAGCGGGGATCGTGGGAGCGGCCTGCGCATTTTCGCTCAGCACCGCGGGGATGAGCGTTGTGCTGATCGACCGTGGCGATCGCCAGGCCGCTGCATCCTGGGGCAATGCAGGTCACTTCGCCTACGGAGAGGTTTTGCCGCTTGCGACACCGGGCCTTTGGACGCAGTTGCCGCGGATGCTGCTCTCCAGAAAAAGTCCGTTACGGATCGCGCCGAGCGGACTGTGGATCACGCTGCCGTGGCTGGCGCGTTTCATGTTCAACACGCGCCCGGCGCAGGTACGGCGGGCTGCGGCCGCGCTGGCGTCGCTGCTGGGCCCTTCGCGGGATTCATGGCACAGGCTGGCCGAAGCTTCCGGCGTCTCGGACCTGATACGAACGGGCCCTGTGCTGGTCGTCGCGCGCAGCCGCGCCGCCATGGATTCGCGCCGGCCGTTCGTGGACGCGATTCGCCGCTACGGCATTGCGGTCGATGAGCTCGATACGCCCGCGGCCAGGGCCATCGAACCGACACTTCGTTCGACCATCGTCGGAGCCTTTGCTTACCCGGATGCGCAGTATTGCGTCGATCCGGGCGCGCTCACGCGCCGGCTGACAGAAGCCTCGGTAGCGGCCGGCGCCTCGGTCGCCCGCGACGATATCGGGCGCATCGTGCCCGCGTCGGGCGAGATCGTCGCCCTTGGCTCCAGTGAGCGCCGCTACGTGGCCCGCCAATGCGTGGTTGCCGCAGGAATACGCTCGCGAGCGCTGCTGAAGGGGTTGCAGATCCGCGTTCCGTTGGCCGCGGAGCGCGGTTACCACTTGATGGTTCCTTATCGCGCAGGAATGCCCCATCCACGGGTCCCGATCATCGGCGCCCGGCCCGAGTTCGTGATCACGCCGATGTCGGAGGGACTCAGACTCGCCGGAACCGTCGAGTTGGCGTCCCCCGATTCGCCGCCGGCATGGGCGAGGGCCGTGATGCTCAAGAAGCTTGCCGAGGAACTCGTCGGCCCGCTCGAGGTTCCCGAAGACGCGCCCCGGTGGATGGGAAATCGGCCGACTCTGCCGGACTCGCTGCCGGCCATCGGCCGCCTGCGGTCCACGCAATCGATCATCGCCGCCTTTGGGCATCAGCATCTGGGTCTGACCCTGGCAGCCATTACCGCGGACATGGTCCGGGCTATCGCGCTTGGCCAACCCTCGCCGGTTCCGCTGCAACCCTTCGCACTGGAGCGCTTCTAGGCGGCCATAGCGCCGGTAGGGGTCAAACATTCAGATGAAAGCGACGGCCGCAGCATTTGGCAAGATGGCCGGCGTGAGCCCGCTTTGCTGAGGAGCGACCATGAAAATGACGGATCGCCCAACGTGGATCGTGCGCGGCAGTTGCGCGCCCATCGCCCTAGCGACCCTTGTGCTGGCCGGATGCGCCGAACCGAGCCCGCCCCCGCCCGGCGCCGTCGATCCCGGGGTGCGCGGCGGAGCGCCCACCGCGGGCGGACCGCTGAAAGGACTTACCGCCGACGAGACAACGTTCTTCAACGACGGCCTGACCCGCTTTCTCGACATCGAGTCGGTGACCGGCGGCAGCAGCAACGGCCTTGGGCCGCGCTTCAATTCGAACCAGTGTCTCAGCTGCCATTCGCAGCCCACCGTCGGCGGAACCAGCCCGGCCGCCAATCCGCTGATCGCCGTTGCGACGCTGAACGGTGCGAAGAACGCGATACCCTGGTTCATCACGGCAGCGGGGCCGATCCGCGAAGCGCGCTTCCAGCAGCACGCGGACGGGACCACCGACGGCAACGTCCACGATCTGTTCGTGATCACCGGGCGCAGCGATGCGGTCGGCTGCAACATCGCGCAGGAAAGCTTCCTGCCGGCCGGCGACCCGGTTACCGGCGCGGGCGGAAATCCCAACATCATCTTTCGCATCCCGACGCCGACCTTCGGCGATGGGCTGATCGAAGCGATCCCGGATTCGGCGATTCTCGCCAACATGGACAACAACCGCCCCGCGAAATCGGCCATGGGGATTTCCGGCCACCCGAACTCGATCCTCAGCGGCAACGTCAACCGCAGCGGTAACGACGGCACGATCACGCGCTTCGGCTGGAAAGCGCAGAACAAGTCGCTGCGGATGTTCTCCGGGGAGGCCTACAACGTCGAGATGGGTGTCACGAACCAGTTATTTCCACAAAAGCGCGACGAGACGCCGAGCTGCCAGTTCAATCCGACGCCAGAGGACACGATCAACTTCACGCCGACGGCGGCCGGCCCGGCGGCGGTGATCTCGGATATGGACGCCTTCTCCAATTTCATGCGGATGCTGGCGCCGCCGTCCCCCGCCCCCGTCACGAAATCGACCGCCAACGGGCGCGCCGTCTTCGAGCAGGTCGGCTGCACGCATTGCCACACCCCGATGCTGATGACCGGCAAGGCGATCGCCAGCGGATCGTCGACCTCGCCCAGTGCGGCACTGTCGAACCAACCGGTGCATCTGTACTCGGACTTGCTGGTCCACCACATGGGCAGCGGCCTGGCGGACGGCATTACGCAGGGCGGCGCCGGCCCCGACGAGTTCCGCAGCGCACCCCTGTGGGGTGTCGGGCAACGGATCTTCTTCCTGCATGACGGACGCACCAAGGACCTGGTCCAGGCGATCGTGGCCCACCGGAGCCCAGGCAGTGAAGCGAACGAGGTCATTCGGCGGTTCGAACGTTTGCCAACTCCGCAGCAGCAGGATGTGGTCAACTTCTTGCGGTCGCTCTAGGTGACCGAATCCGCGATCAGCCGGATCGGGGTAGTCGCAAAATCGACAGGAGCGGACGTCTGCAACACTTAGGGTATTCAAACCCATTGACGGGCTTCCCGCGCGATCCTAGCTTAGCTGTGCGTGAAGCGCGGGCTTGATCAAGGCTCGCGGCAAAACAAGCTCAGAAAAAAGCAGGTGCGCTGCGCAGCGGAGAGCAGCTTGTCGCCGCTTCGGCCAGGGCCCTGCATGGCAGCACGCTTCACCTGTCCGAGGAGGCACCCAAATGCGGGCGAGACTTTGTCCGACGCTCATCGGGGCGGTGTCGCTCGCGGTATCCGGCGCAGCGCTGGCGGGTCCGTGCAGCGGCGCCGGGGCACCGACCACGACGCAGACCCGATGCTTGACCGCAGTTCTCATCCCCGGCAACCCGCTGCTGTCGTTCGACATCAGCTGGGTCAGCCAGGATCGGTCCGAATACTATCTGAGCGATCGCTCCAATGCCGGCATCGACGTGCTCGACACGCAGAGCAATGCCTTCAAGCGGACCATCGGCGGTTTCGTAGGCGTCAAGCGCAACCCCGCCGGGGCCGTGAACAACAACCTCTCCGGCCCCGATGGAGTCACGTCCCACGGCCGGTGGCTCTATGCCGGTGACGGAGACAGCACGCTGCATGTGATCGATCTGGACGCGCCCGCCCAGTCAGCCACCCAGGAGATCATCAGCACGGGCGGCACCACGAGGGTCGATGAAATGGCATTGACGCCGGACGGCGCGTTGCTGCTCGCCGCCAACAATGCCGAGGACCCGCCCTTTGCCACGCTGTTTGCCGCCAACGGGGATGCGGGTGCGAGCGCGGTGCACGCGATCACCCGGATCACGGTCGACCCCGCCATCGTGCCGCCGGGCTTCGGTTTGTCGATCGAGCAGTCGACCTGGGAGCCCAAGACCGGGCGCTTCTATGTGTCGATTCCGGTCATCGCGAACAACCCGGCTGGCTGCAATTACGGCCAGCTGGCTGGCCCGATTGCCTGCCACGGCGGATTGCTCGTGATCGATCCAGCCACGCTGTCGGCGCCCTCCGCCGCAATGGGCGCGTTCGATCCAGGCACGAACGCCGGCGTCGTAAAGCTCAGCGGGTGTGGACCGAACGGCGCCACGGTCGGACCGCATGCCAATCTGCTGCTGGGCTGCACCCCGCAGAACAACCCGAGCGACGCGAGCACGCTCGTCATTAACGCGAAGAACAGGCATTTTGCCAACATCGGCGCAATTACCGGTTCCGATGAGGTCTGGTTCAACGCGGGCAACAAGCGCTACTACACGGGCGCCAGCAGGGCGTGCGGGCTGCCGGCAGGTTGCCCGGCACCCAATGGCGGGGCCGTGCTCGGCGTGATCGACGCGGAAACGAATCTGCTGATCGAGACCATCCCGCAATCCCAGAACTCGCACTCGGTGGCGGCCGACTCACGCCTGAACCGGATCTATGTCCCGCAAGTGGCGCCGGTTTCAGTGGTCGGAGCTGGCGGTGATAGCACGGCGGTGGGAGCGGGAATCTGCGGCAGCAACAACGGGTGTGTCGCCGTCTACGTGCATGTGGGCGACGCGGACGACAACGACGACGATGGGCAGATGCATTGAAGTCGAAGTCGGCCGTGGCAGCCGGGGGCCAGCGGGGCTAGGCCAGAAATCCAAGATCCTTGGTCGTGAAATTGGCCAGGTTGGGTAAGGCGATCGCCAGCTGCGCGGGGGTGAGCCCCAGCCAACTGCCCAGCGTCGCACCATACTGATCGATCGACACGCCGGGAAGCCAGCGCCCTTCGACCGATACGTCCGATGCGCCACCGAGCGTCAGATCGGGGAAGGTGCCGTAGATCCCTGACTTGACCGTTGCCGTGCCGCCCATCACGAGGTGGTGCGAACCCCACGCGTGATCCGAACCGCTGCCCGAAGCCGGCTTCATCGTGCGAGAAAAGTCCGACAGCGTGAATGCGGTCACGTTGTTCTGTTGACCGATGGCAACCATCGCCTTGTAGAAACCTGCCAGCGACGAGGACAGGTCGGCGAGCAGCGGTGCCTGCCGGTCGAGCTGATCGTTGTGCGTGTCGAAGCCCTGCAGATCGACGAAGAAAATCTGCTGGGCCGGCGCGCTGATGGTTCCGGCAGTGGCCGCCTGGATCAGCCTTGCCACCTGCAACAGCTGCTGCGACAGGCCGGACAGAGTGTTGTTGATGGTCGGGAAATTGCTCGCCAGTGCCGAAGTTCCGGACAGAATCGGATTGAGCAAATTGGCCTTGGCCAGCGCGTCGGCCTGCACCGCGCCCAGACTCGAGACCATCGTTGCGTCGCTGCCGGACGCGAACAGCGATTGGAGCGCAGCCAGGCGCGCATTCGCGGCTGCGCTGCCATTGAAGCCGTTGTAGACGAGCGACCCGCTTTGGGGCACGACGATCGGCACCGAGGACGCACCGGCCAGAAACAGCGCGTTGCCCGCGGCCGAGATACCCACCGGCACATTGGCCCCGGCCGTGCCGATCTGATCGGCCATGCGTCCCGCCCAGCCGGTGGTGCCGCTGCTGATCGGGAGCGATGTGATCTGCATCTGGTGCTGCTGGTCGATATGCGAGAACAGGTTCGCGGGCACCACAGCGGGGTTCGAGCTGCTGGCCTGGTATTGCGCGACCGTGAGCGGCTGCACCAGCGTGCCGACATTGAAGAGCAGCGCGACGTTGCCGGAATTCCAGAGCGCTTGCAGTTCGGGCATCGATGGATGCAGTCCGTAATTGACGCCGTTCAGCGGCAGCACGCCGCCCGCGCTGCCGGCAGCGGGCAGGGCCAGCGCCCCATTGGCCGGCGTACCGACGACGTTGCCGCGCGACACGAAGTAGTTGTTGTAGCCCGTCGCGTCGGTGGGAACGACCAGGTTGTTGCCGTCGTTGCCTCCGAACAGAAAGACGCACACGAGGGCTTTGTAGGAGCCGGCGGCGTACGCGTCCTGGCTGACCACGCTGGCCAGACTCGGTACCAGGCCCAGCGCACCCATGCCGGCCAGCTGGCGCAGCACGCGGCGCCGCGCAGCCGCGGACGCCGGTAATTGATCGTTGACCATGGTTGGGTTGCTCCCGAAGGGATTCAGCGCGTGATCTGGTAGCGCGGAGACGCAAAGACCAGGTAGGCGGCGCCACGCGCGCGGTTGAGGCTGTCGGTGGCCACGATCGCATTGATGGCCGGCACGATCCCAGCGGCTTCGGTGGCCGACATCGTATGGTGCAATACGTTGGCGTCGAACTGGGACACCAGAGCGTTCGCATCAGCGGCATCGGCTTCGTAGGACGAAAGGTCGATCTGCGTACCCGTGGCGCCCGGCACATTCGCGGCCGGCGCGATGCCGTTGGCCGAGAACAACAGGTTGTTGAGGAAATTGAGCCGTGCAAGTGCCGTCGCGGTGTTCAGGATGCCGAACTGCGGCGCCAGCAATGTGCTGGAGCCGGGCAGCGGATAGGTGGGTGGGTAGAAGCTGAAGACGGTGTTGGGACCGAACAGCGGCTGTCCCATGCTGTTGGTGGCCGAGATCGGATAGACGCCATCGCTGCTGCCATTGAGCGCCCGCAGGATGGCGACCACGTCCACCACCGGCTCGCGCAGCTTGCCGTAGTTGGGGTCGGTCATGCTGCTGCCGCGCGCCTCGGAGTCCAACAAGATCGCCTTGATCACGGCCGCCATGTCGCCGCGCGCACCGGTGCCGTCGTTGTTGAATACGGCTGTGATGCGCGCGACATAGGCCGGGCTCGGATTGCTCGTGACCAGAAACTGGATCAGTTGTTTACCCACGAACGGGCCGACATTGGGGTGATTGAAGATGAGGTCCAGGCCCTGCTGCAGATCCACCTGTGTCGTCTGGTTCCCGGGAAGTGTTTTGCCGTCGAGGACGACCTTGGGGTTGATGTCATGGTCGGAATCGACCGGGATCATCGGGCCGATGAAATACTGCGGATTGTTGGGCTTGGCCACCGCGCCAGGCGCGGTCGGGTAAGTCCAGCCGGTGAACACGCTGGCGAAGCCCTCGATCGCGCCTTGATCGTAGGTCGGCACCGGTGCACCGTTTTGCAGCACGAACGAGCCGTCCGGGTTGAGTTTGTTGACCCCGATCGAAAACAGCTGCATGACCTCGCGCGCATAGTTCTCGTTGGGTGAGATGCCCTTGGCGGGATTGCCTTTGTTGTTGTTGGCCATGTTGAGGTAGGCGCCCATGACCGGACTTAACGTGACGTCCTGGAGGATTTGCCGGAAATTGACGAATGCGTCGTCGAGCAGCATCTGCTCGTATTCACGCAGCGCATAGGCCGGCGCGATCTGAACCGAGGACACCACGAAGATCTGCGAATACGCCAGCGCAACGCGTTGGCGCAGCTGATCGGCCCCGCTCAGGGCATTCTGGAAAAACACACGCTGGATCGGGAATGCACTGTAGTTGTCGCGCGCGCAGGTGTTGCCGGCTGGAAGGGTGGCCGGGCACCCGATTGCGATATTCGGGCTCACCACCGCCAGCGCCGGATAGCCGGTCGCCGCAGTCTGTATCTGGCCATCGATCCAGGCCGAACCTTGCTGGGAAATTTGCGCCACCAGCGCCGGCGTTGGCCCGAACGCAGCCTGGTCGGCCAGGCGCGACGCATCGTCGGCGGCCATCGCGGCCGGGGGCGGTGTGCCCCCACCCGGCGGCGAGCCACCGGCGCCGGTGCTGCTGCCGCCTCCGCCGCACGCTGCGAGCGCCAGCGGCACCAACAGCGCAAAGGCGCTTGTCCTGAGAGATCTTTCGGTTCGATCGCCCATTTGCCAGTCCATCCTGAGTTCAGGCCGCGGCGGCGCCGAAGGTCGGACCGTTGCCGGACCGCGGCCGCAGTCGTCCATAACGCCACAGGCTAATGGCTGTTGACGACCGTCGGCGGGAACTGTGTAACCAAATCTATACGGAGCTGGAGTCGCCCTGCCCTGCTGATGCTCGGGCAAGCGCCATCAACGACCGAGCCAACGTGCCAGAAACGACCATGGCCCGCGTCGGGTCAGAGCCGGCATCCGTTCGAAGTACCGCTTGTCGGCATAGCACCAGCCCCAGTGCTCGCGCGCGTCAAGCGACCTTATCAGAGGATGGCCTGTTTGCTGAAAGTGCCCGGTTGCGTGTCGATGCTTCGAATCGTCGCAGCAACCGACGTGGCCGCAGCTCAGGCAGATCCGCAGCTCGTTCCAGGTGCCACCGATCCTCAAGCAATCCTCGCAACCGTTGGCGCTCGGCGTCACGTCGCGGATCTGGTCGAAATGCGGGCAGCGTGTCATCGATCCGATCCTGATCGACCGCAATATTACTAAGAGCCTGCGCGGCAGAAGGTGCGGAAGTGTTACCCATCAGCCGGGAAGAAGTTCTCCCTCTCCCGCGGCCCTCACCCTGTCCGGCCGGGCTGATTGTGAACACTTTAGACCGGTCTGATGGTTAACACTTTTTCTTCACTGCGCAGGGGGTGCGGGGGGCGCGGCCCCCCGCGCTCCTTGCCGTCGATTCGAGCCAAGCCGCTTGATTCGGCTGATGCGCATGGTTCGAGTATCCAAGATGCCCAGCGGCACCATGCTGAAGTAGAGCCGCCAGAGGTATTCGTCGACTTGGTACAGACCCACCGGCTCGCCGCGGATTACCTCGCTGACGAAGACGGCATGGCCGGCGAATTTCATGTCGCCGCTGTGTCGGATCTTGCGCACCTGGTAGCCATCGGGGTATTCGATCGGCGCCAGGCGCGACGGGTAGGGGCGCGTAGAGGCGCGGTACACCGCGCTGGGCGGGCGCTGTTGCAAGGCCTCGTGCGGCCGCTGCAGATTGAATTCGGCCACGAAATGGTCAAACACGCGCTGCTGCGCCCGCAGGTTAGCCGCAGGCGGATGCGCGGTTTCGCGTTTGAGCGTGCGGTGCATGCGTTCATGGCGGCCGTTTTGCTGCGGACAGCCGGGGCTGATCAGCTCCGGGACGATGCCCAGCTTGATCCACCACACCGACAGCCGCGACAGCCCACCGAGCCCGGTCGAAGCAAACGGCGTGCCGTTGTCGCTGCGGATCGCCGCCGGCAAGCCGTACTGGCAAAAGGCCCGCTCGAACCACGGCTTGGCTTGCGCACCGCAGGTCGACGGCAGCCCTCGGCAAGTCAGCAGATAGCGGCTGACCGCGTCGCTCAGCGTCAGCGGGTAGCAGTAGTAGCGGTCTTGGGTGCGAAACTGGCCCTTGAAATCCGTGCACCACAGGTCGTTGGGCGCCACCGGCTGCACCAGTGCGGTCTGCAGGGCCTCGACCGCCGTCCTGGCGCGGCGCCGGCGCGCTGGCACCAGCCCGTGGCGACGCAAGATCTCCCCTACGGTGCTGGCCGCTGGCCAAGCGGTGGGCTGATCGTGCGCCTGCAACCAGGCCAGCAGCTTGC